>Ga0209793_1000032_pt1 | contig 313242 bp, 295 predicted proteins | sample EBPBio122009_DNA_FD_185863 | JGI IMG/M metagenome (GOLD analysis project Ga0209793, IMG submission 185863) | Wastewater treatment Type I Accumulibacter community from EBPR Bioreactor in Madison, WI, USA - Reactor 1_2/2/2009_ DNA (SPAdes) (version 2) | ecosystem: Engineered > Bioreactor > EBPR...
GCAGATAGGCGTTGTCCAGGCCGATCTGCAGTTGGCCGCCGGTGGTCACGACCGGCGGGCTGGCCGGGTTATAGGCGGCGATGTTGAAGTCGTAGAAGGTGCGCTGACCGGCGTCGTAGGTCTCTTCTTCGGCGTATTTGCCTTCACCGAAGGCGGTGACGTTGTCCGACAGATCCCAGGTGAAGCCCGACTGGACACGCCATTCTTCCGACTGCGGCAGACGCGACGAACCGCCTTGGTCGGTGTTCAGCGCCTGGCCGTTGCCGCCGTTGGAGGTGATGCGGTTGCCGGTGCCCTGACGGATCGAACCGAACACCAGCGGCATGGAGTTGCCGTTGGCGTCGTACAGGAAGGCGTTGTTCGGGTTGTTCGACGGGGCGATGTAGAAGCAGCCCGCGCCGTAGGACGCCAGCGAGCAGGTCACGGGAGCCACGTCCGGGTCGGCCGCCGGCGAGGGCTGGACGCCCGTGGCCAGGATGGTGATGCCGCCGAAGCCGGTGCCGCGGATGAAGGTGCGGGCGTTGTTGATCAGGATGGCGTCCGGCACGCCGTCGGTCGGGGCCGTGGTCGGGTCGACGTCCCAACCGATCAGGGTCCAGCCTTCACGCAGCCAGTCCATGTCGGCGTCGACGACCTGATCGTTCTCCTTGTACTCGGCGGTCAGATAGACGTTCAGAGTGTCGTCGAACAGGTTTTCGCCCCACAGGAAGCCGATGCGGCTGGAAGCCTGGCCGTCCTGGTTGATCTGCGAATAGGCGCCATCGATCTCCAGGCCCTCATAGTCGTCCTTCAGGATGAAGTTGACCACGCCGGCCACGGCGTCGGCGCCGTAGACCGAGGCGGCGCCGCCGGTGATGACTTCGACGTTCTCGATCAGCAGGCGCGGGATGGTGTCGACGTCAACCGACAGCGAACCCGGGGCCGAGCCGACGTGACGGCGGCCGTTGACCAGCACCAGGGTGCGGTTGGAACCCAGAGCGCGCAGGTTCAGCAGCGACAGGCCGCCGTCGTTCAGGTTCGAGCCGGTGGTGTCTTCCGGCACCTGAGAGAAGGTCAGGGCGGGGATGTCGGCCAGATAGTCGATGACGTTGGCTTCACCCGACTGGTCCATCTCTTCGCGCGTGACCTGGATCAGCGGCGTCGGAGCGTTGGTCGGGTCGCGGCGGATGCGCGAGCCGGTGACCACGACTTCTTCGACCTGAGAGGCGCCCCCGGCGGGGTCCTGGGCGTGGGCGGGCACGACGGCGACGGCCATCAGGCCGGCCAGCACGGTCGTGCCGAAGAGATAGTTGCGCTTCAGTTGCATTAGATAGGCCCCAAGCTTCGAGTGATGCGAATGCGCAGCATACGAGTCGCATGCTGCACTTGGGCCTGACGCTAGCCGTACGAGCACGCAAGTCGCAACATAATTGCCGCAATTACGGCAACGTAAGCACCGCGTTGTAACAATACGGACACAGTTTCGCTGCAAGCGCGAAGAGCGCGCCGAAGCGCGCCCTTTCAAAAATGTAGAAAAATCCGAGAGATTTAGAGGTTGTCGCGAAGCCAGCCGGCGGCGCGCGCCAGAATGTGGCCACGATGGACGCGCGGGGCGTCGGCCGCCCCAATTGGGCGCGTCATCAGCTTGCGCGCCGACACGGCTTCGCGCGGGCCGTAGGCGGCGCGCAGCAAGACCCCGGCCGAGGCGCAGAAGGCCGGGCCGGACGCCGCGTCGGCCAGGTGCGGCGCGCGCTGCGGCTTACCCAGGCGTACGGGACGGTCGAACACGCGCACGGCCAGTTCGCGCACGCCGTTCAACTGGCTGGCGCCGCCGGTCAGGACCACGCTGGCGCCCGGATCGACCAGGGCGCCCTTGTCGCGCAGGCGATCGCGCATCAGCTCCAGCGTCTCCTCGACGCGAGGGGCGATGACGGTCTTGAGCATGGAGCGGGGCACCACGACGGGACCGGCCGAGGGGTCCTCGCCGCGCGGCGGAGCCTCCAGCATCTCGCGGTCTTCGTTGGCGCTGGCCATGGCCGAGCCGTGCAGGGTCTTCAAACGCTCGGCCCCGGCGCGGCTGGTGGACAGGCCTCGGGCGATGTCGGCCGTGACGTGATCGCCGCCGACGCCCAGGCTTTCGACGTGCAGCAGCGAGCGCCCGCCCCAGACCGCCGCCGAGGTGACGCCGCCGCCCATGTCGATACAGACGCAGCCCAGGTCCATCTCATCGTCTTCCAGCGCCGCCAGGGACGTGACGACCGGCGCCGCCACGACGCCCTGAAGGTCCAGATGGGCCAGCTCCAGACAGTGACTGAGGGTCGAAAAAGCGCTCTCGGCCATGGAGACGACCAACAGGTCCAAGCCCAGCGACCCGCCGCGCATGGAACGCGGATCGTGCACGCCGCGCGCGCCGTCCACCGACCATGAGACGGGCAGGACGTGGATCGGCCGGCGATTGGGCAGTTTCAACTGGGCCAAGGCCATGCCGATGGCGCGGGCCAGGTCGGCGTCATCGACGGGCTTGGCGCCCAGGGACACCTGCGCGCGCAGGCGATGGCTGGCCATCTGGCCGACGGCGGTCGTGACCACCACGCCCGACACCGGCGCCCCGGCGGCGCGCTCGGCCCGTTCCACGGCGTGGCCGATGGCGCCCGCGGCCTCTTCCAGGTTGATGACCCCGCCGCCCTTGATCCCCTTGGACTGGACATGACTAGCGCCCGCCACGCGGATGGTGCGGTCGGCGTGGCGCACCCCGTCGGGGCGCATGATGAAGCAGGAGACCTTGGAATGGCCGAGGTCGAGGGCCGCCACCACCGGCGCCCGCGCGGCGCCCAGCGCCTCTCCCTGATTGTCACGCACCCGTCCGGCCATGCCCGCCGCTACTCCCCCGAACTATGCTTCGCCGCTCTCGGAGGGCCGGACGGCGATCTCCTCGGGCGTTCTCAGATCGACCCGGGCGAAACCCAGGTCCAGCAATCGCTCGCGCTGATCCAGGGCGTCGAGCCGGATCAGGGCTTCATCCTGATCGACGGCCGGAAGCTGGATCAAGGAGCCGTCCTTCAGGCGCAGGTCCCAGCGGCGCTCATCCACGCGGACGACGGCGTCGATGCGGCTCATCAGGCGCGGGCGCTGGGCCAGCAGAGGCAGAACCTCGGCGGCGGCCTGGTCGGCCCCCCTGCCCACCACCAGCGGCAGGCGCGGATAGCGGGCGGCCTGGGCGTCGGGGATGACCTTGCCCGAACCGTCGATGACGAAGGCGCGGCCCGCGTTCTGCCAGACGGCCAGGCGGTCATGCTCCTTGACCTCGACGATCAGGGTGTCGGGCAGCAGGCGCACCACGCGCGCCTCCTTGACCCAGCCGACCGACTGGACCCGCTGACGCAGCAGATCCAGGTCGAGACCGGTGATCGGCGCGCCCGCTTCGAGCTGTAGGGCCTGCTGGATCGCCGGTTGGGCCTCGGCCGAGGCGCCGGTGATGTGGACTCGGCGCAGTTTCAGCCCCAGGCCGGTGGTGACCCCGTCCACGCCGTCAGAGACGGCCGCGCCGATACGCTCGGCTCGCGCGCCGGTGGCCAGAACCGCGACCAGGACCAGACAACCGGCGGCCATGCTGATCATCACCGCGCGCGGCGACAGGTCCAGGCGGCCGATGGCGGCGACCTTGGCCGGGGTGGCGGGGGCGTTGCGGGGTCCCTTGCCGCGCGCGGAAGCGGGCGCGCCGCGTCGCGGCGCCTGCGCGCTCTGACGTCTGCCGCCACGGACTACCGCGGGCATGAGGCGTCCTCCACCATCCACCGCACCAGATTCGGATAATCCATCCCGACGTAGGCGGCCTGCTCGGGAACGAGCGAGGTGGGCGTCATGCCGGGCTGGGTGTTCACCTCCAGCAAGACGAGATCGTCCTTAACATCGTCATAACGAAAATCGCTGCGCGACACGCCGCGACAGCCCATGGCGGCATGGGCCAGCTCGGCCTGGCGCAAGGCCTTTTCAAACACGGCGGGCGGCAATTCGGCCGGCAGCACATGGCGCGAGCCGCCCGGCGCGTATTTGGCCTCGTAGTCGTAGAAGCCCTTGGTCGGGGTGATGTCGGTGATGGTCAGGGCGCGCGGACCCGACTTTTCCCCAAGAACGGTGACGGCCAGCTCCTTTCCGGCGATGAACGGTTCGACCATCACCTGGTCGCCATAGGTCCAGCCGGGTTCGCCGACGGCGGCGACGGGCGCCTCGCCCTCGCGCACCAGATAGACGCCGACCGAAGACCCCTCGGCGTTGGGCTTGACGACATAGGGCGGCGCGATGACGTGGCCCGCCGCGACGGCGTGACGGTCGAACAGGCCGCCGCCGGGAACGATCACGCCCGCCGCGCGCAGCACCGCCTTGGACTTGTCCTTGTCCATCGCCAGGGCCGACGAAAGAACGCCGGAATGGGTGTAAGGGATGGCCAGGGTCTCCAGCACGCCCTGAACACAGCCGTCCTCGCCCCATTCGCCATGCAGGGCGTTGAAGGCGACATCGGGCTTCAGCCGGGTCAGCACCTGGGCCAGGTCACGACCGGCGTCGACGCGGGTGACGCGGTAACCGGCGGTCTCCAGCGCCTTGGCGCAGCCTTCGCCGGACGACAGCGACACCTCGCGCTCCGACGACAGCCCGCCCATCAGGACGGCGACGTGCATCTGGGACGGCGGGCGGGTCATGCGGGACTCGGAAACGGGCGCGAGCCGCCTTGATCGCCGAAGGTTGGTTTACGCCGGGTTTACCAACCGCCCATGGCGCGGGAATTTCAGACTGGCCGCCCGATCCGCTTGATCTCCCAGTCCAACTGGACGCCGGTCTTGTTCAGGACGTCGGCGCGCACCGCCTCACCCAGACCCTCGATGTCGGCGGCGGTCGCTTCACCGGGGTTAATCATGAAGTTGGCGTGCAGGTCGCTGAACATGGCGCCGCCGCCGGTTACGGCGTGCAGCCTGCCGCGCCAGCCAGCCTCATCGACCAGCTTCCAGGACGAATGGCCGGGCGGGTTCTTGAAGGTGGAGCCGCCGGTCTTGTCGCGGATCGGCTGGGTCTGTTCGCGGCGGCTGGTGATTTCGTCGATGCGGGCCTGGACCGCCTCGGGCGCGTCCGACGTTCCGCGATAGACGGCCTCGACCCACAGGATGTCGGCGGGCGCCTGGGAATGGCGGTAGGTGTAGCCGAAGTCGGCCAGCGCATAGTCCACGCGCTCGCCCGCCCGGTTCAGGCCCCAGGCCGAGACCAGCACGTCCTTCGTCTCGGCGCCGTAGCAACCCGCGTTCATGGTCAGGGCGCCGCCGATGGTTCCGGGAATGCCCGCATAGAACTCCAGACCCGCCAGACCGGCCTTGGCCGAGGCCTTGGCCACCATGGAGTCGAGCGCGCCCGCGCCCGCCGTGATCGTGTCGCCGTCCGCCGTCACCTGCGCCCACGGCCGTCCGGCCAGGCGGATGACCACCCCCTCGACCCCGCCGTCGCGCACGATGACATTGGAGCCGACGCCCAGCACCGTCACCGAGACGCGGGAATCCAACGCTTTCAGAAAATCGCTCAGATCGCCGGCGTCGGCCGGAATGAACAGGGCGTCCGCCGCCCCGCCGACACGGAACCAGGTGTAGGGACCCAGCGGTTCGTCACGCAGCAGCTTGCCGCGGACGGGGGGCAGATGGTCACGCCAGCTCACGCCAGCGCCTCCAACTGGGCCGGAAGCGCATAGGCCCAGGCGGTGATGTCGCCCGCGCCCAACAGGACGACCAGATCGCCCGACTTGGCCTCGGCCGCGATCACCTCGGCCAGCACGGCCGAACTTTCCAGCGCCTGGACGTGGCGATGGCCGTAACGGCGGACGCCCTCGACCAGGGCGTGTTTGTCGACGCCCTCGATCGGCGCCTCGCCCGCCGGATAGACGTCGGCGACGATGACGCTGTCGGCGTCCGAGAAACAGGTCGAGAAGTCGTCCATCAGGTCGCGCAGACGGGTGTAGCGGTGCGGCTGGACCACGGCGATGACGCGGCCGGCGCCCTCGCCCTCTCCGTCCGGCGACTGGGCCACCTGACGGGCGGCCTTCAGCACGGCGGCGATCTCGACCGGGTGGTGGCCGTAGTCGTCGACCACGCGGACGCCATTGACGACCCCGGTGGTGGTGAAGCGCCGCTTGACCCCGCCGAAACCGGCCAGGCCCTGGCGGATGGCGCTTTCGTCCACGTTCAGCTCGCGGGCCACGGCGATGGCGGCCAAAGCGTTGGAGACATTGTGCCAACCGGCCATGGGCAGGTGCAGGTCCTCGATGCGGATCGGCTCGTCCGACGCGGTCGAACCCCGCCCCTGGATCACCACGTCGAAGCGGCAGCCGTCGGGACCCATGCGGCAGTTGTCGGCGCGGACCATGGCCTGGGGGTTCAGGCCGTAGGTGACCATGCGACGGTTGTCGATCGAGGCGACCAGCCGCTGGACCTCCGGGTGATCCAGACAGACGGCGGCGAAGCCATAGAACGGAATATTCTCGACAAAGTCGACGAAGGCCTTACGCACCCCGTCGAAATCGCCCCAGTGATCCAGATGCTCCGGGTCGATGTTGGTGACGATGGCGACGGTGGATTTCAGGCGCAGGAAGCTGCCGTCCGACTCATCGGCCTCGACCACGATCCAGTCACCGTCGCCGACCTTGGCGTTGGTGCCGTAGGCGTTGATGATGCCGCCGTTGACCACCGTCGGGTCCAGGGCCGCCGCGTCCAGCAGGGCCGCGACCATGGAGGTCGTCGTGGTCTTGCCGTGGGTGCCGCCCACCGCGATCGAGAATTGCAGCCGCATCAGTTCGGCCAACATCTCGGCCCGGCGGACCAGGGGGATGCGGCGTTCGCGGGCGGCGGCCATCTCGGGATTGTCGGCCTTGACGGCGGTCGAATAGACCACGGCCGAGACGCCCTCGCCCACATGGGCGGCGTCATGACCGATGAAGATCTTGGCGCCCAGCTTCTCCAGCCGCTCGGTGTTGGCGCCGGACTTGGCGTCAGAGCCTTGGACCGAATAGCCGATCTTCAGCATGATCTCGGCGATGCCGCTCATGCCGATGCCGCCTATGCCGACGAAATGAACGGGACCGAGGTCGAACGGAACGGGGCGAAGGCGACGGATCATTCGGGCGTCATAGCCGCCTCTCCCCCCGGCTGGAAAGGGCGCACCGTCACGCCGATCAGGCGCCGTGCCATTCGCTCATGACGGCGCCGTCGGCCTGGGTGACGGCCACGCGATCGAGCTGCACCGCGATCACGCAGACCGGACGCTGATCGGGTCCAGACGCCCGGCACCGGAAGGCGCGCCCGCTGGTGGGAAAGCCGACCACGCGGCCTTCCAGCAGAAGGCGATATCCCTGGGCCGGACGCTGGACCGGCTGATCGCCCTCGCCGCGCACCGTATGGGCGTAGGCGCGGCCGTTGCGACGACCGATGCGCGAGGCGTCTTCCTCGAACACGGCGGCGATGCCCAGGGTCTGGACCGTGGCGGCCGGGGGCGCGCCCTGAAGGGGATCGGCGGTCAGCGCGGGGCAGTTTTCGCCCGTCAACCATGGACGCGGCGCCCAAAAGCCCTCGACCTGCTCCCACCGGGCGGCGGCGTTGGGTTCGGCCATCAAGGCAGACTGGGTCCAGTCGCCGGGCGTCAGGCTGAGCTGGATGGTGCGTCGATCCGGTCCCCATCCGGCGCGCGGCAGGCCGTCGGGACGATCCCCCGCGCCGCCTTCAGACAACGGCCCGCAGGCGAAGGGAATGCGGATGGAGAAGGTCCGGCCGACCAGGGGATCGGTCCCTTCGACCCGCGCGCCAGACGCATAGTGATCGGCCGCCGCGTTCGCGGCGGCGATCAACTCGGCGCGAGCCAGGGTCGGAGCCGGCGCTGGCGCGGCGGGGGTCGTCGTCGTCGGTTCGGGCGGCCTGGGTTCCGACGCCGGCTCCGCGCCGGGCTTGCACTGGACCAGCATGAGAGCGGCCAGGGCCATGGTCGCCACGGCGGCGCGCTTGGGACGGGTGGCGTCGGTGCGTTCCCCAATCATGCGTTCAGACATAACACGACGGCGACTCGCAAGGCCAGCGAAGGTCCCCGCGCTTGACCCAAGGCGGCCGAACGGCTCACGAAGGCGGACATGACTTTTGACCAGATAGCCGCCCTGGTTGTCCTGGTGGTCGTGGTGGGCGTTCTGATCCACGGCCGCATGCGGGCCGACGTCGTCGCCCTGAGCGGGGCCGCCGTGCTGATGATGCTGGGCGTGGTGCGGCCGGTGGAGGTCCAGGGCGCCTTCGCCAGCCCGGCGCTGATCGCCCTGGGCGGCCTGTTCGTCATCGCCTACGCCATCGAGCTGTCGGGCCTGTTGGGCCTGTTGATCCGCGAGGCGACCAAGCTGGCGGCTCGGTTCGGGTCCAGCGGCATCTGGGCGGTGCTGGGGGTTTGCGGCGGGCTGGGCGGGTTCCTGAACAATACGCCGGTCGTCGTTCTGGCCGCGCCCCTGGTGCGCGACGTGGCCAAGTCGCTGAAGCTGTCGCCCAAGCGGTTCCTGATGCCGCTCAGCCATCTGACGGTGCTGGGCGGATTGCTGACGCTGATCGGCACTTCGACCAACCTTCTGGTCAACGACATGGCGCGCAACGCCGGCCAGCCGGTGTTCAGCCTGTTCGAGATCACCCCGGTGGGCCTGTGCCTGGCGATCACGGGAGGATTGTGGCTGTTTTTGGTGTCGTCGCGTCAGCTCGGCGCCGGCGTCGCGGCCGATGAAGCCGAACAACGCCGCCTGGCCGAGGAACAGGAACGCGCCGAGGCCCGCGCACGCGAAAACCGCCGCCGCAAATTCTGGTTCCGCCTGCCGCGGCTGGGCGAGACCCGCAATCAGGAAGACGGCTCGGGCGACGCCCAGCTCGGGCATGTGGAGCTGTTCCAGGCGGCGGACCGCCCCTTCGACCCGCGCCGCTCAGCCATCGCCTTGACGGTGTTCGTCCTGGTCATCGCCGTGGCCGGGCTGGGCTGGGCGCCCATCGCCTCCAGCGCCTTTGCCGGGGCGGTGGCCCTGATCCTGCTGCGGGTCCTGACGCCGGAAGAGGCCTATGCCGGTCTGCGCCCCGAGATATTGCTGCTGATCGCGGGCATGGTGGTGATCGGCATCGCCTTCGAGGTCACCGGCCTGGCCCAGGCGGGCGCGGACGTGCTGATCACCGTCATGCGCCCCTTTGGTCCGTTGACGGCGCTGATCGTGCTGTACGGCGTGACCCTGTTCGCGACCGAACTGTTGTCCAACGCCACCGTCGCGGTGCTGGTGACGCCGATCGCGGTGGCCCTGGCCGGGTCCCTGGGCGTCGATCCCCGGCCCTTCCTGGTGGCGGTGATGATGGCCGCCTCGGCCGCCTTCGCCACGCCGTTCGGCTATCAGACCAATGTGCTGGTCTATCAGATGGCGGGCTATTCCTACATGGACTTCGTCAAGGTGGGCCTGCCGCTGAACCTGATCACCTGGGCCGCGGCCATGGTCGCCATTCCGATCTTCTTCCCCTTCTGAGGTCATTCGACGATGCGATCGCCCGACCGGCTCCAAAGCCATCCGCCGATGCTGCTGGCCGGCCTGCGGCGGACCTATGGCTTCGGCGACGCGCCGGTGGGCATTCCCGCCGCTTGGGCCGAGTTCGTCCGGTCCCTGCCCCTGCCGGGCCAGGTCGGCGACGTCACCTATGGCGCGGTCTGCGCCGCCGACATGGCCGCCCAGACGTTTGAATACATGTGCGCCGCCCAGGTCGACGGCTTCGACGCCCTGGACCCGGACCAGGGCCGAATGCGCGTGCCCCAGGCCCACTATGCGGTGTTCGTCCACGCCGGGCCGATCCACGACATCCGCACGACCATCGCCGCCGCCCACGACTGGCTGGCGAACAACGGGCGATGGGCGGACGGCCAGACCCCGGAGTTCGAACGCTATGGTCCCGATTTCGATCCGGCGGGCGGCGGCGTCGAAATGTGGGTTCCGATCCAGCCCGCATAACCCGGCCTTAACCACAAGGATTCACCGTGTCGGCTCTGTAGAGCTTGCGGGGCCGCGCCATGTCCGATCTGAAGACCGACGTCATCCATCGCGGCGACTGCATCGAGGTGCTGCGCGCGCTGCCCGACGCCTCGGTGGACATGGTCTTCGCCGACCCGCCCTATAATCTGCAACTGGGCGGCGACCTGTTGCGGCCCGACAATTCCAAGGTCGACGCCGTCGACGACGACTGGGACAAGTTCGGCAGCTTCGCCGAATACGACGCCTTCACCCGCGCCTGGCTGAGCGAATGCCGCCGCGTGCTGAAGCCGGAAGGTTCGATCTGGGTGATCGGCAGCTATCACAACGTCTTCCGCCTGGGTTCGGCGATCCAGGACCTGGGGTTCTGGGTGCTGAACGACATCATCTGGCGCAAGTCGAACCCGATGCCGAACTTCAAGGGCACGCGCTTCACCAACGCCCACGAGACCCTGATCTGGGCCGCACGCAGCCGCGAGCAGAAGCGCTACACCTTCAACTACGATGCGCTGAAGGCCTTCAACGAAGACACCCAGATGCGGTCGGACTGGACCTTCGCCCTGTGCACGGGCGAAGAGCGGATCAAGGACGCCGACGGCAAGAAGGCCCATCCGACCCAGAAGCCTGAGGCCTTGCTGCACCGGGTGCTGCTGGCGGCCACGCGGCCCGGCGACGTGGTGCTGGACCCCTTCTTCGGCACCGGCACGACGGGGGCGGCGGCCAAGCGGCTGGGCCGTCACTTCATCGGCATCGAGCGCGACGAAGGCTACGCCAAGGTCGCCGAAAAGCGGATCAAGGCCGTGGTTCCCGCCGCGCCCGAGGATCTGACGGTCATGGGGTCCAAGCGGGCCGAACCCAAGGTGCCGTTCGGAGCGCTGGTCGAGGCCGGGCTGTTGCGGCCCGGCGACCGGCTGTACTGCCCCAAGGGCGAGCGCGAGGCGCGCGTACGGGCCGACGGCTCGCTGGTGCACGGGGCCATGACCGGCTCGATCCACAAACTGGGCGCCCTGCTGGAGAACGCCCCGGCCTGCAACGGCTGGACCTATTGGCGCTTCAAGTCGGACCAGGGGTTCAAGTCGATCGACGCCCTGCGCGAACAGATCCGCGCCGGGATGCAGTAGGCCGGTTCAGCCCAGGCCCCGATCCAGCGCCTTTCTGAACACCGTCGGCAGGGCGCGGCGGGCGTCATCCACATCGGTCCAGATCAGGTCGGGCGCATGCACGTGCGCGGTATGGACGCGCAGGCTCAGCGCGAAATGGGTGAAGACGTGCTCCACCGACCCGGCGTCGCGCCAGTCGGCGGCCACGGGCGGCGCGGCGTCGGCGGCCGCGACCGACCAGTCCGAGGTCGGCAGGCCCAACATCCCGCCCAACAGACCTTTGTCCGGGCGGCGGACCAGGCCGATGCGGCCCTGGGCGTCGCTCATGACCCAGGCGACGCCGTGGCGGCGGGGGCGGTCGGCCGTCTTAACCTTCAACGGATAGCGGGCGGGATCGCCGGTCCTGAAGGCCGCGCAGAAGGCCGAGACCGGACAACGCCCGCACGACGGCGACTTGGGACGGCAGATCACGGCGCCCAGGTCCATCAGGGCCTGCGCCCAGTCGCCCGGCCGATCATCGGCGACCAGCGACGCGGCCAGGCGGCGCAGTTCGGGCCGGGCGGCGGGCAGCGGCGTCTCGACCGCGAACAGCCGCGCCATGACCCGTTCGACATTGCCGTCCACCACATTGGACGCCCGGCCGAAGGCGATGGCGGCGACAGCGGCGGCGGTATAGGCGCCCACCCCCGGCAGGGCCAGCAGACCCGCCTCGGTGTCGGGAAAGACCCCGCCGTTATCGGCCGCCACGGCGCGGGCGGCCTTCAGCATGTTGCGGGCGCGGGCGTAGTAGCCCAGGCCCGCCCAGGCGGCCATGACATCCGCGTCCGGCGCGGCGGCCAGGTCGGCGACCGTCGGCCAGCGGCCGGTGAAGGCGTGAAAATAGGGCGCGGCGTGCGCCGTGGTGGTCTGTTGCAGCATCACCTCGGACAGCCAGACCCGATAGGGTTCCGTCCGGCGGCCGGACCCCGGCGGCGACCGCCACGGCAGGCCGCGCGCCTCGGCGTCGTACCAGGTCAACAATGCGGCGCGGAGGGCGGGAACGTCCATGCCCCCTCCCCCTACCCCGTCGTCGGGTCTAGAAGGAAGCCATGCGCCGCACCCTGCCCACCGAAGCCGAGGTCCGCGAGATCCTGTCGCGCCGCAAGACGCGCCCGGCGCCGCGCCCGGCGCCCAAGGCCGGGCGGCATCTGCAAGGGCTGGTGAAGGGGCTGGACGAAAAGTTCGGGCGCGGCGCCGGGGCGCTGGAGCCGCGCTGGCGCGAGATCGTCGGCGACCAGCTCGCCCGCGTCACCCGCCCGCAGAAGCTGATCAAGGGCCGCGGCGGAAGCGGCGGGGTGCTGGAGCTGCGCGTGGCGGGACCCGCGGCCCTGCTGGTCCAGCATCAGTCGGCGGAAATCCTGAGCCGGGTGAACCTGTTCCTGGGCGCCGGGTCGGTCGACAAGCTGAGGATCGCCCAGGGACCGGTGAAACCGTCGGCCGAGGCGGCGTCCAAGCCGCGCCGCCCGTCCAAGCCCCCGCCCCTGCCCGCCGAGACCGAGGCCGAGCTGGCCCGCGCCGTCGAACCGGCGCCCGAGGGGCTGAAGGCGGCGTTGCAGAAGCTGGGGCGGGCGGTGCTGGGTGAAAGCCGCGACCACTCGCGACGTTGACAAAAAGTCGCCGCACCTGTTCTCGACTGTTGAAACCTTGAGCGCGCGCGTCCGTGGGGGAATCGCGCGATGATCCACGAAACCCGAGGAAGACCCATGACCCGATACGCTTCGATGAGCCGCCGCGCGGCGATGACGGCCGCGGCCCTGGCGACGATGGCGGCTCTGGCCGGCTGCGGCGGCGGCAAGAACGCCGTGGCGGAAGGCGACATGGCCCTGGGCGCCGCCGAGGGCGCCAAGGTCACGGTGGTCGAATACGCCTCGGTCACCTGCCCGCACTGCGCCGCCTGGCAGGAGCAAGTCTGGCCGGCGTTCAAGACCCGCTATGTCGACACCAACAAGGTCCGCTACGTCTTCCGCGAACTGCCGACCCCGCCGGTCGAGGTGGCCACGGCCGGCTTCCTGCTGGCGCGCTGCGCGGGCGAGGACAAATATTTCGACGTGGTGCACCAGTTGATGGGCAGCCAGCAGGAGATGGCCGCCGGCGGTCCCCGCGCCTGGCTGCTGCGCACCGCCAACGCGGTGGGCATGAACGAGCAGCAGTTTGAACAGTGCGTCACCGATCCCAAGGCCATCGAAGCCTTTGAAGGCCGCATCCGCGCCGCCCAGAACGCGGGCGTGACCGGCACGCCGAAATTCTTCGTCAACGGCGTCGAGATCATCACGCCGGGCGGCGAAGGCGCCTCGATGGAAGACCTGTCGCGCGCCATTGAAGCCGAACTGGCGAAATAGTCGGATGAAGCGGCTGGCGCGGGTCCTGCTGGCGGCCGCGGTCCTGATCGGGACCGCCGCGGCCGTGCGCCAGGACGCCGCGCCCGTGCCGCCCGTCCACGCCAACGACCGGGTGCTGGGTCAACGCTCAGCCCCGGTGACGGTGATCGAATACGCCAGCTTCACCTGCCACGTCTGCGGCGACTGGCATGAGTTGGTCTGGCCCGAGTTCAAGCGCCGCTTCGTCGATACGGGGCGGGTGAAGTTCGTGTTCCGCAACATGCCGACGGCGCCGATCGAACTGTCCGGTCCGGCGGCGGCCCTGGCCCGGTGCGCGGCGCCCGAGAAATTCTTCGACACGGCCCACGCCCTGTTCGCCGGTCAGGCGGCCCTGCTGCGCGGCGGCGACCAGGGCGAATGGTACGCGGCCGGCGTGGCCGCCAGCGGACGCACCCGCGCCCAGATCGACGCCTGCGTCGCCCGCCCCGAGATCAAGACCTTCATCGAGGCCGAGGTGGCGGCGGGCGCCGCGACCGGCATCACCGGCACCCCGGCCTTCTTCGTCAACGGCCGCATGGTCCGCGACCGCTCGCTGGGCGGGCTGGAAATCGCCATCCGCACGGCGGAAGGCGGCTAGGCCGGAACGATGCAGTTCCAGCGCCTGAGGCTCGTCGGCTTCAAATCCTTCGTCGACCCGACCGAGGTGCAGATCGAGCCGGGCCTGACGGGCGTGGTCGGTCCCAACGGCTGCGGCAAGTCGAACGTGCTGGAGGGCCTGCGTTGGGTCATGGGCGCCAATTCAGCCAAGGCCATGCGCGGCCAGGGCATGGACGACGTGATCTTCGCCGGGGCCGCGGGCCGCCCGCAGCGCAGCCACGCCGAAGTCCAACTGACCATCGACAACGCCCAGAGGCGCGCGCCCCAGCCCTTCACCGACGCGGCGGTGCTGGAGGTGTCGCGGCGCATCGACCGAGGTCAAGGCTCGACCTATCGCATCAACGGCAAGGAGGTGCGGGCGCGCGACGTGCAACTGCTGTTCGCCGACGCCTCGACCGGCGCCAACTCTCCGGCCCTGGTGCGGCAGGGGCAGATTTCGGAGCTGATCGCCGCCAAGCCGCAGAACCGCCGCCGCATCCTGGAAGAAGCGGGCGGGGTCGCGGGCCTGCACACCCGGCGGCACGAGGCTGAATTGCGGCTGCGCGCGGCCGAGACCAACCTGGACCGGCTGGACGACATCGGGCGCGAGCTGGAGACCACCCTGACCCGGCTGAAGCGCGAGGCGCGCCAGGCCGAGAAATACAAGAAGATCTCGGCCGAGATCCGGGCCTTGCAGGCGGCCCTGCTCTATGTGCGCTGGAACGACGCGCGGGTGGCGGCCGAAACCGCGGCTGAGGAGCTGAAGGCGGCGGATCGCGCCGTGGCCGAGACGGCAGGGGCGTCCGCGGCGGCCCAGACGGCGGCGCTGAAGGCGCAGGAGGCCCTGAAACCGGCGCGGGAAGAGGATGCGGTGGCCGGCGCCCTGCTGCATCGGGCCAGTCTGGAGCGCGACCGGCTGGACATGGCCGAACAGGCGGCGCGGGCCGAGATCGAACGACTGGCCGCCGAGACCGCGCGCATCGCCGCCGACATCGAGCGCGAAACCGGCATGGCGACGGACGCCGAGGGGGAACTGGCGCGGGTCGCGACCGCCCTGGAGGCCCTGGCCGCCGAGATCGCCGCCGCACCCGAACGCGGGCCGGAACTGGAAGCCGCCCTGGCCGCCGCCGAGGACGCGCGCCGCGCCGCCGACGCCGAGGTCGAACGGGTGGCGGGCGCCGTGGCCGCCGTCGAGGCGCGGGTCTCGGCCGAGAACGCCCGCAAGCGCGACGCCGAGGCGCGTGTGACGCGGGCCGAACAGACCCAGACCGCCGCCCAACGCGAGCGCGAGGCCCTGGGACCGCTGGAGACGCCCGAGATCGCGGCGGCCCAAGAGGCGCTGACGACCGCCCAGGCCCAGCTCGCCGCCGCGCGCGCCGCCGTCGAGACCGCCGAGACCGACCGGGGCGACAAGGCGCGGGCCGAGGCCGAGGCGCGCCAGACCGCGCGGGCCGCCGAAGACCGGTTGGGCCGATTGCAGACCGAGGCGCGCGGCCTGGCCCAACTGCTGGTCACGGCGCGGCGCGAACACGCCCCGGCCCTGGACAGCGTCCGCGCCGACAAGGGCTATGAGGCCGCCCTGGCCGCCGCCCTGGGCGACGATCTGGACGCGGCGCTGGACGCCAAGGCCGCCGCCTATTGGGCCGGAGCCGCCGTGCCGACGCCGGACTGGCCCGCGGGCGTCGCCCCCCTGTCGACCCATGTAGCGGCGCCCGGCCAGTTGGCCGCGCGGTTGGCGCTGTGCGGGGTGGCGGCGCGGGACCAGGCGGCGCAACTGGCCGGGACCCTGCCGGTCGGGGCGCGGCTGGTGACGGTTCAGGGCGACCTCTATCGCTGGGACGGTTTCGTGCAGCGGGCCGAGGCGCCGCGCCCGGCCGCCGTGCGCCTGGCCCAGCGCACCCGGCTGTCGGAGCTGGAGTCCGAAATCGACGCGGGCAAGCCCGCGCTGGAGACAGCTCAGGCGGCGATGAAGGCGGCGGGCGAGGCCCTGCGCGCCGCCGACGAGATGGTGAAGACCGCCCGCGCCGCGCCCTTCCCGCTGGACAAGGCGGCCGCCGCCGCGCGTGACCGGCTGGAGGCCCTGACCCGCGACCAGGCGAGGAAGGAGGCCCGCGCCCAGGCCCTGGACGAGACCTTGACCCGCCTGACCGCCGAACTGGAGGCCGCCCAGACGGCCCTGGTCGAGGCGTCCGGGACCGAGGCGCCGTCCGAGACGCTGGACGCCCTGCGCGCCGAACTGGCCCAGGCGCGTCAGACCGCCGAGACCGCCCGCGCCGCCGCCGCCGCCGCCCGCGCCGAACGCGACGCCGAGGCGCGCGAAGGGGTCGCCCGCACCTCGCGGCTCGAAGGCCTGACGCGCGAACGCGACGGCTGGGCCAACCGGGCCAAGGACGCCCGCGCTCGCGTCACGACGCTGGACAAGGACGCGGAAAAGACCGCTCAGCAAAAGACCCTGGCCGAGACCGCGCCCGCCGGTTTCGCCGAGCAGCGCGGCAAGCTGCTGGATACGCTGACCGCCGCCGAGACCCGCCGCTCGGCCGCCGCCGACGCCTTGTCGGTGGTCGAAGCCGAGGCCGCCGAGGCTGACCGCACCGGCCGCGCCGCCGAGACCGCCGCCAGCCAGGCGCGTGAGGCCCGCGCCGGTCTGTCCGCCCGCGCCGAGGCCGCCGCCGACCGCCTGTTGGACTCCTCGAACCAGGTGCGCGAGACGGCGCAGATGTCGCCCGAGGAACTGGGCCAGAAGCTGAACGACGACGCCATCGCCCGCCCGCCGGACGCCGCCGGGGCCGAGAGCCTGCTGTATGGGCTGGAGCGCGAGCGCGACGCCCTGGGCGCCGTCAACCTGCGCGCCGAGGAGGAGGCCGTCGAATACGGCGACCGCCTGAACGCCATGCGCGAGGAGCGCAGCGACCTGACATCGGCCATCGCCAAGCTGCGCGACGGCATCGACGAGTTGAACGCCGAAGGCCGCGAACGGCTGATCGCCGCCTTCGACATCATCAACGACAACTTCAAGGCCCTGTTCGAGGCCCTGTTCGGCGGCGGCCAGGCCGAGCTGAAACTGGTCGAATCCGACGATCCGCTGGAGGCCGGGCTGGAGATCTACGCCTGCCCGCCGGGCAAGCGGCTGTCGGTCATGAGCCTGATGTCGGGCGGCGAGCAGGCCCTGACGGCGGCGGCCCTGATCTTCGCCGTCTTCCTGGCCAACCCTGCGCCCGTCTGCGTGCTGGACGAGGTGGACGCCCCGTTGGACGACGCCAACGTCGACCGCTTCTGCCGAATGCTGGACGAGATGCGCAAACGCACCGACACTCGCTTCATCGTCATCACCCACAATCCGGTGACCATGAGCCGGATGGATCGTCTGTATGGCGTGACCATGCCCGAGCGCGGCGTGTCGCAACTGGTCAGCGTCGATCTGAGCCAGGCCGAGCGGATGGTGGCGGCGTGATCGCCGTCGTCCTGGCCGCCGCCGCCCTGCTGCAGGCCCCGCCGCACCTGGTCCTGACCGGCGTCGGACGCTGGGCCATGTTCGCCGACGCCGCCTCGATCACGCGCGAGGGCGACGGGGCGCGGATGCGGGCCTTTCAGGTCGCCGAGACGGACTTTACGGCGGGCGGCCAGGCCTATTGGGGCGGCTGGTCGTGGTGGCGGTTCGATTGCGCGGCCGGAACCGCCGACCGCCTGGACTTCGCCTCGGTCGCCGTCGGCGGACAGGAAGGCCCGGCCATGCCGATAGACAACCGGCCCCAGCCCCTCGCGCGCGGCGGCGACGCGGCCGAGCTGGCCGCCGTGGCCTGTGCGACAGAGCCGCCGCGGGCGGCCGATGCGGTCACCGTGGAGGCGGCCGTGACCCTGGGCCGGGCGCACCTGGCGGACTAGGCGGCCGTCGCCTCGACCAGATCGGCCAGGCGGCGCGCGGCGTCAGGAATAGCGGCGGTGCGGGCGGCGGCGGACATGGCGGCCAGGCGCGACGGATCGGCCAGCAGGGGCTGGACGACATCGGCCAGGCGTTCCGGCGTCAGGGCGTCCTCGGCGATGACCACGGCGGCGCCCGCCCCGCTCAGGGCGGCGGCGTTCAGCGTCTGATGATCGTCGGTGGCGATCTTCAGCGGGATCAGCACCGACGGCAGGGCCGCCACCGCCAGTTCGGAACAGGTCGAGGCGCCCGCCCGGCCGATGACCAGATGCGCGCTCGACAACAGGGCCGCCATGTCACGGAAGAAGGGCGCGGTCTCGGCCTCGATCCCGGCCTCCAGATAGGTCTGGCGCGCGGCCTCCAGCACATCGGGCCGGGTCTGCTGGCGCACCTTCAGGCGCCCGCGCAGATCGGCGGGCAGGCGGGCCAGGGCGGCCGGGACGCCTTCGGACAACAGGCGCGCGCCCTGGCTGCCGCCAGTGACCAGGATCTCGATCGGCCCATTCGGCGTCGGCGGCGCATAGGCCCGGTTCATCAGGGCGGCGATCTCGGCGCGAACCGGACTGCCGACGAGTTGGGCGCGGGCGGCCACGGCCGGGCTGGCGCGGCCCAGGGTCGGAAAGGACGAGGCGACCGCCTTGACCCGCGGCGCCAGCATCCGGTTGGTGCGGCCCAGCACCGCATTCTGCTCATGAATCACGGTGGGCAGGCCGTCGATCAGGGCGGCGGTCAGGGCCGGCGCCGACGGATAGCCGCCAAAGCCGACGACCACCGCCGCGTCCAGACGACGAAAGGCGCGGCGCGCCTGGATCACGCCCTTGCCGATGGCCACGCCCGCCTTCAACAGGCCGAGAGGACCCGAGCCGGTGGCGGCGTCCAGAGCCAGTCGTTCCTCGGCCGGGAAGCTCTGGGCGTAGCGTTCGCCGCGATGATCGGTCGCCAGCACGATGCGCCAGCCGCGCGCGGCCATTTCCCGCGCCAGGGCCTCGGCCGGAAACATATGGCCGCCGGTGCCCCCGGCGGCGACGACGCAGACTTTGGCGGTCATTCAGGCTCCCGTGAATTCTTCTGCTCCGTCATCCTCGGGCTTGACCCGAGGATCAAGCGAAGAAGCGGGCTGTCGGACGAACATCGCGCGCAACCGTCGGCCCGACAGGTCGTCGCGGTCTCTGATCCCCGGGTCAGGCCCGGGGACGACGGCAGAGTCACGGCAACAGGCGCCGACGCGGGATCAGGCTGGCGCCCGGCTCATAGGCACCCGGACGACGGCGCGTCAGGGCCAGGGCGAAGCCCATGGTCAGACCCATGGCCGCCATGGACGATCCGCCATAGCTGATGAAGGGCAGGGTCATGCCCTTGGTCGGGATCAGGTTCAGGTTGACCGCCACATTGATGCAGGCCTGAAGCCCGATCAGCATGAACAGGCCCGCCGCCGCCGTCTGCTCGAACGGATCGTTCAGCCGCATGGCCTTCTTCATCCCCCGGATGACGATGAAGGCGTAAAGACCGATCATGGCCAGCGACAGCACCAGGCCGAACTCCTCGGCGCCGACCGAATAGATGAAGTCGGTGTGCAGATCGGGAACCGAGCGCTTCATCACCCCCTCGCCCACGCCGCGCCCGACCAGGCCTCCGGCGCGAATGGCCTCGGACGCCCGGTCGATCTGGAAGGTGGCGTCGGCGTCGGCCGAGCCGTGGGCGGCCAGGCGGTCGCGAAAGTGGCTGAAGCTCATGAAGATGGCGATCAGGCCCGCCGCACCGACGCCCGCCAGGGCCATGACCCACTTCAACGGCACCCCGGCCATGAAGAAGACGGCCATGAAGGTGGTGGTGATCAACAGGGTCTGGCCGATGTCCGGCTGGATCAACAGCAGGGCGACGGTCAGGCCCCAGGCCAGAAAGGCGATGGAGACGCCGGGCACGCCCTGCCCCTTCTGCGATTCCGCGAACATCCAGGCGGCGAAGACGATCAGGCAGGGCTTGGCGAACTCGGACGGTTGCAGGCTGAACGGTCCCAGGTTCACCCAGCGCGCGGCGCCCTTCACCGTGTCGCCGATGAAGGGCAGCAGCATCATCACGAAAACGGCCCCCAGCAGGCCCAGCACGGCGATGCGCCGAACCCCGCGCGGCGACAGCAGGGAGGTCAGCAACATGATCGTCACCCCGCCCGTGGCGAAGACGATCATCCGCCAGGAATAGTGGAAGGGATCGCTGATCGATTCATCGGCCAGGATGGCGGCCGGGCTGGAGGCGAAGCTGAGCGCCACGCCCAGGCCGACCAGGGTCAGGGCGGCGGCCAACAGGCCGCGATCGACCGTCCAGAACCATTTGGCGATCAGGCTCTGATCGTTGCGCGAAAAGGGATGGGACCAGCCGGGCGCGCTCATGCGGCGGTCTCCGGCTCGGCGCCGAGCGCCAGGACGGCGGCGCGGAAGGCTTCGCCCCGCGCCTCGAAATCCGGGTACTGGTCGAAACTGGCGGCGGCGGGGCTGAGCAGGACCACCTGGTCGCGGCCCGTCGCGGCGGCGGCCTGGGCGGCGGCCTGGGCGGCGTCGCGCACGGCGGCCGCCATGTCGCCGCTGATGCGGTGCGGCGTGTCGCCCCCGGACGCGGCTTGCAGGGCGGCGGCGAAGGGTCCGGCCGCCTCGCCGATCAAAAAGGCCTCGGTCACGCGTGGGAACAGGTCGGCCAGATCGTCGATGCCGCCCGCCTTGGCCCGCCCCCCCGCGATCCAGAAGACCCGGTCATAACTGGACAGGGCCTGACGCGCGGCGTCGGCGTTGGTGGCCTTGGAGTCATTGACGAACCGCACCCGGCCCAGCCGCCCGACCGGCTCCATGCGATGGGCCAGGCCTGGGAAGGAAAGCAGGCCGGTGACGGTTCGTTCGTGAGGGACACCAAGGGCGCGGGCCGCCGCATAGGCGAAGGCGGCGTTCTGAGCGTTGTGATTGCCGGGCAGGGAGCGAGCTTTCGTCAGGTCGGCAAGGAAAAGCCCATCCGCCGTCAGTTCCCCGTCGCACGCCTCCATTGAGATGAAGTGTCCGTCGTGGAATGCCTGTTCCCATGCGGCTCCGCGACGACCAACCTGGTCAACGGGAGTACCTCCACGTTTGCCCCCGCCAACAACAAGGACCCTTGTAGTGACGGTTGTGGTCCAACCAGTTCGCGGCAAGCCATAGGCGATTGGCTTGATCCACTGGTCATCGGTTCCCACGAGTGCGGTCTTACCTGCTCCGTGCGCCTTAAATATTCGAGCCTTGGCCGCGACATAGCCGTCCATGCCGCCGTGCCGGTCCAGATGGTCCGGGGTGATGTTGGTCAGGATGGCGACGTCCGGCGCGAAACGGGTCGTCAGGTCCAACTGATAGCTGGACACCTCGACCACATAGACGGCGCCGGGCGTCGGTGCGGGCAGGGCCAGGACGCCGATGCCGATATTGCCGCCGACGTGGACCGTCAGGCCCGCCTGTTTCAGCACCCAGCCGATCAGGGCCGTGGTGGTGGACTTGCCGTTGGTGCCGGTGATGGCGATCACGCGCGGCCGTTCGCCGTCGGGCAGGGCCGCGATGGCCCGCGCGAACAGTTCGATGTCGCCGATCACCTCGACGCCCGCAGCCTTAGCCTTGCCGACGGTCCAGTGCGGCTTGGGATGGGTCAGGGGCGCACCGGGCGACAGGACCAGGGCGGCGAAGCTGGACCAGTCGGCGACGGTCAGGTCCTCGACGGCGAAACCCTCGGCCTCGGCCTGCATCCGCGACGAGACGCTGTCGTCCCACAGGATGGGCTGGGCGCCTCCGGCCTTCAGCGCGCGCGCGGCCGTGATCCCCGACCGGCCCAGGCCGAAGACCGCGACGCGGCGCCCCTCGAAGCCGGATACCGGGATCATCTGAGTTTCAGCGTCGACAGGCCGATCAAGGCCAGCATGGCGGCCACGATCCAGAAGCGGATGACCACGGTCGATTCCGGCCAGCCCAGCTTCTCGAAATGGTGGTGGATCGGCGCCATCAGGAAGATGCGTTTGCCGGTGGCCTTGAAGTAGGCGACCTGGATCATGACCGAGGCGGCCTCGATCACGAACAGGCCGCCGATGATGCCCAGCACCAGTTCATGCTTGGTCGCCACGGCGACGGCGCCCAGCGCCCCGCCCAAAGCCAGCGAGCCGGTGTCGCCCATGAAGATCTTGGCCGGCGGGGCGTTGTACCAGAGAAAGCCCGTCCCCCCGCCGATGATCGCCGCCAGGAAGATCGCCAACTCGCCCGCGCCGGGCACATGGTGGACGCCCAGATAGTCCGCGAAGATGAAGTTGCCGACCAGATAGGCGATGATGCCGAAGGCCGCCGAGGCCATCATCACCGGCACGATGGCCAGGCCGTCCAGTCCGTCGGTCAGGTTCACCGCGTTCGAGAAGCCGACGATGGTGAAGGCCGCGAAGGCCACATAGAACCAGCCGACGTTCAACAGCACGTTCTTGAAGAACGGGAAGGCGATCGAGGTCTCCAGGTTCGGCGAGGTCGGCGAAATGGTCATCCAGACCACAGTCATGATCCCGGCGATGACGGCGATGACGGTCTGGGCGGCCAGTTTCTGTTTCGAGGTCAGGCCGGCCGAGGTCTGTTTCGTCACCTTGGCGTAGTCGTCGACGAAACCCAGCACGCCGAAGGCCGCCGTCACGAAGCTGACGATCCAGATGTAGGGATTGGTCAGGTCGCCCCACAGCAGCACCGCCACCGCTATGCCCGCCAGGATCATCAGCCCGCCCATGGTCGGGGTGCCGACCTTGGACAGGTGCGACACCGGCCCGTCGTCGCGGATCGGCTGGCCCTTGCCCTGTTTGACCCGCATCCAGGCGATGAAACGGCTGCCCATGGCGACCGCCACGATCATGGCCGTCAGCATGGCCAGGGCGACCCGCACCGTCTGGTACTGGACCAGGTTCAGCAGGGGATAATCCTGCGCGACGTCGGCGTAATAGAGATAGAGCAGATAGAACATTCAGACGCTCCCCATCGCGTCGTTCAGGCCATGACGGCGTTCGAGATCGGCCAGGGCGGCGGCGATCAGCGAGGCCTTGGACCCGTTCGATCCCTTGACCATGACGATGTCGTTCGGCTGGACCAGATCATCGGCGATCTCGGCCAGGTCGGCGGCCGCCTCGCGCCATTCGCCGCGCCGTTCGGGCGCCAGGGCGTCGTACAGCCAGCGCATCTGCGGCCCGGCGGCGTGTACGGTGTCGATGCCCGCCGCCTCGATGATCTCGGCCAGACCCGCGTGCAGCGTCCGGGCTTGGTCGCCCAGCTCCAGCATGTCGGTCAGGACCACGACGCGACGGCCGCCCGACGGCGGCGTCTTGGCGCCCAGGCTCTGGAAACCGGCGCGCATCGACAGCGGATTGGCGTTGTAGCTCTCGTCGATCAGGGTGAAGCCGCCGCCGGGAACGGCCACCCGGCGCGTCTGGCCCCGACCGGCCAGGGGCTGGAAATCCGACAGGGCGGCCAGGGCCGTCTCCACCGACACGTCCAGCGCCTCCAGCATCAGGATCACCGCCAGACTGTTCAGACCCCAGTGGAAGCCCGACTGCCGCAGGGTGAAGACATGGGTCCGGCCCCGGATCTCGGCGGTGACGCGCGCACCTTCGGGTCCCGGCGCGAAGTCGATCAAACGGGCGTCGTGACCGATCTCCGATCCGAAGGTCGAGATGCGCCCCCCCGCCTTCAGCGCGGCGGAACGCAGCACGTCGCGCCAGGGGTTGTCGCCGTTGACCACGGCCACGCCGCCGGGTCCCAGTCCCTCGAAGATCGCCGCCTTCTCACGCGCGATGCCGGTTTCGCCGTCCGAGAAGCCCTCGATATGCACCGGGCCGACGGTGGTGACGCAGGCGGCGTGCGGCTGGACCATCCGCGACAAGGGCGCGATCTCGCCGGGCGCGTTCATGCCGATCTCGAACACCGCACGCTCGACCGACGGATGCATCCGAGCCAGGGTCAGGGGCACGCCGATGTGGTTGTTGTAGCTCTTGATCGAGGCGTGGGCGGGACCGGCCAGGTCGAGACCCGCCTTGATCGCCTGGGTCACGCTGGTCTTGCCGACGCTGCCGGTGACGGCGCCGCGACGGACCTGGGGCGCACGGTCGCGAGCGGCGGCGCCCAGGGCTTCCAGCGCCGTCTGGGTGTCGTCCACGACGATGCACGGTCCGCCGTCGACCGGACGTTCGACCAGCGCCCCGACCGCGCCCGCCGCGAAGGCTCCGGCGGCGAAGTCATGGCCGTCGCGCGCACCTTTCAGGGCGATGAACAGGTCGCCGGGACCGATCTCGCGGCTGTTGTAGGTGACGCCGTTCGCCTCGAACGAAGCCCCTTCGATCCGTCCGCCGACGGCCATGGCGATTTCGGGGGCCGTCCACAGCGGGCGATGACGGTCAGGCATAGGCGTTCAGGGTCTCTGCGGCGACGGCGGCGTCGTCGAAGGGATGAGTCGTTCCGCCGACGATCTGGCCCTGTTCATGCCCTTTTCCGGCGATCACGACCACATCCCCGTCACGCATCATCGCGATGGCCGCTTCGATGGCCGCGCGTCGGTCGCCGATCTCCAGGGCGTCGGGGCAGCCCGCCCTGACCTCGGCGCGGATGGCGGCTGCGTCTTCCGAGCGGGGATTGTCGTCGGTGACGATGGCCACGTCGGCCAGACGCCCCGCCGCCGCGCCCATCAGCGGACGTTTGGCCCGGTCGCGGTCACCGCCCGCGCCGAAGACGACGATCAGCCGTCCCGTCGCGTGGGGGCGCAGGGCGGCCAGCACCGTCTCCAGCCCGTCAGGCGTATGGGCGTAGTCGACATAGACCTCGCCGCGTCCTCCGCCGGGAATGCGTTGCAGCCGCCCAGCCGCGCCCTCGATCTTCTCCATGGCGCCCAGCACCGAGGCGGCGTCGGCGCCCGCCGCGATGCACAGCCCCGCCGCGACCAGGGCGTTGGAGGCCTGGAAGGCCCCGGCCAGCGGCAACAGCACCTCGTGCAACTCGCCCCGGCAATCCAGGATCAGACGCTGGCCCTCGGGCACGGCGCGGCGCTCGATCAGGGTCAGGTCCCGGCCCCGCTCGCCCACGCCCATGACCCCGACCCCGGCCATGATCGAGGCCGAGGCGAAGGCGTTGAAGGCGTCGGAATCGGCGTTCAGCACCGCCGTCCGCCCACGCGGCAGCAGGGTGTCGAACAGCCTCAGCTTGGCCGCGCGATAGGCGGTCATATCGCCGTGATAGTCGAGGTGGTCCTGGGTCAGGTTGGTGAAGCCCGCGGCCTTCAGCGCCACCCCGTCCAGCCGCCGCTGGTCCACCCCGTGCGACGAGGCCTCCAGCGCCAGGTGGGTCACCCCCTGCCCCGCCAGTTCGGCCAGCAGGCGCGCGGCGTCGGCGGCGTCGGGGCTGGTCAGGCCGGGACCGGTCAGGGCCTGGGCCGCGCCCCTGCCCTGATAGACCACGCCCAGCGTGCCCATGCTGGCCGCCTTCAGGCCCATGGCGGCCCAGATCTGGCGGCAGAAGGCGGCGACCGAGGTCTTGCCGTTGGTGCCCGTCACGGCGACGCAGGTGGCGGGCTGGGCGCCGTAGAAGCTGCGCGCGGCGATGGCGTAGGCGCGGCGCACATCGTTGGAGGTGACCAGCACCGGCGCCGCTCCCGACGGGGTATCGGCGGGCGCCAGAACGGCGGCGGCGCCCTGGGCCAGGGCCTGGGGGATGAAGGCGCGGCCGTCGGACTGAGTTCCTGGCAGGGCCACGAACAGGGCGCCCGGCACCACCTTGCGGCTGTCCGAGGTCAGGCCGGTGATCACCGGATCGGCGCTGACGTCGCGACGCAGGAGGTCGGACAGTTTGAGAGCGCTCCCATGCTTCGCGCTCACAGGGCGCCCTCCGCCCGTTCGTCGGCCTGAGGCACGGCCTCGCCGGTGACGGTGCGCCAGCGGTCGGCGCGGCGCTGGACGCCCAGGAAGGGGGCGATGCGGTCGGCGATGCGGCCCACGGCGGGCGCCGCCACGAAACCGCCGGTGCGCGGATAGGTGGCCGGCTCGTCGACCAGGATGAAGATGGCATAGCGGCGCGCCGTCACCGGCCCGTCCGACGGGAAGACGGCGGCGAAGGAGCCGACCGCGTGGCTGGCGTCATAACGGCCGCCGACCAGTTTGTTGGCCGAGCCGGTCTTGCCGCCGACGCGCAGGCCCGGCGCCTCGGCCCGGCCGCCCGATCCGCGCACCACATTGCGGCGCATCAGGTCCAGCATGGTCAGTGACGTCTCCTGCGACACCACCTGGCGGATCTCGGGGTGACGCGCGCCGCCCTTGCGCAGGCTCAGCGGCACATAGCGCCCGCCGTTGGTCAGGGCGCCGTAGGCGGCGACCAGTTGGGCCGGGGTGATCATGATGCCGTAGCCGAACGACAGCGACGCCAGGGTCGAATCGTCCCACCGGCCCGGACGGCGCGGACGGGCGCTTTCCTTCAGCTCGATCGGCGCGGCGTCCAGCAGGCCCAGCCGCTGGAAATAGTTGCGCATCACGTCCGGTCCCATCTCGATGGCCAGGCGCGAGGTGCCGATGTTGGACGAATGGAGATAGACCTCCTCCAGCGTCATCACCTTGTTCTGGGCGTGGAAGTCGGTGATGCGGCGATTGCCGACCATCAGGGCGGCCGAGGCGTCGAACAGGGTGTCCATGTCGGCCCGACCGGTGTCCAGGCCCGCCGCCACGGTGAAGGATTTGAACACCGAGCCCATTTCGTAGTGGGCCGAGGTGAAGCGGTTCAGGGTCGCGCCCTCGACCGCCGCGCCGCGCTGGTCGCGGTCGAAGGTCGGCCAGGAGGCCATGCCCAGGACCTCGCCGGTGTGCACGTCGGTGACCACGCCGACCGCGCCCTTGGCCCCGGTCTCCAGGGCGGCGGCGGCCAGTTCGTTCTCCAGCACACCCTGCACGCGGATGTCGATGGACAGGGGATAGTCCACGCCCGCCTGACCGGCGGCGCGGATGTCGGCGTTGAAGGCCAGTTCGGCGCCCGAGACGCCCTGGCCGCCGGTGTCGGCGTCGCCGATCAGATGCTCGGCCGAGGCGCCCAGCGGATAGACGCGGCGATCCTCAGGCTCGAAGGTGATCCCGCCCAGGGCCAGGTCGTGCACGGCGGCCTTTTCGGCCGGAGTCAGGCCGGGCATGACGATCAGGCGGCGCTCGCCGTTCAGCACCTTGTTCAGCCGCGACCAGGACACGCGCGGCAGGACGCGCTTGATCTGGCGCGCGGCGGCGCCGCGGTCCCAGACCTCCGTCGGGTCGATATAGAGACCGTAGTGGGTGATGTTGGTCGCCAGCAGCGCCCCGTTGCGGTCCACCAGATCAGCGCGAACCAAGGCGCCCGGATTGGCGGCGTCGCCGAACCGGCCCCGATCAGCCAGAAGGGCCGCATAGGCCGCGCCCAGGGCCAGGCAGACGAACACCGCCACGAAGGCGCTCATGATCAGGAAGATGCGGACGCGGGTGTCTTCCTCGGGCCGGGCGTCGGCGCGGGCGCGCTCGAAGGCGTGCTCCAGCCGCCAGATCAGTTCGGCGATCCAGCGCCAGCCGGGCGCGATGCGGCGCGGCGCGGAATGGGACGCGGGCGGCCAGGCGTGGGGGTCGTGCACGCTCATTGCACGGCCTCTCGTTCGGCGGGCGCCGGGGCGGCTTCGGACGCGGCCGGAACCGTCGGCTCGACGATGACCGGCTTGGGATCAGGCTGGGGCGCCAGCTCGGTCAAGGCCGCCTCTCCGGCCTGACGGCGCGAATCCAGCGGGGCCAGACCGATGCCCCGCGACAAGGCCTCCAGACGGCCGGGCTGCTCCAGCCGCGTGACCTCGGCCCGCAGCAGACGCACACGCTGACGGTTCTCGGCGATCTGACGCTCCAGGTCGCCGATCTGGGCGCTCTCGCGGGCGGCCCCGGCCTTGGCGATATAGACCGACAGGATCATCAGGCCGACACAGGCCACGCCGATGATCTCGATCCAGCGGACGCCGCGGATCTTCCAGTCGAACAGGCGCTGAATCGGGTTCAGGGCGCTCATGCCGCCATCCCCCAGGCGGGCGCGTCGGTGCGCACCGCAGCGCGCAGACGGGCCGAACGGGCGCGGGGATTGGCGGCGCGTTCGATCTCGCCGGCCTCGCGCGCACCCTTGAACTGCAGGGTGAAGCTGGGCTTGCGGCTGTCGATGGCGACGGGCGCGTGACGCGAGCCGCCGGGCGTGTTGCCGGTCCGCTCGGTCAGGAACTGTTTGACGATGCGGTCTTCCAGCGAATGGAAGGTCACCACCGCCAGCCGCCCGCCGGGCGCCAGGGTCGCCTCGGCCGCCGCCAGTCCGGCGGTCAGTTCGCCCAGTTCGTCGTTCACGGCGATGCGCAGGGCCTGGAACACCCGCGTGGCCGGATGGATCGGCGCGCCGCGACGGCCGCCGACGGCCTTTTCGATGGTTTCAGCCAAATCCAGCGTGCGGGTGAAGGGCGCCTCGGCCCGGCGACGCAGGATGACGCTGGCGATGCGGCCGGACTGACGCTCCTCGCCATAGAGCTTGAAGATGTGGGCCAGCGGCCCATGGTCCCAACCGTTGACGATGTCAGCCGCGCTCTCGCCGTCCGACGACATCCGCATATCCAGCGGCCCGTCGCGCAGGAAGGAAAAGCCGCGCTCGGCCTGGTCCAACTGCATCGAGGAAACGCCGATGTCGAAGACCGCGCCGTCCAGCTTGGCCTCACCCGTACCGGCGAAGGCGGCCGACAGGCCCGAGAAGGGCGTGCGCACCAGTTGGAAGCGGCCGGGAAAGTCGGCGGCCACGGCCTCGGCGTGGGGCTGGACGCTGGGGTCGCGGTCCAGGGCGACGACCTTGGCGCCGGTCGCCAATATGGCGCGGGTGTAGCCGCCCGCGCCGAAGGTGGCGTCGATCATGACGTCGCCGGGCGCGGGGTTCAGGGCCTGGATGACTTCCGCCAGCAGGACGGGGGCGTGGGGCGCGCTCATTGCCCCTCCGTCTTCAATTGGGCCGCCAGACGCAGGGCGCCGAGCTGGGCCATGCCGGCCTTGGCCGCCTGACGCTGTTCGGCGCGGCGGGCGGCCCACTTGTCGCGGCTCCAGATCTGGAAGCGGTCGCCCAAGCCGACGATCATGACGGTGTCGGCCAGCCCCGCCTCGACGCACAGCGCCTCGGGCAGGGTGATGCGGCCGCCGCCGTCGAAGGCCAGCCGCGTCTGTTCACCCAGCACCTGCCACTCCAGCGCCGAGCGCTGCTCCGAGCCGAACGGCAGGGCGCGGATCATCTCCAGATAGGTGTTCAGCAGATGATCGCCGCCCGCCTCCAGGCAGTCGGCCTCGATCGAGGGAAAGCAGAAGATGCGGGCGTCGGCGCCGTTGTCGGCGGTGCGGAACTCCTGGGGGATCAGGAGCCGGCGCTTGCCGTCCAGTTGTTTCTCGAAGGTCGAGAAGAACACGCCCGCCCCAGTCGGACCCTGCGGCCCGCTCCCTCAATCCTCCGTCGCGAATGTGCGACGCCAACCCCAAATCATGATCTGGGATAGCATGGGATCAAATGGGTCTCAATGGGATTGGTTGACGCAATTTAACCATGACTGATCTGTGTCGCAGGGGTCACGGCGGCGCCAAAACAAGAACAGATGCGGAACATAGAAGTATTCACAGCCTGTGGATCGACCATGCGCCCCCGCATCGCCCAAGGGGTTAATGCGGCGCGCGGCTGTGGATGAGCGAGGGTAGAATGCCAGACGGCCTGTAAGCCGGGTTCTGTTCCGTCTCGAAAGACGGCGACGATCATTCCTCTGGGCCGACCCTTGCGGAGCGGCTCTCGCGACCAACCCGGGCGCCTCGGGCGGTGAACCCTGCGAACCGAAGCCCGCGCGACGCCCCTATTCGGTCTTGCTCCAGGCGGGGCTTGCCATGCCGGTCCCGTCGCCGGTCCCGCGGTAGGCTCTTACCCTACCCTTTCACCCTTACCCTGCTTCGCCAGAGGCTTCGCGGGGCGGTTTGCTTTCTGTGGCGCTATCCCTCGGGTCGCCCCGGGCGGAAGTTATCCGCCGCCTTTTCACCGTGGAGCCCGGACTTTCCTCGACGGGCGCGAAGCCCGCCGCGACCGCCCGGCCGTCTGGCGGGGCGACAGATGGGCCGGTCGCCGACCCGCGTCAAGCACGGCGTCAGGCGCTGTCAGTAGGCCCGCACCGCCGTTGGATTAGGATGACGGCATGATCATCCTGTTCGCCGCCCTGATGCTCATCGTCCAAAGTCCGCCCGACGAGGCGCGGATGCAACGGATCGGCCCGCACGTGCCCGCCTGCATCCGCGGCGAGGCCGCGCCGAACGAACTGATCGAGACCTGCGCCGAACGCCTGGCCGTGCGCGCCGAGGCCAAGGCCGTTCAAGACCGGATTCTGGAGGCCCGCCGCGCCACGGAGCGGGCCGAGGCCGTGCGCCTGTGGGGCGAACCGTGCGACGACATGGACGAGATGACGGGAAACTGCCCCGCCGACCGACGCATGGCCAGCCACGCCAAGGCCTGTATCGAGGCGCGCCCCGAGGGGCAGGGGCTTCGCGATTGCGTCGCCCACCGGGAGGCCAGCGGAACGCGCTACGACACCTGGGTTCAACGGGCCGAAGAGGCGAAGGCCAGGGCTGCGACGCCGGAACCGCAAGCTGAACCCGAACCCGCCCCGCCGCCCCGGCCGCGTTGTCGCCGCGAGACGACGCGCAGCCCGGACGGAGCCTCGGTCTCGACCACCCTGATCTGCGGCGACGGCGGCGAAACGGAACGGGCCGCACGTGAGGCCTTGGATCGGCTGATGCGGCCGCAGCGTTAAAGGACGCCCGTCACGCTCTCGGCGCTGGCCAGTTGCAACAGGCCGACCAGGCGGGCGCGGGTCTCGCCGTCGGCCACGCCGTCGATGGTCGAAGGCCGCCAGTGGCGCTGAAAGGCAACAACCGTCGCCTGCGTCTCTTCATCATAGGCGCCGCCGGGCTTCAGGCCGTAACCCAGGCGGTGCAGGCCCGAGCGCAGCACGATCACCCCCAGGCCCTCGTCGCCCGGCGACAGGGGCGCGCCCAGGGCCGCGATCCGCTCGGGAGCCGGGTCGAACCACAGGCCGTGCCCCGCCCCCGCCAGCCGTTTCCACGGGAACAGCTCGCCCGGGTCCTGCTTGCGGTCGGGCGCCAGGTCGGAATGGCCGATGATGCGGGCGTCGGGGATGGTCCAGCGGCCGCGGATGTCGGCGATCAGGTCGATGACGGCGCCGATCTGGACGTCCGGGAAGTCACAATAGCCGAATTCGTGGCCCGGATTGACGATCTCGATGCCGATGGAGGCGGCGTTGCAGTCGGTCTCGCCCTGCCAGGCGCCGCGACCCGCGTGCCAGGCGCGGCGCTCCTCGGCCACCAGGCGCAGGATCGAGCCGTCCTCGTTGACGACATAGTGGGCCGAGACCTTGGCCTCGGGATCGCGCAGGCGGGCGACGGCCTCATGGCCGGTCTTCATGCCGGTGTAGTGCAGCACCAACATGTCCGGCGGCGCGCGGCGTTGGTCGAAATTGGGCGACGGGGCGTCGAGGATGTTCAGAGCCATCGGCTCAGCGGGCCGAGCGGTCCCAGCCGTAGGCGACCCAGGTGCCGCCGACCTTGTGCGCCTCGATGATGTCGGGGTCGCCGGCGCGGCGGTTGGGCCGGCCGTTGCGACGCGCGCGCATGGCCAGGCCGGCGAAGAAGACGACCACGCCCGCGCACAGGGCGAACACGGCCACGGCGGCAGCCGTGAAGATCGCCAGCACGGCCCCGAAGACCAGGGCCGCGGCCGAGGCGATCAGTCCGGCCAGCCAGACGAACGGCGCCAGCAGGCCCGAAGGCCGACGGCGGGCGGCGATGCCGATCCGGGCGAAACCGTCAGACTGGGTCATCGAACATCCTCAAACGGGCGTCGGGGGAGAACGCCTCGCGGTCAATGTCGGTGCTTCCACCTGAACGGTCAATGGACGGCCCCTTCACAGGCGAGTGTGTCGCAGGGAATCGGCACGCCCCTCTCCCTCCCCCTGCGAGGGAGAGAGAATATGCGTCCTATCCCAACGGCTGGTCGGCCAGCACCGTGGCGCCGGATTGCCGGGCGCGGTCGGCCTGAATCCGGCGCATCGTCGCCTGGGCCGCCGGATCGTTCATGACGCCGCCCAGCATGACCAGGGCGTGCGCCGCCTCAGACTGGACGCCGAAGGCTTCCGACAGGGCCTCCCACGGCGACAGGGCCTTGGGATAGCGTTTGAAGCGAACCGACTCGTTTTCCGGGATGCGGGCCAGGGCGCGGGCGCGGTCGACGGCCTCGTTCAGGCCGCCCAGGTGATCGACCAGGCCCAGGGCCTTGGCCTGGGCGCCGGTCCAGACGCGGCCGCGCGCGATCTCGCGCACACGGGCGGCCGGGATGCGGCGGCCGGTCGAGACGCGCGTGACGAACTCGTCATAGGTGCGGTCCATCGAGGCGGCGTAGGCGCGACGTTGTTCCGGGGTCCAGGTTTCGCTGGGCGAGAAGGCGTCGGCGTATGGGCCGCCGATCGACAGGCCGCGCATGTCGACGCCGAACCGGCCGAGCGCATCGGCCAGCACGAACTTGCCGCCGAACACGCCGATCGAGCCGGTCAGGGTCGAAGGCTGGGCCACGATCTCATTGGCTTCGGAGCTGATCCAATAGCCGCCCGACGCCGCATAGGCGCCCATGGACACCACCACCGGCTTGCCCGCCGCCTTGGCCGCGCGCACGGCGGCCAGGATCTGTTCGGACGCCTCGGGCGAGCCGCCCGGCGAGGAGACGCGGAAGACGATGGCCTTCACGTCCTTGTCCTCGATCGCCTCATAGATGGCCGCCGCCGTGTCGTCGGAGCGGATGGATGAGCCGGAGCCGAACGGATCGGCGTCGATGCCCCGACCGGTCATGATGCCGCCCTCGCCGCCGACGATGGCGATGGCGCTGCGGCCCGAGCCGGCACGCTCGCCCTTGGCCGAAGCGTAGTCGCCGAACGTCACGATGTCGGCGTTGCGGCCGGCGCGCCGTTTGGCCTCGGCCTCGGCCTCCTCGACCTGGCCGACCTTGTCGATCAGCTTGTGTTGCAGGGCCTGGGCGGCGCTGTAGGGACCGGCTTCGATCACGGTCTTCAGAGCGGCCGGAGTCGTCCGGCGGTCCTGGGCGATATTGGCCAGGGCGCTGTTGTAGATGGAGGTCATCCAGGCCGTCATCGCCTCGCGGTGCGGCTCGGTGAAATCGCTGTGGGTGTAGACGTTGACGGCGTTCTTATACTCATAGCGCTGCTCGAACTCGGCGCGCACGCCGTAGCGGTCGAAGGCCCGGCCCAGGAAGACCTCGTCGGCGGCGAAGCCGGTGGCCTGGAAATTGGCCGTGTTCTGCATCCACAGTTCAGACGCCGAGGCGCCGACCATATAGCTGGACATCACCGCGCCCACGGGCTGGAAACCCTGCGAATGGGCGATGACCGGCTTGCCCGAGGCGCGGAAGCGGCGGATGGCCTGGCGCACCTCGTCGGCGGCGGCCGGGGTCATGCCGGCTTCCGGCAGGCGGACCAGCAGCACCTTGACGTGATTGTCCTGTTCCGCCTGGGCCAGCGTATCCACGACCTGGATCACCGACAGGCCCGAGCCGCCGAAACCGGCGAAGGGGTTTTGAACCGCCTGGTCGGTCAGGCCGCCGCGCAGGTCCAGCTCCAGCACCGCGTTGGAGGGCGTCGAAGGCTTCGACGAGGCTCCGGCGGCGGCCATGATCAGCACGAAGGGCACCACGATCACGAACAGCACCAGGCCGGCGAACACGCCCAGCAGCGTCAGGAAAAACTGTTTCATCTGAGGAGGATTAGGTCCAGGCGACGGCCGAAGGCGGCCATGTCCGACCCTATATGCGCAGGCGTAACCGTCAAATGAAGGTCGCGTCATGCGCGAACCCCCTGCGTCGTTGCAGCGCAGCATGACGATTGATGCGGCGCCCCGAAATCCCTATATCCCGGCGGCGAGCGGGGCGCGTTCCGGCCCCGCGTCATGGAAACGGATCGCACCGTTCATGCTGGTCACCCTGATGAAGGCCAAGCTGCACCGCGCGACGGTGACCCAGGCCGATCTCGATTACGAAGGCTCGATCGCCATCGATTCCGAGCTGTTGGACGCCGCCGGCATCTATCCGCACGAGCAGGTGGATGTGCTGAACATCACCACCGGCGCGCGCTTCACCACCTATGCCATCGAGGCCCCGCGCGGATCGCGTGTGATCGGCGTCAACGGAGCCGCCGCCCGTCTGGTGCAGAAGAACGACAAGGTGATCATCGTCACCTATGCCCAGATGGAGGACGAGACGGCGCGCCAGTGGTCGCCCTCGGTCGTGCTGCTGGACGACGACAACCGGATCAAGCGCGCGGCCTGACGCCCGCGACATCCCCACGCCTTTCGACGGCGGCGCCCGACCCGAGCGCCGCCGTTTTCAATTCCCCTTACGGAATCCAGACGTGCCCATCGCCCTGCCCCGGCGGAGGCGGCGGAGGCGGAGGCGGAGCCGGGGGCGCGGGCGGCGGGGGCGGCGGTCCCGGCGGCGGCGGAGGCGCAGGAGGCGCGGGCGGGGCCGGAGGCGCGGGCGGCGCCGGGCAGTCGCGAGCGGCGCCGGGCGAGCAGGTGTAGCGATAGACCGAAACCGTGCGGTCCTGCCGCGCGGCGGGCGGCGCCGTCTGAGCGGCGGATGCATCGACGTTCAGCAGAAGCGCGGCCGTCAGGAAAAAGGCGTTGAACATGAGTTCCGTCCGAAGGTTCGCGTCCGCGTCGGGTGCGGACCCGGCCATCTGCGGACCCCGAAATCCGGTGTTCAAGCGATGGACGCCGCCATCATGAAACGATCATCGAGGGCGGCGGAGGCGGCGCGGGGGGCGGTGGTGGAGGCGCGGGCGGCGGCGGCGGCGGCGGCGGAGCGGGCGGCGTCGGGGGCGCGGGCGGCGCGGCGGGACCGACGGGGCGATAGACATAGGCCGCCTCCCACGCCGTGGCGTCGGACGGCGTCTTCGTCGCGGATCGGGTTTCCAGGACCGACGGCTCGAACGTCGTCAGACGAGGCGCCGCGGACGTGTTCAGGATCGGGACCGCGACGACCTCGGGCGCGGCTTGGTTTGCGGCTTGCGTCGCGACGGCCTGGGGGACCTCCACCCTGATGAAACGGACGACCGGTTCGGCGCTGGGCGGATTGAGCGCCAGGATCAGCGCGACCGAGGCGGCCAGCGCCGTCCCGCTCCAGGCCAGGGCCGGATGGCTGACGACGCCGCGCCAGCGCCGGGCGGCGACGGTCGCGGCCGGTTCGGCGCGGACCAGCCGATAGCCGACCTGGCGGACGGTCTCCACGTCGGCGCCGCAGCCGTCGCATTCGGCCAGACGGCGGCGCAACTGATAGACGGCGCGGGCCATGACGCCATCGACGAGGTTCAGCCCGTCCCACACCTCGGCCAACAGGGTCTCGCGGGTCGTCACCGCGTCCGGCCGCCGCATCAGGCAGACCAGCAGGCGCATGACCTTCGGCTCCAGGGCCACGACCCGGCCGCCTTTGCGCAGTCGATTGCGCAACGGCTCGACCGTCCAGCCGCCCAGCCGCAAGGGCGCCGTGTCCGCATCACGCATCGGGTTGAGAGCCATGGCGTCCTCCCTGTCGAGACGTCAGGTGACCGCCGGATCAGGGCATTAAGGTGGCGTCAGCCCCCGGCGTCCAACAGGGCGCGGATCGGCGCCCAGGTGCGGCGATGGGCCGGGCACGGGCCAAGGGTCTGGAGCGCGTTGTGATGGATTGGGGCGTTATAGCCCTTGTGACCGGCGAAGCCGTAGCCGGGATAGACGGCGTCCAGTTCGATCATCAGCCGATCCCGCGCCGTCTTGGCCAGGATGGACGCCGCCGCGATCGACAGCGACAAGCCGTCGCCGCCGACCACTGGGCGCACCGCACACGGCAGTTTGAAACGGTAGTTGCCGTCGACCAGGGCCGTGACGGGCGTGACCGCCAGCGCCTCGACCGCCCGGCGCATGGCCAGGCCCGTGGCGTGCAGGATGTTCAGCTCGTCGATCTCTTCGACCGAGGCGAAGCCGACGCCCCAGGCGACGGCGCGGGCCTTGATCTCGATCTCCAGCGCCTCGCGCCGGACGGCGCTCAGGGCCTTGGAATCGTTCAGGCCCGCCGGAATGTCGTCGGGGTTCAGGATCACCGCCGCGGCCGAGACCGGCCCGGCCCAGGGTCCCCTGCCCGCCTCGTCCACGCCGCATACGGGACCACCGTCGGCGTCCAGCGCCGCCCGTTCCAGGGCGAAGGTCGGCGGGGTCTTGGGCGACTTGGCGCGTCCGGCCATCAGACGTCGCCCATGGCGCGAACGGGGTCGTGACGCAGACAGGTCGCGACATGGTCGTTGACCATGCCGGTGGCCTGCATGAAGGCATAGACGATCACCGGGCCGCAGAAGTTGAAGCCGCGCGCCTTCAGCGCCTTGGCCATGGCGACCGATTCCGGCGTCTGGGCCGGGACGTCGGCCAGGGTCGGCCGCGCGCCCTGAAGGGGCCTTCCATCGACGAACGACCACAGCCAGGCCGAGAAGTCCTCGCCGTTCTGCTGCATCTCCAGGAAGATTTTCGCGCCCCTGATGGCGCTGTCGATCTTGGCGCGCGAGCGGATGACGCCGGGGTCCGCCAGCAGCCGCGCGCGGTCGGCGTCGCCATAGGCCGCGACCTTGACCGGATCGAAGCCGTCGAAGGCGGCGCGCAGGCTGTCGCGTTTGCGCAATATGGTGATCCAGGCCAGGCCCGCCTGGAACCCGTCCAGCACCAGCTTCTCCCACAGGGCGCGCGGATCGTATTCGGGCACGCCCCACTCCTCGTCGTGATAGGCGACGTACAGCGGCTCGGTTCCGCACCAGGCGCAGCGGTGGATCGTGACGGATTCGCTCATGCCCGCAGCATCGCCTCGCGCCGCCGGGTCCCGCAAGCGCGGCGGCCGTCATGTCTGGAAAGTCGTGGCCGACCGGTGGTCTCTGGCATTAGGGTCGCGACCAAGACTGGAGAGAGAACGACGATGCGCCGCGTGATCTGGGTCCTGATCGCCCTTCTGGGCCTGGCCACGCCCGTCATGGCCCAGGCGCCGTCGCCGCGCCCCGTCTCGCTGGAAGCCGTCGCCGCAGCCGTCGACACGGGTGATCTGGAGGGTCTGCGCGCGGCCTCGGCTGACCAGACGCTGATCGATCGACTGCGCGCCAGCGATTCCGAAACCCTGATCGCCTTCCAACTGGCCCTGGCCCAGGCCTATGCCGAGGCGGGTCTGAGGGACGAGGCGGTCGCGGCCTATGAACAGGCGTTGATGTCGCTGATGATGTTCCGGGGCCAGGGGCACCTCTCGATGGCCGAGCCGCTGGAGGCCGTCGCCGCCTTGCAGACCGAACCGGCCAAGCGGGCGCAATGGCTGAAGGCGGCGTTCGACATCCGCGAACGGGTCTGGGGCCAGACCAATCCGAACCTGGCCGCCTATCGCCAGGCCCTGAACACGGCGCGCGCCGAGGTCGGCCTGGAGCCGATCGTTCCGACGCCCGGCACCCGCGCGGGGGATCCGAATTTCGATCTGATCGACGTCTATTACGCCACCCATCGCACGGCGACGGGCGCGGCCGCGCCTTCGGACGCCTATGGCGCGCAACGTGGGCCGATGACGTTCGGCGTCGCCGAGGTCAGCGTGCCGCGCGACCGGGCGCCGGGGTCCATCCCCCGCCCCTCGGTCTGGACCTTCGAGTTCCGGCCCGACCCGAACAAGCACATGATCCTGAACTCGGTGACGCCGATCACCGACCGCGACAGCTTCTTCCGGCGGGTCTCCGAGGTGGTGGATGCGAGCGAGCGCAAGGAGGCCTTCGTCTTCGTGCACGGCTACAACACCAGCTTCGAGGGGGCGGCCGTCCGCGCGGCGCAACTGGCCGTCGACATGCACCTGGACGGGGCGGCCATCCTCTATGCCTGGCCGTCACGGGCGTCCCTGTTGGGCTATGCCGCCGACACGCGGACGGTCGCGGACGAGGCGCTGTTGGAAGACGTCGCCGCCTTTCTGACCCAGGTCGCCAATGAGACGGGCGCCAATCGCGTGCACCTGGTGGCCCATTCGATGGGCAATCGCGTGCTGATGCGGGCCTTGGATCGGATCGCGGCGCGCAACACCGACGGCAAGCCCCTGTTCAACGAAGTGGTGCTGGCCGCCGCCGACGTGGGGGTGGACGAGTTCCAGGCCACCCTGCCCCGCATCCTGCCCACGGGCGAGCGGTTCACCCTGTACGCCTCCAGCCGCGACCGGGCGCTTCAGGTGTCGGAACAGGTCAACGCCATGCGCCGCGCCGGCGACGCGCGCAGCGTCATGATCCAGCCGGGCCTTCAGACCGTGGACACCACGGCGGCGTCGGGCGGCCTGTTGGGCCACGACGATTTCGCGGGCAGCGCCCTGGCCGACTTCCGCGCCGTGATGTGGCTGTCGCTGGCGCCCGAGCGGCGCTGCGTGCTGGAGACGGCCCAGACGGACGGCGGCCGCTACTGGGCCTTCGGCGGCGGCGACTGCCCGGAACAGGAGTTCGAGGAGGCGACCGAACTGGTGCGCTCCACCGGCGCCATCGACCGCGCCCTGGCCAAGCTGGACGACGACATCTCCAAGGCGGCCGTCGCGGCGCGCGCCTCGCTGATCCGCAAGCGTGAGCGGCTTCAGTCGATCTTCGGCGCGGTCACGCCGACCAGTTCGGGCGCCGCACGCTGATCGGGCGACCGTCAGCCGTCAGGGCGCCCTCCAGCCGATCCAGCCGCATCAAGGCGATGGCCGCGCCGTCCTGGCCGGTCAGCACCTCTCCGGCGCGCAGTTCGCCGTTCAGCACCTCGGTCCCCGGCGCGGGCGGGGGGCCGTCGAAGGCGATGGGCAGCATGCGGTTCTTGATGACGCCGCGCCGCTTCATGCGCGAGGTCGTCTCCTGGCCGACGAAACAGCCCTTGTGGAAGTCGATGCCGTTCAACAGGTCGAAGTCCGCCTCGATCGGATAGTGGCGATCATGGCCGCCGTCCGCCGCCGGATCGGGCGCGCCGACGGCCAGACGGTGGGTTTGATAGTCCGCCTCGACCGCATCCGTGACCGGACCCTCGCCCAGACGGCGGCCGCCCAGCGCGGCCAGACGCGGATCGGGCGCGAACCCGTCCGCGGCTCCCGGCCATGACGCCAGGACCGGCCGGTCGTCCTCAGTGATCTCGACCTGGGCGCGAAGCTTGTAGAGCGACAGCCGCCGCATCAGATCAGCGCGCCGGTCGGCGGCGACATCCAGCACGACCGCGTCCACCTCTCCCCACAGGAACAGGTCGAACAGCAGCCGCCCCGGCGGCGACAACAGGGCGGCAAACCGCGCCTGCCCCTGACCTAGGGTCTCTACGTCCTGAGTCAGCAGGGTGTGCAGGAAGCTGCGGGCGTCGGGTCCGGCGACGCGGACCAGGGCGCGCGAGGAAAGGCGGGCGACGGGCATGGCGGCAACATAGGGCGCTTCGCCCACGCCGCCAGTGCGAGTGCGACGCTCTCTAGGCGCCGAGATAGGCCCGCAACGGCGTCAGGTCGTAACCGGCGGCCGAGGCGGCGGCCACGATCTCGTCCGACGGGCGGCTGCCGGCGACGGCCAAGGCCCACAGATAGGTGGTGCGCGTGCCGGTTCGGCAAAAGCCGAGGATCGGTCCCGGCAGTTCGTCCAGGGCCGCGCGCATGGCGTCCGCCTCGACCTCGCTCAGGGCGCCCGGCCGCACCGGAATGTGACGGAAGGCCAGACCCGCCGCCTCGGCGGCCTGGCGCATCTGATCGGCCGAGGGTTGGCCCGACTCCTCGCCGTCGGGGCGGTTGGAGACGAGGGCGCCATAGCCGCGCGTCGCCGCCTCGGCGACTTCGGCCAAGGCGATCTGGGGCGTGGCGTGCAGGCGGTCGTCGAGAATGCGGATGTCCATGCGGGATCTCCTTGTGCCGATCTGGGCTTAGTCGCGTGCGCTCCCCACCTCAAGACGCAGCGCATCCAGGCCCAGGGCCACGGCGCCCAGCGGCCCGGCGCGGTCGCCCAGGGCCGGTTGAACCAGATAGGCGTCGATGTCGCGGCCGATCCGGTCGGCAACGGCGTATCCGCCCAGGCTGTCCATCACCGCGCGGCGCAGTCGGGGCAGCAAATGCGGCTGGCCCAGCCCCACGCCGCCGCCGACCAGGATGCGCTGGGGCGACACGGTGAAGATCAGGTTGTGACACAGGCCGGCCAGGGCCTGGACCGCCCCGTCCCAGGCCGGATGATCGGGCGCCAGGGTCTGGGCGGGCGCACCGGCGCGCGCGGCGATAGCGGGACCGGACGCCAGCCCCTCGACGCAATCGCCGTGAAACGGACAGACGCCGGGAAAGGCATCGTCGGCGCGTCTGGACACGCGCAGATGGCCGGCCTCGCAATGGCCCAGGCCTCGGATCGGGCGCCCGGCCGTGATCGCGCCTACGCCGACCCCCGTGCCGACGGTGATGTAGGCGAAGTTCGACAGGCCGCGCGCCGCGCCCCAGCGCCCTTCGGCCAGGGCCGCGCCGTTGACGTCGGTGTCCAGGCCGACTGGGACATCGAACCCGCGCGCCATGGTCAGCAGATCCGCCCCCTGCCATCCCGGCTTGGGCGTAGCGACGACGCGGCCGTGGTCCGGCGAGGCGGGATCAAGCTCCAGCGGGCCGAAGCTTCCCAGGCCGATAGCCTCAAAGCCGTGACGGCGGCGCATCTCGGCCAGCCATCCGGCGACGGCGGCCAGGGTGGCGTCGACGGTCGTGGTGTCGATGCGCGTCTGCTCGACCCCGTCGCCGGGACCGCGCGCCAACAGGCAGACGACCTTGGTCCCGCCCAATTCGACGCCCGCGATCAGAGGTGATTCCGTCATGCCCGCCCTTGTCGACCGCCCGGCTCCGCCGTCCGCCCGACACCCTTAAACACGCCCGGCGTTCGGCCGAAGCGATGAAATTCCGCATGCCGCCTCATCCCCGCCCCAGTTGGGAATATACGAGCGAAATCAAGTACCGGCCGAGTGTTGGCCGATCAGTAAGCGTCAGTTGATTTGAGTATGAACGGCGGACAACCGGCCCGTCAGCTTGGGTTCGCCAGGCCCCTGCCATTTCCCCGCTCGACGCCGAATAGCGGCGTTCTTGAGGGGGCGTGGCCATGAAGGTCGCAATCATCGCGGGCACTCGGCCCGAAGTCATCAAACTGGCGCCCGTGCAGGCGGCGCTGAAGGCGCACAGCCGGTTCCAGCCGATCTGGATCTCGACCGAACAGCAGGGCGAGCTGAACCGCCAGGCCCTGGCCGACCTGGGCGTCATGCCCGACGTCCGCCTGGCCCCGCCGTCGCACGACCGGTCGGTCGGCGGACGTTTCGCCCAGATCATGGATCGGCTGGACGAGGCCTTCGCGCGCATCGAACCCGACATGGTGCTGGTCCAGGGCGACACCTCCAGCACCGGCGCGGGGGCCATGGCCGCCTTCGGTCGGCGCATCCCGGTCGGCCATGTCGAGGCGGGTCTGAGGACCTTCGACCTGGACCGCCCCTTCCCCGAGGAGGCCTGGCGCTGCGTCGTCGGCCAACTGGCCACGGTGCATTTCGCCCCCACCCTGGCGGCGGCCGACAATCTGCGGCGCGCGGGCGTGGCGTCCGACCGCATCCACGTCACCGGCAACACCGGCATCGACACCGTGCGGCTGATCGGCGACCGCACCGCGCCCGAGCCTCTGACCAACGGCCTGCGCCGCATCCTGGTCACCCTGCACCGTCGCGAAAACTGGGAGACCGGGCTGGAAGACGTGCTGCGCGCGCTGCTGACCTTGCGGGATCGGCTGCCGGATGTGGAGATCGTCTTCGTGGCCCACGCGAATCCCATGCTGCGCGAACGGGTTTTCGCCTACCTTGGCGATCAGCCCCGCATTCGGATCATCGGCCCGTTGGACTATCCCGCCTTCATCGCCCAGTTGAAAAGCGCCAGCCTGGTGTTGTCGGACTCCGGCGGCGTGCAGGAAGAGGCGCCCGTGTTCGGCGCTCCGGTCCTGGTGCTGCGCGAATCCACCGAGCGGATGGAGGCCGTCGAGGCCGGGGTGGCCAAACTGGTCGGGGTCGACCCCAGGGCGATTGTGAAAGAGACTATCCGCCTGATGACCGACGAAGCCCAACGGATGGAGATGGTGCGCGCCGTCAGCCCCTTCGGCGACGGTCAGGCCTCTGGCCGGATCGCGCACATTCTCGAAAGCGTTCTGATCCCCGAACGCGACGATCTGCTGATCCAAGCGGCGGTGTGACGCCATGATCGCGGGGGCGGCCATTCGGATGCAGGCGGCGGCGGTCGAGACTTCGGCATGGCTGGCCGCCCACCCCGTGACCGGCGACGAGGTCCACGCCTGGGTCCTGAGCTATTGGGGCTTCTTGCAGGTCGCGGTCATGGTGTCGGCGGTGCTGATCCTGATCTCGTCGATGGACGACATGATCATCGACCTGGCCTATTGGTACCGTCAGATCGTGGGCTTCTTCACCTTCTGGCGGCGGCCGCCGAAACAGGCCTGGCTGGAGAGATATCCTCAAAAGCGGATCGCCATCATGGTGCCCGCCTGGCAGGAATCCGACGTCATCGCCAACATGGTGGCGAACACCTTCAAGACCTTCGACTATGAACGCTTCCACCTGTTCGTCGGGGTGTACGCCAACGACCCGGACACCCGGCGCGAGGTCGAGAAGGTGCGCCGCCTGTTCCCCAACGTGCACCGCGCCGAGGTGCCGCACGACGGGCCGACCTCCAAGGCCGACTGTCTGAACTGGATCGTCCAGAACATCCTTCTGCATGAAAAGCGCACCGGCGAGACCTTCGACGTCTTCCTGATGCATGACGCCGAGGACGTGGTGCATCCGTTCGGCCTGAAGACCGTCAACTGGTTCATCGACGACGCGGCCATGATCCAGATGCCGGTGCTGTCGATGGACCGCAAATGGACCAAGCTGGTCGCCTGCCACTACATGGACGAGTTCGCCGAGTTCCACACCAAGGACCTGCCGGTGCGTTCGGCCCTGTCGCGCATGACGCCCTCGGCCGGGGTGGCCACGGCCTTCCACCGGCTGGCGATGCTGGCCTTGGTCGAAGAAAAGGACGGCCAGCCGTTCAACACCGACAGCCTGACCGAGGACTATGACGTCGCCCACCGCCTGAGCGCACTGGGCTATCCGTCGCAGTTCGTGCGTTATCACGCCCGCGTGCCGCGCCAGCGCAAGGCCTGGTTCCGCAAGGGCGAGGTCACCTATCGCCGCCGCGAACTGGTGGCCACCAAGGAGTTCTTCCCCGACAAATTCGCCACCAGCGTGCGCCAGAAGGCGCGCTGGATGCTGGGCATCTCGCTGATGGGCTGGCAGCAGTTGGGCTGGTTCGGCAGCGCTGTGAACCGCTATTATCTGTTCCGCGACAGGAAGGCCCTGTTCACCGCCCCCACCGGCATGTTCGGCTATGTCATCGTGGCCCAGGTGCTGGGGATGTGGGGCATATCGCTGATCTGGCCCCAGGCGCTGGAGCTGCCGCCGATCATCGAGAAACAGTGGGTCTGGGTCGTCGTCGGCATCAACTTCCTGTTCCTGGTCAACCGCATCCTGCACCGGGCCTGGTTCACCCTGATCAATCACGGGCTGAAGCACGTCTGGCTGACCCCGGTCAGGATCGTGACCTCGAACCTGATCTCGTTCGGCGCCTTCTGGCGGGCCATGCGGCAGTATCTGACCCATCTGATCACCCGGCGGCCGATCGCCTGGGACAAGACCCAGCACGCCTATCCGTCGCTGCAAGAGCTGCAACAGGGCGGCGGGCGGCTGGGCGACACCCTCAGGTTCTGGAACCATGTGTCCGAGACCGATCTGGCCCGCGCCCTGAGCGAACAGAAGAACCGCTATCGGCCGCTGGGCCTGATGCTGCTGGACCTGGACGCCATCGAGGACGAATTCCTAGCCGAGGCCTTCGCCGAACGCGGCGAGACCTACGCCTCGATGTTCGATCCCTTCCAGATCGACCGGTCGGTGCTGGCGCTGTTGACCCCGCAAGAGGCCGCGACCTTCGGCGCCGTGCCGTTGCGGCGGACCAACGGCTCGGTCGACGTGGCCCTGGCCGAACCCCTGCCGTCCGCCCGGCGCGGCGAGCTGGAGCGCATCCTGGGCCGCCAGGGCGTGAAGAACGTGCGCTTCCTGTTCGCTCCGCTCAGCGACATCGCCTTCGCCATCCGTTTCGCCTGGTCGCCGGAACCCTTCGCCGAGGTGCGTCAACAGGTGGCGCGGCTGCGCGCCTCGGGCGGGATGGACGCCTCACAGGAAGCCATGCTGTGGCGTTCGGTTCGGGCCGGATACGCGCGGCTGGGCGACCTGTTGGTGCGTCAGGGCGTGCTGAGCCACGCCGATCTGCAGTCGGCCCTGTCGGCGGCGCGCGCCAACGGCAAGCCCTTGGGCGAGGCGCTGATCACCTCGCAATGGGTCAGCCGCGACCAGGTCGAGGCGACCCTGGCGGAACAGAAGAACGCCCAGTGGGTCAACGACGCCCTGCTGGCCGCCCTGAAATCTCCCGTTGGCGATCGCGAACCGGCGGCGCACGATTGAGACCATGACCATGACCCCTCGCCCCACCCGCCTGATCCTCGCCGCCGTCGCGGCCCTGGCCCTGCCCGCGTTGACGCCCGCCGTCGCCGCGGCCCAGGACCCCGCCGCCGTCCAGGCCGCCCAGGACGGCTATGACCGGCTGGGGCGCGGCGACGCCGTCGGCGCCGCCCAGTCCGCCCAGCGCGCCGTAAGCCTGGCGCCCGCGCATCTCGACTACCGCCTGTTGTGGGCCGACGCCCTGTTGCGCGCCGACCGGCCCGCCGAGGCCCTGGCGGCCCTGGAGCCGGTGCAGACCCTGCGCGACTATCGCGTCCAGAGCCGGATCGCCGAGGCCGCGACCCGCGCCCAGCGGCCCGACGCGGCTGCGCAGGCCTTCGCCCTGTCGTCCGAACTGGCGCCGGACGCGGCCGCCCGCGCCTATGCCGCCCGCGCCCAGATCCAGGCCCTGATGAACGCCGGACGGCGCGAAGAGGCCGCCCACGCCCTGGACGCCGCCTGGACGTCGGGTCTTCTGCCGGGCGACGATCCGTTGAACGCGGCCATGGCGGCCGTGGCCGTCGGCGACGACGAACGCGCGCTGCAGGCCTTCGCCCTGGCCGAGGCGCGCACGCCCCTGACCGGCGCCGATGCGCTGAACGCCGGTTACGCCGCCAAGCGCGCGGGACGCGACGACGACGCCGTGCGCTGGTTCCGCCACGGCCTGGCCGGCCTGCCGACCGACGAAGACCTCAGCCCGCAACGCCGCCACGAGATCGGCCGTGAGATCGAGACCCTGGAGCGGCGCGGCGGGTTCAACGCCAGCGTCGAATACGGCCCGGCCTCGACCGTCACGGCCGCCAGCCCCGGCGGCGAAGAGGTGCTGCAAGCCGGGGCCGAGGCCTATTGGCGTCTGGGCGGCTACAACAACGGGCGTCCCGTGGACGCCTTCGTGCGCGCCTATGGCACCCTGGACGCCCCGGCGGGCCAGGCGACCGGAGGCGACAGCGTCCAGGGCTGGGCGGGCCTGCGCTGGAAACCGTTCGGCGAGACCAATCTGGTGCTCGAAGCCAGTCGGATGTTCGCCATCGGCGACGCCGCGCGCGACGACACCATGCTGCGCGCCGCCTGGTCGGACGAGGCGGGCGGCGATCTGCGCTTTGATCGGGACAGTTGGACGTCGTGGCGGTTGTACGCCGACGTGGCGCGCCTGCTGGAGGCCGAACAGACCCTGGCCGTGGCCGAGGCCCAGGCCGGGCGGACCTGGCGGGTCGGACAACGCGACCTGGCTACCCTGGGCGTCGGCGTCGCGGCCTGGCATGACAGCACGCTGAATCACGACACGGCCGCCGGGGCCGGGCCGCGCATCGGCTGGCGCCGCTGGTTCAACGCCCGCGAAGGCGCCGCGCCCGGCTCCTATGTCGATTTCAACCTCGGCTACGATTTCGACCTGTCCGGCGACCGGGGCGGACTGAGGGCGCGGCTGGCGGTCGTTTACTGATCGTCGGGCCAAGGATGCGGACTTGAACCCGGACGCACATTCGGGAAAGTCGCGACATGCGCAAACGCATCTTGCATGTCGTCACCAACGTCGCCCACTACGCCGACCCGTCCGAGCCGACAGGTCTGTGGCTGTCGGAGTTGACGCACGCGCACGACCTGTTCGCCGCCAGGGGATTCGCGCAACGCATCGTCAGCCCCAAGGGCGGCCTGTCGCCGTTGGAGCCACGCGCCCTGAAATGGCCGCTTCTGGACGCCTCGGCCCGGGCCTGGCTGGACGATCCGCATCGCATGGCCCTGCTGGCCGCCACCGCTCGACCCGATGAGATCGATCCGGCCGACTATGACGCGATCTATTTCACCGGCGGCCATGCGGTGATGTGGGACTTTCCCGACGACGAGGATTTGCAACGGATCACGCGCGTCGTCTGGGAACGGGGCGGCATCGTCTCGGCCGTCTGCCACGGCTATTGCGGCCTGTTGAACACCCGGCTTTCGGATGGAGCGTCGCTGGTCGCCGGCAAGCGGATCACCGGTTTTTCCTGGACGGAAGAGGTGTTGGCGGGCGTCGCTTCGCGGATGCCCTACAACGCCGAGGCGCAGATGAAGTCACGCGGCGCGCTCTACCGAAAGGCGCCCCTGCCGTTCGTCTCTCACGTCGTCGTCGATGGTCGTCTGGTGACCGGTCAGAACCCCGGATCAGCCAAGGCGACGGCCGCCGCGGTGGCGGCGCGGCTCTGAACCCGGCCGTGACCGCTAAGGCGACGGGAACGCACGGCCCGTCCCGGCCGCCGCCCAGGCCTCGGCCCGCGCGAAGTCGTCGGGCGTATTGATGTTGAAGAAGGGGTCGGGGACCGCATCGGCCCAGACGACGTCGGCCGCGCCGACCGCGTCGGCCAGGCCGTGCAGCGAAAGCCGGCCCTCGGCGGCCCGACGACGAAGGGTCTCCAGCGCCGAAGGCCGCCATAGGGCGCAGATCGGATGACGGCGCCCGCCGCTGGACGCCATCGCCGCCGAAATGCCCGGGACCAGGGCCGCACCCAGCCGCCGCGGCACGTCCTGCGGCAGGAACGGCATGTCGCACGGCAGGGTCAGGATCGCCTCAGCCCCCATTTCCCGCCCCCAGGCCAGGGCCGCCGCCAAACCGCCCAACGGGCCGGGAACGGCGGGATCGTCATGGATCACGGTCATGCCCGCCGAGGCGGCCTGATCCGGCGAACGGAGCACCAGAACGGTCGGCGCACCCCACGACCGCGCCCTGGCCGCCGCATGATCCAGCAGGGTCGCCCCCGCGAAGTCTCGCATCGGCTTGCCGCCGCCCAGACGCACGCCCTGGCCCCCGGCCAGAACGGCGGTCGCGAACGGGATCATGATCGACGGCCGCCGCCCCGACGCGGCGGCGCGGGCGGAGACGAGAAGAACAGCCGCCTGGCGTCCGCGCGCGACTCGACCGTGGTTTCCAGGTTCCGCAGCAGACCGTCGCGATTGACGTGAATCCAGCCGTGCAGGGCCAGCGGCTGACGCCGTCTCCAGACATCCAGCACCAGGGGGTTGTCCGCCAGGGCGCGCACTTGATCCACTACATTCAGTTCGGCCAGGAAGTCGGTCTGGGTTTCCACATCGCGCATGGCGCGCAAGGTCGAGGCGGCGTCCTCGCCCAGCCGTCGCAAGCCGCGCAGCCAGTGGTCGAGCATCCCGTGTCTGCCTCCATCCAGCGCCGCACGCACGCCGCCGCAGCCGGTGTGGCCGCACACGATGATATGGCGAACCTTCACGATCTCCAGCGCGAAATGGAGCGTCGCCATCAGGCCGAGATCGCCGCTGGGCGCCAGATTGGCGACGTTGCGATGGACCAGCAGCGCATCAGGCTCCAGTCCGACGATCTCATGGGCGCAGGCGCGGCTGTCCGAACAGCCGATCCACAGATAGTCCGGCGTGGTCCCGCCCTCGCGCCGCTGAAGCCAGTCGCCGTCGGCGCGGGCGCGGGCGGCGGCCCAGTTCAGATTGTTGTCGAACAGCGCCTCGATCACGGCGCCGCGTCCGATGTCGAGACCGGACGGCCCGGCAGGCCGCGCCGCGCGGCCATCCGGCGCGCGAAGACCTCCAGATCCTCCTGGGTCAGCCTCAGCCGCGCGATGGGCAGGACCACCGCATTCTCCAGGGCGATATGGGCGCGTTCGCGGGCGACGAAGGCGCGAAGCTGGCGCTGGGCCTTCGGGCTTGCGGCGGGGGGGCGCTCCAACCGCAGCGAGGCTTCCAACAGGCTGATCAGTTGCGCGACCACGTCGATGTCATCCCGATGGTCGGCAGACAGACTGCCGAGGACGCGGTCGACTTCGTCCTCGGGTTCGCAACGCCGTCGCAGCAGGGGGAACAGGTCGTCCTCCTCGTCCACGATATGCAGCGGCAGGTCGTGACGCAGAAAGGTCAGCGCCTCCTGGGTCTCCAGATGCGAGACGACCTGGGACGCCGCGATCCGCTCGATCAGGGCGCAGAACTGCCGGTGCCGATAGTGTTCGGCGAACAGCCAGTTCAACGGCTCGGCCATCAAGGCCGTCGGAATCGGTTCGATGGCGGGCGCGTGCTTCACCTCAACGTCTCCCACGGGAATGACCCCTGGTCAGAATTTGTACTCCAGCGCCATCCAGAGCTTGTCGCGATCCGCATAAGGACCGGCGCCGTCGAACAGGGCCGCCTTGGTCTCGACCGCCCAGCGGGCGTCCAGGATCAGACGGGCCGAAACGTCGAACTCTCGGCCGAAGTCGAGATCGCCGTCGCGGTCGGAAAAGTCCCGCCAGGCGCCGGTGAACAGCACCTGACGGCCGACCGGCGGATCGGCCCAGGTGTGCGTCACGGTGATCGAATCGTCGGTCAGGCCGCGCGCCGGCGTGGTCAGGAAGACATCGGCCCAGCCCTGAAAGGCGTGCAGCGTCGCCAACGGGGTCTGGAACCCGCGAACGCCGTTTCCGTCTAGTCTTTCCCGCGCCAGGGTCACGGTGAACGGGCCGTGCGCCACGCCCGCCGCCAGTTGGCCGTAGTCCAGATCGAACTGGGCCGGGTTGGCGCCGTATTCCGTCTGGCGCGCGTATTCGATGACCCAGTTCAGCGACCAACCGTCCGCGATCGGGCGGCCGCCCGCCAGGCGCGCGCCCACGGTGGCTGACGACTGGCCGGGCGCATTGTCGAAATCCAGCCACTGGCCGTCGAGCGACAACCGCCCCGCCGGGGTCGGCGTTTCGACATGAACCAGATGGCTGTCCGAACGCCATTCGCCGACCGGGCTGTCGTCGCCGAACACCCGGTGCACGCGGTCGATATAGGCGTAGGTCAGGTTGAACGGCTTGAACGCCGTGGTCGTCACCCGAACGGCGTCGAAGGTCTGTTCGTTCTGGCGAAAGCCGACATTGCCGACATAGCGGGCGTTGCCGAACACGATCCGCTGACGGCCCAGGGTCACCTCGGTGTCCGGCGCGCCGGTCCAGGAGACCTGGAGACGATTCAGCTCCAGCGTGTCGGGATCGGCCACGACGGCGCGGGTCGGCGGGCCGTGGATGGTGTCGTTGAAGTCATCGAGCACGGCCTGAACCGCCTCGCCCTCGACCAGGACGGTGAAGCCCGAGACGGTCGGGCTGCGCCACCCCAACCGCAAACGGGTGGTCAAGGCGTCGGCGTCGTCCAGCCCGTCCTGACGCACCGCCTCATAGCGGGTGCGGCTGTCGAACAGGATTGTTCCCGGCAAGACGCCGGCGGCCGTCCCGGACGTCGGGGGGGCCGTCTGCGCTAGCGCGGCGCCGGGAACCAGCAGGACGGCGACGAGGGCGGGAACGATGCGTCGCATGTCAGGCTCTCTTGATCAGCGTGTAGGCGCGAGCCGCCGGTTGGACCTTGCTCTTCAGGATCGCCCGCACGCAGCCCAGGGCCGGGTCGTCGGCGCCCTGGGCGGCCGAGATCAACCGGGTCCAGCGTTCATCGTCGGCGTCCTTCACGAAGTCGGCGATCTGGTCGCGCACGAAGTCCGCGAAAGCGGCCTGGTCGGCGGCGGCCGCGGTTCTGACCTGTTCGGCCAGTTCAGGATCGGCCCCGTCGAGCCAGGTCTCGACCCGTTCGGCCACGCCGTCGCGATCCTGAAGCAGGTCGCCCAGGGACAGGGTTCCGGCGCCGACGCGCCCGTCTTCCGTCAACGTCAGGGCCACCCCCTGTTCGCGCGCCTCGGCGGCCAGACCGGCGACATAGCGCGTCGCCGCCGCCGTCCAGGCCCGGCTCTCCAGGTGTAGGGCGATCTGTTCATGCACATGTTCAAACGGCAGATCGCGCCCGTCGATGCGGCGATCCAGGCGCAGCACGTGCCAGCCGAAGCGTGACCGCACCGGCTCAGCGGAGACTTCGCCCGGCCGCAGCCGCGCCAGACCAGTCTCGACCGAGGCGGTCAGGTCGCCGGGGCTGAGCTGGCCCAGAGAGCCGCCGATCGCGGCCGACGAACAGGTCGAATGGGTCTTGGCCAGGTCGGCGAAGCGGACGGCCGGATCGCCCAGTGCGTCGATCAGGGCCTGGGCGCGGGCGCGGGCCGTATCCCAGTCGGCGGGCGTGTCTTCGTCCGGCGCGATCAGGATGTGCGAAGCCTCGGTCAGGGTCGGCGTGCGGAAGGCCTCGCGGCGGCCGTCATAGACCCGGCGGCACTCGGCCTCGTCCGGCGTCTCAACCGTGACCTCGGTGTCCAGCACGGCGCGGATCAGGGCCTCTTCAGGCGTCTCTTCGCGGCCGTCCTCCTCGATCACCGTCTCCGGCTCCAGGCCCAGGGCGTGGGCGCGGTCCAGCAGCAGCGCCCGGATCGCCAGGGCATGGCCAGCGGCGCGCAGGGCGTCCTCGGCGGTGTCGGCTGGGTGGTTCTGGGCCTCTTCGGCGATCAGACGTTCGGGGATCTGGACCCCGTCGATGACCTTGCTACGGGCGGCGCTCATCGACGCACCCCGATCCGGCGGCGGTCGATCGGCATGGCCCGCTTGGACCGCACCAACTGCCAGCCGCGACGGTTCAGATACCAGATCGGCGCCGACAGCATGTGCACCAGGCGGGTGAACGGGAACACCAACAGAATGGTCAGGCCCAGCGCCAGGTGCGCCTTGAAGACCCAGTGCACGTCCGCGATGTAGGTCGAGGCCTGCGGGTTGAAGGTGAATATCCCCTGCGCCCAGTTCATGAATTTGATCATCTCGGCGCCGTCGCGGTGACCCAGCGACAGCGGAATGGTCGCCAGACCCAGGCACAGTTGCAGCATCAGGATGATCAGAATGGCGGTGTCGCCAAAGCTGGAGGTGGCGCGGATGCGCGGGTCGAACAGCCGCCGGTGCAGCAGCAAGAGGCCGCCCGTCAGGCAGAAGGCGCCCGCCACCCCGCCGGCGACGATGGCCAGCATCTGTTTGAAGCCGTGGCTGACGCCCAGCGTGTCCCACACCACCACCGGCGTCAGCAGGCCCACGAAATGGCCGCCGAAGATGGCCAGTATGCCCAGGTGGAACAGCACCGAACCGGTCACGAGCTGGCGTCGGCGCAGCAGTTGCGACGAGCCGGTGCGCCAGGTGTACTGCTCGCGGTCGAACCGCAGGACCGAACCGAGCGCCAACACCGCCAGGGCGATGTAGGGATAGACGCCGAAGGCCAGGAAGTTGATGTCCATCATCGTGCTCCTCTAGGCGGCCTGACCGTCGGGACGGTCGGCGCGGGGTTCGCCGTTCATGGCCTTCAGCATCGCTTCGGCCTTGGGGCAGCCGTCGTCGGTGGACGGGCCGAAGGTGACGGCGGTCTCCTCCCAGGCCTTGTCCAGCGCGGCCAGATCGTCGGGGTCTTCCTCAGGCTCGGCCATCAGGTCGGCCACGGCCTTGAAGTCCGGCGCCGCGTCCGACAGGGCGACCAGGGCGCCGAACACCGCCCGGTACGGGCTGGACTTCTTGTGCAGCCGCTCGGCCAGGGCCTCCAGCACATGGGCCGCCTCGCCCAGCAGCGAGGCCGCCTGGTCGTCGGGCAGCACCGACAGGAAGTCCAGGAACACCGGCAGATAGTCCGGCAGTTCCTTGGCCGACATCTCCAGGCCGTGCTGTCCATACAGCTCGATCAGATTGGCCATGGCCTGGCCGCGGTCGCGGCTCTCGCCGTGGACGTGCTCATACAGGTTCAGCGACAAGGTGCGGGTGCGGTCGAACACCTGCACATAGTCTTCCTGAAGCTCGTAGATATCCGCTTGGGCCAGGCGTTCACCCAGCCGCGTCAGAGCCTTGGCGACCGGCGCCGGAATGCGGCCTTCCTCGCCGATCACCCCGAGGATGGCGGGCATCACCTGCCGTTGCTCCTCGCTCGGATAGCCCAGCATCAGGCCCAGGGCGCGATAGATCAGAGCCATCTCAGGACACCTTCGCCAGGGGTTTGGCGCGTGAGCGCTTGTCCTTGCCGAACAGGCCCAGTTCGGTGCGGCCGCCCGAGCAGCCATTGCCGAAGGTGAAGCCGCAGTCCGAGCGCAGTTCGTAAGCGTCTTCGGCCATCTCGCGGTGCGTCGTCGGAATGACGAAGCGGTCCTCGAAATTGGCGATGGCCATGATCTGGTACATCTCGTCGATCTGGGCGGCGGTCAGGCCGACGCGCTCGGCGATGTTGTGGTCGATCCGGCCCTCGATGGAGCGCGCGCGCATATAGGCGCGCATCGCCATCATCCGCTCCAGCGCCTGGACCACCGGCTCCTCGACGCCCGCGGTCAGCAGGTTGGCCAGGTATTTGACCGGGATCCGCAGCGAGCGGACGTCGGGCATCTCGCCATCCATCTCCAGCGCGCCGGCGGCCGCCGCGTTCTGGATCGGCGACAGCGGCGGCACGTACCAGACCATCGGCAGGGTCCGGTATTCGGGGTGCAGCGGGAAGGCGACCTTCCACTCCATCGCCATCTTCCAGATCGGACTGCGCCGGGCGCCTTCGATCCAGGCCTCGGGCACGCCGTCGGCGCGGGCCTGGGCGATCACGGCCGGGTCGTTGGGGTCCAAAAAGACGTCGAGCTGGGCCTGGTACAGGTCGCCCTCGTCCGGGGTCGAGGCGGCGGCCTCGATCCGGTCGGCGTCATACAGCAGCACGCCGAGATAGCGGATGCGGCCCACGCAGGTTTCCGAACACACCGTCGGCAGACCCGCCTCGATGCGCGGATAGCAGAAGACGCATTTCTCGGATTTGCCGGATTCCCAGTTGTAATAGATCTTCTTGTACGGGCAGGCCGAGACGCACATGCGCCAGCCGCGGCACTTGTCCTGGTCGATCAGGACGATGCCGTCCTCTTCACGCTTATAGATGGCGCCCGACGGGCAGGCGGCCACGCAGGTCGGGTTCAGGCAGTGCTCGCACAGCCGGGGCAGGTACATCATGAAGGTGTTTTCAAAGGCTCCGTAGATCTCCTTCTGAACGCCCTCGAAATTGTAATCCTGCGACCGCTTGGAGAACTCGCCGCCCAGGATTTCCTCCCAGTTCGGACCCCATTCGATCTTCTCCATCCGCTCGCCGGTGATGGCCGAGCGCGGCCGGGCGGTGGGGAAATGCTTCATCTCCGGCGCGGTCTGGAGATGGGCGTAGTCGAAGGTGAACGGCTCGTAGTAGTCGTCGATCTCCGGCAGGTCGGGGTTGGCGAAGATCTTGGCCAGGATGCGCCATTTGGCGCCCATGCGCGGCTCGATCTGGCCGTTCTTCTTGCGCCGCCAGCCGCCGTTCCAACGCTTCTGGTTCTCCCAGTCCTTGGGATAGCCGACGCCGGGCTTGGTTTCGACGTTGTTGAACCAGGCGTATTCGACGCCTTCGCGGTTGGTCCAGACGTGTTTGCAGGTGACGGAGCAGGTGTGGCACCCGATGCATTTATCGAGGTTCAGCACCATGCCGATCTGAGCACGGACCTTCATTGGGCGGCCTCCTGGGCGTCGAGGGGTTGGTCCAGCCAGTCGACCTTGGTCATCTTGCGCACGACCACGAACTCATCGCGGTTCGAGCCGACCGTGCCGTAGTAGTTGAAGCCGTAGGCGAGCTGGACGTAGCCGCCGATCATGTGCGTCGGCTTCAGCACGATGCGGGTCACCGAGTTGTGGATGCCGCCGCGTTCGCCGGTGATCTGGGACCCCGGCGTGTTCACGATCTTCTCTTGCGCGTGGTACATGAAGGTCGTGCCTTCACGGATGCGCTGAGACACCACCGCCCGCGCCGCGATGGCGCCGTTGGTGTTGAACAGCTCGACCCAGTCGTTGTCGACGATGCCGGCCCGGCGCGCGTCCGTCTCCGATATCCAGATGACCGGCCCGCCGCGGTTCAGCGTCAGCATCATCAGGTTGTCGGAATAGGTCGAGTGGATGCCCCACTTCTGGTGCGGGGTGATGAAGTTCAGCTCGATCTCGGTCTCGCCATTGGGCTTGCGGCCCTTGATGGACAGCGTCTTCAGGTCCAGCGGCGGACGGTAAACGCACAGCGCCTCGCCGAAGGCTCGCATCCACGGGTGGTCCTGATACAGCTCCTGTCGGCCCGACAGGGTCCGCCAGGGTATCCGCTCGTGGACGTTGGTGTAGTTGGCCGCATAGCAGACGTGTTCCGACTCCAGACCGGACCAGATCGGCGACGAGATGATCTTGCGCGGCTGGGCCACGATGTCGGCGAAGCGGATCTTCTCGTCTTCCTTGGGGTGGGCCAGATGGGTGTGGTCCAGCCCCGTGTGCTTGGACAGCGACGCCCAGGACTTGACCGCCACCTCGCCATTGGTTTCCGGCGCCAGCATCAGCACGGTCTCGCAGGCCTGAACGGCGGTCTCCATGCGCGGCAGGCCCTGGGACACGCCCTCGTCCAGCACCGCGCCGTTCAGATCGGCCAGCAGCTTGACCTCATGCTCGGTGTTCCAGGCCAGGCCCTTGCCGCCGTTGCCGATCTTGCTCATCAGCGGCCCGAGCGAGGTGAACTGTTTGTACAGGTTCGGATAGTCGCGCTCGACCACGGTGATCTGCGGCATGGTCTGGTTGGGGACCGGTTCGCACTCGCCCTTCCACCAGTCCTTGACGTCATAGGCCTGGGCCAGTTCGGCCGGGCTGTCGTGCTGGATCGGGGTCAGGACCACGTCCTTCTCGACGCCCAGAACCTCGGTGCAGACCTCCGAGAAGGTCTTGGCCAGGCCGCGGAAGATGTCCCAGTCGCTGCGCGATTCCCACGACGGGTCCACCGCCGCCGTCAGCGGGTGGATGAAGGGGTGCATGTCCGAGGTGTTGAGGTCGTTCTTCTCGTACCAGGTGGCCGTCGGCAGAACGATGTCGGAATAGACCGCCGTGGTGGACATGCGGAAGTCCAGCGTGACCAGCAGGTCCAGCTTGCCCTGCGGCGCCTGGTCGCGACAGGTCACCTCGCTCGGCCGGGCCGCACCGTCCTCGCCCAGGTCCTTGCCCTGAACCCCGTGCGAGGCGCCCAGCAGGTGTTTGAGGAAATACTCGTGGCCCTTGCCCGAGGAGCCGAGCAGGTTGGAGCGCCAGACGAACATGTTGCGCGGCCAGTTGGCCGGATCGTCGGGGTCCATGCAGGACATTTCCAGCGACCGGTTCTTGAGCCGGTCGACCGTGTAGGTTTTGGCGTCGACGCCCGCCGCCGCGGCCTCACGGGCCACCTCCAGCGGATTGGTCTTCAGCGCCGGGGCCGACGGCAGCCAGCCCATGCGCTCGGCCTTGGCGTTGAAGTCGATCATCGAGCCGGACCAGTCGCCGTCCGGCGCCGTCGGCGACAGGATTTCCGACATGGCCACCGTCTCATAACGCCACTGATCGGTGTGGGCGTAGAAGAAGGACGTCGCATTCTGCTGGCGCGGCGGGCGGATCCAGTCGGTGGCGAAGGCCACCGGCGCCCAGCCGGACTGAGGCCGCAGCTTCTCCTGGCCGACATAGTGGCACCAGCCGCCGCCCGACTGGCCGACACAGCCGCACATCACCAGCATGTTGATGACCGCGCGGTAGTTCATGTCCATGTGGAACCAATGGTTCATGGCCGCGCCGATGATCACCATCGAACGCCCATTGGTCTTTTCGGCATTGGTCGCGAAGCCGCGCGCCACGGCGATGATCTGGTCGCGCGGCACCGTGGTGATGGTCTCGGCCCAGGCCGGCGAATAGGGCGCCGGATCATCATAGTCGGTCGGCATGTGGTCGCCGCCGAAGCCTTGATCGACGCCGTAGTTGGCCAGGAACAGGTCATAGGCCGTGGTCACGAAGGCCTCGCCGTCCGCCAGCTTCATGCGCTTGACCGGCACGTTGCGGACCAGGACGTCGGGGTGGTCAGTGACGGCGAAGCCGTTGCCCGCGGTGTTGCCGAAATAGGGGAAGCGCACGCCCTCGACGGAATCGTGCGCGCCCTTCAGGCCCAGGCGCAGCTTGACCTCGGCGCCGTGAGCCTTCTCCTCCAGGTTCCACTCGCCGTTCTCGCCCCAGCGGAAGCCGGCCGAGCCGTTGGGCGCGACCACCTTGCCGGAGATCTCGTCGATGGCGACGGTCTTCCAGTCCGGGTTGTTCTTCTGACCCAGGGCCTTGGGGAAGTCGGCGGCGCGCAGCATCCGGTCAGGCACCAGCGCCCCGTCCTGGGGAACCAGCCGCACCAGCATCGGCAGGTCGGAATACTGGCGCAGATAGTCGCGGAAGTAGGGCACTTCGCGTTCGACGTGGAACTCTTTCAGGATGACATGGCCGAAGGCCATGCCCAGGGCCGCGTCCGTGCCCTGTTTCACCGCCAGCCAGATGTCCGAGAATTTGGACGCCTCGGAATAGTCGGGACAGATCACCGCCGACTTGGCTCCGCGATAGCGCGCCTCGGTATAGAAGTGGGCGTCGGGCGTGCGCGTCTGGGGCACGTTCGAACCCCACAGCAGCAGGAAGCCCGAGTTGTACCAGTCGGCCGATTCCGACACGTCGGTCTGTTCGCCCCAGGTCTGGGGCGAGGCCGGCGGCAGGTCGCAGTACCAGTCGTAGAACGAGCCGCAGACGCCGCCCATCAGTTGCAGGTACCGGGCGCCGGCCGCGTAGGACAGCATCGACATGGCCGGGATCGGCGAGAAGCCGAACACCCGATCCGGTCCCCAGGTCTTGATCGTGTGGGCGTTGGCCGCCGTGATCAGCTCATTGACCTCGTCCCAGGTCACCCGGACGAAGCCGCCCTTGCCGCGCATCTGGACATAGTCCTGGCGTTTGGCGGCGTCGGCCTGGATCGAGGCCCAGGCGGCCACCGGCGTCATCGTCGCGCGCGCCGCACGCCAGTGTTTGAGCAGGCGCGAGCGGATCAGCGGGTATTTCACCCGATTGGCCGAATACAGATACCAGCTATAGCTGGCGCCCCGGGCGCAGCCGCGCGGCTCGTGGTTGGGCAGTTCGGGCCGCGTGCGCGGATAGTCGGTCTGCTGGGTCTCCCAGGTGACGATGCCGCCCTTGACGTAGATCTTCCACGAACAGGAGCCGGTGCAGTTCACCCCGTGGGTCGAACGCACGATCTTGTCGTGCTGCCAGCGGTTTCGATAGGCGTCCTCCCAGGTGCGGTCGTCATCGTTCATGACGCCATGCTTGTCGGAGAACAGCTCGGTCTTGCGCGTGAAGAAGGCGAGACGGTCGAGGGTGTGGCTCATGTTCAGGCCGCCTTGTTCGAGGTCGGGTTCAGGATGGAGTTCTTGCGGGCGTAGAAGACCCAGTTCACCGCCGCGCAGGTCAGGTAGAAGCCCAGGAAGATGTAGAGCGCCGTGGCCGGGCCGCCGGTCGCCCCCATCGAACTGGCGAAGGCCAGGGGGATGAAGAAGCCGCCGTAGGCGCCGATGGCCGACGAGAAGCCGACGATGGCCGCCGACTCCAGCTCAGAGGACTTCAGCCGCTCCTCCGCCGTGGCAGTCGGCATCAGCCGGGGCATGTCGGCGCGCACCAGGGCCGGGATCATCTGGAAGGTCGAGGCGTTGCCGACACCGGTCCAGAAGAACAGCCACAGGAAGCTGGCGAAGAAGATCGGGAACGACGGCTCGGCCCCCAGGGCGCCGACGCCGTAGAGCACGCTGACGACGCCGGCCATCAGGGCGACGAACACCCACTGGGTGACGTGCTGGCCGCCCAGGCGATCCGAGATCCAGCCGGTCAGGGCGCGCGACGCCGCGCCGACCAAGGGTCCCAGGAAGGCGAAATGCAGGATGTCGATGTGCGGGAACAGCGTCCGGCCCAACAGCGGGAAGGCCGCCGAGAAGCCAATGAACGAGCCGAAGGTGCCGATATAGAGATAGCACATCAGCCAGTTGTGCTTGCGCTTGAACACCACCGCCTGCTCCTTGAACGAGGCGCGGGCCGAGGCGACGTCGTTCATGCCGAACCAGGCGGCGATCGCGGCCAGCACGATCAGCGGCGCCCACATGAAGCCGGCGTTCTGAAGCCAGACCTGATGCTGGACACCCTCGATCACGGCGGTCTGGGGCGCGCCGCCCATGGGACCGAACAGGGCGAAGCCCGCCGCGATCGGCGCCAGAAGCTGAAGCGCGCTGACGCCCAGATTGCCGAAGCCGGCGTTCATGGCCAGGGCGTTGCCCTTCTCCCGTTTCGGGAAGAAGAAGCCGATGTTGGACATCGACGAGGCGAAGGCGCCGCCGCCCAGGCCGCAGGACAGCGCCAACAGCACGAACACCCAATAGGGCGTGTCCAGATCCTGGACCGCCAGGCCCACGCCGACCGCCGGGATCAGCAGCGACAGGGTGGTCAGCACCGTCCACAGCCGCCCGCCGACGATCGGCACCATGAAGCTGTAGAAGATGCGCAAGGTCGCGCCCGACAGAGCCGGCAACGCCGTCAGCCAGAACAACTCGGCCGTCGAGAACTGGAAGCCGACCGTGTTCAGCCGCGTCGCCACCGTCGACCACAGCATCCAGACCGCGAACGCCAGCAGCAGGTTCGGGATCGAGATCGTCAGGTTGCGCAGGGCGATGCGTTTGCCGGTCTTGGCCCAGAACGTCTCGTCCTCGGGCCGCCAGTCGTTCAGCACATGGGCCGATTCCGGTTCGCCCAGTTCGGGGAACGCGGGCAGACGCGCCAGATCCGGCTCGCGCGCCACCTCCATGCGGCGCACCGAGAAATGCATCCAGACCAGCGCCGTGCCGACCAGCACGAACAGCAGCATGAAACAGCTCGTCCACACGCCGGTGAAGTCGGCCAGCACCCCGAACAGGATCGGCAGGATGAAGCCGCCCAGACCGCCGATCATGCCGACTAGGCCGCCGACCGCGCCGACATGGTTCGGGTAATAGACCGGGATGTGCTTGAACACCGCCGCCTTGCCCAGGCTCATGGCGAAGCCGAGCACGAAGATCAGGGCCACGAAGCCGACCAGGCCGATCTCGGCGTGGAAGGTGATCGGGCCGCGAATGCCCTCGACCACATAGGTCGTCGCCGGATAGGCCAGCAGGAAGGTGCAGATCACGCTGAGGATGAAGGTGATGTACATCACCTTGCGCGCGCCGATCCGATCCGACAGCCAGCCGCCGAAGATGCGGAACAGCGAGCCGGGAATGGAATAGGCGGCGGCCAGCATGCCGGCGGCGGCGATGCCCAGACCGTACACGCCGGTCAGATAGTGCGGCAGCCACAGGGCCAGGGCGACGAAGGCCCCGAAGACGAAGAAGTAATACAGCGAGAAGCGCCAGACCCGGATGTCGCGCAGAGGCGCCAACTGCATCCAGGCCGGTTGGGCCTTCTGACCCGTGCGGCGGCGTTCCACCGTCTGCGGGTCGTCGGAGGTGAACAGGAAGAACAACACCGCCAGGCCCGCCAGGACCACCGCCCAGATCTGCGCCACAGCCTCCCAGCCGAAGGCCAGCATGACGAAGGGCGCCGCGAATTTGGTGACGGCCGAACCGACGTTGCCCGCCCCGAATATGCCCAGGGCCGTGCCCTGACGCTCGACCGAGAAGAATTTCGACACATAGGCCACGCCGACCGCGAAGGCGCCGCCGGCGATGCCGACGCCGAGGGCGGCGGCCAGGAACTGCGGATAGGTCTCGGCATAGGACAACAAGAAGGTCGCCGCCGCCGCCAGCAGCATCACGACCACATTGATGATGCGGCCGCCGAGCTGGTCGGACCAGACGCCCAGGAAGACGCGAATGAGCGATCCCGTCAGGATCGGCGTGCCGACCAGAAGACCGAACTGGGCCTCGTTGAGTCCAAGCTCGGCTTTGATCTGGACCCCGATGATCGAAAAGATGGTCCAGACGGCGAAACAGGCCGTGAAGGCCAGGGTGCTGAGCCACAGCGCCTTGTTCGCGCCCGGCGCTTGAAGTTGTGCATCGACCATGATCAGAACCTGACCTCCGCCCCCATTTGAGCGGCCGATGCAGCTTCTAATCAGGTTACGGCAACCAACATTTGATCAAGGTCAATTGATAATTGTTCTCAATGAAAGACATAAAAGTATTGATGTGAATCTATACGTAACTTACCTAAACTCATAGCTGCTCATGATCAACAACTAGCCATCAGTTGATTAAAATCAAGCGCGCCATATCCATCATGCGGCCAGTTGATATTCGTCAATCGTGGTGCGATTGTGGGCGCACGCCCCGGAGACTCCCATGACGATGCGCCCATCCGATCTCGACCGCGTGAAGGCGCTGCCCCTGTTCCAGGGCACCTCCGCGGAGACGTTTCGTGATGTCACCGCCGGGGCTTTTCTTCAACGTTTCCCGGCGGGTACGACTCTGCTGCTGGAAGGGGACACCGTCGATTTCCTCTATGTGCTGCTGGACGGAATTGTCGAGCTTCAGGGGTCCTGGAAGGAAAAGGACACCACCCTGACCGTGCTGCGGCCGGTTTCGACCTTCATCCTGGCCGCCGTGGTGCTGGACGCTGATTCCCTGATGTCGGCGCGCACGCTGGAACGCTCCGAGATCCTGATGCTGTCGGGCCAGGCCCTGCGGCGCACCATGCGCCAGGACGCCGACTTCGGCTTCGCCGTCGCCCGGGAGCTGTCGGGTTGCTATCGCGGCCTGGTTCGCGCGGTGAAGAATCACAAGCTGCGCGGCGGCACCGAACGCCTGGCCAACTATCTGATCACCCAGCGGGTCCGCCAGGGCCTGAAGGACACCATCACCCTGCCGCACGAGAAGCGGATCCTGGCCTCGCTGTTGGGCATGACGCCGGAGAACCTGTCTCGCGCCTTCGCCAGCCTGTCGGCCCAGGGCGTGGTGGTTCACGGTCCCGAGGTCACCTTGACGCGGCCCGAGGCGCTGGAGCGGCTGGCGCGTCCGACGCCGTTGATCGACAACCACATGCCGCCCCAGTCGCGCGTTCTCGGCAAGGGCGAGGTCGAGAGCTGGTCCGAAGCGACCGGCTACGCCTGACCGTCAGCCGCCGAGCTGGGCCAGGTTGGACAGGTCGCCGGGATTGCTCTGGGCCAGCAGATGCCCCGCCCGCTTGCCCGACATGGCGCCGACGATGCGTTCGCCCAGCGCCTGACGATCCGCGTCGTCGGCCAGGAGGTCGCGCAGGTCGACCCCGCCCTCGCCGAACAGGCACAGCCTCAGCTTGCCGCGCGCCGTGACCCGCAGGCGGTTGCAACTGTCGCAGAAACCCGGCGCATAGGGCGCGATCAGGCCCAGGGCGCCCGCATGGTCGGGATGCCGGTATTCCTGGGCCGGGCCGCCGTCGGCGGGTCTGGCGATCGGCGTCCAGCCGCGCGCCTCCAGCCAGGTCCGCAGGGCGGCGCCGCCGACGTGATGCGCGGCGAAGAAATCGGCGTTGTCGGCCGTCCGCATCAGCTCGATGAACCGCACCGACACCGGCCGATCCCGAACGAAGGCGGCCCAGGCGTCAAAGCCGCTCTCGGCCGTTTCACGCAGCAGGACGGCGTTGACCTTCACCGCCTGGAGGTCCAGCGCCAGGGCGCGGTCCAGCCCGGCCAACACCTCGTCCAGCCGGTCATGGCCGGTGATGCGGTGAAACGCTTCCGCCTCCAGGGCGTCCAGGCTGACGTTCAGGTGAGTCAGGCCGGCCGATCGCCACGCCTCGATCCCGCGCGCCAGATTCCAGCCGTTGGTGGTGACCGCGACCTTTTCGACGCCCGGCGTGGCGGCCGTGCGCGCCACGATGTCCGTAAAGTCCTTGCGCACCGTCGGCTCGCCGCCGGTCAGGCGCACCTTGGTCAGACCCAGGTCCGAGAAGGCGGCGGCCAGCCGACCGATCTCGTCGGGCGTCAGAAACGAGAGAGGGCCGCTCCGCTTCCAACCGTCGGGCAGACAATAGGTGCAGCGGAAATTGCACACCTCCGTCACCGACAGGCGCAAATAACGGAATCGACGGCCGAAGCCGTCGGTCAGGCGACCGGCGTCGAACGCCATGGAAGCTCCTTTCCAAACACGGGAGGCGACGGAGTTTCCTCCGGCGCCCTCGGCCCTTGACGGGACCCGGCCCGCCGACCCTGGCGCGAAGCGCTTTAGGTCGTCAGGCTCGGAGCGAGATGGACGCTGAATACGTGAACCCTAGACGCGGAGCTTTGACTCCAAGCTCATCGACACTTGACCATGATCAATCGTCAAGACGCCAAATGAGGTCAGACATCACTCGGCGCCGTGATACGGCGACGCCGCCGCTGGGAGAGATCGCCATGTCCGTCTCATCAAGACCGTCCGTCTGGTCGCGTCGATCGCTGTTGGCCTTCACGGGCGCCGCCCTGGCGGCCGCGTCCTGTTCGCGCGGCCCCAGCGCGCCGGAACGTCCGCTCACCCTCTTCGCGGCCGCCAGTCTGAAAGAGGCCCTCGACGCCGTCATCGCGGCCCATGCCGGCGCCGGAAAGGGCCAGGCCCGCGCCGTGTACGCGGGAAGCTCGCAACTGGCCCGGCAGATCGAACAGGGCGCGCCGGCGGATCTTTTCATCTCCGCCGATCTGGAATGGATGGACCGGCTGCAGGAACGGAACCTGATCGACGCCGCCGCCCGGCGGAATATCGCGGGCAACCGTCTGGTCCTGATCGCCCCGGCCCAGGGCGACGTCGCGCCGCTGGACCTGACGCCGGGACCGGGCCTGATCGGTCGCGTCCTGGCGCGCCTGGGCGACGGCGGCCGGTTGGCGACGACCCAGCCGGACGTTCCGGCGGGCCGCTACGGCCGCGAGGCGCTGACCGCGCTGGGTCTCTGGCCGAACCTGGAGCCGCGCCTGGCCCCAGCCGAGAACGTGCGCGCGGCCCTGGCCCTGGTGGCGCGCGGCGAGGCGCCGCTGGGCGTCGTTTACGCCACCGACGCCCGCGCCGAACCCCAGGTCGCCGTCGTCGCCGAATTCGCCGCCGCCCTGCACAGCCCGATCGTCTATCCCGCCGCGCCTGTCGTCGGGCCAAACGCCCAGGTCAAGGCGGCCAAGGCGTTCCTGGATCTCTTGTCGGGCGACCAGGGCCAGGCGATCCTGCGTCAGCACGGATTTGCCCCGCCTCCATGACGCTGACCGCCGCCGAGATCGAGATCATCGCCCTGTCGCTGAAGGTGGCGGTGACGGCGGTGGCGTTCAGCCTGCCGCTGGGCGTCGGCGCGGCCTGGCTGTTGGCGCGACGACGGTTTCCGGGACGGGCCTTGCTGTCGGGACTGATCCATCTGCCTCTGGTCTTGCCGCCTGTGGTGACCGGCTATGTCCTGTTGGCGCTGTTCGGGCGCAATGGTCCGGTCGGAGCCTGGCTGGAGCCGCTGGGCGTGGTCTTCGCCTTTGACTGGACCGGCGCGGCCCTGGCCGCCGGGGTCATGGGCTTTCCGCTGATGGTGCGTTCGGTCCACCTGGCGTTCGACATGGCCGACCCCGGACTGGAGCGGGCGGCGGCGACCCTGGGCGCCTCGCCCCTGGTGCGGTTCCTCACCATCACCCTGCCCCTGGCCCTGCCCGGCGTGATCGCGGGCGCCGTCCTGGCCTTCGCCAAGGCCCTGGGCGAATTCGGCGCGACCATCACCTTCGTCTCCAGCATTCCCGGCGAAACCCGGACCCTGCCGCTGGCCATCTACGGCCTGACCCAGGTTCCGGGCGGCGAGGCGGCGGCGCTTCGGCTGGTGTTGATCTCGACCGCCGTGTCGATTTCGGCCCTGGTCGCCTCCGAGGTCCTGGCGCGCAGGGCCTCCGCCCGAAGGGGGCGTCCATGATCGAGGTCCAGGCCGAACTGACGCGCGGCGATTTTCGTTTCCAAGCCGACTTCGTCGCCCAGAGCGGGGTCAGCGTGCTGTTCGGCCGTTCCGGTTCGGGCAAGACCACGGCCGCCGATCTGATCGCCGGATTGCTGCGCCCGACCAAGGGGCGGATCGTGCTGAACGGCGAGGTGGTGTGCGATACCCAGGCCCGACTGGACCTGCCCCCCTGGCGTCGCCGGATCGGCTATGTCTTTCAGGACGCCCGCCTGTTTCCGCATCTGAACGTGCGCGACAACCTGCTGTACGGCGCCCGGCGGCGCGGGGTTCAATCGCCGCCGATCGACGAGGTGGTCGGACTGCTGGGCCTGGAGGGTCGGCTGATGCAGCGGCCGGACGCCCTGTCCGGCGGCGAGGCCCGACGGGTCGCCATCGGCCGCGCCCTGTTGGGCGACCCCGGCGTCCTGATTCTGGATGAGCCGCTGTCGGGGCTGGACGGCGCGCGACGGGCCGAAATTCTGCCCTATCTGGATCGGTTGGCGCGGTCGGGACCGCCGATCCTCTACATCACCCACGCCGTCGACGAGGCCGCGCGCCTGGCCGACGAAGTGTTGCTGGCCGTCGAGGGGCGGGTCTTCAACGCCGGTCGCCCGGAACTGGCCTTCGCCCGGCCCGAGGCGGCCCAGGCGGCGGGCCTGGGTGCGCCGATCTCGGTGGTCGAAGGACGCGCCATGGCGGACGGCGCGGGATCGGTCGCCGCCGTCGACCTGGGCGGCGCGCTGTTTCACACGCCCCGGCTGGACGTCGCGGCCGGGGATCGGGTTCGGATCGTGATCGATGCGCGAGACGTCGCCCTGGCCTTGCAGCCTCCAGCCGACGCCAGTTTCCAGAACCGTCTGGCCGTGCGCGTCGAGGCGGTCGAACCCTGGGCCGACGGACAACTGGTCCGTCTGCGCGGCGAAGGCTTCGGCCTGACGTCCCTGGTCACGGCCCAGGCGGTGCAGGCGCTGGGCCTGACGCCGGGCCGCCCGGTCGTCGCCCTGGTCAAGGCGACAGCGACGGCGCGCTACGCCTAGGCCTTTGCTCTAGGCGCGCGGACGCGGCAGGGCCAGCATGGGACCGTACACCACGGCGAAGGTCAGGAAGGCCAGACACCACAGCCCCGCCGAAACGATCAACAACGGCTGATAGTGCGCCGGCCACAGCCCGCCGACGACGCGCGTCAGGGCCGCCGCATTGATCAGGATGTAGATCAGCGATCCGGTCCAGCCCGCCTCCAGCGGACGGCCGGTGTGGCCGCGTCCGGCCCGCGTCATAACCGCCAGGGTCATCACACCGACGGCGCCCGCCGTCAGGGCGTGGATTCCCGCCGACGCCGCGATCAGGTTCGGCCATAGCACCGAGGCGCCGACCAGGCCCAGTCCGACCGCCAGCCACAGATAACCAAGGTGCAGGATCAGAACCAGCGGCTCGGCCGTCGTCGCCTCGCCCCGCCAACGCGCCAGGCGGATCAGGTTCAAGGCCCCCGCCGCCGTCATGGCCCAGCCGACCACGGCTTGCTCCGGCGCCGCCGTCCAACCGGCCAGGGCCAGGCCGGTCACCGCCAGGGTCAGGGCGTCGAACCGTCCCGTGGTGGCGGGCAGCGGTCCCTGACGCTTCAATTGCCAGTTGCGGGTGAAGCTGGGCGTGATCCGCCCGCCGATCAGGGCGATCAGCATGGTGATCAGGGCCAGGGCCGCGCGCGTGGCGATCGGCGCGACGCCGCCCGTCAGATGCGCCTCGACATGAAAGCCGACGTTGGACAGGGCCAGCAGGCTGACCATCACGGCGACCGGCAGGTTGCGCCAGTTCCGACCCGCCAGGATCTCGCGCCAGATCAGTCCCGCCATGGCCAGCAGGAACAGGCTGTCGACCACGGCGGGCCAGACCGCCCCCGCCAGGTCCGGGCTGAACGCCGTCGCCAGCATCGCCGCCCGTCCCGCCAGCCACAGCCCGACCATCGCCATCAGGGGCGGCCCGACCACCGGCATCCGGCCGGTCCAGTTCGGCACGGCGGTCATCAGGAAACCGACGATGACGCCGCCAGCATAGCCGAACAGCATCTCATGGACGTGCCAGGTCAGACCCACCGGGCCGCCCGCCGTAAAGGCGTGGACCCACAGAGGAACCGCGACGGCGGCCCAGATCGCCGAGAACAGGAAGAACGGCCTGAGACCGATGCTGAACAGAGCGGGTCCCTGATAGGCCCGCATCGCGGCGGCGGTGTTCATGTCAGGCGTCCATTGATGGCGGGTCCTCACTCTAGAGGACGGGTCCGTGATCGTACTTGACCGGCGCGAACCGGTTCCTTGTCGTCGATCAAGGAACCGGCCGTTTCCTCATCCGCGGCTAGCCGCAGCGCGAATAACCGCACGACAGGCAGGTGTCGCACCCCTCCTTGCGCAACAGGCCAGGCGTGCCGCACTGCGGACAGGCGAGGCGCGACGCCGTCGGCGGCGTCTCGGCGACGGCCATGGGCGCCGGTTCAACGGCCTGGCCGTCGATGCCCATGTGGCGGGCGATGACGTCGCCGATGGCGGCCGGGATCGAGGGGATGTAGGCGCCGTCCATCCACGCCCCTCCGGCCGGATCGAACACCGCCTTCAACTCCTCGGCCACGAAGCCGACGTCGCCGCCGCGCCGGAACACCGCCGAGATCATCCGCGTCAGGGCCACGGTCCAGGCGTAGTGGGCCATGTTCTTGGAGTTGACGAAGATCTCGAACGGACGCGGCCCGTCCTGGTCGCCCTCGATGTCGTTGATGGTCACATAGACGGCGTGCGCGTCCAGCGGCCAGCGCACCTTATAGGTCGATCCGGTCAGCCGCTTCGGGCGCGGCTCCAGCGGCGGCGCAGCGACGACCGGGGCGGCGGCGGCCGGTTCGGCCACGCTGAGCACCGAACCGGTGATGGCGTTGGGCCGATAGGTCGTCAGACCCTTGCACCCCATGTTGAAGCCCTGGACATAGACGTCGCCGAAGGCCTCGAAACTGATGTCCTCGGGGCAGTTGATGGTCTTGGAGATCGAGCTGTCGACCAGGCCTTGCGCGGCGGCCTGCATCCGCAGGTGATCCATCGGCGTCAGGGTCTGGGCGCTGACGAAGGCGGGGTCCAGCGGAACGTCGTCGCCCTTCACCCGCTTCCAGACTGACAGGGCGTAGTCCTGGACCGCCTCTTCGCGCCGCGAACCGTCCGGTTGCAGCACCTTGCGCACATAGTCGAAGGCGAACACCGGCTCGATGCCCGACGAGACGTTGCCGGCCAGCAGAGAGGTGGTGCCGGTCGGGGCGATCGAGGTCAGGCAGCCGTTCCGAAGGCCGTGCTTGCGGATCAGGTCGCGGGTCTCGTCGTCCAGACGGGCCAGGTTGGGCTGGTCCAGCATCACCGGATCATAGTCGGGAAAGGCGCCCTTCTCGGCGGCCAGCTCGGCCGAGGCGCGATAGGCCTCGCGCTGGATGACGCCCAGCCAGCGCTCGGTCAGGGCGACCGCCGCGTCCGAGCCGTAACGCGCGCCGCAGAAGATCAGCGCATCGGCCAGGCCGGTGACCCCCAAGCCGATCCGCCGCTTGGCCTTGGCCTCGGCCTCTTGCGCCGGAAGGGGGAAGCGCGAAACGTCGATGACGTCGTCCAGCATCCGCACCGCCGTGCGCGTCAGATCGGCCAGCGCCGCCTCGTCCAACTCGGTCCCGGTCTCGAACGGATGGGGCGCCAGGCGCGCCAGATTGATCGATCCCAACAGACAGGCGCCGTAGGGCGGCAGCATCTGCTCGCCGCAGGGGTTGGAGGCCGAGATGGTCTCGCAGTGAGCCAGGTTGTTGGCGGCGTTGACCCGGTCGATGAAGATCACCCCCGGTTCGGCCGCGTCATAGGTGGCGCGCATCAGCCGCGCCCACAGATCGGCGGCGCGCACGGTGCGGAAGGTCTGACCCTTGAAGGTCAACGGCCAGTCGGCGTTCGCCGCCAGCGCCGCCATGAAGGCGTCGGTGACCAGCACCGAAACGTTGAAATTGCGCAGCCGCGCCGGGTCGCGCTTGGCGTCGATGAAGGCTTCGATATCCGGGTGGTCGATGCGCAGGCAGCCCATCATGGCCCCGCGCCGCTGACCGGCCGACATGATGGTGCGGCACATCGAATCCCACACGTCCATGAAGCTGAGCGGACCCGACGCCTCAGCCCCGACACCCTTCACCGCCGCGCCCGCCGGCCGCACGGTGGAGAAGTCCATGCCGACCCCGCCGCCCTGCTGCATGGTGACGGCGGCCTCGCGCAGATGTTCAAAGATGCCGTTCAGGTCGTCGGGCACGGTTCCCATGACGAAGCAGTTGAACAGGGTGACGGATCGCCCCGTCCCCGCCCCGGCGATGATCCGACCGGCCGGCAGGAAACGATAGCCCTCCAGCGCCTCGCGGAACCGCGCCCGCCAGCGCGCGCGCGTCTTGGCTGGTTCGGCCTCGGCCAGGGCCGCCGCGATGCGGTCCCAGGTCGCCGAAACCGTGTCGTCCCCGCCCCCTTCACGCGGATTGAAGCGGTATTTCCCGTTCCAGATTTCACCGGCCAGGGGGTTGTCGAACGCCATGTCTCGCTCCCGTCAAAAGAGACCCAAGGCTTCCTGATTCCCTGCGGCGTCCGAAAGCCGCGCGGCGCAGGCGAGACGACGAACTCGGTCAAGGCGGCGATTGATCCGCCTCAATCCAGATCACGCGCTTCAGGCCTATCTGGGCGCGAAAGGAGCCGTCCGATGGCCTTGCCGCACCCGATTCCGGCCCAGGCGTCGCCGCCGACCGAGGATCTGATCGCCAACATCTTGGTGCGACGCCACGCCGCGCATCGACGGCTTCTGACCAAGGCGATCCGACTGGCGACGCGGGTTGAGCGCGCCCACGCCGTCCACGACGCCTGTCCGCACGGCCTGGCCGACCTTCTGCTCCTGATCAGCGACGATCTGGAGGATCACCAGCAGAAGGAGGAGGCCGTGCTGTTCCCGCTGATGCTGTCGGGCGCGGCGGCGTCGCTGGCGGGTCCGCTGTCACGGATGCGGCGCGATCACGACGACCTGATCGATCTGGCCGAGGGTCTGAGCGCCCTGACCGACGGCTTCACCCCGCCCTCCGGCGCCTGCGCGGCCTGGTGCGCCCTCTACGCCGTCTGCGCCCAGCTCGACGTCGGCTTGAACGCCGACATCACCCTGGAGAACGAGGTGCTGTTTCCGCGTTTCGGCGCGCGGGCGCCAGTCTAGAAGTCCAGAACCGAGACCATCTCTCCGACCTCGGCGGCGGGCGCCGACGGACGGCGGCGTATCAGCACGTCGGCCGCCGCCAGGGCGCGCTGAGAGCCGGAATCCTGGTCGCTCAGCGCCTCGACGCGACCGTTCTGAATACGGCCGCGCTCTAGCGTCTCGCGGTCGCCGACAGGCTTCAGCGGCGCGCCCAGGGCCGCTTCGCGCCAGGCCAGGGCCTCAAGCGGATCGCGCCCCGAAAGTCCGGCCAGCAGCGGCGCAAGGAACAGGCGGCCCGTGACCATGGCCGAGGTCGGATTGCCCGGCAGCCCCAGCACCAGCCGATCACCGGCGCGCGCGAACCAGACCGGCTTGCCCGGCTTGATCGCGACCTTGGCGAAGATCAGGTCCAGCGCGCCGTCGGGGAACATGGACTTGGCGAAATCCCGCTCTCCGACCGAGGCGCCGCCCGTGACCACCACCACATCGGCGTCATCCAGGGCCTGGCGCGCCGCGATCTCCAGGGCCTGGGGATCGTCGGGAAGCCGACGGCGGCCGACCACCTGGCCGCCCCAGGCCAGGACCAGGCCCATGACCCCGAACGAGACGCTTTCTGGAATGGCGCCGGGCGTCTTCAAGGCCCGCCCCGGCTCGGCCAGTTCATCGCCGGTGCCCAGGATGACGACCCGCGGACGGCGATGCACCCGCACATGATCCCGGTCGGCGGCGGCGGCGGCGACCAGCGCCCGCGCGTCCAGCCGCCGTCCCGGCTCCACAAGGATGTCGCCCGTCCGAAAATCCGACCCCGCCGCGCGGATATGACGCGCCGGGCCGGGCGCCGCCTCGAACACGGCCCAGTCGCCGTCGGCCCGCACCTGTTCCTGGATCACCACCCGGTCGGCGCCGGGCGGGACCGGGGCGCCGGTGAAGATGCGCGCGCAGGTTCCGGCCTCCAGCGGCGCCGGGTCCGCCGCACCGGCGAAAATCCGCGCGACGACCGGCAGGCGCGCGGGCGTCGTCGTCAGGTCTGCGTCGAGCACGGCGTAACCGTCCATCGCCGACACCGCCGCCCGGGGAGCATCGCCGCGCGCCGTCAGCGGTTCGGCCAGCACACGGCCGTAGGCGGTTTCCAATCCGACCGGCTCGTCACCCAGCGGACGCGCCCGCGCCAGCACCCGCGACAACCCTTCATCCAGCGAAATCATATGAAGTCCTTCAGAAACGCCGCACCGCGATAGCCGCAAGGCCCGCATCGACGATTGCCTTCAATCAAGCGGGGATCGCAACTTCATCACGGCGCTGCTCGGCCACAGCGACTAGGGTTTCGGCCATCGTCGAGCGCTCGATTCCATCCCCGGTCCGAGCCTGGGCGACCGGTTGGATCGGGTCCTGCTCCCGCCCCAGCCATGGTGAGGCGGTGACGACGATAGTTTGAGTTCCTTGTCGCCGCCTCATTCCCATCCTCATGCTCCGTTCCCGCCAAGCCGCGTAGCTGGTCCCGTCCCGCCCTGCCCTGACGGGCCGAGGGGCTAGATCGGCGCGGTCCAGTCGCCGGACTTGCCGCCGGTCTTGGAGATCAGGCGGATGTCGCGGATGACCATGCCCTTATCCGCCGCCTTGAGCATGTCGTAGAGCGTCAGACAGGCGACCGACACGGCGGTCAACGCCTCCATCTCCACGCCGGTGACGCCGGTCAGCCGCACCTCTGAACGCACGTGAAAACCGGGCGGATCGGCCGTCGGCGTGACCACGACCGTCGCCTTTTCCAGCATCAGCGGATGACACAACGGGATCAGGTCGGAAGTCCGCTTGGCGGCCATGACGCCGGCGATCTCGGCGGCGGCGACCACCGCCCCCTTGGGCGCCGCGCCTTCGACGACCAGGGCCAGGGTGTCGGGCGCGCAGTCGATCCGCCCTTCGGCCACGGCGACGCGGCGGGTGGCGGCTTTGTCGCCGACATCGACCATGCGCACGCGCCCGTCCTTGTCCAGGTGGGTCAGGCTCACGGGCAGATGCCCCGATAGCGCGGGATCTGACCGACCAGGGAACAGGGCCTGAAGCGGCTGTCCAGCTCTTCGGCCAGCACCATGTCCCAGGCGTCGCGACAGGCCCCGGTCGAGCCGGGCACGCAGAAGACGAAGGTGTCCTCGGCCTGACCGGCGAAGGCGCGCGACTGCAAGGTCGCGACCCCGACGGTCTTCAGACTGGCCATATGGAAGACCACCGCAAACCCGTCCAGCTCGCGCCGGAACAGCGGCTTGAGCGCTTCGGGCGTGACGTCGCGCGGCGAAAAGCCGGTGCCGCCGGTGGTGATCACCACATCGACCCCCTCGTCCTCGACCCACAGCCGAACCTGGGCGCGGATCGCCTCGACCTCGTCCTTGACGATGACCTTGCCCGCCAGGACGTGACCGGCGCTCTGAAGCCGTTCGGCCAGCAGGGCGCCCGAGGTGTCGGTCGTCTCGTCGCGCGTGTCCGACACGGTCAGCACCGCGATGTTCAGGGGGTGGAAGGGCAGGTCCGCCTGTATTCCGGCCATCAGTCGCTCCAACGCGCCCGATCGGCGCGATCCTGTTCGGTGGGTTCGATCCAGCGGCCGCCGTCGGGACCGCTCTCATGTTTCCAGAACATGGCCTCGGTCTTCAACCGATCCATCAGATAATCCGCCGCGAAAAAGGCCTGACGCCGATGCGGCGAGGCGACGGCCACGAAGACGATGGTCTCGCCGGGCGTGATCTCTCCGCCGCGATGCACGACCAGGACGTCGCTGACGTCGAAACGCGCCGCGGCCGCATCGGCCAGGGTCGTCAACGACCGCGCCGTCATCACCGGGTGCCAGTCCAGCCGCAACCGCTCCACCGCCGCGCCGTCCTTGCCGCGCCCACGCGCCAGGCCGGTGAAGGACACCACCGCGCCGTCGGCGTCACGCCCCGTCAGGAACGCCGCCAGCTCCGCGCCCGCGTCCAGCCGCCCCGCCTCCAGCCGCGCCTCGACCGCCACCGATCAACCCCCTGAAACGATCGAGAAGAAGACGACATCCTGACCGGATTTCACGCCCGCGTCGTCCTCGACGACGATGGAATCGACCGCCGCCCGGATCTGGGGATTGAGCAGGATCGCCGCGGCCTCGTCCTGGCGGGCCAGTTCGGCGCGGATCTCGCCGACGGTGATGTCATCGGCGGCGAAGACCATGGCGCGTTCGCGCCCCAGCCGGTCGGCGATCTCGCCATAGAAGGAAACCGATAGCCGGATCATGTCGATCAGTCCTTCACCGATGCGGTCTCGACCGCTTGCAGGGCCGAAGCCAGTTCCGCGACGAACAGCGCCGCCATCTCATCGCGCATCACAGGATCGCACCAGTAGGGACTCATCACCACCAGACGGATGACCGACAGCTCATCACTGTCATCGGCGCCGCCATGACCGGCCAGATGGGCGGTCTTCAGCGCGGCGCAATCGCGACCCAGGGTGGTGCGCGACACGGCGAAGGCCGGAGACTCCTGGAAATAGGCGAAGACCGCCCCGGTTCGGGCGTTTGAAACGCTGAGCGGCTCACCCGCTTCGGCCAGGGTGAAACAGGCGATGTTGGCGTCGCCGGGCAGGAACCGCGCCTGGGGCACGGCTCGCGCCACCGCATCTTCCAGCGCTCGCCGGGCCTCGATCGTGCCGGCCAGGACCGCGCCCAGGCCGTCGGGACCCAGCCCCAGCGTCTCGGCCGTCAGCCAGGTCGCCGATGCGCCCGCCGCCGAACGCGACCCCTCCAGCGTCGAGGCCCATTTGCCCGCCCCCAGTTCGGGCCGATGCAGATAGGGCGCATCAAAGGCCGAGACGGCGTAACTCTGGGCGTCGGACGTCAGGAAGGCCCCGCAGGCATAGGGGATGTAGCCCAGCTTGTGCGGGTCGATGGTGATGGAATCGGCGCGCGGCAACGCCCGCAGGGCCGCGACCACATCAGGCGTCAGCGCCGCCTCGGACGCCCCGTCCAAAAGGGCGCGGAAGAAGCCGCCATAAGCGGCGTCCACATGCCGCCAGATGCGCCAGCCGTATTCCCGCTCCCACGCATCCAGCCGGTCGAACAGGCCGTCGATCGGATCGACCGCCGACATCTCGGTCGTGCCCGCCACGCCGACCGTCATCAGCACCGGACGGCCCTGGTCGCGCGCCTGAAGCACCAGACGCTCGAAATCCTCCAGATCCAGCCTGCCGCGCGCGTCCAGCCGCACGCTCCACAGCGCCTCGGCGCCCAGGCCGAACAGATTGACCGCCTTGTTCCACGAATAGTGCCGATTGCCCGGCGCGATCACCACCGGTCCCAGATAGTCGATCCCCGAGGCGCGGCTGATGCGGCGGCCGACGTCCAGCGGATTGCTGGCCATGGCGCTGGCCTGTTTCAACTCGGTCTCGGTGAAGCCGTGCTCGCGCCACAGGTCACGGAACCGGTCCCAGCCCATGTGCGCGGCCGCGAACGGATCGAGCCGTTCGCCTCGCGTCTCGCTGATGTGCAGCGCCATCGCCAGCCAGTGATCCAGCCGATAGCGCGCGCGCCACATGGCCTCGAAATTGGCCACCGTCCCGCCCGAGGTGAAATGCCCCTGGGCCTGGTCGGGATCATAGCCCAGCATCGTCGCCAGATGGGCGACCGCCTCGGTCTCGATCACGCTGCCGACGCGGCTGGCCTCGCGCGAGGTGTTGTTGGGATTGTGCAGCATGGCCGCGAACCAGCCCAGGATGGCCGGCAGCGACAGGTCCGACTTCATGTGGGCGATGTAGCGCGGCGTGAAGGTCGGGGTCTCTTCGGTCAGGGCCTCGCGCAGGACCGCCAGGCGCTCCGAAAGGCGATCATGACCGACCCCCGCCGCGACCGGCTCCTCGGTCTCGCCCGACGACTGGAAGCGGCGCTTTCGCCAGTCGAACCAGTGATCCAGCATCGCCAGCATCTCGTCGCGCAGCCATGGCGCATGTTCGGAGCGCGCGCCGGGGAAATGCTGCTGGGCGAAGGCCGTCGGGACCTGGCGGGCGGCGGCCGGATTCATCGTCGAAGACATCATGGCCCGCCCATAGCGGGTCAGGGCGGGATCGCTCTTGTCATGTGTCAAACCCGGCCTTCACGACCGTCAATACGACCGCCCGCCAGGGCCGATGCGGCGCCGCGAACAGACGCCGCACCGATGTCTCCCGTCGATGATCAAGCCTAGCCCGTTCTGAAATGCCCATGCAGGCCCAGCGGCATGGGCGTGTCCAGCCACGCCCTGGCGATGAAGCCGTCACCAGGGCGCGCGGCGTCAAAGATCGTCAGCGCGCTCTTCTGCGCCGTCCAGTTGAGCGCGGTTCCGACAAGCCACCCGTCATCCTCGTCCTGGGCGCCCGGTCTCGGCACGAAGACATGCTCCTCCACCATCCAGTCGGGACCATAGTCGAAATACTGGTTCCCGCCGCGCTCCAGATCGATCTTGACGACCGCATCGAACCAATCCTGGCGCGCGGGGTTCTGAAAGGCCGTCGCATAGACATAGCGGTTCCTGCGCGTCTCGAACCGCGGATTGATCGTGGGGAACTCGACCCGATCCTGCAGCCGTTCAAACCGGGGCGCGCCTCGCGGCGGCAACGACGCCCGGTACGAGACGGCCTGCCAGGCGGGAAACAGCCCAGACATCGGCTTGAAGAATTCCAGCATCAGATCACCGTCGGGGCTGTGGACGATGTCGAAATTGATCGTACCGTCGTCCTCTTCCCAGGCGTTGCCGAAGTGAAAGGCGAAACCGCTCGGCAGCTCGGATTCTCGGACGAGTTCAAACGTCTCCCTGTCGAAAACATGCACCCGCATGGGCTTGTCCGGCGCGGCGCGCAGCGATCCGAAACTGCCGCTTTCAAAGGAGCGAACACCCTGTGTCCGCGTCGAACACTGGATCAGAACCAGCGACCGACGGGTCAACAGGAAGTCGTGAAAATAGCCCTCCTGGCCCAGAGGCTGGATCTTGAATTTCTCCAGTTCGCCTGAGCGCCCGAGCCGATACAACAGAACGCGCTGACCCAAGGACCCGACATTCCACAGTCGGCCGTCATCGCCGCGTCTGGGGTGGGCGGAAAACGGCGCGCCGTCGATCTCGCTGTTCCATCGAACCAAGCCCAAGGTGTCCAATGTCTCGGGGTCCAGACGCATGGCGCTTCCCCCTTCCCACAAGGCCCAGGTCTCGCCGCCCATGCTGATGACGCTGGTGTTCGACGGATTGGTGCTGTTCGCCCCGGTAAAGGCCGCCGTGGGCGTGATCCCGCCCCCGGACACCGGCAACAGGAAACGGCTCGCCGCATTCTCCAGCGCATATTTCGAGGTTTGGATGAAACGGCTCCGATAGCTCACGGCCCCGTCGTGAATTCGCCACCGCTGCATCAAGCCGTCACCGTCGAACCAGTGCCGGTACCGGACGCCCTCCCGCTCGAACATCGCGGGACCGTTGCGGAAGAAGCCGCCCGCCAGGTCCGCGGGGACCTCGCCCTCGACAACCAGACGGGCCGTGTCCAACTCGCGGCCGTTGCTGAAGGCGACGAGGCGCGGATCGACGACCGTCGCATCGGCGTACGCGGATCGCGCCGCACCGCCCTGGGCTTGCGCGTGCGTCGCCGTCATGGCGGTCGTGACGCCGGCCGCCGCCGCGAGGGCCAGGAAGGCGCGTCGATCCGGCTGTTCTGCGCCGCCGCTCATGGCGCATAGACCAGAACGGCCGTGGCGGAGGCGTCAGCGGCCACGCTCACCTTCATGACGTCGAACGGAGGAATTCCCCCCTGCACCACGGGCACGTTCGAGAAACCGTAGCCCTCCAGGGGCACGCCGATCACGTTCATGTCGACCTTGCCGTTGGCGTTCTCGTCATGGAAAAGCTGGACGGCGTAGTCTCCGGCGGGAAGGTCGGGGAACACCATCACATTGGTCCCGGCCACGGCGTCCTGGACGCCGAATGATATCCGCCGAGGCGCCTCGCCGTCCTGGGACCGCCCCAGCAGTTCGGCGCGGAGTTGACCTGAAGCCGAGCGCACGCCCTCGACCCGCAGCGTCAAGGCATAGCGCCCTTTGGTCATCTCCGTGGGCTGTTGGGCATGTGTGCAGCTCGGCAGCGCGGCCAGCATCAGCACACAGACAAGTCGTTCGATACGTCGCATCGTGGGTTCACCTAGGGGGATCTGGAGCGGGGCGTCGTCGCCGTCCGCCAGCCGATCTGGCGATGCGGCGCATGTGCCGCCAAGGGTCGAATTCGTGAGCTGCCGTTCACGCTTCGTGGGGTGTTTTCGATTTTCGCGAACGGTCTGGAAATCACCACATCAGACCCAGCGCCGATGTTGGCCCGCCGTCTTGGTTGATCTATGAGCCGAGACGTGGGGTTCGACGTGAACAGCGAGACGCGATCCAAGGACGGTCGGCCGGCTTTGCGCCTGCTCGCCGTGCCGGTGGCCGTGGGCGCCGTGACGGGCGCGCTGCTCAGCATCATCGCGCCCTATGAAACGGGGGCGATATTTTCGCCCTGGCAAGGTCTGCTTTTTTGGACATGGTCCAGTGTCGTCGCCGCCCTGTTGCTGACCGCTTGCGGCGAGGCGGTCTCGACCATCGGCGGTGAGAACCGCGTACCGAAATACATCGCGATTTCGGTGGCCACGGTCGTCGCAGCGGTTCCGATCACTCTGATCGTCTACGCCACGGCGCCGGCCATCGACGACGACATCAAGCTGCTGCCCTTTTGGCAGTTGTTTCCGTCGGTGCTGATCCTCTGCATTCCCTTGCAGATCGTTCTCACGCTTTTGTCTGGCCGCCGGGTCGGCGACGTCGCCAAGGTCGCCGAAACCGCGCCGGGCCTGCGCTCGCCGCTCCTGGACAAGCTGCCCGCAACGCTCGGGCGAGACATTCTGTGCATGAAGATGGAGGACCACTACCTCCGCGTCTTCACGGCCAAGGGCGACGCCCTGATCCTGATGCGGATGGGCGATGCGGAGGCCGCGCTTGGGTCGGCGGGCCAACGTGTTCATCGCAGTTGGTGGGTGGCCCGCGAGGCGGTGCGAAGCGTCAAGACCTCGAACAACGCGGACTGTCTGATCCTCAGCAACGGGTTGGAAGTGCCCGTCTCACGATCACGACGCCAAGGGCTTCGGGACAAGGGCTGGCTTCATTGAAAACGGCTCACGGGCGCGGTGACCGCTCCCGTTCAAGAAGGCTCGTCCACTCTAGTCCCGCAGGCCGCCGATGACGCCCTTTTCAGAGACGACCAGCAGGCCGTCGCTGAAGCGGCCTAGGCCCGCGCGTTCCAGCTTGGGGTTGCGGCTGCCGTCGGCCTGAAAATGGAACGCGCACCGCGCGTCCTCGGGCATGGAGCGTTCGGCGTCGTACATGCTGGAAAAGTTCGAGGCGAGTTCCGGTCCCGGAACGATCGCATAGTCGTCGCCCGCCAGCGGCAGGGCGATCAGCATGGCGCTGGAGGCGTCCTCGACCAGGCGACCGTCGGCGACATAGCGCGCGTCACGCTCTTCGGCGAAACGGACCAGACTCTTACGCGACCGCACCGCGGCGGCGTAGTGCGGCATCAGCGCCTGCAAGGCCCCGGCGTGGCGAGACGGCGCACCGGTGGCGAAGATGTCGGGCGCATCGTCATGGATGCGGGTCCGGCGTGGCTGGATGACGGGTTCGCTCGGCGCGTCCCGTTCCACCCTGGAGGGGTCGCCGCCGAACCCTTGGGCGCCGCGCGCCTCGTCATAGAAGCCGCCGGGCCGCTCAACGAAGTCCGCATCGCCGTCGGGCGCGTCGCCCCTCAACCGGCTCACTTCCGACTTCAGCTCCTCCATCTGGCGATAGAGCGCGACCAGAACGTCGACCAGGGTCGTGGCCGACCCGCGCGACAGGGCCTGGGTCTGGTTGATGAAGCCCCCGCGTTGACGCGCCAGCATGTCGGCGTGTCGCCCATCGGCGAACGCCTCGATCAGGACTTGTGGGGAACCGACCATGGCCAGCCTTCGCCTCTGCGAAAACATCAGGAAAATCACTACGGCCTGGAGCAGTACGATGAAGGCGCCCAGAACATACAAGGCCCAGTCAGCGCCCAGCCAAGCCACGATCGGAGACTGGACCTCGACCCTTTCGGATGAGTTAACCTCTTGGTTGTTTTGCTCGCCACCAGACACCAAAGGTGGAATTCGCCGATCAACCAGACTCTCATTCGTCGATGTCCGTTCAGGGCGCCCGGCAGCCTTGGCAGGCGGGGCGGCGTCCGGGGTCGTGTTCGCGGCGGTCGCGCCGGGACCCGCCGCGCGCGGGTCAGGACGGGCCTGCGCGGCCGTTTCTTCCTCCGGGGGCGACGCGGCTTGGGCCTGGGCGGCGGCGACGCTCAACAGCACCCAGGCGGCGAGACCGGCGGCCCTCATTGCGGGGCGCCTTGCGCCCGGCGCTCTCGCCGACTGAGACCCGAACTGGGCGCGCCGACGGACAGGCGGTTGTTGTAGCCGGGCGTGGTCAGGTCGCCGAGCAGATGGCGCAGGGCGCTGACGAACAGGGGTTCCAGCGGGACCTCTCCTCGAGCTTGCCCCTTCTGCACCGTGGCCAACAGCTTGTTGCGGATATTGGCCGCCGCGCTTTGATCGCCCCTGGCCTGGATGTCCAAGGCGAAGGTGCTGTGTTGGCCCAGGGCCTTCAGGAAGGTGTCGAACTCCGTCAGGTCCGGCCGGGACACCGAACCCTGATGCGGGAAATCGATGATGTCGGCCTCGGCCCCCATGACGACCGAGCCGATCTGCACCGCCAGGCCGGAGGGTTCAAAGTCCTGGGCCGCACGCTCATTGTCCTCCAGCACGATGGCGGCGTCGCGGATCACCATGCCGTTCGCCACCTCCAGCTTGGGGATCGGCGACATGAAGACGGACGGGCGGCGCGCCTGACCGTCCGCCGCCAGGCTGAAGAGCGTCAACAGCCGGCTGACGGGCGTTTCCGCGCGCGCGTCGGCGTGGTCTCCGTGCATCCGTTTGAACAGGCCCGCGCCGCGGCCGCACAGGGCGAAACCGCATGAGGTCAGCAGTTCCGGCCGCAGGTCGCCCTGGGCGATCAGGCCGCGCGCGACCAGACCCAGATACCAGGCCACCCCGCCCAGGAAGGTGAAGGCCGAACGGGTCAGGGCCTGGCATTCCTCGGTGCCCGAATTGTGCAGCCAATGCTCGTCCAGCGCCCTTTCGAGCACCGGGCCGCTGAACAACAGTTCGCCGACATGGGGCAGGCGATCTCGGCCGATCCCCTCGGACTCGTCGCCCGTCAGGATCTTGGCCCAGGCCCCCAGATTGAGACGGTCACGCAGCAGCGCCGGGTTCTTGATGACGTGGGCGGTGAAGAAGTCCTGGCCCGCGAGGCGCAGCGAACCGCGCCACAGCGGCCGGTTGTCGGCCCAGATCGCCACGTCCGTCGTGCCGCCGCCGATGTCCAGAACAATGTTCAGATCGCTGGCGACGAAGCTGTGATCGCCCAGGCCGCCGCTAAGCACATAGTTGGCGGCCGCCCGGCCTTCCGAATACAGGCCGCGGATCGGTTGGGTCTTGATTTCACCCATCCGCGCCTCGGCCGCCGGTCGAATGACCCGCAGCTCGCGCCGTAACAACTCCAGGAATTCGCCGCCGTCGGTCCTTTGCGCGTCAGGCCGCGAGAAGCGCCACTCCAGCAGATCGGGGTCCTTGTTGCGGGCCAGGGCCTCCACGCCGATCATCATCATCATCTGACGCAGGAAACGGCCCGCCAGGATACGGGATCGCGGCGACGGGTCCGACTTCAGGCCGAAGTCGGCGGTCGATCCGGTCTCGGAGCCATGGTGCCATTTCAGATTGAAGCTGGCCCGCGTCAGGACGCCCCGGAACTTCTTCTCGTCGTCATTGTCTTCCTTCAATTCGAGATCGGGCTGGAAGTAGATCAGCGACGAGAACAGGGTGCGATGGTCGTCCTCGCTGACGCCCGCGCGCTGGACCACGACGGTCGGCGTCGGCGTCGGCTTGTCCACCAGGGGAAAGAAGATTTCGGCGAACGGCCATCGCAGGCCACGCTCGGCCGCCGCGTTGCGCGCCGGTTCGCTGGACGTGATCGCCTCCAGCGTCCGCTTGCCGAACACCACCGGCAGTCCGTCCTCGAAACAGGCGACGGTGTTGGTCGTGCCGAAATCGACGGCGGCGATGCCCGCTTCATTCGCCGTCTCGATGACCGTGGGCCGCAACAGGGTCATGCCCGCCGGTTCCGCCGCCGATCCCTGACTTTCGGCATAGGCGAAGAAGATGGCCTCGAAGGCGAAGGGCGAGGACTGAAGCTCCTCGACGACCGCGTCGTTGTCGGGCCGGACCCGATTGTTCCAGGAAGACGCGAAACCCTTGCCCGCATAGGGTTCGGCCTCGCTGACGATGTCGTCGTCGGCGCACAAGGGACGGAAGGCCACCTCTTTCTGAAGCGGCGCCATCGGCTTCAGCATCTCCGCCAGCGCCCGTCCCGAGACGGCGAAGCGCGCGCGGATATTGTTCTCCATCTTGGTGGAGTAGTTCAGACGCGCGAAATACCAGTTCCATTTCGAGCTGGCGATGTCCGGCCACACCGCGGCCCCGCCATAGTTCCACTCCGCCTCATCGACACGTTCGCCCTGGCCGGGTTCGGGCTGGTCGGCATAGACGCGCCGCATGGTGAATTCGGCGGGCTTGACCACCCATCCGTCCGCGTGGCCGGGCGTGTTGGAGCGGTGGCCCTCCAGCTTCAGCTTCAGCGAAACGGATTCGCCGGACCCGCCTTCGGATCGGACCTCGATCGCCTCGGCCAGGTCGGACGGCTTCATCAACAGCAGGGCCAGCGGGGTCAGCGGCAACAGGGCGTCGCGCAGGCCGGAGGGGTGCCCCGGAACGACGGCCTTCAACGCCAGTCGCAGGAATTTGCGGGTGAACAGGGCCGACGGACGCGCGACCAGATAGTTGGCCTCGGCCGCCGCCGTCTGCACCTTCAGCAGCGCGGCCTCGCTGTCCAGCACTTCGGCCAGGGTGGTGCTGCCCCAGACCACGACGTCCCGCGCGGGCTTGCCGCGCGCCTCGGCCACGGCCGGATCGACCAGGATGACGCCCTTGAACGGCGCCGTCTCCGCGTCGAAGTCGGCGCGCAGCGCGACCCGGCATTCGGACAGCTCCGCCGGCGCCCCCAGATCGCCCTGGTCGCCCAGTTCGACGCTGGTGCGAACCAGTTCATAGAGGGGCGGCGCCCCGTCGCGAGGGCCTTGGCGCACCTTCAGCCGATAGGGGCTGTCCGCCTCGCCGCAGTCGTCGGCGAAATCGGTGATGTGATCCCGCAGACTGACATAGACGGGATCGTTGTGATCCGCGGTCAGGGTCTCCAGACCGTCCGCCAGATTGTCGAGATAGGTCTGCAAGGCGCGTCTCTGCACCGCCGACAAGGCGCGCTCGCCCTTCAGCTTCAGCGGGTTGATCCAGTGCGGCCCGGCCATCCAGGGCACGACGGGGATCGGCGTCCGGTCGCAGGCCCGGCCCGGCGACACCAGGCTGGCGGGGCTGAGCATGCCGATCAGCTTGGGCCGCTCATAGTTGCGGCGATCCTGGCTGTTGCGGCCCTTCACCGTCTCGATGTGGATCAGCCAGGGCGTCCGCCAGTCGGCCTGTGACGCGGCCGCCTCCTGGGGCAACACCTGGGTGGGCAGCAGGGCCAGCAGGACCCGATCCAGACGCGGCCCGTCCGCCTTCAGCCGCACCGGCCGCGTCGACAGCTTGTAGAAGTCGGCCATCAGGTGTTCGAGCGCGAACAGCGCCAGCAGGGCGCGCCATTTCTCGATCGTATCCGCCTCCAGCGGATGCTCGTCGGTGATCAGGGCGTCGGCGAAGGTTCGCGGCTGCGCCCAGGCGTCCGGCACGGATGTGACGTCCTGAACGCCGCCGCCCGCCTTGACGTCCAGTCGTGACCCCATCTCGGCCAGGGTGCCCGGCGACGGCATCCATTCACCGGCGCGGTCGGGATCGGGAAACGATCCCCGGGCCTTCAACGGGGGAAGGTTGTAGGTCCGGCTCATTCGGCCCTCTCCTTGGTCGGCGCCCGCGCCGCGTGATGCACCATGGCGGCCAGCCGACCGAAGCCCCTGTGCCCGGCGGCGGCATGGGTGTCGCGCAGGGCGCGGTTGGTCAGTTCGTCATGCAGGGCGGCGGCGGTGCGCGGCGGTTCGTTGTGATCCAGGGGCGACAGCGCGGCGTTGTACGCCTCGTTCGCGCGTTGATCCGACAGGCCGTCGACGATCTTGATGGGGCGCCGGGGTTGCCGCACATCGGCCTGTTCCTGAACGATCTCGGTGTTCCAGAGCTGGAATTTCAGGCCCGCGTCCTCGGCGTACAGACGCATGGCGCCGCACCACATCAACAGGCTGTCGAACAGCAGGATGAGGCGTTTCCTGGCCTCGTCGGTTTCCGTGGCCTGGAAGTCGACGTCCCGGGTCAGGTCCTGAAGCCAGCCCGCCTTCAGCTTGCCCAACAGGTTGCGGCGCCCCAGTTCAGGCTCCACCTGGAACCGCCACCACACCGCCGTGCGCAGCAACTGGCCCAGCCGGTCATAGGTGTCCTGGTGCCGCGCATGGGCCGCGCCGGGCAAGTCGCCCCAACCCACGACCCCCGGCTTGGCGCGGGCGCAGACCTTCACGGCGGTCCCGAACTCTTCCGAGGCTTCGATGACGGGCGCGTTGAAGAAGTCGAGCGCGGCCTGGGCGCCCAACAGTTCCGACGGCAGCGGCGGATTGATCTGGTCGTTGTCGCCGGGCGAGTGGTGCGGCAGTTTGAAGATCTTGTCGCTGCCGGCCAGATAGATGTGGTCGAAGACCGGTTCGCTCTTGAACAACTGGTTGTAGTATTGGAGCGCGGCCTGCGCCTGGGGCATCAGGTTGGCGGCCAGCACGACGTTGTCGGTTTCGTCCTCGGGATCGGCGAAGCTGAAATAGGGCAGCATCAGCGCCCCGCCCAGCTTCACCTTCTCGCCGTTGCGGGCGTCCTTGCGCAGCGCGTTGATCCGCCGCGCCAGGGTCGGAAACCCGGCCGCGCCGGTGCCGCCGAAGGCCGAACCGACCAGGAAGATGCGCACATCGCCGTCGATGGTCGCATTCTTCATCAGTTCGATCATGCGCTTCTTGAACAGGCCGTCGCCCAGTTCGAGGCTGGCCAGCATCGCCGCTGCGCCGACATGGGCGCGGCCGCGATAGCCCTGGGCCAAACCCATGTCCTGTTCCTCTCGGCCCTCCAGGAACAGCAGGTCCATCAGGGCTTGCCGGTCGGCGTCCAGACCGCCGCGATCCAGGATCTGGGCCAGACTGCCCTGCCCGTCGGCCGAGGGCTGCCAATAGGGATCGTCGTCGAACAGCGGCTCGATCTGCACCCGCCCCAGCGCGGTTCGGCTCCAGTCCAGCCGGTTGTCGGCGCTGAAGTCCTTTCTGAACTTCACCAGGTCGTAGAGCAGTTCGCGCGTGCGCGTCAGATTGCCGTTCGCCTTGTCCTGATCGACCAGGCCGACGATGACCTTGCTGGGTCCCAGCCCCGCGAAGAAGAGATAGAGCGCGGCCTCGACGACCTTGGCGCCGGTTCCCCCGACGCCGATGAGAACATTGGTGGTCATCCGCGCCTCCTCAGGCGATGCAGCACGGCCGCGCCAGGCACGGCCGCCGCCATGGCCGGGCGGGTCGCGAAGACGGTGCCCAGATAATAGGCCAGGGCGACCCCGCTCATCGTCAGGCCGACCGCCAGGGCCATGGTCGCGGGGTTCTGAAGCGCCACTTGAAGCGGGCGGCTCCACAAAACGAACCAGCCCGTCCCGCCGACGGCCGTCAGCCCCGTGACGAACAGACCGGCCCAGGCGCCGCGATAGGCCTCGGCCTGGCGGTCGTTGATCGGATCAGCCCGCAAGGTGATCCACACCCAGACCATGGACAGCAGCGCGCTGAGGGCGAAGGCCGCCGAGACCATGGGCAACAGCAATTGCCGCAGATCGTTGAGCGCCAGGCTGATCTGAAGGCGGCTGGACGCCGTCTCCATGAAGCTCTGGTTCAACGACTCTTCGCGGCCGCCGATCAGCCAGAGGCTGAGCGCCACGACGCCCCAGAACAGAAGATGCACCAGCACTGTCCGCAAGAAACGCATACGCCACCCCCTCTCAAAATGATCAAACCCAGGCCTCTGCCCCTAGCCTTCCGTGCGTACGATGAAGGCGAAGCCCGCCCCCGCGCCCGGCCCGCCGCGCGCCGTCAAGGCCCGGGCGTGGGCGCTTTCCAGAGCCTCGGCGAAACGGGCCAGCCCCAGCGTCGGCGCCAGGCCGTCGTCGCGATCCAGGGCGGCGCGTTCAGACTCGACCGACCAGTCGAAGGTCCAGTCGGCGCTGCGCATCCAGGCCGCGGCGGAACCCGCCCCTTGCCCCGGCGCCAGCGGAACCTCGCCCACGATCAGCAGCGTCTCGCTGGGAAGCCCGCGCGACTCCGCCTTGGGATCGAAGCGGAAGACGACATCGCCCGCCTCGTTTTGGCTCCAGTCGCCGTTCAACCGGCCGAGCGGGCGCCACGCCCGCGGCGCGCAGGCGCCGCCGCCGCCCTTGACCCAGACCGAAGCCGTCGCGGCGCGCACATCCAGCGGGCGAGCGACCTCTGCGTCCCTGCCCCTCTCGCTCCAAACGAGGCGAAGTGCGGGGGCGCTGGCGCCCGAGCCGCCGTCGCGTTTCAGCGTGTACTGAGAGATCGGCCCGACATCGACGCGCGGCAGGACCGCGGCCCTCTCCATGCCGACGCGGAACAGCGGGCCTTCCAGGTTCGCCGGTTGAGGCGTGACCGCCTGTTTCGGGTCCAGGCTGAACAGGGTGCGGCGAACGCGCCCCTCGCTGAAGGCGGTCTTCAGATAGTTGGCCGACCGCAGTTCGCGATCCAGGGCGGCGAGGCGGTCGGCCGGCCCGGCCGCGACGACATAGAGCGGACGACGCCGCGCCTCGACATTCCTGCGGCCGCTGGGAAGGCTGTCCAGGATCCGCCCCTGATAGGGCAGGTTGAAACCATAGACGGCGACGCTTCGGCCCGAGTCCATGATCCGACGCAGCGGCTCGCCCAGGGCGGCGGCGTCGCTAACGGCCTTCTGCCGATTGTCCATCCACAGGTCGCTGATCAGGATCGACAGTTGGTCCCGCCGGTCGCCCGCCATGCCTTCGAGCGCCGCGTCGATATGGCTGGCCCTGGCGTCATAGGCGCCGGCCCTCATGAGGCGGTCCAGCTCGGCCGCGGGCGCCTCGGTCATCGTCTCGCCTTCGCCGAACAACCTGTAGTTGGTCTGATCCGCGCCCCACGGCGGATATTTCAGAAGGTCGGGGATGAAGCTTTCCCGCGCGCCGCCCGCGCGCAGATAGCCCTGCATGCTGGCCGACCGGTCGAGATAGACGACCGCGCCGCTCATGGCGGCCGGGACGGCCTGGGCGGGGGCGTCGACCGGGATCCACGGCCTCGCAGCGGGGGGAAAACAGCCCCGGACGCCCTGAACGCCGTCGGCGGCCGGCGGCGGGCCGTCTTGGGTCTTCGCCAGGGGCAAACGATCGCATCCGGCGGCCCCCTGAAAGGCGCCCAGGCAGACGGTCCCTGCGACCAGTTTCTTCAGCAAGCTTGCCCCCATAGGTTGAACTATGGAACATGGTTCAACCTGATGTAAAGGTGAAGACCGAGTTAATTCGGCCGGGCTGGGGGACTGGGGGTTGGCGGCGTTCGAGACCATCATGTTTGACGACGGCGGGACCGTGGTCGAACTCCAGACCGCCCGCTCGGTGCGGCGCGCGGTGGAGAACGGCGTCCTCAAGCCCGACACCCTGGTCACGCTGATCGCTCTGGACGGATCAAGCCGTCGGCTTCGCGCCGCCGAAATCGAGGCGTTGCGTCCGCTGTTCAGCCCGACCTCGGTCGTCGATCAGGCAGCGGCGCCCGCCGAACCGACGACGGCCGTCGAAGCCGCCAATGACGAGACGCCGCCTCCAGTCGACCCCGTCGCCGCAAACCCGGCGATGGAGGTCATGACCATGCGTTCGGCGGTCCCGCTGACGGTGGCCGCGACGGGCGCGCCCTCGACCTTCCCCGCAGCGTATCGGACGGCCGCCACGCCCACACCGAAACCGGGAGGCTGCGGGCTGATCGCCTGGGGCTGGACGCTGTTGATCGGCGGCTTTCTGCTCAGCGCCGCCTTTCCGCCCGCGAGCCTGGCCTTCCTGATCGGTCTGGGACTGCTGATCTTCGCCGCCGTGCGGGGCGTGGCGCGCCGCATGGCCGGGAGCGCGTGAAGGCGATGAGCGGTCTCGACTTCAGCCTGCTGTTCTCCGAGGGGGGCGGCGCCCATCAGTTGAGTTCCGTCCGGTCTCTTCGCCGCGCCATCGAGAACGGGTTGTTGGCCCGCGAGACCCTGGTCACCCTGATCCGAGACGAAGACAGCCGAACCCTGCGCGCGGGTGCCGTGCCCGAACTCTCGGCCCTGTTCGACGAGATCCTCGGCGCCCGCCCGGTTCCAGGGGCCGAGACGGAGCCTCAGCCCCTGGCCGAGGACGCCCGAGCCGCCGAAACCGATGCGCCCGCCCAAGACCCGTCCGACGTCACCGACGCGCCTGAGCTTGAGACGGTCTCGACGATGGTCTCGCCCGCCGCCGAGGACGTGGAGGACGACGCCCAGCCCGAACCTGATGCGGTCGATCACGCCGAGCCGGGCCGAACGCCTGAACTGTTCGACCTGGATCGACCGCCCGCCCCGGTCGTCTGGGGCGGCGTCGCGGCCGTCCTGTTGGCGGTCCTCTTCCTGCTCGCGAAATGCGCGGGCGCCGGACCCACGACCGGCGTGAAGCCTCCCGCCCCCGTGGTCGTGATCCTCTATGTCACGCGTCAGACCAATGTCCGCCCCGATGTGAAGGCGCCTGAGATCGGAACCGTGGAGCGCGGCGACGTCCTGCGCGGCGTGATCCAGGGCGGCGGCGACGGCGACCGCTGGCTGCAGGTGTCGCAAGGCCCGCACCAGGGCCGCTGGGTCTGGGCGGGCAATCTGTCGCCCAATCCGCGCCCCGAGCTGATCGAACGTCTCGACGGCGCGCATCAGGCCTTGAGACCGGGCGTGCTGCGACGGGAAGGTCAGGACGGGCGGTTCGTGGAACAGGCCGTTCGGGTCGGCGACCGGCTGACCCTATTGGCCTATGTCGCCGGCGATCAGGTCGAGGTCCAGATGGACGGCGGAGGCGTCGGCTATCTTCCGGCCCAGGTCTTCCGTCCCGACGAACAGGCCGAGGCTCGACGCCAGGCCGAACAGGAGACCGCCCGCCAGGCCCGAGCCGCCGCCAGGGCCGAGGCCGAGGAAAACCGCCGACGCGCGATCGAAGCGGCCAATGAGGCGGCGGCGGCCGCCACGATCGACACGCCGCGCACGATCTCGCAGGCCGACGCCAACTGGCGACTGCGGCTCACCCCGCGTCTGCCCAGCCGACTGAACCTGTCCGAAGGCGCCACGCTGCGCGCGAGCGTCGCCTGCATCGTCAGGGATGACGGCGGCACGAGCGATTGCCGCCTGGTGTCGGAACAGCCCCGCAACTCGGGATACGGAGCCGCCGCCCTGGAGGCGGCCCGGTCCAGCCGCCACTACCTCGAGGATCGAAGCCGCCGGCCCGCACCGGGACGCCAGGTCGTCCTGAATTACGAAGCCGATGTCGGGGTCTTGGTCAGTCCCTGACCGCGCCCAGCCGCGACGGTTCGCCCGCGCGGCCAGTGTTTGTTTCAACCCGAGTATTCAAGAAGGAGAAGGACATGACGAAGCGAGCGGGCCTGGCCCTGGCCGTGGCTGGAGCAATGACGATGTCGGCGTGCGCGACCACGGGTCAAGGCGCCGGGAGCGGCGGAGGCGGCAGCGCCCTGGACCATGCCGTGGCCCGATGCGCCGGCACGGTGCTGCTGACCGCCGCCATCGGCGCCGTCATCGGCAACAATACGGGCAGTGGAAACGCCGGCAGGGGCGCGGCCATCGGCGCGGCGGGCGGCGTCGCCCTGTGCGCGATCCTGCGACAGGCCCAGCGCGACCAGGCCGTCATCCTGGAAAGCGAGCAGATCGCCGCCACCCGCGGCGAGGACCTGGAGAGCAAGGTGCGGGGCGAAAGCGGCAAGGAGGCCACGCTGAGGCATGTCGTCGAAGCCGCCCCCGAACAGGCCGCCCGGCAACGCTGTCGCTATGTTTCGACCGTGGTGTCCTACGGCCAGGGCGAGGCCCCCACCGGCAAACAGCTCTATTGCGAAAGCCAGACGGGCACATGGGAGCGCATCGACGCCTAGCGGGCCAGGGTGCGCGGCCTCTGACGTGAAATCGGCCATGATCACCGGCGCCTTCCGTCACAGCCCAGGATTGCGACGGAATGAAAAACGACGCTTCGCTGGAACATAATTCCGTTCTGCGAAATACGTTGTCATCACGACGGGGGCATTCATGACAACGCGTTTGACTTGGACCGCCGCGGCCTGGGCCGCGTTCGCCGGTTTCCTCGGCCTTCAGGGCTGCGCCACGGTGCGAACCGCGCCCGATCATCGGTTCGACACCCAGCCGACCGGGATCGCCTATTTCCTGCCGATGCGGTTGGCGCGGCTGACGATCACCCAGACCCCCGTCAGCCTTGAGGACCTGATCACCGATCGGGACGAAAAGGTCGTGGCCCGCGCGACGGCGCGGGCGGCGGCGGCGGCGGCCACCGTCAAGCGCGAACAGGCGCAGACCGCACTCAACGCCGCCGCCGCCAACGCCGCAAACCGCGCCGATCTGACCCGTGCGCTCGAAACGGCGACGACGGACGAGACCAAGGCCAAGACCGCCGCGACGGCCGCCAATGCGGCGGTCGAAGCCGTCACGCGCGACATCTACGCGGCCAGCGTGAACGGGCAATCCTGCGCCTTTGTCCCGACCGTCGATCTGCTGCCTGTTCAGGCGGATCGGCGCCGCCGCTTCGCGCTTCAGCCCGTTCACAACGAACTGCGTGACGACACCCTGAAGATCGGCCTGACGCCGACCAGTCTGCTGACCACCGGCGACGTCACCGCCGTCGATCAAACCGGCCAGATCCTCGTCGACCTGGCCGGCGCGGCCGGGGCCGCGGCGGGCGTCGGCCGGGAGGGCGGAGGTTCCGACGACGACGGTTGTCCGGGTCCGGCGGTCTGGGCCACGGTCTTCGATCCCGCCGAGGCCGCCGCCGTCGCCGCGATCAATCTCCAGCTCGAGAGCAACGGCCTGCCCTTCCATCTGACGACCCAGGTCGATGGGCCGCCGATCACCCGCGATCGAACAGCCGACGCGGCCCTGCCCGCGGCCCAGGTGATGGAGGGCGTCTTCTACCGCTCGGCCGCGCCGCTGTTGCTGATCCTGAACCGCACCTTCGAGACCCGCGAGGATGCGGACCACGATGATGCGGCCGCCGGTCAGGGGGAAACCGCCGGACGCGACCGGATCGTCACTGGACCAGTTCAGATCCCGCGCGCCGCCGCCTCTCCGGCCGAGACCGAACCCGACCCTCCGGTCGAAATGGTTCCGGCCCTGGCCGCCGTGCTCGTCCTGCCTCAGGCGGGACCGGTTTCGCGCCTGTCGCTTCCGGCCTCGCCGTTCGTGCGCACCCATCACGCCTATGAATTCGCGGACGGGGCCTTGATTTCGGTCTCCAGCGAGCGCCCCGGCGCCGTTCCGTCCGCCGTCAAAGTGCCCCTGCTCGCGCTCAGCGCCTTCACCGACGCCTTCGCCAAGGCCGTGGCGGTGCGTGTCGATATCCGCACAACCCGCATCAACGACGATACGGCGGCCATCGACGCCGTCATCCAGGACCGGCTCAACACCGCCCTGATGTCCTGCCTGGACGCCGCGGGCGCCGACACGGCGGCGATCCGCGCCTGCGCCAGCGCGTATCGAGGCGCCGGGACGCCCGCGCCGTGACACGACGGCGCGTTCGATCCTGGACCTGCCGGATCGTCGGCGCCGCGCTGTGCGGTCTCCTGGGGGCCACGGCGGCGTCCGCCCAGACTCTGGCCGACCTGCCGACATGGGCGCAGGAACGCCGAGACCCGCCCAAGCGCGCCCTCGTCATCGGCGTGCAGGACTATGCGCGGGTCCCGTCCCTGGTCACGCCCAGGGCCGATCGGGACCTTGTGGCCCGCCGCCTGCGCGCCCTGGGCTTCACGGTCGCCGCCCCCCAGGCCCTGAATCTCGGTCGGGACCAGATGCTGGATCAGATCGACGCCTTCCTGGCCTCCCTGCAACCCGGCGATGTCGCCGTGGTCTATTTCAGCGGCCATGGGATCGAGCGCGACGGCGCCCTCTATCTCGCCCCTAGCGACGCCGGGCCGCCCGCGCCCGAACGCGAGGGGCTGGAGCTGATCAGCCTGGACTTCCTCCTGGACGAACTGCGGCGCGTCGGCGTCGGCCTGGCCGTGGTCTTGTTGGACGCCTGCCGGACGGACCCCTTCTCCGGCGCACCCGCCGCCGATGTCGTGCTCGCCGCTCAAGCCGACGAAGTCTCCGCGGACCCGGCGTCGCCCGAGACGCCGGGCGCGCCGTCCAGCCCACGATCAGAGCCGGTCGATCTGGCCAAGGTCGATACGCCGTACAGCGTCCTGGTCGGCTACGCCGCCCGCGCCGGCCAGCCCGCCTACAGCCTTCAGGGCGTCGACGACACGGCCGAGCGCGGCAGCCTGTACACCCGGGTCCTGGCGGCCACCCTGGGCCGACCCGGGGCCGATCTGTACGAAGACTTGCGCGACGCCAACCAGACCGTCGCGATCCGCACGGGCAACCGTCAGACGCCGTGGATCGGCGCGGGCGCGCCGCCCGACTTTGAACTGCGCCCGTCCGAGGCGTTCCGTCGTCGCGAGGAAGAGGTCTGGGTCATGGCCGCCTCCCTGCTCACGCCGCTTCGTGAGGCCGGAGAACTGGCCGACTATCTGGCCTATTTCCCGGCCTCTGGCTTCTCCCATGCCGCACGGCGGCGACTGTTCGCCCTCCAGCAAAGGGACGCCAGTCTGAGGGCGGCCTGGCAGGCCCTGTCGTCGGCCGCCTCATCCGACAGCTTCCAAAGGCTGGCCGGCGCCTTGATCAGCCGCAGCCTCAATCTTCCCGACCAGGGTCTGATCGGCGTCGCGGCGAACGACCTGGTCGTCTATGACGCCCCCGCCGGTTTCCTGCGCCGTCGCGAGGCGCTGGCGCGGCTCGCCGAGGGCGCCCAGGTGGAGATCCTGGACACGACCCTGTCGAACAAGGCCTCCAGCGTGCGGGTCGCCTTGGGCGACGGGCGCGTCGGCTATATCGATCACGTCCGCAGCGAGACCGTGCCGGTTCGGGCCACCGCTGCCGCGGCCTTCGCGGCGGCTTCGCCCGGCCAGGCGGCGGGCTATGCGCCGACCTTCGACCTGACGACGGCGAGCCTGGCCCTGCTGCGTTCAAACCGCGCGCGGATCGAGGTCGACGTCGCCCCGCCCGTCCCGGCCGACGCAGACGATGCCATGGCGGCGGCCGAGGCTCGGCGGCTCGCCTATGTCCGCGGATTGGCCGTGCGGCGACAGCTCATCGACCTGGGCGCATCCGGCGCGGACGTCATCGTCAACATCTCCGAACCGGGCCGAGGCGTCGACGCCGCGACCATTCGGATCGGGGAACTGGGGGGACCGCGATGAAACGCGCCGCGCATCGCCTGGGACCGGTGCTGTCAGGTCTCGTCCTCGTCCTGATCGGGTCGCCGCTGGACGCCCAGGTCGCGCCGCCTCCGGTGCGGGCGTCCGACTACGGCGCGGCCGTCTCGGATCGCATTCGCGAGACCCTGCTCGCGGCCGAGAGCGGCGATGTGATGCTCGGCGCCAAGATCATGGGCGGGTCCGAGGCCGTTCAGGGCGACGATCCCTGGCAGGCGGGCCTGATCATCGGCCGCACGCCGGACGAGGTCCGGGTTCCGTTCTGCGGCGGCGCCGTCATCGCGCCGCGCTGGATCGTGACCGCGGCCCACTGCGTCGACAACGGCACCAGTCCGCGGGTCGTCGATGTGGTGACGGGTTCGGTCGATCTGACGACGGGCCGACGCAGCCATGTCGATCTGATCGTCATCCATCACGGCTGGACGCCCGGGCCGCGGGCCGCCCCTCTGTTCCGCAACGACGTGGCGCTGCTGCATCTGACCGAGGCCGTCACGGTCACGCCGATCGCGCTATCCACCGCCGCGGCCGCGCCGGATCTGGAACGGGCCGGAGCCTTGGGCCGCGTCACGGGCTGGGGCAAGACCTCGGAACTCGGCGCCTTGCAGAACCGTCTTCGCACCCTGACGATCCCCGTGGTGGCGGCCGCCGACTGCAACGACCGCGTGGCCTATGGCGACCTTGATCCGACCACGCCGCCCCTCGTCGAAGAGATCATGCTGTGCGCGGGCCGCGCCGCCGGCGGGCAGGACGCCTGTCAGGGCGACAGCGGCGGTCCTCTGACCGGGACCACGGCCGACGGCCGTCTTCTGGTCGGCGTGGTCAGTTGGGGCAAGGGGTGCGGACGGCGCAACAAATACGGCGTCTACACCCGCCTGTCGGCCTTTTCGGACTGGATCACGACCTGCATCAACGGCGGCGACTGCCCCCGCCGACAACCCGACGCCTAGACGCCCTGTGGTTTGCAGATCGACAGAAAGCCCGCGGCCATGAAGGTGGCCATGCGGCTCTTCACCGCCTCGAAGTCATCGGAATCGCACAGCCCCCCGGACAGACGGTTGATCCGCCCGGTGCGCGCCAGCGTCAACATCAGGGCGCCGGTGACGAAGTGATAGCCCCAGAAGATGTCCTGTTCGGCGCAATCCGGCAGGGCCTTCTTCAAGATGCCGATCAGGCGCAGGACCACCGGATCGAAATGGTAGTCCATCAACTCGGCGCCGTAGGTCGTGTTCGACACCTGGGCGCCCAGGGCGCCGTAGTTCTTCCAGTTCTCGCCGCCGTTGCCATAAAGGTCCAGGTCGGTGTCCAGGAAGGCGCGCAAGGCGCCCTCGACCGTCGGCGCGCCGTCGGTCTCGGCGTCGTACTTGTCCAGCGCCGCCATGCGCAGCTTGATGGTCACCTCGGCGCGCCGCCCCATGACGGCGTCGAACAGCTTCTTCTTGTCGGTGAAATAATAGTTCAGCAGCGTGTGGTGCACGCCCACCCGCTGGGCCACGTCCTTCAGGGTGACGCCGTAAAGGCCGTGGATCGAGAACAGATATTCGGCCGCATCGAGGATCTGCTCCATCTTGTCGGCGCGTTGTTCGACCTTGGTGCGGCGTCGGCGCGGCTTGGCGACGGCGGGCGCATCCGTGCGCGCCTCCCGGGCCGAACCCTCATGCTCTTTGCTAGCAACCGCCATAGTCGACTCTCAGACGCATCTTGTCGATTTTCCCCGTCGGGGCCAGAGGCATCTGCTCCAGGCGAATGACGGCGTCGGGAATCCACCAGGACGCCACGCGCCCCCGCAACGCCTCCAACAGGTCCTCGTCACGGCTCGTTTCGCCTTCCCGAGGCTGCACCACCAACACCGGACGTTCGCCCCATTTGGCGTCCAGGCGCCCGATCACGGCGGCCAGAGACACCGAGGGCAGCTCATTGATCACGGCCTCGATCTCGGCCGGATTGATCCACTCCCCGCCTGATTTGATCAGGTCCTTGGCGCGGCCGGTGATGGTCAGATTTCCCTCTGCGTCGATCCGGGCCAGGTCGCCGGTCGAGAACCAGCCCTCGGCGTCGACGGCGGGGGCCGCATCGCCGAAATAGCGTTCGACGACGGCCGGGCCGCGCACTTGCAGATGGCCTTCCGCGCCGCGCTGATCCGGCAAGGCCCGGCCGTCGGCGTCGGTCAGCCGCAGATCGACGCCGACGGCCGGTCGGCCCGAAAGCTGAGCCGAGCGCGCAGGATCGCTCGATGGGGCGCATGTCCCCAGGGGCGACAGCTCCGTCATGCCCCAACTGGTCTGGACGACGACGCCCAGCCTCTGTTCGATCCGCTCCATCAGAGCCGGGGCCATGGGCGCGCCGCCGACGATCACCCGTTTCAGACTGGGCGTCTCGCCGCCGTGCGCTTCCAGATGCTCGACCAGGCCCAGCCAGACCGTGCCGATGCCGACGGCCAGGGTCGCTTCTTCTTCGTTGATCAGCTTCGCCAGGCTGGCGCCGTCCAGATGGCGGCCCGGCAGCACCAGCTTGCACCCCGCCGCCGCACAGGCGAACGGCAGGCCCCAGGCGTTGGCGTGGAACATGGGCACGGCCGCCAGCACGCTGTCGGCGCCGGTGATGCCCATGACGTCGGCTTGCAGCAGCCGCAGGGTGTGCAGATAGCTGGACCTGTGGGTGTAGGTGACCCCCTTCGGCGCCCCCGTGGTGCCCGAGGTGAAACACAGGCCCGACGGCGCCGTCTCCTCGAAACCGCCCCAGATTTCGTCGGTCGCCGCCGCCGCCAGCAACGGCTCCATCCGTTCGACGACGGGCTTGGCGGACACGTCCTCGGATACGGTTTCGGACACGTCGATCAGCAACACCCGGGTCAAGCCTGGCGTGCGGGTCGCGACGCGACGCGCCAACGGCGCCAGATCGGCGCTGGCGATCAGGATGCGGGCCTGCGACTGACCGGCCATCGCGGCCAACTGGGTTTCCGTCAGCCGGGGGTTCAGGGTGTGGCACACCGCGCCCATGCCGATGACGGCGTACCAGGCTTCGACATGGGCCTGGCTGTTCCAGGCCAGCGTCGCCACGCGGTCGCCGGTCCCGACGCCCAGACCGGCCAGGACGTGCGACGTCTTCAGCGCGCGCACGCGCAGATCGGCATAGCCGATCCGGCTGCGTCCCCCGTCATCGCGCGCGGTCACGACCTCGACCTCCGGGCGCCATTTCGCGGCGTGATCCAGAAACTTGTCGAGGGTCAGGGCATAGGCCTGCATCTCGCCGTCGATCATGGGCAGGGCGGCGCCGCGGGCGGGACGGGGCTGGCCACGACGCCGACGGCCCAGTTCCATGGCGTTCCGCCGGCCGCGCGTCGGCGACAGACCTCGGTCTCGCGCAGTTCAAACATGCCCGGCATCACCCGCTCGCGCAGGACCGGGCCGTCTTCAAAGGCCATGTAGGCGCGGGTCCGCCCGTAGGGCGCCCAGGCGGGCTGGCGGTCTGCCTGAGGCGCCCCGTCGCGCGCGAAACTGGTCCAATAGGCCAGCATGGCGTCCGACAGGCGGATCTCGGTCTCGGTCTCGGGAATGGTCGGCCAGCGCGGCGGCAGACGGTCCCGATTGCCGAACACATAGGGGATTTCGGCCGCGTGGAAGGCGTGCAGATCGGCCTCATCCGCGGCCGGATAGCCGTGGTCGAACAGATACAGATAGCCGGGCTGGCCCAAGGCGGTCTGGCGGCGGACCAGGCGTTCGGCGGTCCAGCCGTACAGGGCGTCGCGCGGTGCGGCCAGGACGGCCTGGGCCAGGTCGTCGGACGGATACAGGGCCAGGAAGGCGTCGGCCAGGTCGCCATAGCGTTGGCGCACGGCCGCCTCATAGGCCGCCGCGTCTGCCGGAACCGGGGGCGCCAGGACGCGCAGGGAGCGGATCTCTCCCTGGTTGAAGCCGGCCAGGATCGGCACCGGCGCCTGCTGGCCGCGATCGAAGACCTCGACCAACTGCTCGGGCAGATATTCGCCGTCGATCGTTCCCCAGGGCGAGAAACCGGCGGCGGCGGCGGATTCCGTCAGGGTCTGGGCGTCCATGGCCCGCAGGTCGGCCAGGCTGGACTGGGCCAGCCGCCCCTGCAGCCAAACCCCGACCGTCTCGGCCGCGATGTCGCCGTAGCGGCTGGAGCGCAGCTCGGGCGTCGAGATCATATAGGCGCTCTGGGCGATCGCCTTGTCGAACAGACCGCGCGCCGGGGGCGAGGCCATCAGATACATGACGCTGAGGGCGCCCGCGGATTCTCCGGCGATGGTGACATTGTCGGGATCACCCCCGAAGGCGGAGATGTTCCGCTCGATCCAACGCAGGGCCTCGATCTGATCCATCAGGCCGTAGTTGCCCGAGATGTTCTTGCGCGATTCCGCACTGAGTTCCGGGTGCGCCAGATAGCCGAGGACGCCCAGTCGATAGTTGATCGTGACCACCACCACGCCCTGGGCCGCCATCCGGGCGCCGTCGTACATGGCCTCGCGGCTGGCGCCGTTGACCAGGGCGCCGCCGTGAATCCAGACGAAGACCGGGGCCTTGGTTGCGTTCTCGGGCGTCCAGACGTTCAGCGACAGGCAATCCTCGCTCATCGGCGGGGCTTCGGCGGCGGCGTAGATGCTGGTCCCGCGTGAGGTCAACTGGTGGCACGCCGGGCCGAAGTCGGTCGCGTCGCGCACGCCGGACCAGCGCGGCAGAGCCTCCGGCGCCCGCCAGCGAAGACGGCCGATCGGCGCACGGGCGTAGGGCATGCCCTTGAAGGCGACGACCCCGTCCTGGGCCACGCCGCGCACCGCCCCGGCGGGGGTCTCGACCACCGGCTGGGCCGACGCCCGCGGAACGTGGACGCAACCCGCCATGACGACGGCGGCCATCGAGGCGATCAGGGCGCGGATCATCGGGCCGTCTCCGTCTGGGCCTGACGTCGGATCTTGCCGGCCAGGCCGATGAACATGGCGATCGCCAGAACGTAGAAGGGCAGCAGCGTATAGAAGGCCATCTGCAACGAATTGTCCGGGTGGCTGGCGCTGAACCAGTCGCTCATGAAGCCGAGATAGGTCGGTCCCAGACCCAGGCCGATCAGGTTCATGACCAGCAGCAAAAGGGCGCCCGACAGGACGCGCTGATCCGGCCGGACCTCTTCCTGCACCAGGGTGACGGCGGGCGAGAGGTAGAAATAGTTCAGCCCCATGGGCAGGGCCAGAAACACCAGCGCCAACGGCCAGGTCGGCGCCCAGATGAAGCCGGCGAAGAACGGGGCGGCGACGGCCAGGCCGATGGCCGGCAGCCAAGCGTAGGCGGTCTTGGATTTTCGGGCCAGACGATCGATCAGGCGACCCGAGGCGAACATGCCCGCGCTGATGCACACGCCGGTCAGCAGGGCGTACCAGACCGCGACCTCCTGCAACGTCATGCCCTTTTCACGCATCAGGAACAGGGTCGCGAAATTCAGGAAGGCATAGGTGATGAACTGGGTCGCGCCGCAGGCCAGGGCCATGCCGCGCAGCACCGGATTGGCGAAATAGGCCTTGCACGTCGACCAGAAGCCGGCCTTGGGAACCGGCGCGGCGTCGGCCGCGGGCGGGGCTTGCACCGGCGCGTCCAGCCCGCCCTTCTTCGGCTCCTTGACGAAGAACCAGACGGCGACGGCGGTGACCACTCCCACCACGCCCACCCACAGGAAGGCGTCGCGCCAGGAATAGGCCGCCGCGATCGAGGCGCCGAAGGCGACGCCCAGGGCCTGGCCTATCGGCGGGCCGAAGTTGAACAGGCTCAACGCCGTGCCGCGCGAGCCGCGCGGGAAATAGTCCGAGATGATGGCGTAGGACGGGGGCACGCCTCCGGCCTCGCCCACGCCCACCGCCATGCGCGACATCGCCAGTTGCGCATAGTTGTTGGACAGGCCGCAGGCCGAGGTCGCCGCGCTCCATAACGCCAGGGAGAAGGCCAGCACCTTCACCCGATTGGTCCGATCCGCCAGCCAGCCGACCGGAATGGCCAGGATGCAGTAGAACAGGGCGAAGTAGAGTCCCGAGATCATGCCCAACTGGCCGTCGGTGACGCCCAGTTCGTCCTGGATCGGCTTGGCCAGGATCGACAGCAACTGACGATCCAGGAAGTTCAGCACATAGACGAAGCACAGGACGCCCAACACGAACCAGGCCCTGGCCCCCGGGCGCGCGACGGGCGCGGCCGGGGGCGCGGCGTTGACGGGATCGGCCATCCTAGAAGTCATAGCCGATGCGGATGCCGATCGTGCGCGGCCGGACGCGGGCGTAGCGGCCGTCCAGGAAGGCTTCGGGGTGGACGTAGGTCACCGAGCGGTCGTCGAACATGTTCTCGACATAGGCGCCGACAGTCAGTTGGTTGAAGGCCACGGCGAAGTTGGCGTTCACGAAGGTATAGGCCTCGGTGTAGTCATAGGTCGGCATCGGCACGGTCGGCCGCCCGGGCGTGTTCGGGAAGGTGTTCGGGAAGTCGCCGACATGGGCGATGGCGATGGAGGCGTTGGCGTCCATCCCCGGCCCGATCTGCCAGTCCCGCGTGATCCTCAGCGAACCTTGCACCTCGGGTCCGGCCAGACGCGCGCCCAGGACGGCGCCCGAGATGGCGGCCTCCAGCGTGCTCAGCTCGGTCACCTCGGCCTGGTTGAAGGCGCCGTTCAGCGCGACCGTCCAACCGTCCGCGGGCATGGCGAACACCTCGAACTCGATCCCCTTGGAGGTGGCGCCGCCGATGTTGGTGGCGAACTGGACCGAGTCCGACACGCGGTTGGCCTGGACCTGGATATCGCTCCAGTCGATCCAATAGGCGGCGATGTTGGCGTTCAGCCGCCCGTCGAACCAACGCCCCTTCACCCCGATCTCATAGTTGATCAGCTTGTCGGAATCGGCGCCGTACGGAATGACGATGTCGGTCGGGTCGATGGTGCTGGCCGCGCCGGCGCGGGCGTTGACGACAGGCGTCCTGAAGCCGGTGGCGACGGCGGCATAGGTCGTCACCGACGGCATGGGCCGCCACGAGGCGCTGAAACGATAGGACGGGCCGTCCTCCTCGACCTTCACCCCGACGGCGGCGGGGATCGGCGTCATGGTGACCGGCACATTGCGGAAGCCGTACAGCGCCAGAACCAGATAGTTGCTGTTGTAGCCGCCCGGATCGGTGAAGCCCTGGGCGTCGGTCTTGCCGTAACGCACGCCGCCGGTGACCCAGAAGTCGGGATTGAAGCGATAGGTCAGCTCGCCGAAGGCCGCCATTTCGTGGCTGACGAAATAGGAGTGGAACCGGTTGTAGTATTCGTCCGGCAGGCCCGTCAGGCCCCGCGACGCCAGGAAGGCCGGGCTGGAGCGATAGTTGTAGTCCACATCGCGCCGACGCTTGAAATAGAAGGTGCCGACCGACCAGTCGATCGCGCCGCCGGGGTCCGAGACCAGTCGCGTCTCCTGGACGAAATTGTCGTCCCAGGCGTCGGCGTCCAGGGCGAACGGAAAGGCCTGGGCGAAGGTGCCCGCCAGATCGACGTAGAACAGGGCGTCATAGTCGCCCATCGTCGTGGAGGTGGTCAGCTTGGCGCCGTCGAACTGATACTCCAGCGTCAGATTGTGGTTGGTCATGTCGCCGGCGAACTTGTCGGGCCGATCCGACAGGCGGATGTCGGTCCCCCGCGCCGGATTGGTCAGCGAGGAATCGGCCGGTTGGCTGACCTCGCGCGAATAGGTGTAGCGCGCCGAGAACCGATCCGTCGGCTCCCATTGCAGGATGGCGCGGCCGCCGTATTGGCGCAGGGAATTGGAGTTCTCGACGCCGGTGCCGACATTGTCGACATAGCCGTCTTCGTTCCGATAGAAGCCGGTCACGCGTAGGCCCAGTTGATCCTCGATCAGGGGCACGTTGACCATGGCGTTGTAGCGCTGGCGCAGCGCGTTCTTGTCATAGCCGCCGAAGTCCATCAGCACCGAGGCGTCCCAGCGGTTCGGGTCGGGATCGTGCGTCAGGATGCGCAGCGCCCCGGCCAAGGAGCCGGAGCCGAACAGCGTCCCCTGCGGGCCGCGCAGGAATTCGATCCGCGCCACGTCGTACAGGCTGGGGTCCAGGATGGTGGAGTTGCCGTTCGACGAGATCGGCAGTTCATCGACATAGATGGCGACGGTGCTTTGCAGATTGGCGCCGTAGCCGTTGGTGGCGATGCCGCGGGCGGTGAAGTTGTTGAAGTTGGCGGTCGGGCGGTTCAACACCACGCCCGGCGTGGCGATGGCCAGGCCCTCGTAACCGACGATGCCGCGCTCATCGAGTTCTTCCTGCGACAGGGTGGTGATGCTGAGCGGGACGTCCTGAAGACGCTCGGTTCGGCGAGTGGCGGTCACCACCACCTCTTCGACCGTCGTGGCCTGGCGGTCGTGTCGTTCGTGCTCAGCGGCGGCCTGGGACGCGGTTTGCGGCGCGGCTTGGCCGGCGGTCTCGGCCGGTTCGGCCGCCAGGGCGGAGTTGGACGCAAGGCAGGTTACGGCAGCGGCGCAAGCCGACGCGAAGAGCATCGCTCTCATAGATTTTCCTCCCGTAGTCCGATCATGAGCGCCGGACCTGAACCCGAGTGGGACACGGCGTTCGCCGAGAGTCAATATTCGCTCACACGAGCGCGAATATCATAAGATGAATACGTGATAATTCAATGTATTGATGGATGTTGCGACACGCGCCAATGTCGCATTTCCGCCTTGCAGCCCGTCTCCGGGCCACGCCGGACCCTTCGCCGCTTTCGCTCCGAAGCCGACCAGGCGCGGGTCGCGGCCAAGGCTTGTGATCTCAGGGTGAGGGCTGCTTCATGCGCATCGGCCAGGCTGACAGCACTCTCCGTTCCCGGTGACTGCGCCCGTCGACCGACGCCCTCTAGACACGGGTTCGGGATCGTTCGGCGTCGTGCGCCGCCACCAGGAGAAGCAGCATGATCAGCGCGACACTGTATTCGCTCCCCCCCGTCCCGTGCTCGCCGACCCACCAGCCCAACCTGGCATGGATCAGGACGATGCCGCCGAACGCGATGCTGAACAGCGCCAGGGCCGCCCATCGCACATGGCGCCCCAGGATCATCAGCAGGCCCGCGACCAGTTCGGTCGCCGTGATGATCCAGACCACGACCACGCCCGCCGGGAAGCCCAGGGTCTCCATGAACAGACCGAACTGAGGAATGGTCCCCAGAACGATGCGCCCCACCGCATGGGCGACGAAGAAGCCGGCCGTCGCCAGACGCGCGACGATCATCGCCTGGTCGAGCGTGAGCCACGGCGCGCGCCCGATAAGGTTTCCGATGCGGCTCATCATGGATGTCCCTCCTTGCGCCGTCCGAAGACGACCGCGCCAATCGCCCGCCTTCGCAACGACGACGCCCGCCCCGAAAACAACCTAGGCGCGGTCGGCGCCGTCAGCCTAACGCTAACTTGCCTCCGCTTGAGATCGAACCCTTCGCCGCTTCTGCGCCAAAGTTAATGCGGCGCGTGGGGCGCGGCTTGAGAATTCAGAGAACGGGTCAAGTCATGCGACGACGGCGCTCTGACAGCACACACGTGCGGGGGCATGTGGCGGACAGAGAGGGATTCGAACCCTCGGTAGGCTTTCACCTACACACGCTTTCCAAGCGTGCGCGATCGACCACTCCGCCACCTGTCCGTTCCACGCATGCGCGGCGCGTCGAAGGTCGGTTCGACGCGAGGCGAGGCAGATAGAACAGACCGAACCCCTCGGCAAGCGCCAGCACGACGCCCATATAGGCGACGACCGATATTTCAGGAGCATCGCCCATGGCCTTTGGAAAAAGCCTCGACCTGCCCACCGCCGAAACCGCCCTGCCCGGCCGCGCCGACGCGATGGCGACCGACGCCGTGCATTTCGTCACCGGACGGCCGCTGAAAGGGCCGCACCCGGAGGGCTTTCAGACGGCGATCTTCGGCATGGGCTGCTTCTGGGGCGTGGAGCGGGTGTTCTGGAAACTGCCGGGCGTCTGGGTGACCTCGGTCGGCTATTCCGGCGGCGTCACGCCCAACCCGACCTATGAGGAGGTCTGCACCGGCAGAACCGGCCACAATGAGGTGGTTCAGGTGGTCTTCGACCCCGCCGTGATCACCTATGGCGACCTGCTGAAGGCCTTCTGGGAGAACCACGACCCGACCCAGGGCATGCGCCAGGGCAATGATCGGGGCACCCAGTACCGCTCGGCCGTCTATACGCTGAACGCCGCACAGCAGGCCGAGGCCGAGGCGTCGCGCGACGCCTATCAGGCGGCTCTGACGTCAGCGGGGCGCGGAACGATCACCACCGAAATCCTGCCCGCCGGGCCGTACTATTTCGCCGAGGCCTATCACCAGGGCTATCTGGCCAAGAACCCGGCCGGCTATTGCGGCATCGGCGGCACGGGCGTGGTCTGCCCCATCGGCGTCGGCGTCGTGGCCTGAGGCGATGGACCGCGAGGGGATCGGCCGGGCCTGTCTGGCCCTGCCGCACGTGACGCTGGACCACCCGTTCGGCGATGGGCACGACGCCTATCGCATCGGCGGCAAGATGTTCGTCATGGTCGGCGAAATGGGCGGGGTGTCGTTCAAGGCGTCGGACATCGCCTATGCGGTTCTGACCGAGAGCGGCCGGGCGCGGCCGGCGCCCTATCTGGCGCGGGCCAAATGGGTGAACCTGCCCGATCCCGCCGCCTGGCCCGACGATGAACTGACCGAGCATTTCGCCATCGCACGGCGGATCGTCGGCTCGAAACTGCCCAAAAAGACCCGGGCGGCGCTGGATATCGACTAGGCGGGCTGGCCTTCGTCGCCTCGCGTCGCGACAGGGTGCGACCGAACGCCTGATCGTCGATTGGCGACTAGGCGCCGTCCGTCACCCGTTGCAATCTGCCCTCCATCTCGAACCGGACGAACCGGACGATCAGGGAGCGTATCGATGCGACGGATTTTGGGTGCGGCGGCGGGCATGGCGGCCCTGGGTCTGGCGGCCGGGCCGGCCATGGCCGACGAGGGCATGTGGACCTTCGACAACTTCCCCATGGCGCGGGTCAACGCCGCCTACGGCACGTCCATCGACCAGGCCTGGCTGGACAAGGTGCGGGCCGCCTCGGTGCGCATTCCCGGCTGTTCCGCCTCGGTGGTCTCGGGCCAGGGGCTGGTGATGACCAACTATCACTGCCTGGAATCCTGCGCCGGATCGCTGTCGACCGCCCAGAACGACTATTTCGCCACCGGCTTCCTGACCGCCACGCGCGAGGAGGAGAAGCGCTGCGTCGGCATGACGGCCGAGGTGCTGCAATCGATCGAGGACGTCAGCGGCCGTCTGACCGCCGCCTCGGGCGATCGCACCGGCGCCGAACGGGTCCAGGCCCAGACCGCCGAGATCGCCCGCATCGAGACCGAAGGCTGCGAAGGTCAGGCCGGCATGCGGTGCCAGGTCATCGCCTTCTACGGCGGCGGCCAGTACAAGCTGTATCGCTATCGCCGCTATGAGGATGTGCGGCTGGTGTTCGCGCCCGAATTCGGCACCGGCTTCTTCGGCGGCGATCCCGACAATTTCAACTTTCCGCGCTACAACCTCGATGTCGGCTTCCTGCGCCTGTACGACGACGGCCGACCGGCCGTGACGCCGGACCATCTGACCTGGAACCCGGCCCCGCCGACGGCGGGCGAGCCGATCTTCCTGCCTGGCAACCCCGGCTCGACCCAGCGGCAACTGACCCAGTCGCAACTGACCTTCATCCGCGACATCCAGATTCCGTTCGATCAGTCGATGCGCAGCGAGCTGCGCGGCAAATACTATCAGTTCGGCGACGCCTCGCCCGAGGCGCGGCGCATGATCGTGGACCGGCTGAACAGTCTGGAGAACGGGATCAAGGTCTATGACGGCCGCTTCCGCGCCCTGGCCAATCCCGGCTTCTTCGGCCGCAAGGCCGAGCAGGAGGCCGACCTGCGCGCGCGTGTCGCCGCCGACCCGGAACTGGCCCGCCAGACGGGCGACGCCTGGGGCGAGATCGACCGGGCCTACGCCGCCTATGCCGACCTCTATCCCGAATACGCCTTCCTGGTGACCCAGGCCGGGGCGGGATCGACCCTGTTCAACCAGGCTCGGACCATCGTCCGCGCCGCCCTGGAGCGACCCAAGCCCGCCGCCGAACGGATGAGCGGCTATGACGACGCCGCCCTGGGCCGCGCCCGCAACGCCCTGGCCGGCCAGACGCCGGTCGAGCCGCAGATGGAGCGGTTGTTGCTGATCCACTGGTTCGGCAAGGCGCGCGAGAAACTGACCGTCGACAGCGAGACCAGCCGCCTGCTGCTGGGCCGCGATTCCCCCGAGACCAAGGCCACGGCCCTGGTCGAAGGCACCCGCCTGGGCGATCCGGCCGAGCGGCTGCGTCTGTTCGACGGCGGGTTGGAGGCGGTTCAGGCGTCCGACGATCCGATGATCAAACTGGCCCTGGCCATCGACCCGGCCGCGCGCGCCATCGCCCGGCGCGTGGCCCAGGAGGTGACGGGTCCGACCGGCGCCGCCCAGGCCCGCCTGGCCCAGGCCCGCTTCGCCGTCTATGGCGACAGCCAGTACCCCGACGCGACCTTCTCGCTGCGTCTCAGCTACGGCCGGATCACCGGCTGGACCGAACGGGGCCGCGAGATCGCGCCCTTCACCACCTTCGCGGGCCTGTATGACCGCGACACCGGCCAGGCGCCGTTCGACCTGACCGAGAGCTGGGAACGCGCCCGCGGCACGATCGACATGGACACGACGTTCGACTTCTCGGGCACCAATGACGTCATCGGCGGCGCCTCCGGCTCGCCGACCCTGAACGCGCGCGGCGAGGTGATCGGCATCGTCTTCGACGGCAACATCCACTCGCTGGGCGGGGCCTTCGGCTATGACCCGGTGCTGAACCGCTCGGTCCACGTCGCGGCCTCGGGCATTCAGGAGGCCCTGCTGAAGGTCTATGGCCGCCGCGCTCTGGTGGACGAACTGAACGGGCGCTAAGGCGAAATCGGCCGCGTCGGCGCGGGTCGGCGCGGCTCAGATTTCGGCCCAGAATGATTTCCCGTCAGCGCCCAGCCTGCTCGGCGATCCAGGCGTCCATCCGGGCGTCGAGCAGGTCCAGCGGCAAGGGTCCTTCGACCAGCAGGGCGTCGTGGAATTTGCGCACATCGAACTTTTGACCCAGCGCCGCCTCGGCCCGCGCCCGAATGGCGCGCAGGCGGATTTCGCCGATCTTGTAGGCCGTCGCCTGGCCCGGCCAGCCGATGTAGCGTTGCAGCTCGGTCTCGATATTGTGCGGGGCCAGGGCCGAGTTATCGCGGAAACAGGCCCGCGCCTGCTCCGTCGTCCAGCCCAGCCAGTGCAGGCCCGTGTCCGCCACCAGGCGACATGCGCGCCACATCTCGTACGACAGACGGCCGAACCGCTCATACGGCGTGCGGTAAAAGCCCATCTCCTCGCCCAGATATTCGGCGTACAGGCCCCACCCCTCGGTGAAGGCGGTGACATCGACCTGACGCCGGAAATAGGGCTGGTCCCCCGCCTCCTGCTGCAGGGAGATCTGCAGGTGGTGACCGGGCACCGCCTCATGCAGGGTCAGGGCGGGCAGTTCGTACAGCGGCCGCTGATCCAGCCGCGATGTGTTGACCATATAGCCGCCGGCCACCCCGTTCTGCATCGAGCCGGGGCTGTAGCGGCCGGTGGTGTAGTTGGCCTCGATCTCGCGCGCGACCGGCCGCACGCCATAGGGCAGGCGCGGCAGGGTCCCGAACAGGGCCGGCAGCCCGTCATCGGCCCGTTTGGCCATCTCTGACGCCTGCGCCAACAGCCCCTCGCGCGTCGTGGCGTAGAAACGCGGATCGGTGCGCAGGAAGTTCAGGAAGCCCGCGAAGTCGCCGGTCCAGCCCGAGGCGCGCATTTCGACATCCATGCGCGCGCGGATGCGGGCCACCTCGTCCAGGCCGATCTGGTGGATCTGATCCGGCGTCAGGTCGGTGGTGGTGTAGCCCGCCACCTCATAGGCGTACATCTCGCGCCCGCCGGGGCGGTGGGCCAGACCCGGCTCTCGCGGCGCGGCGGGCAGGTAGTCGTCGGTCAGAAAGGCCAGCCAGGCGCGGCGACGCGGCGCCAGAACCTCGGCGATCACGGCCGCGCCCCGCGCCTTCAAGGCCTCGCGCTCGGCGACGGGCATGGTGGACGGCAGGGTGTCGAACGGCTTCAGCATCGGATCGTTCGCCGCCGTCAGCTCCGCGTCGATACGGGCGGGAACGATGGCGCTCTCGACCACCGAACGCGACTGGACCAGGCCCGTCGTCAGGCCGCGTCGGGCGTTGTCCAGGGTGTCGTCATAGGTCTTGCCCAAGGCCCGCAGGCGCGACAGGTAACGTTCGGCCTCAACCGCCGAACCCAGGCGGGTCGAACTGGCCAGATAGCCGGCGAAGGTCCCCGGCCCGCCCTCGGAATCGAAGGCCAGCCGACCGCGATCCAGCGGAATGCCGGCCAGCCTGTGCCGCAGCACGCGCGACAGGAAGGCGTGGTTGATCCGGTCGGCCGCCGACAGGCCCTGCGGGTTCAGCGCATCCAGCCGCGCCAGGAAGGCCCGCAGCGGCTCCGCCTGGGCCAGTTCAAACGCGCGGCTTCCGTCCGGCAGACGGGCCATGGCCGCGTCGTCGCCCTCCATCCCCGCCGTCATCGGGTCGATGCGGCGCAGATAGGCTTCATAGTCCGACAGGATCGACGCCAGCCGGGCGTCCGACGCGGCCGCCGTCGCGGGCGCCGCCGTCTGGGCCATGGCGGGCGCGCCGCAGACGATCATCAGGGCGGCCAGGGCCGCGGCCGTTGTCTTCATCACCCTCTCCCCGAAGGATTTCAGCCGCAGCGGCCGAAGAATTGTTCGATGCGTCCGGCCGAGTCCGCGTGCGGCGCATAGGCGTGGCGTTCGCCCCCCTGCCACAGAGCGATCCAGCCGACCCGGCGAAACCGTTGGAACACCGGGTCCGACGTGCGGGCGGCGGCGGTCAGCCAGTCGCCGTCGCTGATCTCCAGCGCCTCGGCCTTGGCGTGGAGCCGTTCGGTCTCGCCGCCGGATTCCAGGTGGATTTCGGCCGGGCCGCCGGTCGGGCCGTGGGCCGAGACCTCCAGCCTGCCGTCCGCCCGCTCACAGGCCAGGGTCAGGCGCACGTCGTCGCTCTCATGCAGGCCGTAAACCAACTGCGTCGCCGCGCCGTCCTCGTTCAGAAACCAGTCGTAGCCCTCGACCGGGGCCGGGGCGCCGCCCGTCGTCGTGATCGGCCGCTGGGGCGGCGACGCGGTCGAACAGGCGGCCAGGACGACGCCCGCGCCCAAGAGGCACAGCCCGACCCGCGCGCGTCCGACGTTCAGGTCCGTCATGACATCCTCCGCATTCAACCGCCGCAAAGCTCCGCGAAGCGACGCAGCTTGGCAAGGTGGGCCGTCTGGACCTCGACGACCCTTTCATTCCCGCCCACGGCCACGGCCATGCGGCCCGTCTGGACGAAGGCGGCGAACACCGGATGGTCGGTGCGCAGGACAGCCGTCAGCTTGCCGTTTCGTCCGGCCTCGGCCTCGGTCGCCGCCGACGCCGCACCTGAACGCAGCGTCGCCATGCCCGGCTCGGCCGCCGCGCCGTAGCTGGCGATGCGGGTGACGCCGCTGCCCGGTTCGCACTCCAGGGTCGCCCGCAGACGCGCCGTGTCGGGAACGTCGTTGGCCAGGACGACCGGTCCTTCGCCCTGGTACAGACTCCAGGTCCAGTGCGGCTCGGCGCCTTGCAACGCCAGGCCCGCGAGCGCCGCCAGCAACATGGTCATGGTCAGAGCGCCCCCGCTTCCGTTGTCGGAGAATGGATCAGGCGCGGCTCGATCCGCAATAGGACAGAACGTCCGCGATCACCCGACGTTCCATCCAGGCGGCAAACGAAGCCGTCGTCAGCCAGACCTGTTCACGACGCGGTCAGAACGGGCTGAAGCGCTCCACCAGGCTTTGCGCCGCCGGGGTGGACTGGACCCGGCTGATGTCGCCGCGCCCGCCATAGCTGATGCGGGCCTCAGCGATCTGGGTGTGGTTGATGGTGTTGGCGGCCGAGATGTCCTCGGGCCGCACGATGCCCGCCACGGTCAGTTCGCGCACCTCACGGTTGGTGCGCACTTCTTGCCGACCCTGGATCACCAGATTGCCGTTGGCCATGACGTCGGTGACGACGGCGGCGATGGTCAGATTGACCTTCTCGGCCCGATTGACCGAGCCGGAGCCGGCGGCGTTGGACTGGCCTTCCAGCCCGACCATGTTCTGCGGGTCGAAGCCGCCGGGGAAGGCGCGGCCCAGGCTGTTCTCCAGGCCGAAGAAGTTGGTGACGCCGCCCGAGATGTCGTTGGATCGGGTGCGGGTGGTCGAATTCTGGGTCTGGGCGCGGTCGTCGATGTTGATGTTGATCGTCAGGATGTCGCCGACGTGCCGCGCGCGCTGGTCGCCGAAAAAGGTGCGGGCGCCGGCGCGCCACAGGCTGTTGGCGCTGGCCGCCGTCGCCTCCGGCCGGGCGTTGGGAGCGGGCAGATAGGCCTGCTGCACCGGCACCAGGGCGGCCGGATAGCCGATGGGGGCCAGTTCGGGACCCCGCACCGTCTCGGCGACGGTCGAGCAGGCCCCCAAGCCCGACATCAGGGTCAGGGCGGCGGCGGAGACGATCAGAACCTTACGCATGACGAACTGTCCTCAGCGGGCGGCGAACTGTTGCAGGGCGGCGTTGCGGGCGGCCTGGGCGGCGGGACCGGCCAGGGCCTGGCCGGGACCGACGGCCACGGCGTCGATCATCCGACCCGAGGCGGTGTTCAGCACCACGACCGGCTCTCCAACCGCGGCGTTGCGCTGGGCGCGGCCCATGACGCTCAAGGTCACGCCGCCGACCTGATAGGCCACGGTGACCATGTCGTTGCGGGCGATGACGCGCTCCGCCGCGGCGGCGCGCACCGGCGCGGCCCGGGCGACAGTGGGCGCGGCGGACGTTTCGGTTGGCGCTGTGGCGGCGCCGGGCGAGGCGGCGGCGCTGCGGATCACGACCCGGCGCAGGCCTTGCGGATTGGCCCAGTCCAGGCCCGACTGGCGCGCCAGGGCCTGAAGCTGCCCGGCCTCCATGACCACCGAAGGTCCGGCGCGGGTCGCCACCTGCACGTCGTCGGCGGCTCCGGCCCCGTCGAACAGGTCGCCGAAGGTCACGCGCCCGTCGGAATCGACCGGCTGGGCCTTCAGCGTGACCGGGCCGCTGAGCGCGGGCGTGGCGGCCAGAACGGCGGCGACGGCGGCGGCCAGGGCGGTCAGCCAGCGGGTGCGGCGGCTGAACAACGGCGGGCGCGGCGGCGGGTTCAGGGGGAACAGAATGCTCATCAGCTCTTCACCTGGGCGGCGACGGACAGCATGTCGTCGGCGGTGGAGATGACCTTGGAGTTCATCTCATAGGCCCGCTGGGCCACGATCAGGGCGCTGATCTCGGACACCGCGTCGACGTTCGAGGCTTCGGTATAGCCTTGCAGGATCTGGCCGAAACCGGCCGCGCCAGGCGTGCCGACGGTGGCCGGACCCGAGGCGGCGGTCTCCATCAGCAGATTGTCGCCGACGGCCTCCAGGCCCGCCTCGTTGAAGAAGGTCGCCAGCTCCAACTGGCCGACCACAGACGGTTCGGTCGAACCCTGGGTGATGACCTGCACCTGGCCCGACTTGGAGATCGACACATCGACCGCGTCCTGGGGGATGGTGATGGCCGGATTGACCGCATAGCCGTCGTCGGTGACCAACTGGCCCTCGCCGTTGACGGCGAAATTGCCCGCGCGGGTGAAGGCCGTCTCGCCCGAGGGCAGATTGACCTGGAAATAGCCCCGGCCGTCGATGGCCATGTCGTAGCGGTTGCCGGTCTGGCTGGGCGTGCCCTGTTCGGTGATGCGGTACACGCTGCCGGCCTTCACGCCCGCACCGATCTGGATGCCGGTCGGGACCACCGTGCCCTGGCTGGACGACTGTGCGCCCATGCGTTCGACGTTCTGGTACAGCAGGTCCTGGAACTCGGCCCGTTGGCGCTTGAAGCCGACCGTGTTCATGTTGGCGATGTTGTTGGAGATGACCTCCACGTTCAACTGCTGGGCGGCCATGCCCGAGGCGGCGGTTCTCAAAGCGCGCATGCCGGGATCTCCTTAGGAAGTCCGACCCAGGCGCTCGACGGCGCGCCGGGACAGGTCGTTGGTGTTCTCGATCATCCGCGTGATGCGTTCGTAGGCGCGGCTGATCTCGATCAGATTGGTGATCTCAAGGATCGGATTGACGTTGGAGCCTTCCAGCATCCCCTGGCGGACGCGCGCGTCGGTCGCGTCCATGGCGGCGGCGTTGGAGGCGTTGCGGTACAGGCCGTCTCCGCCCTTCGACAGGGCCGCCAGGGCGTCGAAGCGGACCAGTTTCAACTGACCGACCGGCAGGCCGTTCTGGCTGATCGCGCCGTCGGCGGCGACGGCGGGCTGGCCCAGGGCCGGATCCAGAATGATCTCGCCGCCCTGGCCCTGGACGCGATGCCCGGCCTCGGTGACCAGACGGCCTTCGGGGTCCAGGGTGAAGGCGCCGTCGCGGGTGTAGGCCGGTCCCTGATCGGTCTCGATCTCGAAAAAGACGCCTTCGCCCTCAATGCCGAAGTCCAGCGGGCGGCCGGTCTGGTTCAACGGACCCTGGCCGTAGTCGCGGCCCACGCCGCGGTCCAAGACGAAGCTGACGCCGGGGCGCACCGCGTCGTTGCGCGCGCGCTCGCCCACCTCGGCGCCCAGCAGCAACTGCTCGACCTTGAAGCCGGTGGTGTCCGCATTGGCGATGTTGTTGGCCACGATGTCGAGTTCGCGGCGCAGCGTCATCTGGCGGGACAGTCCGATGTAGGCGGCGTTTTCCACGGGGCGGGCGTCTCCTTCGCCTCCCGCTCACGCAACGGTCATGCCAACAGGGTTAACGCAGTCCCCGCCTGGATTTCAGCCGAATTCCATCCCTCGGCGCCCGGCAGGATTTGCCGTTCCTAAACGTCCCGTTAACCAAAACCGTCCCATCTGGAGCTAGACCAAAATCGGTTGAGGTGGACGCAGTCCATCTCAGCTCAGATTTCGGTCCAAAATTATGCAGGGGCCTGAACCGATCAGGCCCCGGATTCTCCGGGGCGTGGCGCGCGTATGCTGAAGCTGGGCAAGAAGAAGGACAAAGGGGCCGCGGCGACGGACGCCGAGGTCCCCGCCGTCGTCGAGGGCGAAGGCGCCGAGGGCGAAGCGCCCAAGAAGAAGAAACTCCCTCTGCTGTTCATCATCGCCCCGATCGCCCTGCTGGTGCTGGGCGGGGGCGGCGGCGCGGCCTTCTTCCTGATGCAGCCGAAACCGGATGCGGCCGCGGGCGCGGACGGCCACGGCGCCGAGAAGAAGGGCGGCGACCACGGCAAGAAGGAAGAGAAGAAGGGCGGCGGCGGTCACGGCGGCGGCGCCGAGGGCGAGGCCGATCCGTCTCTGGGCAAGATCAGCGAGGGTCCCGACGGCGTCACCTTCTACACGCTGCCCGACATGACGGCGAACGTTCAGGCGGCCGACGGCCGCCCGACCTTCGTGAAGCTGAAGCTGACGCTGGAGATGCAGGACGCGGGGGTGGCCGAACACCTGCAGACCGAGGCGCCACGCATGCGCGACATGTTCCAGGCCTTCCTGCGCGAACTGCGCCCTGAAGAGATGCAAGGCTCCGCCGCCACCTTCCAACTGAAGGCCGAGCTGTTGCGTCGGGTCAATCTGATCGCCGCGCCGGGCAAGGTCGACGCCGTGCTGATCGAAGAAATGCTGGTGAACTAGGCCGATGACCGACGCGGCCTTGGACGACGAGCCTGCCGCCGGTTTCGGCGAGGAAGAGGCGCGCGCCTCGGGCCTGTCCGAGCGCGTCCTGAACCAGGACGAGATCGACAGCCTTCTCGGTTTCGATCTCGGCGACGGCGACGACAGCGAACGCACCGGCATCCGCGCCATCATCAATTCGGCGCTGGTCAGCTACGAACGGCTGCCGATGCTGGAGATCGTCTTCGACCGTCTGGTGCGGTTGATGACGACCAGCTTGCGCAACTTCACCTCCGACAACGTCGAGGTGAGCCTGGACAACATCAGCTCCATCCGTTTCGGCGACTATCTGAACTCCATCCCCCTGCCCGCCATACTAGCGGTGTTCCGGGCCGAGGAGCTGGACAACTACGGCCTGCTGACGGTCGATTCCAACCTGATCTATTCAATCGTCGACGTGCTGTTGGGCGGACGCCGGGGCACGGCGGCGCTGCGCATCGAAGGGCGGCCCTACACCACGATCGAGCGCGTGTTGGTGCAACGGATGGTCGAGGTGGTGCTGCAAGACGCCTCGGCGGCGTTCGAGCCGCTGACGCCGGTGAATTTCAACCTGGACCGGCTGGAGACCAACCCCCGTTTCGCCGCCATCGCGCGCCCGGCCAACGCCGCCATTCTGGTCAAGCTGCGGATCGACATGGAGGACCGGGGCGGGCGCATCGAGCTGCTGCTGCCCTACGCCACGCTCGAACCCATCCGTAAGATGCTGTTGCAGCAGTTCATGGGCGAGAAATTCGGCCGCGACAACATCTGGGAAGGCCACCTGGCCACCGAACTCTGGACCACGGACACCGAGATCCGCGCCGTGTTGGACGAGCAGCAGGTTCCCCTGTCCAAGGTGCTGAGCCTGAAGGTCGGCGACACCCTGATGCTGAACGCCACGCCGGATTCCGACATCTCGGTGAAGGCCGGCGCCATTCCGCTGACCACCGGCAAGATGGGCAGGAAGGGTCAGCACATCGCCGTGCGCGTCGAGGGACCCATCAGCCCCGAGGCGGCCGGCTCCATCACCGAGGGGAGACGCGGATGATCGGCGTGATCATGGACGCCCTGCTGATGCTGCTGCTGGCGTGCGCCCTGGCCTATGGCGTGCGGCTGGACAAGAAGCTGAAATCCCTGCGTGACGGCCAACTGGCGTTCGCCGGGGCGGTCAATGAGTTGAACATGGCCGCCTCGCGCGCCGAGGCGGCCCTGGCCTCGTTGCGCGCTTCGGGCCAGGAGACCGACCTGCTGCACGACCGCATCGTCAAGGCGCGCGCCGTGAAGGCCGAGTTGGAGGCCCTGATCGCCCGATCCGGCCGCGACATCGATGCTCCTGTCCCCGCCAAACCGAGCGCGGTGATCGAGCCGATCCGCCCGCAGCCGCAGGCCCAGCCGGTCTCTGGCGGCCTTCTGTCCGCCGAACAGGTCGAGCGGTTCACGCCGGTGCTGCAAGCCCTGGCCGCTAACCAATCCGCGAAGCAAAGCCTCAACCGCGCCCGGCGTAGCCTGGACGACGACCTGTTCGCCGCCTGATTCCGCCCACGCCAATCTGACGCCCGAGATCGAGTAGCCCATGGCCCGCATTCCCCGCATCCTGCCGCTCGTCGCCATCGCCATCGGAGGCGTGGTGGTGGTGCGCGCCATCGGGATCGCGCCTGGCCTGTTCGAGGGCGCCAGGGCCTGGGCCGAAGAGGCCGCGCCCGCCGCCGCCGAGACCGCCGCTGGAACCGCGCCCAAGCCCGCGCCCGCCGTCTGCGCCCTGACGCCGGAACAACTGGCCCAGCAGGCGGGCCTGTCGCCGGCCGAATTGCGCGTCATTCAATCGCTGAAGGACCGCCGCGCCGAGCTGGACATCCGCGACAACGACTTCGCCACCATGCTGCCCCTGATGGCCGCGGCCGAGCAGAAGCTGGACGCCAAGACCCAGGCCCTGAACGCGGTGAAGGCCGAGCTGCAAACCCTGCTGGGCCAGGTCGGCGAGCAGGAGAAGGCCGAGATCGACCGCCTGGTCGCCGTCTATTCCGCCATGCGCCCGCGTGAGGCCGCCCGCATCTTCGCCACCCTGGACGACAAGGTGCGCCTGCCGGTCGCCGCCGCCATGCGCCCGCGCTCTCTCTCGGCCGTCATGGCCCAGATGGAGCCGGCCGCCGCCCGCGAACTGACCGAAAAGCTGGCGCGTCGTTTTGAAAGCCAGCAACAGGCGGCCCAGGCCGCCGTGGCCGCCGCCGCCAATCCCGCCGCGCCGCCGCCCGCCCCGGCTCCAACCCCGACCCAGACCGCCGCCGCGCCCGCGACCCCGCCGACGGCGACGCCCGCCGCTGCGGCGCCGCGCCCGGCCAACCGCACGCCCGCACGCCGTCCGGCCGCCCGTCCGGCCAATCGCCCCGCCCAGCCGGCCGCCGCGGCCCCCGCACCGACGTCGCCGCAGCCCTATCAGGCCGGAAACGGAGCCGCCGCCGCCCCAACCTCGGGCGCCCAGCCGCGTCAGACGGTTCAGTAAGCCCGGTTGGCGCCGCGACGGCGGCCCGCTATCAACCGCGCCTCACCTGATCCCCGAGCCTGACCATGACCGACGCCCCCCTGCCCGACCGCCTCTCCGTCGATCCCGCCAGCCCCTTCTATGACGGCGAGCTGCTGGCGCGCGGCATCGGCGTCCGCTTCAAGGGCGAGGAGAAGACCAATGTCGAGGAATACTGCGTGTCCGAAGGCTGGGTGCGTCTGGCCCTGGGCAATCGCGTCGATCGCAAGGGCAAGGCCCTGACCGTCAAGCTGCAAGGTCCGGTCGAACCCTATTTGCAGAACGGCTAAGACCTTACGTTCCGATTGCGGGACGGATACGGTCCCGGCGCACACCGCTGGAGGGCCTCCGTGACTCGCATCCGCAACCTGACCGTCGCCGTCGCGGCCTCGGCCTTCTTCAGCCTAGCCGCGGGCTGCGCCCAGGCCCAGGACGCCGCCGCCATTCGCGCCGCCGAACAGGTGCGGGACCAGGCCCTGGCCCAGAACGTGGCGCTGGACTACGTCACCCAGATCACCACCCGGTTCGGCCCGCGCCCCGCCGGGTCCGAAGCCGAGACGGCCGCCTTCCGCTGGGCCGCCGACTATCTGCGCGGTCTGGGCTTCCGCAATGTGCGGATCGAGGAATTCCCCCTGGTCGGCTGGGAGCGCGGCGAAGAAAGCGCGGCCATCCTAGGCCCGCGTCCGCAGCGACTGGCCGTCGCCGCCCTGGGCCATTCGCCGGGCACGCCCGAGACCGGGATCGAGGCCGAGATCGTGCGTTTCGACAGCCTGGACGCCCTGAACGCCGCCCCGGCTGGATCTCTGACGGGCAAGATCGCCTATGTCGACGGCGGCCAGATGGTGCGGATGCAGGACGGCTCGGGCTACGGCTCGCTGTCGCGCATTCGCGGCGCCGGGCCGTCCGCCGCCGCCGCCAAGGGCGCCGTCGCCTTCATCATGCGTTCGGCGGGCACTGACGAGCACCGCATGCCGCACACCGGCACCACCCGCTATGTCGACGGCAAGGTTCCGGTGCCCGCCTTCGCCCTCAGCGCGCCCGACGCCGATCAGGTCACGCGCCTGGTGGCGATGGGCGAGACAGTGCGCATCCGTCTGCACTCGACCGCGCGCACCTATCAGACCACGTCGCACAACGTCGTCGCCGACCTGCCGGGCCGCACCCGGCCGGAAGAGATCATCGTGCTGGGTTCGCACATGGACAGTTGGGACCTGGGCACCGGCGCCATCGACGACGCGGCGGGCGGCGCCATCACCATCGCCGCGGCCAAGGCCGTGATGGACTCGGGCCGCCGCCCCGCCCGCACCATCCGCGTGGTCCTGTACGGCTCCGAAGAGGTGGCCCAGCCGACCAACACCGGCAACGGCGGCGGCGCCTATCTGCGCGGCGTCCAACAGGTCGGGCAGGTGGACCGCCACATCATCGCCGGAGAGAGCGACTTCGGCGCCGACCGCATCTACGCCCTGGGCCTGCCGCCCGGTTCGGCCGACACCGACTTCGGCAAGGCCGCCGCGCGCGTCCTGCGCCCGCTGGGCATCCTGCCGGCCGAGGCGGAACTCAGCGGCGGCGCCGACATCGGCCCGCTGGCCCGGGCGGGCGTGCCGGTGTTCGGCCTGCGTCAGGACGGCACGCGTTATTTCGACCTGCACCACACCGCCGACGACACCGTGGACAAGATCGACCCGGAACAGATGACCCAGAACGTCGCCGCCTGGGCCGCCCTGATCCTGCTGATCGCCGATTCCGACGTGGACTTCCGCGCGACGCGTCCGGCGGCTACTCAACCCTAGAGCCTGATCTGTCCCGGCGGGTCGCCCTCGTGATTCCGCCGACGCCTCAGGTCTCAGCTTCACGCCGCGAGCGTGGCGAAACTGGTAGACGCAACGGACTTAAAATCCGTCGACTTCGGTCATGCGGGTTCGACCCCCGCCGCTCGCACCACCCCTGCCATGATCCACACGCCTGGGTTCGCGGCGGGGGCAGACTGTCGGGATGAAGCCTCGCTCCAGCCTCGCCAGAACCCGACAGGCGGGCATTCGCGTCCGCCGCGCGATAGGAACGCCCAAGGCGGGTTTCGGCCCGTCTGACTGTCAGGTCAAAACGCCTGATCGCCCATCCGACGCTGCCGAATTCGAGAAATTATGTGACACGCGGCAGGGTCGTGCGCCGTTTTTTGGGGACCGTTTCCGCTCCCCGACCGCCCCTAGCTCTTCAGCCGCCAGGTCGCGCCCTGCGGCCCGTCCATGACCACGACGTTCAGTTCGGTCAGGCGGTCGCGGATGCGGTCGGCGGCGGGCCAGTCCTTGGACGCGCGGGCGACGGCGCGTTGTTCCAGCAGGCCCTCGACCTCGATGCGCAGCGTGTCCGAAACCTCGCCTTCCAGCCAGGCGGCCGGGTCCGATTGCAGCACGCCCAGAATGTTCGCCGCCGCGATCAGCCGCCCCTTGGCCTCGCCCACGGCCGCGTCATCGCCCGCCGTCATGCCGCGCTCGATCTCGCTGGACAGGGCGAACAGGGCGGCCATGGCGCCGGGCGTGTTCAGATCGTCCTGGATCGACTTCAGGAAGTCGGCGGGCGGTTCGTCGGTCGTGGCCGGAACGGCGGCGGCACGGTGCAGGGCGCCGTACAGCCGGTCCAGGTTCTTCTTGGATTGGTCCAACAGGCTCTGGTTCCAGTCCAGCGGCTGGCGGTAATGGGCGCTCAGCAAGGCCCAGCGCACCACCTCGCCCGGCATGGCCTGCACCAGATCGTGCAGCAACAGGACATTGCCGATCGACTTGGACATCTTCTCGGCGTCCACGGTCAGAAAGCCGTTGTGCATCCAATAGCGGCTGTATTCGTCGTGCGAGGCGACGCCGTGCGCGTGCCCATGCGCGCAGACCCCCTGGGCGATCTCATTCTCGTGGTGCGGAAACACCAGATCGACGCCGCCGCCGTGGATGTCGATGGGCAGGCCCAACTGGGCCTCGATCATGGCCGAGCATTCGATATGCCAGCCCGGCCGTCCGTCGCCCCAGGGGCTGGGCCAAGACGGCTCGCCCGGTTTCGACGGCTTCCACAGCACGAAGTCGTGCGGATTCTTCTTATAGGGCGCGACCTCGACGCGGGCGCCGGCGATCATGTCGTCCAGATTGCGTCCCGACAGCGCGCCGTAGGCCGGATAGGCCGAGACGTCGAACAGCACGTGCCCCTCGGCCGCATAGGCGCAGCCGGCGTCGATGATGGCCTGGATCTGGGCCGTGATGGCCGCCATGTGGTCGGTGACGTGCGGCGCGATGTCGGGCGGGCTGACGTTCAGCCGGGCCATGTCGTCCAGATAGGCGGCCTCGTACCGCGCCGTGACCTCGCCGATCGGCACGCCTTCCTTGGCCGCCTTGGCGTTGATCTTGTCGTCCACGTCGGTGACGTTGCGGGCGTAGATCACGGCGTCCGCGCCGTATGTCCGGCGCAACAGCCGCACCAGGACGTCGAACACCACCGGCGGCCGCGTATTGCCGATATGGGCGTAGTCATAGACCGTCGGGCCGCAGACATAGAGGGTCACCCGGTTCGGATCGCGCGGCTCGAACAGGCGCTTTTCACGGCGCAGGGTGTCATGGATGTGCAGCGGCATGGTCGCGCAGTGGCCTTAGTTTTCTTGCAGGACGCTAGGGAAGGTCCATATAGCCGGGCCTGAGGCGATAAACAGTCACGGCTGACAAACAATCCGCCGCCGCACGAAGAGATCCAGAATGAGCGTCAATTCCATCAAGCCGGTCCTGGTCGGCGACAACGACCGCAAGGCCCGCCCGTCGCGCGAGACGGCGATGGAGGCGGTGCGCACCCTGATCGCCTGGGCCGGCGACGACCCCGCGCGCGAGGGGCTGATCGACACGCCGCGCCGCGTGGTCGACGCCTATGGCGACTGGTTCCAGGGCTATGACGCCGATGTCGCCAAGGAGCTGAGCCGCACCTTCGAGGAGGTCGAGGGCTATGACGACATGGTCATGCTGCGCGACATCGAGGTGGAGAGCCATTGCGAGCACCACATGGCCCCCTTCCTGGGCAAGGCCTATGTCGCCTATGTCCCGACCGACAAGGTGGTCGGCATCTCCAAGATCGCCCGCGTGGTCGAAATCTTCTCCAAACGCCTCCAGACGCAAGAAACCCTGACGCAAGAGATCGCCGCCGCCCTCGAATCGCACCTGGCGCCCGCCGGGGTCGCCGTGATGATCGACGCCGAACACCAGTGCATGACCACGCGCGGCGTGCATCATCGCCACGTCTCGACCCTGACCACCCGTTTCACCGGCGCCTTCAAGACCGATCCGGCCCTGATGGACCGCTTCCTGAAGCTGGCTCAGCGCGGTTGAGGTTTCGCCTGACGCGGGTATTCGGCGCAATGGAACCGCCCCACGTCGGAGATCGCTTTACAAGCGCCTCTCGGGACGCCAAGAGACGTTCCGAAGCTTAAGCTCGGCCCACGCCACGCGCGGGGCCTCAGATGGAGACGACAGCGCATGGGCGCCAAACTTTCCGGCCCGGGCGGCCAGGGCGGCAAGACGATCGCTCAAAACAGCGAGATCAACGTCACGCCGTTCGTCGACATCATGCTGGTGCTGCTGATCATCTTCATGGTCGCCGCGCCGCTGGCGACCGTGTCGATCCGCCTCGACCTTCCGCCGGCCGTGCCGAACAACGATCCGAACCCCAAGGAGCCGGTGTACATCACCATCCAGGACACCGGTTCGCTGTTCATCGCCGACAAGCAGACCACCATCGAAACCCTGGCCGCCGACGTCTGCGCGGCCTTGCAGCCGACCCCGAACTGCCGCGACGAACGCGTCTTCGTGCGCGCCCAGCCCGAGGTGAAGTACAACGCCTTCATGGAAGTGATGAACACCATGCAGGGTAACGGCTTCTTCAAGGTCGGCCTGCTGAACGAAGACATCGAATAGGCGTTTCGCCCGTTCAAAACGGATCAGGCCGCGCCCCTCGGGACGCGGCCTTTTTCATGGGCAGGTGACAGAGACCCCCGGGCCGCCTAATCGAACGGCATGGCCTACAAGTCCCTGCGCGACTTCATCGACATGCTGGAAGCCGAGGGCGAGCTGGTGCGCGTCACTGAGCCGGTTTCGACCCATCTGGAGATGACCGAGATTCAGACCCGGCTGCTGCGCAACGGCGGCCCGGCGGTGTTGTTTGAAAAGCCGGTCATGCCCGACGGTTCGATCAGCCCCATCCCCTGTTTGGCCAATCTGTTCGGCACGGTGAAACGGGTCGCCATGGGCGTGACCCTGGACAAGAAGGCCCGCACCACCGCCGCGGAGTTACGTCAGGTCGGCGAACTGCTGGCGGCCCTGCGTCATCCGACGCCGCCGCGCGACATGGCCGGCGCCATCGAGATGCTGCCCATGGTTCAGACCGCCATGGCCATGCGCCCCAAGACGGTGAAGACCGCGCCGGTGCAGCAGGTGGTGCTGAAGGGCGACCAGATCGACCTGACCGCCCTGCCCATCCAGGGTTGTTGGCCCGGCGAACCGGCGCCCCTGATCACCTGGGGCCTGGTGGTGACCAAGGGACCGTCCGACAGCGCCGAAGACGACTTCAACCTGGGCATCTACCGGATGCAGGTGCTGGGCAAGGACAGGGCCATCATGCGCTGGCTGGCCCACCGGGGCGGCGCCCAGCACTACGCCCGGCACAAGAAGGCCGGAAAGCGAGACCCCCTGCCCTGCGCCGTCGTTCTGGGCGCCGATCCGGGCACGATCCTGGCGGCGGTGACGCCGGTGCCGGACACCCTGTCGGAATATCAGTTCGCGGGCCTGCTGCGCGGGGCCAAGGCCGAGCTGGTTCCGTGCAAGACCGTGCCTCTGATGGTCCCGGCCCAGGCCGAGATCGTGCTGGAGGGCCACGTCCTGTTGGATGAGCACGCACCCGAAGGTCCCTATGGCGACCACACCGGCTATTACAACTCGGTCGAGACCTTCCCGGTGTTCCAGGTGACGGCGATCACCATGCGGAAGGGCCCGATCTATCTGACCACCTTCACCGGCCGCCCGCCCGACGAACCCAGCGTGCTGGGCGAGGCGTTGAACGAGGTGTTCATTCCGCTGCTGCAACAGCAGTTCCCCGAGATCATCGACTTCTGGCTGCCGCCCGAAGGGTGCAGCTACCGCATCGCCGTGGTGTCGATGAAGAAGGCCTATCCGGGCCACGCCAAGCGGGTGATGCTGGGCGTCTGGAGCTATCTGCGCCAGTTCATGTACACCAAATGGGTCATCGTGGTGGACCACGACATCGACGCCCGCGACTGGAAGGACGTGATGTGGGCCGTCTCGACCAAGATGGACCCGGCCCGCGACATCACCGTGATCGAGTCGACCCCGATCGACTATCTGGACTTCGCCAGCCCCGAGAGCGGTCTCGGCTCCAAGATCGGCCTGGACGCCACCGACAAATGGGAACCCGAAACCAAACGCGAATGGGGCCAAGAGATCCGCATGGAGACCGATGTGGTCGAACGGGTCAGCGAGATGTGGGACCGCCTCGGATTGCCCGGTGACGGAACGCCGATCTGGAAATAGCCCCTCACTGACCAAGGTTCCAGAAGCGTTGACATCCTCCCGGGAGATAGTAGGTTGCTTTTAGCAACTTACTAAGGATGAGCGTCCATGTCTGACCTTTCCACCCCCGCCGATGTGTTGAAAACCCACCGAGACGGCGCGACCCTGATGGTCGAGATCAACGGCGGACCTCGACAGGAATTCGGCGAAACCGTCGCCCGTGCGCTTGAGGTCTTGGTCGCCGAGGTCGATCAGGACCCGGATATCCATGCGGTGATCTTCACCAGCGCCCACCCCACGCGCTTCATCAGCCATGCGGATGTGACCTGGCTCCAGGAAGGCGGCGTCAAGCTCAAGGCGCGGCTGGCCGCGGGCGCTTCGGCCCCGCCGCCGGACCCGGACACCTTCGGTCTGGATCGCCTGCACGGCCTGTTTTTGAAGATGAACAGCGCCTCGGCGGTGTTCATCGCCGCCCTGGAAGGTCCGGCCTTGGGCCTCGGCGCGGAGTTTTCCTGGGCCTGCGACCTGCGGGTGATGGCCGACGCCGACGCCTTCATCGGCCAGCCGGAAGTCCTGCTCGCCATCATGCCGGGCGGCGGCGGCACCCAAAGGCTGACCCGCCTGGTCGGGTCTCACCGTTCACTGGTCGCCATTTTGGAGGGCAAGCCCTTCACTCCGCAGCAAGCCTTGGCGATCGGCGCCGTCGACGCCGTGGCTCCGCGCGGTCAGGTCGTCGCCGAGGCGAAGGCGCTCGCCGCCCACTTCGGCAAGCGGCACAAGGCGTCCATCGGTGCGATCAAACGGGCGGTCTATCTGGGCGGCTCCCTGCCCCTGCCGGACGCGCTGCAGTTGGAGACGCGGGAATTCATGGGGCTGGACATGGCGCCGGAAGGCCAGCGCCGCATGCTGGCCTATGAAGCCGACACCGAGACCCAGGGCGACCTGCCGCTCTATGTCGGAGACGGTTATGCCAGCGCCTTGGCCAGCGGCAGCACCTGACCGAAGCCGTCGTCCCCATCATGACCCCGGTTGGTTTGTCGGTGACGGAACGCCGATCTGGAAATAGGGTCGCGCCCTGAACCATCGGGGGTGGGGCTGTGAGCGGATTCGAGTTCTTCTTCGGCTTCTTCGGCCTGATCCTGGGGCTGTCGGTGGTGGAGGTCATCACCGGGTTCGGCAAGGTGTTGCGACGGCGCGACCGGGTCCGGCTGGGCTGGGTGACGCCGCTTCTGGCCGTGTTCGTGCTGCTGGATGTCGCCTCCTTCTGGTCGATCTCGTGGACCCGGATGCAGGGAGTCGAGCCGAGCTATCTGCTGCTGCTGATCGGGCTGGCCATCGCCGGGGTCTATTATCTGGCCGCGTCGTTGGTGTTCCCGGACGACCTGGACGCCTGGCCGTCGCTGGACGAATTCTATGACCAGCACAAACGCTGGGTCATTGGCGGCGTCTGGATCGCCAAGACCCTGTCGCATACGGCGCTATTGGGGGTGGTCGGCGGCGTCGACGCCTTGCGAGCGTTCTGGACCTCGCCCACCATCCTGATCGTGGTGCTGTGGGTCTTTCCGCCCATGCTGGCAATCTGCCTGGTGCGGAACCGGGTCGCCAACGCCGTGATGCTGGCGTGGTTGATCATGTTCTACGTCGTCAGGCTCGCCTTCCTGTCCTGACGTCGGCTCCCCGTGACGGGGAGACGATCTCAAAGTAGACCTGATCGACCATGAAGGCGGCTGGGGGGCTGCATGAGCGCGTTCGAATTCTTCTTTTCGTTCTACGGCCTATTGCTGGGTCTGTCGGTGGCCGAGCTGGTGGGCGGGTTCGCGCGGGTGCTGCATGAGCGTCAGCGGGTGCGGTTCGGCTGGTTGACGCCGCTCTTGGCCGTCTTCGTCGCGGTGGACCTCGCGACCTTCTGGAACCAGGCGTGGCGATTCTTTCGCGATGCGCCGTTCAATCCGGCCTTGCTGCTGGTCGGTCTGGTCATCGCCTCGACCTTCTATATCGCCGCCAGCGTGACCTTCCCGCGGGTCAGCGCCGAGGGCGTTGAGACCCGCATCGACCTGGATGAGCATTTCTGGAGCCACCGGCGCGTGGTGTTCGGCTGCGTGCTGGCGGCCAATGCCCTGGTCTGGGCGCTGCTGGGGGCGCTGGCGCTGGTCGATGCGGAGTGGGCCGCCCTCTGGTCGCCCCGCCTGGTGATCGGCGTGGGCCTATTCGCCGTCTGCACCGCGACCGCCGCCTTTGCCCCACAGCGCCCGGTGGTCATAACCGCCATGCTGGTGGTTCTGGCTTACACGCTGTGGAACATGGCGCGGGCGGGGGCGATCCTGATCGCCCAGGGCGGATGGTCGCCGGCGACAGGAGGATAGGTTGGGCGCGTTCGAGTTCTTCTTCAGCTTCTACGGCCTGTTGCTGGGCCTGTCCGTCGCGGTGATCGCCACCGGCGCGGCGCGGGCGTTCAAGCACCGCAAGACAGTGCGCGTCGGCTGGTTGACGACCCTGTTGGCGACCTTTGTCGCCCTGGACATCGCCACCTTCTGGGACTCGGCCTGGAACAACTTTCGCCACCTGTCCTTCAGCTATGGCCTGATCGTCGCCGGGCTGGTGATCGCCACGGTCTATTTCATCGCCGCCTCTCTGTTGTTTCCAGAGCCGGAGGACGAGGCGGACAGCCTGGATGAGCATTTCTGGACCAACAAACGCGCCGTGCTGACGCTGCTGATCGCGGCCAACCTGCTCAATGTGACCGCCCTGGTGCTGGTCAATCTGACGCGCGAGCATGGCCTGTTCCTGATCGGACAGTATGCGATCACCGCGACCCTCTATGTCGTGCTCACGGGCACGGCGGCCGTCACCAAGCGGCGCTGGCTGTTCGGCGTCGCCATCGGCTTCCAGGTGGCGCTGTATCTGTTCCTGGCGGTGGCCAGCGTGATCCTGCCGCAGGCCGCCTCGACCGATGAGGACGGACAGATCGCCCTGCCGTCGGCGGTCACGGCCCCCAACCGAGCCGCCGAGCCGCCCGGTTCGTCGCCTCCGTGACCCCGTTCGAATTTTTCTTCAGCTTCTACGGCCTGGTCCTGGGCCTGTCCCTGACCGTCATGGCGACGGGCGCGGCGCGTGCGTTCAAACATCGCAAGAGCGTGCGCGTCGGATGGCTGACTCCCCTTCTGGCGACCTTCGTGGCGCTGGACATCTCGACCTTCTGGGGCGCCGCCTGGTCCAGCTTTCGACTGCTGCCCTACAGCTACGGCATGCTGGTCCTCAGCCTGGCGATCGCCCTGGTCTATTTCATCGCCGCCTCGCTGGTGTTTCCTGAGGCGGAGGACGGGGCCGCCCGACTGGATGACCATTTCTGGGCCAACAAACGGGCGGTTCTGCTGTTGGTCATCGTTTCCAACGCCCTGGCCTGGACCGCGGCCATCGTCATCGCCTGGCCGAGCGAGAACCGGGCTTCGGAAATCTTCGGAGAGGCGGTCAACGCCGTCTTTTTCCTGCTCTTGACCGTGCCCGCGGCCCTGACCCGACGTCGGAGGCTGTTCGGCGCCCTGATCGGCTTTCAGGTCTTCTACTATGTCGCGTCGGCGGCGGCCCTGGCCTATCAGCCCCACTGGGGGGCCTATGACGCGGATGGCGACGGCGTCACCCAGGCCCAGATCCGAGCGGCGGCCGATCGCCCATCCGTCTTGCCTTCCGCGCCTGGGAGCCAATAGTGGCCGCCATGCGCCCCCTTCTGCTGATCGCCGCCGCGGCGGCCCTGTTCGCGAGTCCCGCCATGAGCCAGTCCGTCCCCAATGTCGCGCCGTGGGACCAGCCCTTCCTGCCCCCCGCGCCCGCCTGGGACGGCAAGAGCCGCGAACTGCTGCGCGGGACCGACGACCCGTGGGTCACGGCCTTCGAGACGGACGCCGAGCACGACTTTTCGCCCAACTACGCCGACACCCGCGCCTGGTTCGACCGGCTGGACGCCGCGTCAGACCTGATCCGCATCGAACAGTTCGGCGTCTCGCCCGAGGGGCGGCCGATCTATGCGGTGATCGCGTCGAAAGACGGCGCGGCCTTCGATCCGGCCAAGCCGGTGCTGCTGGCCCAGGCCGGCATCCATCCGGGCGAGATCGACGGCAAGGACGCGGGCATGATGCTGCTGCGCGACATCGCCTTCTACGGCAAGGACGCCCTGTTGGACCGGGTCAATCTGATCCTGATCCCGATCCTGTCGGTCGACGGGCATGAGCGGGCCAGCGCCTATTCCCGCCCCAACCAGCGCGGGCCGCGCATCCAGGGCTGGCGCAACACCGCGACCAACCAGAACCTGAACCGCGACTATCTGAAGCTGGACCAGGCCGAGATGCGGGCCGTGCGCGGTCTGATCCTGAAATACCGGCCGGATCTGTACGTCGACATCCACGTCACCGACGGCATGGACTACCAGTACGACGTCACCTTCGGCTTCAACGGCGAGAACGGCGTCTGGAGCCGCAGCCCGGCCATCGCCGGATGGCTGAACGACGCCTTCAAGCCCGCGATGTACGCGGCGCTGGAGCGTGAGGGACACATCCCCGGCGAACTGGTGTTCGGCATCGACGACGCCAATCCGCGCGCGGGCCTGTCGGACGGGGGGCTGGGCGAGCGGTTCTCCAACGGCTGGGGTTCGGCCGCCCATGTGCCGACGATCCTGATCGAGAACCACAGCCTGAAGCCGCACGAGCAACGGGTCTTGGGCACCTACGTCTTTCTGGAAGAGGCGATGCGGCTGCTGGCCGACAAGGGCCGCGACCTGCGCGCCGCCATCACCGCCGACCGCGCCCTGCGCCCCGCCGAGCTGCCGACCAATTTCCAGGCCGACCCGACGCCCGCCTATACGCGCCAGTTCAAGGGCATCACCTACGAAACCTATGACAGCCCGGCGTCCGGCCGACGCGAGGTCCGCTGGCTGGGCCAGGCCGATCCCGAGATCTGGTCCCTGCCCTTCTACGGCTCGCGCCCGACGCTGACGCTGAACCGGCCGCGCGCCTATTGGGTGCCGGCGCATCGGGCCGACGTGATCGAGCGGCTGCGCATCCACGGCGTGCAGATGGAGATCCTGACCGCGCCGCGCACCGTGAACGTCGAGATGCTGCGGCTGGAGAACCCCGAGGTCTCGCGCACCACCAACGAAGGCCATGTGCCGATCCGGGTGACCGAGGTCTCGACCGAACGCCGCGACTGGACCTATCCGCCCGGCTCGGCGCGGGTGTCGACGGACCAGCCGCTGGGCGACGTGGCGATCCTGATGCTGGAGCCGCAGTCGGTCGAGAGCCTGTTCGCCTGGGGCCTGTTCCCCGAGGTGCTGAACCGCGTCGAATATATCGAGGGCTACGCCATCGCCCCCCTGGCCGAGCGGATGATGGCGGCCGATCCGGCGCTGAAGGCCGAGTTCGAGGCCAAGCTGGCCGCCGATCCCGCCTTCGCCGCCGACGGGGATGCGCGTTTGGCGTGGTTCTATGAGCGCACGCCGTTCTATGATGACCGCTATCGTCTGTATCCCGTGGGGAGGGAGATCGAATGAGCGTGCTTCAAGCCGCCGGTCTGTGGTCCGGCCTGCTGATCCTTTTGTTGGTGTTGCTGGCGTTCCGCGTCGTGGCCAATCGGCGGCGGCACAAGGTGCTGTTCGGCGACGGCGGCGTGAAACAGGTGGTCGTGGCGACGCGCGCGTTCGGCAATGCGGCGGAATACATCCCGGTGGGGATCGGCGCCCTGATCTTGTTGGCCCTGTTGGGCTATCCGCTGTGGGCCGTGCATGCGGTCGGCGGAACCCTGCTGGCCGGGCGGATCATTCACGGTTTCGGTCTCAGCCACGGCCGTGGCCCTGGCGTCGGGCGGTTGATCGGCATGATCCTGACGTTGCTGGCGTTGATCGGCGCGGCGGGGGCGTTGGTGATCTGTCCGCTGATGGCCTGAGACCGTTGCGGCGGGGCGGGCGGTCGGCCATATCGGGGCATGGCCGCCTCCTCCGTTTCGACGTCCCCCGACATTCTGCATGATCTGACCGCCGCGGCCCTGAAGGCCGGGGCCGACGCCGCCGAGGCCGTGTCCGCACACCGCAGCGCCTTGTCGGTCGGCGTCCGCAACGGCGCGCTGGAGGATGTCGAGCGCGAGGAAAGCCGCGATCTGGGCCTGAGGGTCTTTATCGGCAAACGCCAGGCGACCGTTTCGGCCTCGGACCTGTCGGAGGCGACCCGGACGCGGCTGGTCGAACGCGCCGTGGCCATGGCGCGGCTGGCCCCCGAAGACCCCTATGCGGGCCTGGCGCCCCAGGATCGCCTGGCCTGCGGCCCGGCTCCCGATCTGGACGTGCACGACCCCTCGGGCCGCACGGCCGAACAGTTGGAGCGCGCCGCCGCCGAAGCCGAGGCCGCCGCCCTGGCCGTGCCCGGCGTCGCCAAGTCTGAGGGCGGCCACGCCAGTTGGTCCGACAGCGAATGGCGGCTGGTCACCAGCCACGGTTTCGACGGCGCCTATCGCGGCAGCGGCTACGCCCTGGGCGTCGGCGTCATCGCAGAGAAGGACGGGGCCATGGAGCGCGGCGGCGAGAGCCGCACCACCCGTCACCTGTCCGACCTGCCTTCGGCCCAAACCATCGGCCTGGAAGCGGGCAAGCGCGCCGTGGCCCGCACCGGCCCGCGCAAGATCGCCTCGACCACCGCGCCGGTGATCTTCGAGAACCGGGTGGCGACCCAGGTGCTGTCGCCGCTGCTGGGCGCCATCTCCGGCCCGGCGGTGGCGCGCGGCGTCTCCTTCCTGAAGGACCGGCTGGGCCAAAGAGTCCTGCCCGAAGGCGTGGATTTGATCGACGACCCGTTCCGCCCGCGCGGCCTGGGTTCGACCCCGTTCGACGACGAGGGCGTGGCGGTGTCACGTCTGGCCCTGGTCGAGGACGGCGTGCTGAAGACCTGGCTGTTGAACAGTTCGGCAGCGGCACAGTTGGGCCTGGCGTCCACCGGCCACGCCTCGCGCGGGCTGGCGGGACCGCCCGGCGTCTCGACCCACAATCTGCACCTGGCGCCGGGCGACGCCGATCTGGCCGGTCTGATGGGCCAGGCGGGAACGGGCCTGTTGATCACCTCGATGTTCGGGCCGTCGCTGAACTCCAACACCGGCGACTGGTCGGCGGGGGTGTCGGGCTTCTGGTTCGAGAACGGTCAGATCGCCTACCCGGTCAGCGAGATCACCGTGGCCGGCAAGCTGACGGATCTCTACGCCCGGATGCAGCGCGGCTCGGACCTGGAGTTCCGAGGCTCGTTCAACGCACCGTCGTTGCTGTTCGACGCGGTGGCGATCGCGGGCAAATGACCGCCGATCCCGCAGATTGGGCCGAGGACCTGGCCCTGATCCGGCGCGCGGCGCTGGAGGCGGGCGACCGCGCCCTGGCCGAGCGCGAAGCGGGACTGAAGATCTGGTCCAAGTCCGGCGGCTCGCCCGTGACCAGCGCCGACATGGCGATCGACCAGATGCTGCGCGAAACCCTGCTGGGGGCGCGGCCCGACTATGGCTGGCTGTCGGAGGAGACGGCGGATTCGGCCGACCGGCTGGATAAGAAACGCATCTTCGTGGTCGATCCGATCGACGGCACCGTGGCCTATATGAAGGGCAAGCCTTGGTGGTGCGTGCCCATCGCCGTGGTCGAGAACGGGGCGCCGGTCGCCGCCGTGATCCACGCCCCGGCCCTGAACGAGACCTTCGACGCGGTCGCGGGTCAGGGCGCTCGGCTGAACGGACGCCCGATCACGGCCTCGGACGCCACGACCCTGGACGACGCCGCCATGCTGGCCGACGCGCAAGTGATGCAGGGACCGCATTGGTCCGAACCCTGGCCGCCGATGCGGTTCGAGAAGCGCAACGCCATCGCCTACCGTATGGCGCTGGTCGCTGCCGGGGCCTTCGACGCCGCCGTGGCCCTGACGCCGAAATGGGATTGGGACGTGGCCGCCGGCGCCCTGATCGCCGCCGAGGCCGGGGCGAAGGTGTCGGATCATCGTGGCGAGCCGTGGCGGTTCAACCGGCCCGATCCGCGCCAAGTCAGCCTGGTCTGCGCTGCGCCGGCGCTGCATCCGTTGATCATCGCGCGCTCTGCGACTATCCCGCTGGCCCCATAGTCTTCTCACTTTCATGCCGGAACACCCATGACGGACCACCCTGACACCGACCAATTGCTGCACCTCGTCATCGGCGGCGAGTTGCGCCATCTGGACGCCCCGGTGTTCCGTGACCTGTCCAAGGTCGAGTTCGTCGGCGCCTTCGGCAGCTACGCCGACGCCAAGAAGGCCTGGAAGGCGCGCGCCCAGGCCACGGTGGACAACGCCCACATGCGTTATTTCATCCTGCACGCGCACAAGCTGATCGACCCTCGCGCCGAGGCCTGACCAGAACGCCGCACGGTCGACACGCCTTGCGAAAGGCGCGCACCCTGTCGAAGGAGGCTGAGCCATGACCCCGTTTCTGATCGTGCTGGCCCTGCTGGCCCTGGCCGTCGGCATCGTGTTGTGGGCCACGCGCCACACGCCCGCCCGGCCCGCCCAGCCGCGGCCCGAGCCGGACACGCCCCAAGACGAACCGACCGCCCCGGCCGACGCCGCCGCGACCGATCCCTTCGCCTCGGCGCCGCCGCGCGAGGGACCGCACCCATGACCCTGTTCGGAACGACGCTGGACGCCGAACAGATCGCGGCCCTGCTCAGCCTTCTGGCGCTGCTGGTCTTCTGGCTGGTGGTTCTGCGACGCGAGCGGGGCTATGCGCGCTGGTTCAAACAGTGGGAGGCCGACCGCAAGGCCCGGCGCGAGGCCGAGCAGGCGGCCGAAAAGCGTGGAGCCTCGCCGGACGGCCGCAAGGGTCCCTGGGGCTGAACCCTATTCGCGCCGCAACAGCCGCTCGGTCAGCAGCGTGCCCCACCACGAGGCCTTGAAGGCCGCCTTGATCGCCTTGGGATCATAGTCCGGCCGTTCGACCCATTGCAGGAAGTCCAGCCCCGCCGGTTCGCCCTCGGCGACATATAGCTCCAGCGTATAGTCCAGCACGCCGGTCAGCCCCTCGCGGTGATGCAGGGTGCGCTTGCCCAGTTCGGCCATGGCGACCGACACCGGCTCGCCCAGATGGAAATGCCGGTACAGCACCGCCATCAGTCCGGCGCGATCCGCGCCCGACTTGCAGTGGATCAAGGCCGGATACCGGATCGTCCGAAACAGGTCGCGGGCGCGGCGCACGCGATCAGCGCCCGGCGGATCGCGCGAATCCAGCGGCGCGTCGATCAGCTCCAGACCCAGGCGGTGACAGGCGTCGGTCTCGAGCCAGTAATAGGGTTCGTCGCGCGCGCCGCGCAGATTGACGACCGTCCTGATCCCGCGCCGCTTCCAATAGGCCAGTTGGCCCGGCGACGGCTGGTTGGTGCGCACCAGATCGGGACCCAGCCAGTGGGCGTTGGCGAACGCCGTCCGCAGGAAGGCGTGATCCCCCCAGAAATAGCGCCAATGGGCCTTGAAGCGGCTCCATCGCGTGCTCAGGTCCGCACCGGTCATGATCCCGCACATAGGGGTTGCAACGCCCGACGTCACTAGGCCGAAATCGGTCCAGCCGGATGCTCGTCAGACGGGACTCAGATTTCGGTCCGCCCTGATCTGAAGCCTGATTCACGGCATCGACGGAAAGGCGAAGCATTTCCGCATCAACCAATCAGACTCTTGGCGGCTTGACTTCCCCCCTCCGCCGTCCGACCTCCGACCGATGACCGAAACCACCGTCCCGTCTGAAACTCAGGGTCTGCGCCCCCTGATGGCGCGGATCTGGCGCGATTATCTGTCCCGGCACGTCGGGGCCTTGGTCGCGGCCATGCTGTGCGCCGGGATCGCGGGCCTGATGTCGGCGACCGTGCTGCGCCTGCTCGAACCGGCCATCGACGGCCTGTTTGAACAGACGCCGGTTTCGGTCTGGGGCTTGATCCACATCCCGGCCGGACAGGCGGTGACCTGGATTCCCGCCATCATCATCGGCGTGGCCCTGGTCTGGACGGCCGCCGCGCTGGCCCAGGCGGCCCTGGTCAACCGGCTGGGTCACGGCATCGTCGGCGACATCCAGGTGCGGTTGTTCGGCGCCATGATCCGGGCCGACCTGGCGCGGCTGCGCAGCCAGCATTCGGGCGCCTTCGTCTCCAGCGTGCTGTTCGACGCCAACCTGGTGCGCGAGGCCTTCACCAACGGCGTGGTCAACTACACCCAGCACGGGCTGACGCTGGTCGCCGTGCTGGTCTCCATGGCCTTCATCGACTGGCGGCTGACGCTGATCGTGCTGTTGGGCGTGCCGTTGATCAGCCTGGTGCTGCGCCGTTTCTCACGCAAGACGAAGAAGGCCACCACCGGCGCCATGAAGGAGACCGAGGTCCTGTCCACGGCCCTGATGGAGAATCTGGACGGCGTCCGCCTGATCAAGATCGAGAACCGCGAGGCGGCCGAGGAAGCCCGCGTCGGCGAAGTGGTGGCCCGCCGCCAGCGCCATGTCATCAAGTCGGCCGACGCCCGCGCCTTCGCCGGACCCGCCAGCAATCTGGTGGCCATGATCATCGTGGCCGCCGTCATGGCCTATGCCGGATGGCGGGCGCAGGGCGGGGGCATGACCGTCGGCGCCTTCGCCGCCTTCATCGGCCTGTTGATGGCGGCCGGTCAGTCGCTGCGCCAGGTCACCAATCTGCAGACGGTGATGACCGAGGGGCTGACGGCGGCGCGGCGCCTGTTCGACGCCCTGGACATCGAGCCTGAGATCCGCGAGGCGCCGGACGCCCAGCCCCTGCCGCGCGGTCCCGCCGAGGTGCGGTTGGACGGCGTCTCCTTCGCCTACGGCAAGGCCGAACCGACGCTGCGCGACGTGTCGTTGACCGTGCGCCCCGGCGAGACCGTGGCCCTGGTCGGCCCGTCCGGCGGCGGTAAGTCGACGATCCTGAGCCTGTTGCCGCGTTTCTACGACGTCACCGCCGGGACCGTGTCGATCAACGGCCATGACGTGCGGGAGCTGAAGCTGCATGACCTGCGCGACCACATCGCCCTGGTGACGCAGGAGCCGTTCCTGTTCGACGACACCATCGCCGCCAACATCGCCTATGGCCGCTCCGCCGCGACCCAGGAACAGATCGAGGAGGCGGCCCGCGCCGCCGCCGCCCATGACTTCATCAGCGCCCTGCCCGACGGCTATCAGACCCGCGGCGGCGAGGGCGGCCTGCGCCTGTCGGGCGGCCAGCGCCAGCGCATCGCCATCGCCCGCGCCTTTCTGAAGGACGCGCCCATCCTGTTGTTGGACGAGGCCACCAGCGCCCTGGACACCGAGAGCGAGGCCCTGGTCCAGGCGGCCTTGGAGCGGCTGATGCGGGGGCGCGCCACCCTGATGATCGCCCATCGTCTATCGACCGTGCGCAACACCGACCGCATCTATGTGATCGAAGCCGGACGCGTGGTCCAAGAGGGATCTCACGCCCAACTCATCCGGCGCGACGGACTCTACGCCCGCCTGGCCCGGCAACAGTCGTTGGACGGCGGCCCGGCCGTGACGGAGGTCGCGTGAGACCGCTGCGCATCCCCTGGGTGCAGGCGACGCTGGCCTGGGTGCTGGCCGAATGGATGCGGCTGTGTTTCGCCACCATCCGCTGGACCTATGAGAACGAGGGCGTGGCGCAGGAAATCTGGGCGCGCGGCGGGGGGGTGCTGTGCGTCTTCTGGCATTCGCGCATCGGCCTGTCGCCCGCCTGCTGGCCGTTGGATCGGGCGCAGCCGGCCAAGGCGCTGATCTCGCTGTCCCCCGACGGCCAGTTCATCGCCAAGGCGGTGGCGCGGCAGGGCTTTCCCGCCATTCGCGGGTCATCGTCGAACAAGGACAAGGCGGATCGGGCCAAGGGCGGGTCCCAGGCCCTGCGCGACGGCCTGCGTCAGTTGAAGGTCGGCGCCCTGGCCATCACCCCCGACGGCCCGCGCGGCCCGGTCAATGTGATGGCCGAGGGCCTGCCCCTGCTGGCCAAGCTGTCGGGCGCGCCGGCCCTGTTCATCGGCATGTCGTGCCGTCCCGCGATCCGACTGGGGTCCTGGGATCGCGCGGTCCTGCCCCTGCCCTTCGCGCGCGGCGCCATCGTCTGGGATGTGGCCGAATATCCGCAAGGCGCCGACATGGCCGAGGTGACCGCCGCCTGGACCCAGCGCCTGAACGCCGTCGAGGCGCGCGCCGACGCCATCACCGGGCTGGAGCGGGCCTGAAGTGAACCTGGCCCTGACCCTGTACCGCTGGCTGACCGGATGGCTGGAGCCTCTGGCGCCGCGCCTGCTGGACGCGCGTGTCCGGCGCGGCAAGGAGGATGACGCGCGGGTCGATGAACGTCTGGGCTATTCCGGCGCGGCCCGGCCCGAAGGCGATCTGGTCTGGCTGCACGGCGTCAGCGTGGGCGAGGCCCTGTCGCTGTTGCCGGTCGTCGAACATCTGCGCAAGACGCGCCCCGACCTGGGCGTCCTGGTCACCACCGGCACGGTGACCTCGGCCGAAGTCATGGCCGGGCGGCTGCCCAAGGGCGTGATCCACCAGTATGCGCCAATCGACGCACCAGGCGTCGTGGCCCGCTTTCTCGACCATTGGCGGCCGTCGCTGGCGATCTTCGTCGAGAGCGAGCTGTGGCCCAACCTCCTGACCGAGGCGCGGCGGCGCGGCGTGAAGACGGCCCTGGTCAGCGCACGGGTGACCGACAAGACCGTTCGGGGCTGGCGACGGTTTCCCGGCGCGGCGCGCGAACTGCTGGGCGGGTTCGATCTGGTGCTGCCCCAGGACCAGGCGTCGGCCGAGCGGCTGGCGTCGTTGGGCGCGCGCATCGACGGCCATGTGAACCTGAAGCTGGCGGGCGGCCCCCTGCCCCATGACACGGCCGCCTTCAGCCGTCTGTCGGCGGCCATAGGCGACCGGCCCGTCGTCGCGGCCGTCAGCACCCATGAGGGCGAAGAGATCGCCATCGTCCGCGCCCTGGACCGCCTGACCGACCGTCTGTGCCTGATCCTGCTGCCGCGCCACCCGGAGCGCGGCGTCGCCATCGCCGAGGCCCTGGCGCGCGACGGCTACAGCTACGCCGTGCGTTCGCGCGGCCAGGCGGTGACGGCCGAGACCGACATCTATGTGGCCGACACTCTGAACGAGATGGGGCTGATCCTGCGGCTGGCCGATGTGGTCGTCATGGGCGGCTCCTTCGCCCCGTCCCTGGGCCTGGCGCCGGTCGGCGGGCACAATCCGCTGGAGCCGGCGCGGCTGGGCAAGCCGGCGGTGGCCGGGCCGGACGCCTCCAACTGGGCGGCGGTGACCGAGGGGCTGGCGGCGTCGGGCGGGCTGAAGATCGTCGCCGGGCCGTGGGACCTGGCCGAGGCGATCGGGCCTCTGTTGGCCGATCCGGCGGCGGCGCGGGCCATGGGCGAGCGGGCGCGGCGTGCGGCGGCCGAGGCCTCCAGCGATGTGGAGCGGTTGTCAGAGACCCTGCGGCCGCTGTTGCCGCCCGCACCGACCCGGGGCCGCCGATGAAGCCGTCGACGCCGCGCTGGTGGTATCGCCGCGACAGAGGCCATGCGCCGGTCGCGCGCTTCCTGTTGAAACCCTTGTCATGGATCTGGGCGGCGGCGACGGCGCGGCGCATCGCGCGGGCGGCCCCCGTCGATCCGGGCGTGGCGGTGATCTCGGTCGGCAATCTGACGGTCGGCGGATCGGGCAAGACGCCGGTGGCGCGCGAGATTCTGCGCCTGCTGCGCGCGCGCGGCGTCGAGGCTCAGGCCCTGTCGCGCGGCTATGGCGGGCGGCTGGAGGGTCCGACCCGCGTCGACCCGGCCGCCCACACGGCCGCGGATGTCGGCGACGAGCCTCTGTTGCTGGCCCAGGACGCCCCGGCCTGGATCGCGCGCGACCGGGTCGCGGGCGCCCGCGCCGCCGCCGCGTCCGGCGCCCAGGCCCTGGTGCTGGACGACGGCCATCAGAACCCGGCCCTGAACAAGACGATCAGCCTGATCGTCGTCGATGGCGAGACGCGCGGCGGTGAATGGCCGTTCGGCGACGGCTCGGTGTTTCCGTCCGGGCCGATGCGTGAACCGCTGAAGGCCGGGCTGGCCCGCGCCGGCGCCGTGGTCATCCTGGCCCCCGCCGACGCGACGCATATCGACGGCGAACTGGCCGCCCTGTTCGGAAGCCTGCCGGTGTTCGCCGCGCGTCTGGTTCCGGCTGAGGCGCCGCCCACGGGACCGCAACTGGGCTTCGCGGGCATCGCCAAGCCGTGGAAGGTCGAGCGCGCCCTGATCGCCGCCGGTTGCGACCTGGTCGATTTCGCGCCCTTCCCCGACCACGCCGCCTTCCGCGAACAGGACCTGCGCTTCCTGGCCGACCGCGCCCAGACCCTGGGCGCCGGAATGGTCACCACCGAGAAGGACTGGGCGCGCCTGCCGCCGGAATGGCGTGATCGGGTCCGGGCCTGGCCGGTCGCGGCGCGGTTCGAGGACGAGGCGGGTTTCGCCGCCTTCCTGACCCAGCGGATCGGCGCCTATTCGTCGTCGCGATAGACGACGCCGCCCTTCATCACGAAGCGCATGTGCTGCAACGTCGTCACATCGCTGAGCGGATCGCCTGACACCGCCACGATGTCGGCGGGCATTCCCGGCGCAATCCGCCCGGCCTCGGCCGACAGACGCAGATGGGCGGCGGCGTTGACCGTGGCGCTCTGAATCGCCTCCAGCGGCGTCAGGCCCGCGCGGACCAGCAGGGCGAACTCCTGGGCGTTGTCGCCGTGGGCTGAAACGCCCGAGTCGGTGCCGAAGGCGATATGCACCCCGCCCTCATGGGCGCGACGCGCCATGTCCAGCATCCTCGGCCCGGCTTCCAGCGCCTTGGCGGTCTGGGCGGGAGTGAAGAAATTATCGGGGCTGGAGGCGATCCGCGTCACGAAATCCCCGGCCATCAGGGTGGGCACCAGATAGGTCCCCTCGCGGCGGAACAGCCGGATCGACTCGGCGTCCAGATAGGTGCCGTGCTCGATGGAATCGCCGCCCGCGCGCAGGAAGGCGTTGATGCCGTCGACGCCGTGGGCGTGGGCCGTGACCTGACGGCCCATGCGATGCGCCGCCTCGACGATGGCGGCCAGTTCGGCGTCCGTGAACTGCTGAGCCAGACCGGCGGCGGTGTTGGACAGGACCCCGCCCGTCGCGGTGATCTTGATGATGTCGGCGCCCGACCGCACCTGAAGCCGCACGGCGCGCATGCAGTCCTCGGGTCCCGAGCAGATGCTCTCGCCGGTGAACAGATGCATGATGTCTTCGCGGTAGCCGTTGACGTCGCCATGGCCGCCGTGGATCGACACGGCCTCGCCCGCGGCCACGATGCGCGGGCCGGGCACGTCGCCGCGACGAACGGCGTCACGCAGGGCGAAGATCGACTCATTGGTGGCGCCCAGATCGGCCACGGTCGTGAACCCCGCCATCAGGGTGCGCCGGGCGAACCGGGCGCCGACCATGGCCTGGTCCGCATTCGACTGCGTCACCCCCTCCAAACGGGAATTGGGGTTCTGTTCGCCCGTCAGATGAACGTGGCTGTCGATCAGACCCGGCAGGACGAAGGCGTCGCGCAGATCGACGATCCGGCCCTCTCCGACGAAGCCGTCGCGGATTTCGACGACCTGGCTCCCCCTGATCACGAGAGTTTTATTGCGCAGCACAACGCCGTTCGACGGGTCGGCCAATACACTCCCCGCTTGGACGAACAGGGTTTCGCCTGTCGCGGGAACGTCCAATGATACGGGCGCTTGTTGCGCCTGCGAAGGGAATACGAAGGCCAGAGCGGCGACGACGGCCAAGGCGGCGGATTTCATGCGGACCCCTCCAAATGAGCCTGGCACCATACCCTGCGACAAGTTTGCGCCAAGGCTTAGGTTGATCCGGGCGGCCGCATTTGAAACAACCCGTCACTTGTAGTGAACATGCGAGGGGCGTCGCATGCGGCTTTCGAGACGTGGTTTGATCCTGGGCGGTTCCGCCCTGCTGGCCGGTTGCGCTTCGGCCGACAGCATGGCGGCCGTGCGCGGCGCGGCCCTGACGCCCATGACGACCGACGCCGCGGCGACGCGCGCGGTCATGGCGGATGCGGCGCTGGACCCTTCGCCGCCGCTGGACCCCCGCAACCGCGTCCGCAAGGAGCTGATGGATCGCGCCCTGGCGGCGCTGGACATCCATCACCGCAAGATCCCCCAGCGTGACCGGATGTATCTGGTCGACTTCAAGCGGTTCTCGGGCGACGAGCGCCTGTTCGAGGTCGATCTGGTCTCGGGCGAGGTGAAGGCCTTCCGCACCTGCCACGGCCGAGGCTCGGACCCGACGCACAGCGGCTTCGCGCAAAATTTCTCGAACACCCCCGAGAGCTATATGTCCTCGGTCGGCGCCTTCGCCACGGCGGGCGCGGGCTACGGCGCCCAGCAGGGACCGAATGTGCTGCTGGACGGGCTGGAGTATTCCAACGACCGGGCGCGCGAACGGGCCATCATCATCCACGGCGCCGACTACGCCGACCCGGACTTCCTGGCCCGCGAGGGCAAGCTGGGACGCAGCTACGGCTGTTTCTCGACCTCGCACGCCGACCTGCCCAGCCTGCGCGAACGGATGGGCGAGGGCCGGTTGTTGTTCGCCTTCGCCTGACAACGGCGACGCGGCGTCGTAAAGCGCGTCCAAAGACTTGAGGACGCGCCATGGACGACACCCTTCACCTCGACCACCTGATCGACGGCCGCCGCGTGGGCGGGGACCGTCCCGGCGAGATCCGCAATCCGTCCGACACCCATGAGGTGGTGGCCCGCACGCCCGACGGCGGCGCGGCCGAGGTCGATATGGCCGTGGCCGCCGCCAAGACCGCCTTCCCCGCCTGGTCCGAAGCCTCGCCCGAGGTGCGCAGCGACGTGCTGGACCGCGCCGGGACCCTGGTCATGGAGCGGCGCGAGAGCCTGGGCCGCCTGTTGTCGCGCGAAGAGGGCAAGACGCTGGCCGAAGGCATCGGCGAGACGGTTCGCGCCGGGCGCATCCTGAAATATTTCGCGGGCGAGGCCCTGCGTCGGCACGGCCAGAATCTGGACAGCGTGCGGCCCGGCGTCGAGGTGCGGACGCGGCGCGAGGCGGTGGGCGTCTTCGGCCTGATCACACCGTGGAACTTCCCCATCGCCATTCCGGCGTGGAAGGCGGCCCCAGCCCTGGCCTTCGGCAACACCGTGGTGATGAAGCCCGCCGGGCCGACCCCGGCGACGGCCAGCGCCCTGGCCGACATCCTGATGGAGGCGGGCCTGCCCGCCGGGGCGTTCAACCTGGTGATCGGACGCGGCGGCGTGGGCCAGGCCATCGTCGACCACCCGGACGTGGACGGCCTGTCCTTCACCGGCTCGCAATCCGTCGGTGCGGGCGTGGCCCTGGGCGCGGCCAAGCGCCAGGCGCGGGTGCAGTTGGAGATGGGCGGCAAGAATCCGCTGGTCATCCTGGACGACGCCGATCTGGAACGCGCGGTGATGGTGGCCCTGGACGGCAGCTTCTTCTCGACCGGCCAGCGTTGCACCGCCTCCAGCCGTCTGATCGTCACCGACGGCATCCACGACCGCTTCGTCGCTGCCCTGGCCGAACGGGTCGCGGCCCTGCGGGTCGGCCACGCCCTATCGCCCGACACCCAGATCGGCCCGGCCGTCAGCCAGGGCCAGCAGGACAACGACTACAGCTATATCGACATCGCCCGCGACGGCGGCGGCCGCATCGTGACCGGCGGCGGTCAGGTGCAGTCCGACACGCCCGGCTGGTACGTCCAGCCGACGCTGATCGCCGACACCGACCCGACGATGCGGATCAATGCGGAAGAGGTGTTCGGCCCGGTCGCCTCGACCATCCGCGTCAAGGACTATGAGGAAGCCCTGGCCGTCGCCAACGGCACCGAGTTCGGCCTGTCGTCGGGCATCGTCACCACCTCGCTGAAACACGCCCAGGACTTCCAGCGGCGCGTGCGGGCCGGGATGGTGATGGTCAATCTGCCGACGGCGGGCGTCGACTATCACGTGCCGTTCGGCGGCTCCAAGAAGTCCAGCTTCGGCCCGCGCGAACAGGGTTTCGGGGCCATCGACTTCTACACCCAGACCAAGACGGCCTATAGCTGGGCGTAAGGGGCAGGCGCGGCCGGAACCGCGCCTCCTTCCTTCACTGATCCGAGGCTGAACGCACCTCGACCGGCAGGCCCAGGGCCTCCAACTGGGGCCGCACCACCGAGGCGTCGCCGATGACCACCCAGGTGAAGGCGTCCGGCTTCAGCGCCGCGCGGGCGGCCGCGTCCATCGCCTCGACCGTCAGGGCCTGATAGCGGGCCGGCGCCTGACGCCAGTAGTCGTCGGGCCGGTCATAGACGTCATTGGTGCGCAAGGCGCCCAGGACGGCGGCCGAGGTCTCGAAGGCGCCCGCCAACTGACGGCTGTTGCCCTGGACGATCCGATCCCGTTCGGCGGGGGTGACGCCCCGCGCGCCCAGGAAGTCGGCGTACTGCTGCATCAGGACCTGGATCGATTCACCGGTGCGGTCGGCCTGGACCGGGGCGTTGATGATATAGGCCATCCGCTGTTCACGGGCCGGCGCATTGCCGCCCAGGCCATAGGACCAGCCGCGCGTCTCGCGGATGTCCTGATTGATCCGGGCCAGGAAGCCCGAGCCGATCGACTCATTGGCGGCGTTGAAGACCAGGGGATCGTCGGCGCCCCGGATCGGCAGCACCTGGCCGCCCAGGATCACCGACTGCGGCGACTGCGGCCGGTCGATCAGCACGATGCGCGGCTGGGGCGCCGGGATGGCGCGGTCGAAGGCCTTGACCCCGCGTGGACGATCCGGCGCGGCCCAGGTCCCGAAGCGGGCCTCCAGCAGGGGCGTGATCTCCGCCAACGGCCGATCCGAGGTGACGAAAATGGTCGCCGTGTCGGGCCGCAGCCAGGTTTGTTGGAAGGCGACCAGATCGTCGCGGGTCAGGGCGCGCAGAGTCGCCTCGTCGCCCAGACCATTGGCCGAACGTCCATAGGGATGGCCGGCGCCGTACAGCAGGGCGGGCAACACCCGCTGGCCGATGGCGTTGGGCTGGGTGCGCTCAGAGGCGACGGCGGCCAGGTGTTGCGCACGCAGACGATCCAGCTCCGCCGGGGCGAAGGTCGGACGCAGGACCACGTCGGCCAGCAGGTCCAGCGACGCCGCGAGATTGGCGCTGAGCGCGGTGACGCCCACCTGGCTGCGATCCATGGTCGAGCCGGTGAAGACGTTGGCGCCCAGCCGTTCTTCGGTCTCGGCGATGGCGACGGCGTCCATGGACCCGGCGCCCTCGTCCATCAGATTCAGGGTCAGGGCCTGCACGCCCATGGCGTTCGGCGCATCGGCGCTGACGCCGGCGTCGAAATCCAGCGAGACGCGCGTGATCGGCACGGTCGCGCTGCGGGCGTAGATCACTGGCACGCCGTTGGACAGCCGCGCCCTCTCGGTCGCCGGGAAGGCCAGCGCCCCGACCTGGCCCACCGCGGGCATGGGTTCGCGCGGCGTGATGGTCAGCGGCTCGGCGGCGGCCGGAGGCGGCCGGGTCGCGGCGGCTTCCTGATAGGCTTCGCGCTCGCCCGGATCGATACGGGTGGCCAGGACCGGCCGCGTCAGCCAGCGCCCCATGGCGGCCCGGGCCGAGGCGGGGGTCACCCGGCTGAGACCCGCCATCTGGCGACGGTAGAAGCCGGGATCGTCGGCATAGAGCGCGCCCTCGGCCAGGACCACGGCCTTGCCGGTGAAGCCGCCGACCGATTCCAACTGTTGCAGCCGACCCGAGATTTCCGAGGTGACGACGCGCGCGACCTCGTCCTCGGTCGGGCCATTGGCGATGTAGTCGGCGATGATCCGGTCCAGTTCGGCCGAGACGGCGTCGACATCCTGGCCCGGCTTCACGTCGACCGAGACCTCGAACTGACCGATGCGCTGGAACGGCAGATAGCCGGTCGTCACCGCGATCGCCGTCTGGTTTCCGCGCACGAGCTGGTTGTCCAGGCGCGAGCTGGCCAGACCGCCCAGCACCTGGGCGGCGACATCCAGATCGGCGGCGTCGGCGTCAGTCAGGCCGGGCGTGATCCAGGTGCGGATGATGCGCGAGTTGGACACCCGGTCGTGCAGCCGCAGCTCGGTGCGCTGCTCCAGGGTCGGCACGGCGGCCTGGGCCGGTTCATGGCGCGGCCCGCGAGGGATCGGACCGAAATATTTCTGGACCAGGGCGCGCGCGGTCGCCGTGTCGATGTCCCCGACCAGCACCAGGACGGCGTTGTTGGGACCGTAGTTGTCGCGGTGCCAGTCGCGCAGGTCCTGCAAGCTGGCGGCGTCCAGGTCGGCCATCGAACCGATGGTCGAATGCCGATAGGGGTGGCCGGGCGGGAACAGGGCCTCCAACTGGGCGTATTCGACCAGGCCGAACGGCTGGTTGTCGCCCTGGCGTTTCTCATTCTGAACGACGCCGCGCTGGTTATCGAGCCGTTCCTGGGTCAGGGCGCCCAAGAGGTGGCCCATGCGGTCGCTCTCCATATAGAGCGCCTGCTCCAGGGCGGCGGTCGGCACGGTCTGGAAGAAGTTGGTGCGGTCGAACCAGGTGGTGCCGTTCCAATCGGTCGCCCCCATGGCCCGCAACGGCTCCATCAGGCCGCCGGGCAGGTTCTCGGTGCCGTTGAACAGGCCGATGTGCTCGAACAGATGGGCGAAACCGGTGCGGCCCTCGCGCTCATCCTTTGAGCCGACATTGTACCAGGCATGGACCGCCACGACCGGCGCCTTGCGGTCGGTGTGAACGACGACCCTCAGGCCGTTGTCCAGGGTGAAGGTCTCGAACGGAATATCGAGACCCGCCGCCAGCTCGGCCGCGGATGCGGTCGGCGCCTGCGCCGCCGCCACGCCCGGAACCGCCAGGGACAGGGGCGCCGTCACCACCGTCGCCGCCAGAATGATCGCCAGTGCACGCATGGCCGTTACCCCCTCTTGACCCGGCGCGACCTTATCCCAAGCGACCGCTCCCGCAAGCGGCCGAGGCAACGAGACGATTACATACTCGTATGTATTTAAGTTTCCGATGCGTAATATAAATACGTAAATTGATGCACAGATATCGCGAATTACATAATTCTCAGACAATTGATTGACAAATTCAGCCACACGACACTCAATCTTTTGGTCGATGTTAATTTAGATTAATCAAAACGACTGAATTCTTCGACTGAAGATCGTCGGCGCCCCAGGTGCAAAGCCGACTGAAGGCGGATGGGGGTCCCGCCGACCGTTGGAAACAAAGACGCGATTGAGGAGGCCCTGATGAATCTGTCCAAACTCTTGGGAACGACGGTCCTGACGTCGGTGATCGGCCTGGCCGGAGCCGCAGCCGCGCAAGACGCCCCGGCGGGACCGGGCACGACCGTCGACGAGGTCGTGGTGACCGGCAGCCGCATTCGGCTGAAGGACTATACGGCCCCCAATCCCGTCACGACCGTGACCTCGGAATCGATCGAATTCTCGGGCGCCACCAACCTCGGCGCCTTCCTGACCGACCTGCCGTCCCTGACCAATTCTCTACAGCTCGAAGAGGGCGCCGAGACCGACACGCCCGGCCTGTCCGGCCTGAATCTGTTGAACCTGCGCAACCTGGGGGCGGTGCGCACCCTGGTGCTCATCGACGGACGTCGGCACGTCTCGTCCAACCCCGGCGCCGCGTCGGTCGACACCAACTCCATCCCGACCGCCCTGGTCGAACGTGTCGAGGTGCTGACGGGCGGCGCTTCGGCCGTTTACGGCGCCGACGGCGTTTCGGGCGTGGTCAACTTCATCATGAAGAAGGATTTCGAGGGCGTGGACATTCGCGCCCAGACCGGCTGGTCCGAAGCGGGCGGCGGCGCCAATAATTTCGTCAGCCTGCTGATGGGCGACAATTTCGCCGAGGGCCGCGGCAACGTCACCCTGAACCTGGAATACAGCGGCGACGACGCCGTCACCTTCTTCGATAGGGACTACACCCGCCCCGGTCAGCGATCGATCCTGATCAGCAACCCCGACGATCCGGGCACCTTCAACCCGGACGACGATGATCCCAGCCTGTACGACTTCGTTCCGGCCACCAATACGCGCTACATCGACACGACGCGGGGCGGCTCGATCTACACCAATTTCAACACCGCCACGACGCTGTCAGGCGTCACCTTCCTGAGCGACGGCTCGCGGTTCGTGGACGGCCGATCGGCCGGCGGCTTCATCGCCGTGGGCGGCAGCGGCACCCCCCTGGACGATTTCAACGACGACCTTCTGCCGGGCCTGAAACGCGGCGCGGTCAATCTGAACGCCCGGTTTGAAGCGGCGCCGAACGCCACCCTGTTCGCGGAGCTGAAATACACCAACAGCCAGGCGACCTTCTTCGCCCAGCCCAGCTATTTCTACGGGCTGCATGTGCCGCTGGATAATCCCTATCTGCCGGCCGTCGCCCGCGCCGACGCCCTGACGCCCGGCGGCTTGGGGTTGAGCCTGGGCGGCGTGCTGCTGGCGCGCGACAACTTCGACCTGGGCACCCAGAACTATGACATCACCCGCGAAACCTTGCGCGGGGTGATCGGCCTGGAAGGCTCCCTGTCCGACCGCATCGACTATGAGGTGTCGTTGGTTTACGGCCGCGCCGATCAGACGACCGACAATCGCAACGTCATCATCTATGATCGTGTCTTCGCCGCCGCCGACGTCGTGAACGGCCCGGGCGGCCCTGTCTGCCGATCCAACCTCGACCCCAACGCCATTCCCCTGGGCGACCTCTTCGCCCAGTTCGCGTTCCCGACCGGGGCCTGGGGCCGGACCTTCACGCCGGGCGCAGGCTCAGGCTGCCTGCCGTTGAACCTGTTCGGCGAGAACCGGAACTCGCGCGAGGCGATCGACTGGGTCACCGGCGACTACACCAACACCGACACCATCGATCAGACGGTCCTGAGCGGCTTCATCACCGGCGACACCGAGGGTTGGTTCAGCCTGCCGGCCGGCCCGGTGAACTTCGTCCTGGGCGCCGAATACCGTGAGGAAAGCAGCGACTCGCGTCCCGCCCCCATCCAAGAAGTCGCCGATGCGATCGAATATCCGTTGACCGGCATCGGCCGCGCCTCACGCACCCAAGGCTCGTTCGACGTCAAGGAGGTGTTCGGCGAACTGTCGGTTCCGATCCTGCGCGACCTGCCCTTCGCCCAGGACCTGCGGATCGGCGCCGCCTACCGCTACTCGGACTATTCGACCAGCGGCGGAACCGAGACCTGGAACGTCAACGCCCGCTGGCAGGTCAACGACGTGCTGGCCTTCCGCGCCACCAAGGCCCGCGCGGTTCGGGCGCCGAACATCAACGACCTGTTCGCGGCGCGTCAGCAGACCTTCGTCTCATTCGCCGATCCCTGCTCTCAGGAAAACGTGGACGACGGGGAAAACCCGACCCTGCGCCGTCAGAACTGCGCCGCCGACCTGACCGCCATGGGCGTCAATCCGAACACCTTCATCAACAACAGCTCGGAGGCGACGGGCGGCTTCATTCGCGGCAATCCAGACCTGAACCCCGAAGAGGCCGACACCTTCACCCTCGGCTTCACGATCAGCCCCAGTCTGATCCGGGGCCTGTCGCTGTCAGTGGATTATTACGACATCACCATCGACGACGCGATCCAGGCCTACGACCCTCAGACCATCGTCAACAACTGCTACGACCTGCCGCGACCGAACGCCTTCTGCGATCTCATCGCGCGCGGCGATGTCGGCGGCAACAACGGCCGGATCGTCAGTTTTGAACAGATCCCCGGCAACATCGCCTCGTTCCAGACCTCGGGCGTGGACTTCACCGTCCGTTACGCCCTGGACCCGGCGGACTTCGGCTTCGACCGAGACATCGGCCGTTTCAACTTCACCCTGATCGGCAACAAGCTGGAGGACCTGACCCTGGTCGAGGCGTCGGGCGCCCAGCCGAACGACGACCTGGGCGAAGAGGACGCGCCGGAATGGCAGGTCACCTTCGACGCGACCTGGATGTATCGCGACGTCACGGTCAACTACGGCGTGGCCTGGGCGCGCAAGACCTCGCGCTTCTCCAACGCGGCCATGGCGGCGGACGTCGACGGGGACCTGGCGGCGCCGAACCTGCTCTATTTCGACGCCAAGAACGTGCACGACCTACAGGCGCGCTGGCAGGTCAACGACAGATTCCAGGTCTATGGCGGCGTCAACAACCTGTGGGACCAGCAGCCCGAGGCGGACGACTACACCTATCCGGTCAGCCCGATGGGGCGCTTCTTCTATATCGGCATGAGCGCCAAGCTGGGTTCGATCCGGGACGCCCTGTTCTGGCGCTGATCCCGCGGAACGGTCACTGAAAAGGCCCCGGCGATCGCTCGTCGGGGCCTTTATTTTCGGAGGCGTCGCGATCAGTCGTGGCGCGGGCCGCGTTCGCCGTCCTCCAGGGCGCCGGAGTGGTCGGCGTCCATCTCGCGGAAGGCTTCGCGCATCGGCGCCAGGAATTCCTCCTCCGACACCTTGCCGTCGCCGTTCTTGTCCAGGCCGCCTTCGCCCGGGCCGCCTAGACGATGGACGAACACCTCGTGACGCCGCTCGCCGCCGTCGGCGCCGGGACCATCGGGACCGCCGGGGCGATGCATGAAGACACGCGGGCCGTCGGGTCCGCCCTGCATGTCGCGTACGATCACATCGGCCTCGTCGCCCTCGACCTGACGGCCGTTGACGATGACCCTGGGCGCGCCGTTTCCGGTCGCTTCGACGACGATGGTCCGGCGTTCTCCGTCGCCGCCCTGACGCATGTCCAGCCTCGGAGCATGGCTCCAGGACCCGCCGTCCGTCGTCACGATCTCGATGTCGCGTTCAAGGCCGCCGCCCGGCCCGCGCATCTGGACGCGCTCCGGTCCCGTCGGCCGTTCGTCCGGGGAAAGGCGGCCGTCGCCGTTCTTGTCCAGGCGGGCGAAGGCTTCGGCCACGGGCGCCATGAACTCTTCGCGCGAGACGAAGCCGTCGCCGTCGGCGTCGCGGGAGGGACCGCCGCCGGACACCACGACGACGCGCTCTTCTTGCACACGCGGCGCTTCGGCCGATTGGCCCGCCGCCAGGGCCAGGACCAGACTGAGGGATGACAACATGGATCGAACTCCTGTTTCGGTAGGCCGCATCCAAGCCGACAAGTCTGTCGCCCGTGTTGCGGATCGGGTGTTCGTGTTTCACGGCTGAAATGACGCGGCGCCGTTCCTATCGCATGATGGGGCGATGAGCGCCGACCCCACCGCCCGCATTCTCGTCGTCGATGACGATCCCGGCATCCGCGAGGTGCTGTGCGATTATCTGAACCAGCACGGCTATCTGGTCTTCGGCGTCGGCTCGGCGGCCGAGATGGACCAGGCCCTGGCCGCGACTCCGCCGGACGTCATCGTGCTGGACCTGATGATGCCCGGCGAGGACGGCCTGTCGGTGGTGCGCCGCCTATCGGGCAAGGGACCGCCGATCGTCATGCTCAGCGCCATGGGCGAGGACACCGACAGGATCGTGGGGTTGGAGCTGGGCGCCGACGACTATCTGGCCAAGCCGTGCAACCCGCGTGAGCTTCTGGCCCGCATCCGCGCGGTGTTGCGCCGCCCGCGCGACGCGGAGGAACGTGATACGCCCAGCCTGTGCTTCTCCGGCTGGCGGCTGGATCTGTTGCGGCGTGAACTGACCCGCCCCGACGGCGTGGCGATCACCCTTTCGGCGGGCGAGTTCGCCCTGCTGCGCGCCTTCGCCGAACGCCCCTCGCGGGTGCTGACCCGCGACCAGTTGCTGGAACGGGCGCGCGGCGGCGACGCCGACGTCTTCGACCGCGCCATGGACGTGCAGATCAGCCGCCTGCGCAAGAAGCTGGACGACGGCTCGGGCCAGGAGCTGATCGTCACCCTGCGCGGCGAGGGCTATATGTTCGACGCCAAGGTGGAGCGCCGGTGAAACGGCCGACCTCCCTGCCCGTGCTGATCCAAGTCGGCGCCCTGGCGGCGGCGGCGGTGATCGCGTCACAGGCCGTGGCCTTCGCCGTCGTGGTGATGTCGCCCGACCCCCGCCCGGACGGGTTCAGCGTCTCGGCCGCGGCCGACGCCCTGCGCGGGCGGCCCGCCCAGACCCAGGACGGCCGCGACCTGCGTCGCCGCCTGGGCGAAACGCCCATATCGGGTCCCGCCGACGATCCGATGAGCAGCGTGATCGCCTCCCTGCTCGCGCGGGAACTGGAGACGACGCCGGACCGGGTTCGCGTGCGCCTGGACCTGCCCCGCCGCCCGCCGGGAGCGTGGCGCGGCGTTCGGCCGTCGGGCGGTGAAAGCATCGTCCTGGAACGCCGCGTGTCGCCTGGGGAGACGCCGTCCGCCGCCCCAGACGGAACCGCTCAGGTCCCCGTCCGGGCCGAGACCCAGACCTTCGTCACCGTCTTGCCCGCGCCGCGCGGGGACGCCCCGCCGCCCGCCCGCATTCGCGGCATGGTTCAATTTCATCAGTCGCTGGGCATCCGCTCTGATCGACTGACCTTCGGTCCCTTCACCGCCTCCTGGCGGCTGGACGACGGGCGTTGGGCCACGGTCGAGCCGCCGCGCGGCCTGTTGTCGCCATGGCAGCAGCGCATCCTGTTGGCCCTGGCCATCAGCGCCCTGATCCTGGCCCCGCTGGTCTGGTGGATGGCGCGGCGGCTGACCCGGCCGATCCGCGTCTTCGCCGAGGCGGCCGAGCGTCTGGGCGCCGATCCCGACGCCGAACCCTTGAACCCCACCGGCCCGGCCGAGGTGCGCACGGCCATCCACGCCTTCAACGACATGCAGGCGGCGATCCGCGCCCATATGCGCCAGCGGACCCAGACCATCGCCGCCATCGCCCACGACCTGCGCACGCCCCTGACCCGCCTGCGCTTCCGCGCCGAACAGGCGCCGGACGCCGTGCGCGACCGCATGGCCGGCGACATCGAGGAGATGGACCACCTGATCGGCCAGGCCATGGCCTTCGTGCGCGGAGACGCCGCGACCGACCGGCGCGAACGGTTCGACCTGGGCCTGTTGGCCGACGATTGCGCGCACGGGTTTTCCGAAACGGGCGCCGCCGTGACCCTGGACCGAGCCGAAGGCATGATCGTCGAAGGCGACCCTGCGGCGTTGCGCCGGGCCGTCTCCAACCTGATCGACAACGCCTTGAAATTCGCCGGCTCCGCGCGCGTTTCGGCCTTTCGCGACGGAGAGACGGCGGTGCTGGAGGTCGCCGATGACGGACCCGGCGTCGATGAGGCGGAGTTGGAGACCGTATTTGAACCCTTCCATCGCGGCGAACGCAGCCGCAACCGTGAGACCGGCGGCGCGGGCCTGGGCCTGTCGGTGGCGCGTCAGGCGGCGCGGGCGGCAGACGGCGAGGTGCGTCTGATCAACCGGCCGGAAGGCGGCTTGACCGCACGCCTGAGCCTGCCCCTGGCGGGTTGAGCGTTACAGTCGATCACCCCTTGTTACAGGCGCGGGGTTGAATCCCCGGCCGCACAGTTCCATTGAGGCGCCGAACAGATTTCAGGAGACCGCCCCATGACCGTCCGCGTCGCCATCAATGGATTCGGCCGCATCGGCCGCCTCGTTCTGCGCTCGATCGTCGAGCACGGCCGTCGCGACATCGAGGTGGTGGCGATCAACGATCTGGGACCGGTCGCCACCAACGCCCACCTGCTGCGCTACGATTCGGTGCACGGCCGTTTCCCCGGCGCGGTCGAGGCGGGCGACGACTGGATCGACGTGGGCCTGGGCAAGATCCGCGTCACGGCCGAACGCGATCCGGCCAACCTGCCGCACAAGGAACTGGGCGTTGACATCGCCTTCGAATGCACCGGCATCTTCACGTCCAAGGACAAGGCCTCGGCCCATCTGAAGGCCGGCGCCAAGCGGGTGCTGGTCTCGGCCCCGGCCGACAACGCCGACAAGACCATCGTCTATAAGGTCAACCACGAGACCCTGACCGCCGACGACATCGTGGTGTCGAACGGTTCGTGCACCACCAACGCCCTGGCCCCGGTGGCCAAGGTGCTGAACGACCTGTTCGGCATCGAGCGCGGCTATATGACCACCATCCACGCCTACACCGGCGACCAGCCGACGCTGGATACGATGCACAAGGATCTGTATCGCGGCCGCGCGGCGGCCCTGTCGATGATCCCGACGTCGACCGGCGCGGCCAAGGCCCTGGGCCTGGTGCTGCCGGAACTGAAGGGCAAGCTGGACGGCTCGTCCATCCGCGTCCCGACCCCCAATGTCTCGGTCGTCGATCTGAAGGTCGTGGCCGGTCGCGCGGTGACGGTCGAGGAAATCAATGCGGCGCTGCAAGCCGCCGCCGACGGCCCGATGAAGGGCGTGCTGGCGACCACCACCGATCCGGTGGTCTCGACCGACCTGAACCATATCGCCGCCTCGTCCACCGCCGCCCTGCCCCAGACCCAGGTCGTGGACGGCAAACTGGCCCGCGTGCTGAGCTGGTACGACAACGAATGGGGCTTCGCCACGCGCATGGCCGACACGGCCCTGGTGATGGCGAAGCTGATGTAATGACGGCCTCGGCGAGGTTGACGACAGGCGCCGTAGTTCGCCGGTGGTTCTCAAGGATCACCGGCCTATTGGTCGGCTTTTGGTTGATCTGGACAGGTTGGCTTGGGTGGGATTGGCCCACTGTTCTAGTCGGCGGAATTGCATTCGCCATCTTATCCTTTGTTAAAAACGCTTACTGGAGCAGGGCAAGTCGAGCCAACGCGATGAATGAGCTTGGTCGGCCAGACTTGGCGCCGTGGGTGGTTGTTGGTCTGATCCCTTTCAACCTTTTTATCGCGCTCGTGATCCACGCCGCCTCTCGTGGACTGTCTTCATTTTTCGAGATTTTTTCATGACCTTCCGCACCCTCGACGACGCCAAAGACCTGTCGGGCAAGACCGCCCTCGTCCGCGTGGACTTCAACGTGCCGATGGAGGGCGGGCGCGTCAGCGACGACACCCGTCTGAGGGCCGCCCTGCCGACCCTCCAACGCCTGCGCGACGCGGGGGCCAAGGTCGCCCTTCTGGCCCATTTCGACCGGCCCAAGGGCAAGGTCGTGCCGGAGATGAGCCTGAAACCCGTGGTCGCGCCGCTGGAGGCCCTGCTGGGCGCGCCGGTCCGTTTCGCCGACGACTGCGCGGGCGAGGCCGTCAAGGCCGCCGTGGCCGATCTGGACGCCGGGGGCGTGGTGCTGCTGGAGAACGTCCGCTTCCATGCGGGCGAAGAGAAGAACGATCCGGCCTTCGCACAGCAACTGGCCGAGGTCGGCGACCTCTACGTCAACGACGCCTTCTCCGCCGCCCACCGCGCCCACGCCTCGACCGAGGGTCTGGCGCGCCTGCTGCCCGCCTATGCCGGAGAGTCGATGCGGCGCGAGTTGGAGGCGCTGGACGCGGCCCTGGGCCGACCGCAACGCCCGGTGATCGGCATCGTCGGCGGGGCCAAGGTCTCGACCAAGCTGGACCTGTTGCAGAACCTCGTCGGCAAGCTGGACCGCCTGGCCATCGGCGGCGGCATGGCCAACACCTTCCTGTTCGCCCAAGGCCACGACATCGGCGGCTCGCTGGCGGAAAAGGACATGGCCGACACGGCCCGCGCCATCATGGCCGAGGCCGAGAAACAGGGCTGCGAACTGCTGCTGCCGGTCGATGTGGTCGTGGCCGCCGCCGTCAGCCCCGGCGTCCAGGCCCGCACGCTGAAGCTGGGCGCCTCCCTGTCCGCCGAGGACAAGATCCTGGACGCCGGTCCCCAGACGGTTGCGCGCCTGACCGCCGCCATGGACGTGTCCAAGACCCTGATCTGGAACGGTCCCCTGGGCGTGTTCGAGGTCCCGCCCTTCGACGCCGCGACCGTGGCCGCCGCGAAACACGCCGCGAATCTGGCTAAGACCGGCGTGCTGATCGCCGTGGCCGGAGGCGGCGACACCGTGGCCGCCCTGAACCATGCGGGCACGGCCGAGGACATGACCTTCGTCTCCACCGCCGGGGGCGCCTTCCTGGAGTGGATGGAGGGCAAGCCCCTGCCCGGCGTCGAGGCGCTCAAGGCCTGAAAACGCCTCTGTAACACGGCGTGACTTCCAGGCCCTCCGGCGCTAAACCACCGCAAAAGAAACGGCTCAGGAGGCTACACCCATGGCGCGGATCACCCTGCGACAGTTGCTCGACCACGCGGCCGAGAATGACTACGGCCTGCCGGCCTACAACATCAACAACATGGAGCAGGGCCTGGCCATCATGGAGGCCGCCGACGCCGTGAACGCGCCGGTCATCATCCAGGCCTCGCGCGGCGCCCGCTCCTACGCCAACGACATCGTGCTGGCGAAACTGATCGACGCCCTGGCCGAGCTGTATCCGCACATCCCGGTCTGCATGCACCAGGACCACGGCAACGGCCCGGCCACCTGCGCCACCGCCATCCAGTACGGCTTCACCTCGGTGATGATGGACGGCTCGCTGGAAGAGGACGCCAAGACCCCCGCCAGCTATGAGTACAACGTCGACGTCACCCGCCGCGTGGTCCAGATGGCCCATAGCTGCGGCGTCTCGGTCGAGGGTGAACTGGGCGTGCTGGGTTCGCTTGAGACCGGCATGGGCGAGGCCGAGGACGGTCACGGCTTCGAGGGCAAGCTGGACCACTCGGCCCTGCTGACCGACCCGGACCAGGCGGTCGACTTCGTGCGCGAGACCAAGGTCGACGCCCTGGCGATTGCGATGGGCACCAGCCACGGCGCCTACAAATTCAGCCGCAAGCCCGACGGCGCCGTCCTGGCGATGAATGTGATCGAAGAGATCCACCGCCGCCTGCCCGACACCCATCTGGTCATGCACGGCTCATCCTCGGTGCCGCAAGACCTGCAGGACATCATCAACCAGTACGGCGGCCAGATGCCCCAGACCTGGGGCGTGCCGGTCGAGGAGATCCAGCGCGGCATCAAGCACGGCGTGCGCAAGATCAACATCGACACGGACAACCGCATGGCCATCACCGGCGCCATCCGTAAGGTCCTGGCCGAAAAGCCGGGCGAGTTCGATCCGCGCGCCTATCTGAAGCCCGCCAAGGAAGCCATGCGCAAGGTCTGCATGCAGCGCTTCCAGGAGTTCGGCTGCGAGGGCATGGCCGACCGGATCAAGCCGCTATCGACCGCACAGATGGCCAAACGCTATGCGGCGGGCGACCTGGACCCGCATTTCGGCAAGGCCTCCAGCCAGGCGGCCTGAACGGGGTTGGGACCAGACACGGGCGGGCCTAGTCTGCCGCCCGTGACGCCCGACATCGATTCCGAGGATTTCGAGGATGCGGACGGCGAGACCCTGATCGTCTCGCTGCATGAGACCGCGCGCGCTCTGCGCCTCGACAAGGCCTTGGCCGAGGCCGCGCCGTCCCTGTCGCGCGCCCGGATACAGGCCCTGCTCGACGCCGGGGCCGTGTCGTTCGCCGACGCGCCGGTCAACGCCAAGTCAAAAGTCCTGCCCGGCGACTACGCCATCGCCATCCCGCCCGTCACGCCCGCCGATCCGCAACCGGAAGCGATTCCCCTGACCGTCCTGTTCGAGGACGCGGACCTGATCGTCATCGACAAGCCGGCGGGCATGGCCGCCCATCCGGCGCCCGGAAACCAGACCGGCACCTTGGTCAACGCGCTGCTGCACCACTGCGGCGCATCCCTGTCCGGCATCGGCGGCGTGGCCCGGCCCGGCATCGTCCACCGGCTGGACAAGGACACCTCGGGCGTCATGGTCGCCGCCAAGACTGATCGCGCCCATGCGGGCCTGTCCGCCCTGTTCGCCAAACACGACATCGAACGCACCTATATCGCCCTGACTCGCGGTGCGCCTTCGCCCGCTCGCGGCCGAATCGAGACCCGGATCGGCCGCTCCAGCTCCGACCGCAAGAAGATGGCCGTGCTGAAGTCCGGCGGGCGCGAGGCGATCACCGACTATGTCGTCGAACGGATCTTCGGCGCTCCCGCCAAACCGGGCGCCGCGCCCATGGCCGCCCGCGTCGCCTGCACCCTGCACACCGGCCGCACCCATCAGATCCGGGTCCATCTGGCCTCGAAAGGCGCGCCGATCCTGGGCGATCCGACCTACGGCTCCGGCAGCCCGGCGGCGCCTGTACGCGCCGCCGTCGCCGAGGCGGGCCTGGCCCGCCAGGCCTTGCACGCCGCTGTTCTGGGTTTCGTCCACCCCGTGACCGGCGAGGCGCTGCGGTTCGAGACCCCGCCCCCGCCGGACATGAAAAGCCTTGAGGAGCATCTAGTCAGTCTTGATTAGATACGGACAATCCGCTACACAGACTGCGACCGATGGGCGTGGCCTTCCCGCCACGCTTTCATCTTGGTGTGACGATCCGCCTCTGGCCAAGCAGGCAACCGTTCCCCAAGTCTTCGGTTGAGGGGTTGAGGACCCGGCGCACATTCGGTGGCTAGGTCCGTTGGACTCGCTCGGTATCGGTCGGAGGGACCACGAACTATGGCTGCCAACAACACGCTCGCGGTGATGTCGCCTGAACAGGGACTGTCGCGTTACCTGACGGAAATCCGCAAATTTCCGATGCTGACCAAGGATGAGGAGTTCATGCTGGCGAAACGCTGGTCTGAACACCAGGACGCCGAGAGCGCCCATCGACTGGTCACGTCCCACCTTCGCCTCGTGGCCAAGATCGCCATGGGTTATCGCGGCTACGGCCTGCCGATCGGCGAGGTGATCTCGGAAGGCAACGTCGGCCTGATGCAGGCCGTCAAGAAATTCGATCCCGACAAGGGCTTCCGCCTGGCGACCTACGCCATGTGGTGGATTCGCGCCTCGATCCAGGAATACATCCTGCGTAGCTGGTCGCTGGTGAAGATGGGCACCACCGCCGCGCAGAAGAAGCTGTTCTTCAACCTGCGCAAGGCCAAGAGCCAGATCTCGGCCTTCGAGGAAGGCGACCTGCACCCCGAGCATCTGTCGGCCATCGCCACCAAGCTGGGCGTGACCGAACAGGATGTCACCGACATGAATCGCCGCCTGGGCGGCGACGCCTCTCTGAACGCGCCCCTGCGCGCCGACGGCGAGAGCGAGTGGCAGGACTGGCTGGCCGACGACACGGCCGTGTCGCAAGAGACGGCCCTGGCCGAAAGCGAAGAGAAATCCCTGCGCATGGGCCTGCTTCAGGAGGCCATGGAAGAGCTGACCGATCGCGAGAAACACATCCTGACCGAGCGCCGCCTCAAGGACGACCCGGTCACCCTGGAAGAACTCGCCGGTCAATACGGCGTCAGCCGCGAACGTGTCCGCCAGATCGAGGTCCGCGCCTTCGAGAAGCTGCAAAAAGCGATGCGGGCCGCCGCCGAGGAACGCAATCTCGTCGACGCCTGATCGCGGCGCTCAAGCCGCCGCGAGATGATGGCGGGCTGAAGCGTCTCAGCCCGCCTGGGTCTTGGGTTCAGGCGCGCTGATGGCCAGCAGGGCGTTGATCGGGCCGACCAGATCGGCCTTGCCTGCGCGCCCGGACGCCATGCAGGTCTCCAAGGCCCCGGCGGCCAGGGCCAGCCGTGCGTCCGAGGTTTTCAGGGCCAGGCTCTTCAGGGTCTCAGCCTGCTGGCGCACCGCGCGCACCGCCTGGGCCGGGTCGCTGTCGAACTGGGCCAGAGCGGCCGCCAGGATGCGCAGGGCTTGGTCCTTGGCCGCCGCCACCGTCTGGGCAGCGGTCTTGGGCGCGTCGGCCTTGCGCTTGCGCGGACCTGCATATTCGCCCGAGTTGAACCGGCGCCGGTCGGGTCCGACATAGGCCACCGCCTCGACCCAGTCGCGGGGTTTCAAGGCCACGTTCTCGATGCGACGGAACAGATCGGCCGCCGTGAAGGGCTTGCGCAGAAACTCGTGCACCCCGGCGTCGCGCGCAGCCTTGATGGTTGTGGCCGTGGCGTCGGCGGTCACCATGATGATCGGCGCATATCGACAAGCCAGCGTGGAGCGTCGGATGCGCTTGGCCAGGTCCGCCCCATCCAGCCGCGGCCCGGTGCATTCGGTGATGATCAGGCCCGGCTCGACCTCGCGCGCCAGATCCATCACGCGCTGCTCATCCGATTCGAAGAAGATATCGCGCCCGCCCAGGCTTTTGACGATGTCGCCCAACAACCGCGCCGAGGCGCCGTTGGGATCGGCCACGATCACCCGACGCACGGCCGGCTCCAGCCGATGAACAGTCTTTTGATCCAGCGTGAACAAGCGAAGCGGCTCCTCTGAACCGCTTTCCTAGGCCATGCCGGTTAAGGCCCGTTGAACGCGGGCGGTTTCAGCCGTGTCCCTGGAACGGATCGCGCATCAGGATGGTGTCGTCCCGCTCCGGGCTGGTCGACAACAAGGCCACCGGCGCGCCGATCAGCTCTTCGACCCGCCGCACGTATTTCACGGCGTTGGCTGGCAGGTCGCGGAAGCTGCGGGCGCCCGCCGTGCTGTCGCTCCAGCCTTCCATCTCTTCATAGACCGGTTCGGCCGCCGCCTGGGCCTTCAGACTGGACGGCAGATAGTCCAACACCTCGCCATCGATGCGATAGCCGACGCAGATCTTCAGCGTCTCCAGCCCGTCCAGCACGTCCAGCTTGGTCAAAGCGACGCCGTCGATGCCGTTGATCGCCACCGACTGACGCACCAGCACCGCGTCGAACCAGCCGCACCGGCGCGCCCGGCCGGTGTTGACCCCGACCTCGCGCCCCACGGTCGCCAGATGCCGTCCGACCTCGTCATCCAGTTCACAGGCGAACGGTCCCTCGCCGACGCGGGTCGTATAGGCCTTCACGATGCCCAGCACATAGCCGACCCCGCGCGGTCCCAGACCCGACCCCGCCGCCGCCTGGCCCGCCACGGTGTTGGAGCTGGTGACATAGGGATAGGTGCCGTGATCGACGTCCAGGAAGGCGCCCTGTGCACCCTCGAACAGCACCCGCTTGCCGTTGCGAACCGCCCGGTCCAGCACCCGCCAGGCGGGTTGCACATAGGGCAGGATCTTCGGCGCGATCTCCAGAAGTTGCGCCAACAGGGCCTCCGGGTCGATCGGCTCCAGCCCCAGACCGGCGCGCAGCGGATCGTGGTGCGCCCGCAACCGGTCGATCTTGCGCTTCAGGTCGTCGGCGTCGGCCAGATCGCAGACCCGGATCGCGCGGCGCCCCACCTTGTCCTCATAGGCCGGGCCGATGCCGCGTCCCGTGGTGCCGATCTTGGCGCCCGGCGTGCTGGCCGCCGCCTCGCGCGCCACGTCCAGGGCCGGATGGATGGGCAGGATCAGACAGGCGTTCTCAGCGACCGACAGCACATCGGGGTCGATCCGCACGCCCTGGGCCTCGATGCTCTCGATCTCGCGCACCAGATGCCAGGGATCGACCACCACGCCGTTGCCGATGATCGACGGCTTGCCCTGAACCACGCCGCTGGGCAGTAGGGCCAGCTTATAGACCTTGCCGTCGACGACCAGCGTGTGGCCCGCGTTATGGCCGCCCTGGAACCGTACCACCATGTCGGCCCGGTTCGACAGCCAGTCGACGATCTTGCCCTTGCCCTCGTCGCCCCATTGGGCGCCGACCACCGCCACGTTCGCCAAGGTTCATGCTCCCGCTGATTGCGGGGCGCAGCCTATAGCGGGGGAATCGCCCGGTGTCGCGTCGTCGTCGGATTTATTCGCCTAGAGCCTGTGCGAACGCCCAATCCAGCCACGGCGTCAGGGCCTCGATGTCCGCCGTTTCGACGGTCGCGCCGCACCAGACCCTCAGGCCCGCCGAGGCGTTGCGATGGCTTTCCACGTCAAAGGCCGCCCCCTCGGCTTCCAGCAGGGCCTTCATCCGTTTGACCAGCGCCTGCCGCCCCGCCTCGTCCATCGCCTCCACGCGCGGATCGACGAATTTCAGACAGACCGAGGTCGTCGACCGCATCGCCGGGTCCTGGGCCAGCCAGTCGATCCACGGCGTCCGCTCGACCCAGGCGTTCAGCGCCGCCGCATTGGCCTGGGTCCGCGCGATCAGGGCCGACAGGCCGCCGACGCGCTCGGCCCACTCCAGGGCGTCGATCCAGTCCTCCAGGGTCCAGACCGAAAAGGTGTTGATCATCGAGCCGGTCGCCAGCGCCCGATCGAACCCCTTGCCGTCACGCAGCCTCAAAACCTTGGGCACGGGCCGTGGCGGCTCGTACCGGTCCAGCCGCTCGACCGCGCGCGGCGACAGGGCCGCGACGCCCAGCCCCGCCTCCCCGCCCAGCGCCTTCTGGAACGAGAAGGTCGCCACATCCAGCCTGGCCCAATCCAGCGGCATGGCGAAGGCGGCCGAGGTGGCGTCGCAGATCGCCAACCCCCGGCGATCCGCCGCGATGAAGTCGGCGTTCGGCACGCACACGCCCGAAGTCGTGCCGTTCCACGGAAACACCAGATCCTTATCGGGATCGACCCGGTCCAGGTCCGGCAGGCTCCCCCACGGCGCCGACAGCACCTCCGGCTCCAGCTTCAGGTGATCGCGCACCGCCGTCGCCCATTGCAGGCCGAAATTCTCATAGGCCATGACCTGCACCGGCCGTTCGCCCAACATCGACCACAGCGCCGCCTCGACCGCCCCGGTGTCCGAGCCGGGCACATAGACCAGCACCCAGTCGTCCGGGACCTCCAGCACCTGGCGGGTCAGCTTCAGTCCATGGGCGAACCGCGCCACCACTTCCGGCGCACGGATGCCGCGTCCCAACAGGTCGTGCGGCAGGGCCTGCGACGACCATCCCGGCCGTTTCGCCGTCGGACCCGAGCTGAACCAGGGCCGCTGCGGCCGTTCATTCGGCTTGGCGCTCATGGTTTGTAGGGCCGCTTGGTTCGCCATTCCTCGGCGAATTTGGTCAGGGCCTCGTCCTGCGGCTCCGGCAGGGTCACCACCAGTCGCGCGAGCAGGTCGCCTCGCTTGCCGCCCGCATGGCCGCCGCGCCCTTTCAACCGCAGAACCTTGCCCGAGTTCGACCCCGCCGGAACGGTCATCGACACCCTTCCTTCCGGCGTGGGCACGGTCACCTTGCCGCCCAGAACTGCGTCGGGAACCGAGATCGGCAGATCCATCTCCAGATCGGCGCCCTCGCGTCGGTACAGCGGGTGTTTGGCGATCTTCAGCTCGATCAGCGCATCGCCCGCCTCGCCCATCCGTCCCGGCGCACCCTGGCCGCGCAGCCGGATCACTTGGCCGTCGCCCGCCCCCTTGGGGATCGCCACGTCCAGGGTCCGGCCGTCCGAGAATTGAATCCGCCGCGTCGCCCCGGTGATCGAATCCTCCAGGCTGATCTCCAGCGTCGCCCGGATGTCCTGTCCCTTGGGCGTGAAATCGCGCGCGCCGCGCTGGCGCCCCTGGCCCCCGAACATGCCGAACAATTCGTCCAGGTCGATGTTCTCGAAGCCCGCCCGTCCGCCGGGACCGCCCGCGCCGCCGAAGCCGGAGAACCCGCCCGGCCCGCCGCCGCCGAAGCCCCGGAACTGCTCGCGTCCGTCGGCGTCGATCTCGCCGCGGTCGAACTTCGCTCGCTTGTCCTTGTCCCCTAACAGGTCAAAGGCCGCCGTCACCCGCTTGAACCGTTCCTCGGCGGCCTTGTCGCCGGGATTCTTGTCGGGGTGCAGGTCCTTGGCCAGCTTGCGGAACGCCTTCTTGACCTCGTCCGCGCTGGCGTTCCGCGCCACGCCCAATTCCTTGTAGGGGTCGCCGGCCACTGTCGCTCCGTTCCGCAAGGCTACGTGCGTCAGTTAAGCCATGCTCCCGCCGACCGAAAGGCCCACGGCGTCATACGGCCATCGAAAGTCGCGTCGCCGGCCCCCAGCCCCAGGCCTCGCCCCACGGACTGACCTCGACCGAGGCCGTCCCCAGTCCGCCCGGAAAGTCGACGGCTCGTTCGGCTTGGGTGTAGACGGCCTGGGGACCTTCGACCTCCAGGGTGCGCCGCACGACCCCGCCGTCCAGAAAACGCAGACGGAACCGCAGCCCCGGCTCCAGGCTTCGATCCCCGTCCCAGCCGTCGCCGTACAATCGACGGCGCGGCGTCCAGCGGATCATGATGTCCCCGTCGTTTGATCGCAGGTTCAGGTGCACGGGCGGCCAGGGTCGGTCGTGCACGCCCCGACAGGTCACCATCCGCGAGGTCACCCCCGCCCCGCCCGGCGGAGCGCCCGCCGGACCCGCTCGGAACACCAGAGGAAGCCCCCGCTCGTCGCGTCGGAAATCCAGTCGCGTCAGAGCGTCGTCCAGCATCACCACGGTCGCCCCCGCCTCGGCCCCCGCGCGCATCTCGGTCTCCGTGCCCTGCAAACCGCGCAGCAGGCCGCTTAAGCGCCAGACCCCGTCGCCCAGCGCCGTCGCCTGCCGAAAGGCGATCAACTCCCAACCCGCTTCGGTCTGCATCGCCAGCACGTTCGCGCCGCCCAGAACCGCCGCCGCCCCGCGGCTCTGCGGCGCCCGGCCTTCCAGCTTCACCGTCAGTCTGCTCACCCCGTCCCAGCGCCCGATCATGCCGGGCGCCAAGGCGGCCGTCAGTCGCCCGACCGTCGCCGACGCCTCCACCCGCGCCCGCCGGCTCAGCGCGTCAGGATCGGACCCCGCCTGCACCTCCATGGTTCGCCACGGCTCGGCCGCCACGGCCGCCAGCGGCCGGTCGTCGACTTCATGGCCCGGCAAGGGCGGCAGATCCAATATCGCCATGAACGGCGCGCCCGTCGGCTCTGGCGTCTCCGACAGGGGCGGTTCGGTGACGCCCAGATCCCCCGACTGCGGCATGACGCGCGGTCGCACCACCATATGCGGCGTCTCGTCCGACACGACCCGCTCGACGCGCCAGACGCCGTCCGCGCCCGGCGGCGTGACCGCGTCACCCGGCTCGAACCTCAAGGCCGCCAGAGGTCCCAGGGCCAAGGTCCGGCTCTCGACATCGGCGCCCCCGTCCAATGCGACGGCCGCCGCCAGCCGCGCCTGTTCAGGACTGCACGCCAGCGGCAGATCCAGATCGACGCTTCCGCCGCCCGCCTCCGTTTCGCGTCTCAACACGACCGCCGCCGTCTGGTGATCGGCCAAGGCGTCCACATAACGCACCCGCGCGATGGACGGTCTCTCCTCCAGCACCCGGTCGCCGCGCACGGCCGCGCCTTCGTCCGGCAAGGCCAGGGCGTCCGCCTCGATCGACATGACCAGGGCCTCGCGCCCCAGGATCGCCACCCGTCCGTCCCGCTCGGCGATCACCGCGTCCACCGCCCGCAACAACGGCTCCAGCGCATCTCGCGTCCGCATCGGCCGGTCGATGGCGTATCCCGTGACCTCGCCGTCCACACCCTCGATGACGAAGTCGTCCTCGCCCAGGTCGCCGCGCCTCAGCACCGCCGCGATCATCGCCGCCACATCCCCGACCAGACGCCCGTTCAGCCAGTGGCCGGTTCGCCACGCCGGGGCGTCGGCCCAGACGTCCTTGCGGGCCGGAAACGCCGGATAGGGCCGCGCGTCCCAACACCAGGCGTCGGCGGCCTCCAGCATCCGCCCCGCATAGGCCGTCGCCGCATTGTCCAACAGCGCCTTGTTCCACTCGCCCGCAGCATTGTGCGCGTCGATAGCGAAGGCCCCCGCCTCCAGCGGCGAATAGCTGTAGTGGTCGTCGGTCGGATGGAACAGCCGCACCTGCATCACCGGCGACCACCCGCACCCAGGCCTGGGGTCTCAGGCCGCGCACGCTGCGGTCGGCCAGCACATAGGCCCGCCCCTCGAACCGCCCGACCACCACGATGCCGCAGGCGTCGCCCTCGGCTGTCGCCGGCGGGTCCAATCCGACCACGATCCGCTCGAACCGTTCCGGCGCCCGTCCCTGACAGGCGTTCAGCATGGACTCGGTCCACAGCGTCCCGTCGTCCGACAGGACGCAGCCTTCCAGCTCCTGTTCCGCCAGCCGTGTCCCGCCGTACAGACTGTCCAGGCCCCGCAGGAAATTGGCCGACAGGTTCCGCCGATTGGCCGCCGTCGCCGCCCGCGTCGTCACCGTGCCCGGTTCAGCCATCAGCGTCTTCAGGGCCGCGATCGGCCGCGGCGTGGTCGTGATCACCAGCCGGGGATCGTCGCCCAGCCTCAGGCCCAGCCGCAGCATGGCCAACACTTCGCTCGGTCGTCGCCAGGCGCAGAATTCGTCGCACCAGGCCGCATGGAATTGCGGCCCGCGCAGGCTGTCGGCGTCCTCGGCCGAAAAGGCGTGGGCCGTCGCTCCGTTCGGCCACGTCAGTCGTCGCCGCCCCGCCTCATAGACCGGTCTGCGCCACGGCGCGGCCACGGCCTTCAGACCCGACGGTCCCTCGATCATCACCTCGCGCACGTCATGCAGGGTCGGCCCGACCAGGGCCAGGTGCGCGCCCGGTCTCGCTCGTCCGGTCAGCCATTCAGCCCCGGCGCGGGTCTTTCCCGCGCCACGCCCGCCCAGGAACAGCCAACTGCTCCACATGCCGTCGGGCGGTCTCTGCGCCCGATGGCCCCACAACCGCCAGTCCGTCCCGATCAGCCGCTCCAGGTCCTGCCCGATCGGCGCCAGCAGCTTCCTCCTCGTCGATGGCTCGCGCCAGCGCCACCAGTCGATGATAGAGGTCCTGGCGCAGTCGTTCCTCTCCGGCTGCGTCAAGCGCCTCGTCCTCCCCGTTCAACTGCGCTTCCCGGATCGTCGCCTCGACCAGCGCCTGCCTCAGCTTGACGCTCAGGGTCGCCAGCTTCAGCCGCCGCTCCGCATCGTCCAGATCGGCGCCGGAGATCGGTCTCAGCATCTCGTCCGTCAGGGCGATCAGAACGGCCAGGCCGTCCTGCGCCGCACCCCTTTTTCCGCCCATGCCTGAACTATAGGGGACCAGCGCCCCTAGGCGCGCGGAACGCTTTGGCGAACCTTATATCCCAATTGGATCAAGCGCTTGCGGCGGCTCGCACACGCAATGGCGGCGCCCGGTTTTCAGCCGCGCTCCAGCGCCCATTCCGGCGCCTCGTGATCCAGCGCGTCTTCCTCGTTCTCCAGCTCCAGCTCCGAGATCGTCTGGTTGCGCACCGACACGCCCGCCGTGTGCACCGTCTCCGGGTCGCCCGACACCAGCGGATGCCACGCCGCCAACGGCCGTCCTTCGTGGATGCGGCGATAGGCGCAGGACTTGGGCATCCACTCCAGCGCCTCGATATTGTGCGGCGTCAGCTTGATGCAGTCCGGCACATATTGGCGCCGGTTCTCATAGTTCGAGCACCGGCAGACGGTGGTGTCGAACAGCTTGCAATGCACCTTGGTCGGGATGACCTCGCCGGTGTCCTCGTCCTCGAACCGGATGACGCAGCACAGGCCGCACCCGTCGCACAGGCTCTCCCACTCCCGCGGCGACATCTCCGCCAGAGGCTTGGTTTCCCAGAACGCCGACATCAGAACCTCCCCCGCATAGCGGGGGAGGGGGACCACGAAGTGGTGGAGGGGGCGGAAAGGTGCAGTATCTGGGCCATGCGAGCGCCGGTCCTTACGCAAAAACGCGCGAAAAGTCTTCGTCGCCTCATGTCTCTGCCGGAAGTCTTGATTTGGACCCGCATCTGGGGGCGCGGCTTTCGTCGCCAACACCCGCTCGGCGCATTCATCCTCGACTTCTATCGCGCCAGCGATCGCCTCTGCATCGAGATCGACGGCCAGCAGCACGAGTTGGCGAAAGATCAGGCGCGAGACGCGCTTCTGCTCGCACAGGGCGTCCGCACCGTCCGTATTCCCGCCGCTGATATCCTGCGCGATCCAGACGCCGCCGCTGAATTCATCCTATCGCTTTGACGATCCTCCACCGCTTGCGGGGGAGGGGGACCGCGAAGCGGTGGAGGGGGCGAGGGACACGCTCGCCCTTTCCTATGGAATCTCCAGCCCTCTTCCCTTAGATCAGCGCGCGTTTCCGCCCCCTCCACCACGCTTACGCGTGGTCCCCCTCCCCCGCTATGCAGGGGAGGATCGAGTATTCCGATGTCCGCCAGACCCCCTCTCGTCGCCCTCAAGGACGTCCGTCTGCAAGACGGTCCCCGCCCCCTGTTCGAGGGCGTGGATATGGCCATCGAGCCGCGCAGCCGCGCGGCCCTGGTGGGCCGCAACGGGGCCGGCAAGTCGACCCTGATGAAGATCGTCATGGGCCTGGTCGAACCCGACGCCGGCGACCGATCGATTCAGGCCGGCACCCGTTTCGCCTATGTGCCGCAGGAGCCGGTCATCATCGGCGAGACCCTGCTCGACTACGCCGCCTCGGGCGCGGCCGAACGCTGGACCGCCGAGGCCTGGCTGACCACCTTCGGCCTGAACCCCGACAAGCCCGCCGTGAACCTGTCCGGCGGCGAGACCCGCCGCGCCGCCCTGGCCAAGGCCTTCGCCGAAGAACCGGACCTGCTGCTGCTCGACGAACCGACAAACCACCTCGACATCCTCGCCATCGAGCTGCTCGAAAACGAAATCCTCTCGGCCCGCTTTTCCGTCCTGGTCGTCAGCCACGACCGCGCCTTCCTGAACCGCGTCACCGACACCTGCCACTGGCTGGAGGGCCGCCGCGTCCGCACCCTCGACAAGGGCTTCGACGCCTTCGACGACTGGGCCGACAAGGTCATGGAGGAGGAAGCCGAGTCCCTGCGCCGCCTGACCAAGAAGATCGAGGCCGAGACCTACACCTTCTACCGGTCCATCACCGCCCAGCGCACCCGTAACGAGGGCCGCGCCCGCGCCCTGCAAGCCATGCGCGCCGACCGCGCCGAACGGGTCCGCGACCTGCCGAAAGAGCTGAACCTCGCCGTCGATTCCGGCGCCCTGTCCGGCAAGCTGGTGGCCGAGGTGAAGGGGATATCGAAGAGCTTCGCCCAGATCCTCCCCCGCGCAGCGGGGGAGGGGGACCAGGCACAGCCTGGTGGAGGGGGCGAACCTCACACACCGGCGCTTGAACTCGCCCCCTCCACCGCTTCGCGGTCCCCCTCCCCCGTGAAAGACGGGGGAGGATCGGTGCGCACGGTCATCAAACCCTTCACCACCCGCATCCTGCGCGGCGACCGGCTGGCGATCGTCGGTCCAAACGGCGCGGGCAAGACCACCCTGGTCAAGATCCTGCTGGGCGAGCTGGCGCCCGACACCGGGACCGTCCGCCTCGGCGCCAATCTGGAGCCGGTCTATCTGGACCAGTCCCGCGAGGGGCTGAAGTCCGACATGACCCTGTGGGACGCCCTGACGCCCGGGGGCGGCGACTCCATCCTGGTGCGCGGCCGTTCCATGCACGTCGCCGCCTACGCCAAGGACTTCCTGTTCCAGGAAAGCCAGTTGAAGCAGCCCATCTCCACCCTCTCGGGCGGCGAGCGCAATCGCCTGCTGCTGGCCCGCGCCCTGGCCAAACCCGCCAATCTTCTGGTCCTGGACGAGCCGACCAACGACCTGGACATGGACACGCTCGACAAGCTGGAAGAGCTGTTGGAGCAATACGACGGCACCCTGATCCTGGTCAGCCACGACCGCGACTTCGTCGATCGCCTGGCCACCTCGACCATCGCCATGAACGGCCGCGGCGACATCGTCGAAACCCCCGGCGGCTGGACCGACTTCCTGCGTCAGAACCCAGGCTTCCTTTCCCCTCCCCAATCCTCCCCCCTTGGGGGTGGAGGAACGAGCGCCGGAGGCGGTCGGACGACGGGACCGTCGAAGACGGTGGAGGGGGCTGCCGCGCGCACTTCGCCGCCCAAGAAGCCGTCCAAACTCTCCTACAAGGACGCCCGTCGTCTTGAGGAACTCGAAGGTCTGCTGGCCTCCCTGCCGGACGCCATCGCCAAACACGACGCCGCCCTGGCCGATCCCGACCTCTACGCCCGCGATCCCAAAGCCTTCGACCGCGCCATGACCGCCGCCGCCAAGGCCCGTTCTGACCTGGAGTCCGCCGAACTGGAATGGCTGGAGCTTGAGGAAAAGCGCGAAAACCTCGCCGGCTGACGCGTTTTCAACGACGTTCCGCCCCGCTGTGGACGGCGCGCAAGTCGCGCAGCCAGAACAACAATCTTGCGTCGAGAGGCTAGCCGTTCACCACTGACGCACAATCCATCCCCAATTTCGCCCACAGACGATGGATTTGAGGCGCTTGCCTCATAGCGGGTTTCGTCGGAACGTCAACGGGCCGAGGGACACGGCGGCGCGGAAAACCGGAGCGATCCGGGGATCAAAGCGAACCGGTCCGGCTCTCTGACCCGGCCTCCGGGCGCGGTCTTCGGACCCGAACGGACGACGCGGCAGGGCCTAGGCTCCCGAACGACGAAGGCTTCGGCCCCAGGACGTTCACGGAGAACCGGGCCGGGATCGATGGACGGCGCACGGCGAAGGCCGCGCGGAACGCCAAAGACCAGGAGCCGTCAGGATACAGCCGACCGCGGACGGGTTCGCCCCGCCGGCGCCCAGGCCAAGGTCCAGGCCCTCAATGGCCAAGTCCAACCCGGACTTGGCGAGGGGACGCAAGCAACGGTTCGACCGGGCTGGCGTCCCCTCGCTCAATTCCGGCGGCCGTCACCGGCGGTCAGCTCAGCCGACCCCGCCGTCCGCACCCGAGGGCGGCTCCGCTTCCCTTCCCCGACAACCCGCCCTAAACCAAGGCGCATGAGCGCCCCCTCCGCCTCCCGTCGCCGCGTCATGCTGGGCGCCGCCGGTCTCGCCGCCCTCGCGGGTCCGTTGGCGGCGTGCGGCCGCGTCGAGGCGCCGGTCGACGAACAGGGCCGGGTGCGGCTGCGCTTCGCCACCGACTGGCGCGCCCAGGCCGAGCATGGCGGCTTCTATCAGGCCCTGGCTTCCGGCGCCTATGAACGGCGCGGCCTGAACGTCCAGATCATCCAGGGCGGTCCCGGCGTGAACGTGCCCCAGTTGCTGGCTTCGGGCGCCGTCGAACTGGGCATGGGGTCCAACAGCTTCATCCCCCTGAACCTCGTGGCCGAGGGCGCCCCGGTGAAGGCCGTCGCCGCCTTCTTCCAGAAGGACCCCCAGGTCCTGATCGCCCACCCCGATCCGGCCCTGCGCACCATCGCCGATCTGCGCGGCCGCCCCTTCCTTCTGGCCGACGCCTCCGTCACCGCCTTCTGGGTCTGGCTGAAGGCCAAATACGGCTTCACCGACGATCAGGTGCGCAAATACACCTTCAACCCCGCGCCCTTCCTCGCCGATCCGCGCGCGGTCCAGCAGGGTTATCTGACCTCCGAACCCTATACGATCCGCCAGGTCGCCGGTTTCGATCCCAAGGTCTTCCTCCTGGCCGACGAGGGTTACCCCTCCTATGCCGCCATGGTCCTGGCTCCGAACGCCTTTGCGCGCGACAACGCCCAGGCCCTGCGCCACTTCATCGCCGCCTCGGCCGAGGGCTGGCGCGACTATATTCGCGGCGACGCCAAGGCCGCCGACGCCCTGATCCGCAAGGCCAACCCCGACATGACCCAGGACATCCTGGACCAGGCCCGGGACAAGCTGCGCGCCAACGGCATGGTCGACGGCGGCGACGCGGCCCTCTACGGTCTGGGGGCCATGACCAGCGACCGTTGGCAGGCCTTCTTCGACGTGACGTCCCAGGCGGGGGTCTATGATCCCGGCCTGAACTGGCGCTCGGCCTTCACCGACGATTATCTGCCGGGCCGTGGCTGACCAGCCCGCGCCCGTCGCGCGCCTGTCCGACGCCGTCGTCCGTTATCCCGCGCGATCCGTCGGTCCCATCGACCTGACCGTCCAGCCCGGCGACATCCTGGCCATCGTCGGCGCCTCGGGTGCGGGCAAGTCCACCGCCCTGCGCCTGCTCGCCGGTCTTGAGCGGCCCGATCAGGGTCAGGCCCTGACCACGCCCGGCCGCACCGGCCTGGTCTTCCAGGCGCCGACCCTGATGCCCTGGGCCTCGGCGCTGGATAACGTCGCCCTGCCTCTGGACCTGGCCCGCATTCCCCGTGTCCAGGCCCGTGACCGCGCCGCCGCCGCCCTGGCCGCCGTCGGCCTGGGCGACCGGCTCGACGCCCGCCCGCATCAGCTCTCGGGCGGCATGGCCATGCGCGTCGCCCTGGCCCGCGCCCTGGTCGACCGTCCCGCCCTGCTGCTGCTCGACGAACCCTTCGCGGCCTTGGACTCCGTCACCCGTCGCCGCCTGATCGAGGATCTGCACCGCCTGTGGGTCGAAGGCGCCCCCCGCCCCGCCGTCGTCTTCGTCACCCACGACGTGGACGAGGCCGTCTATCTCGCCGCCCGCACCGTGGTGCTTGACGCCGCGACCGGCGCCGTCGCCGCCGCCGTGGCCTCGCCGGGCGTCCTGCCCCGCCCCGCCGAGTGGCGTCTCGACCCCGCCTATCGCACCGCCGTCGAGACCGTCGCCGCCGCCCTGGCCGCGACCATGGAGGCGGCCACGTGAAGCGCCTGATCGACATCGCCGCGCCGTGGCTGCTGCTCGCCCTGCTGCTCGGCGTCTGGGAAGCCGCCTGCCGCATGGCGCACATCCCGCCCTATTTCCTGCCGCCGCCCAGCGCGGTCGCCGCCGCCCTGGTGACGTCCGCGCCCATTCTAGCCGCTTCGGCGGCGGTCACCTTCGGCATGGCGCTTCAGGCCCTGGCCGTCGCCTTCATCATCGGCGGCGGCCTGGCCCTGCTGGTCTCGCTCAGCCGCCCGGCCGAGGCCGCCGTGCGCCCCCTGGCCGTGGCGCTTCAGGTCACGCCCGTCGTCGCCATCGCGCCCCTGGTGCTGATCTGGTTCGGCCTGGACCATGCCGATCGCGCCGTCGTCGCCCTGGCCGCCGCCGTCGCCGTCTTCCCGCTGTTCTCCGGCGTCCTGACCGGCCTGAACAGCGCCGATCCCGACCTGGAGCGCCTGTTCGACCTTTACGGCGCCTCGCCCTGGCAAAGGCTCTGGCGCCTGCGCCTGCCCAGCGCCCTGCCCTTCGTGCTGGAGGGGGTGCGCGTCGCCGCTGGCCTGGCGGTCATCGGCGCCGTGGTGGCCGAGTTCGTCTCCGGCTCCGGCGCCGCCCAGGGTCTGGCCTGGCGCCTGCTGGAGGCGGGCAACCGTCTGCGCACCGCCGACCTCTTGGCGGCCCTGGTCTGGCTGACCGTCATGGGTCTGGTGTTGAACGCGATCATCGCCGCCGTCGAACGCGCCATCACCCGCCGCTCCGGCCGCCCGTTAGCCGGGGGTTAATCGCTCCGCCTCTAACGAAGGAGGCTGAACGCTGCCGTGGGAACCGCCGCCGTGCGCCACACCCTGATCCTGTCGATCGCCCTGATCGCCCTCGCCGGCGTCGCCCAGGCCCAGACGCGCCCGCCCGCCGACGGCCAGGCCGCCGGTCTGCGGTATCTGACCTGGACCGGCAAGGCGGCCCAGGCCGACGCACCCGACCGCACCGCGCCCGTCCCCTCTGTTTCGCCCCAACGCCCGGTCCCGGCCCGGTCGGCGCCGCCGCGCGTGATCCCCCACGGCGGCGCGCCTTCCATCGCCGCGCCCGCTCCCGCGCCCGTCGTGTCCCGAAGCGGCCTGACCCCCGCCAACGCCTGGATGCGGCCGCCCGTTGAGCGCAACGTCCAGGCGCCCCCGCCCGCACCCATGCCCGCCCCGGCCCCGGCTCCCATTCCGGCGGACAGGGTCCAGCCCGCGACCGCCGCCGCGGCCGCCGTCGCCGCCGATCCCATGGCTCCGCGCCGCGACGCCCCCATCTTCCGCCTTGGCGCCGCCGCCGCTCCGGTCGCCTCCGAGCAAGCCGCCCCACAGCCAGTGCGGCAGGCGGCCGCGATCTCCGGCTCTCAGGCGCGCTACTATTCGCTGCACCGTCAGAACGGCCGTCAGCCCGACGCCATCGCCATGCCCGCGCCCGTCTATCTGGACGCCCTGCCGGTCGAGTTGGAGCGCACGCCCCAGTCCGAGGATCTGGCCGAACCGCCCGCCGCCCCTACCGTCCTGCGCGACAACAACGGCCGGGTGCGTCCGGCTCCGCAGACGAACACCGACGACATCCAATGAACGCTTCCGCCGCACCTGCCCCATCGCCCTCGCGACTGCCGGACCTGATCGCCCTGGCCCAAGAGCCGTCCAGCGAGACGCGCCGCGCCCTGTTGCGCGAACTGACCGATCATTTCTTCGGCGCCCCGACCCATTCGCCGAACGAACAGGCCCTGTTCGACGCCGTCCTGTCCGACCTGTCGGCCGAGATGGAGAGCGCCGTGCGCGCCGAACTGGCCGCCCGTTTCGCGGCCGCGCCCAATGCGCCGCCGACCCTGATCCGCCGTCTGGCCAATGACGAGGCCGCCGTGGCCAGCGCCGTGCTGCGGACCTCGCCGGTCCTCAGCGAGGCGGAGTTGATCGAGGTCGTGCGCACGCGCAGCCAGGATCACATCCTGGCCGTCACCGAACGCGCCGAGGTGTCCGAGGCCGTCTCCGACGCCATCGTCGAAAAGGGCGACGACACGGCCCTGGGCAGCCTATTGCGCAACGACGGCGCCCGCCTGTCGCGCGCCGGGGCCGAGACCGCCGTCGAACGCGCCAAGGCCAATCCGGCCCTGCATGAGGCGGCCGTGGCCCGTCGCGGCCTGCCCGCCGACCTGCTGAACGAGATGTATTTCGTCGTCGAGGCCCGCCTGCGTCAGCGCATCCTCGAACAGAACGCCGCCATGGACCCGGTGCTGCTGGAAAGCGCCCTGGCCGCCGGCCGCGCGCGGGTCGCCGCCGACGACGGCGCCCTGCCCGCCGACTACGCCGAAAGCCTGGCCTATGTGGAAGAGCTGAAGGCCGCCGGCCAGCTCACCCCTCAGATGCTGGCGCGGTTCCTGCGCTCGGGCGGGCGGACGTCCTTCGTCATCGCCCTGGCCCAACTGTCCGACGTCGACTTCCACACCGCCGCCCAGATCATCGAGCGGCGCGAACTGGACGCTCTGGCCGTCATCTGCCGCGCCGCCGACCTGGACCGGGCCATCTTCCTGACCTACGCCGTCGTCCTGCTGAACAGCGAGGGCGACGCCATGGGCAAGGCGCACGGCTATGCCCGCATGTACGCCGATCTGACGCGCGACGCGGCCATGCGCACCCTGCGTTTCTGGCGCATGCGCCGGGGCGTGCAGGCGGCCTGAACCTGCACATCCGCCGCCGGTCTTCACGCGGCAGGCTTCAAACAGCAAAACGCCCGCCTCCTGTCAGAGGCGGGCGTCCGCATCTCGATCTATCGACCGCTTACTTCTTGGCGCGACCGCCGCGCGCGGGTTTGCGGCCGCCCTGGCCCAGGCCCATCTGCTTGGCCAGATCCGAACGCGCCTTGGCGTAGTTCGGCGCGACCATGGGATAGTCTTTCGGCAGACCCCATTTGGCGCGGTATTCTTCGGGGCTCATGTCGTATTTGGTGCGCAGGTGGCGCTTCAACGACTTGAACTTGCGGCCGTCTTCCAGACAGATCAGGTAGTCGGGGCTGATCGACTTGCGAACCGGCACCGCCGGTTCTTGCGGTTCCGGCTCGGGTTCGACGCCGCCGCCGGCGACCTGCGACAGCATCGCGTGAATGCTGGAGATCAGCCCCGGAAGGGCGTCAGCGTTGACCGTATTGTTGCTGACATAGGCCGACACGATGTCCGCCGTCATTTCCAGCAGTTCAGGCTTTTCTTCCATTGGGACGCCCCGACCTTCCGTCATATGAATTTTGATCTGACCGGAATCGATCAGAAACGACGGTTGTCAATACGGAGCTTCGGATCGAAAAGCAATGTGCGCTTAAATTCAACTGAACCGCGTCTCTATTCAGTTTTAAAGCCGAATGATTGCCGAACAGGTCTAGCGGCCGAAGTCCTGCGCCAGAGCCATCATCGCGGTGCGCTCGGGCGTCGAATATTCATCGACGGCCCCGTCTTCGCCATCCCTGATCGCGCGCATCAGGGCCGGAGTCATCGCCGAGGACAACGACCAGTTCCAATACCGCAATACCGTCTGGGCGCGATCGACCGCCAGCATGTCGAAGGTGATCTGAACCCGCACCCAGGCCGGATCGACCAGGCCCGCCTGCGTCGTCTCGGGGCGGCGCATCGACCGCCACAGGTTGCGCAGGTCGCTCTTGCCCAGGCCCGTCGCCTTGCACAGGATCGCCACCGGCTCGCCGCCGACATCGCCCAGGATCTTGGCGCCGGTCAGCGGCTTGACCCCCGCCAGATAGGCGATCTCGGCCGCGACCTCGCGGCTCAGGCCCCGATCCCCGGCCGCCTGGACCGCCTCCTCCAGACTTCCAAAGGGACTCTTCTCGATCGCGGCGCGATTGCGTTGTCGACGCTCGATGAATTGCAGCGCCTTTCTCGACACCGGATCTTGCCAGTTCTCTATCGCGGCCATGGGGAAGACGTCGTCGACGACCTCCTGCATCACCTCACGCGATACGGCGAAGCGTTGCAGGATGGTCCTGCGGTCCTCCGCATCGCACCACCAGAACATCGCATAGGCGCCCGACGGCCGCAGCTCAGGCCGCTTCAGCAACAGGTGGCACAGGGCGTTCGTCGTACGGCTGGCCGCCACCACCATCTCGACGGCGCCTTGCGACAGGCGCGCCGTGGGGTTCTTCAGCACCGCCTCGATCACCACCGCTTCGCCAAAGCCGACCAGGCTCTCGGTCACCACCTCCGACAGGCCGCGCCGACCGGCCATCAAGAGCCGATGTTCCGGTCCCGTATCGCGGACGCACCCCACCAAGTCCGCGTCGTTCAGGGACGCGCACTGTTCGATCAACAGCCCCGCGATCGACGGTTCGTCGCGCAACAACAGCCGCGCCAGGCTGTTGGGCAGTTCGGACAACGGCGCCAGGCGCGCCGTCACCCGCCGCCGTTCCTCGGGCGCCGCCAGACGCAGCATCTCGACCAGCAGATCGCCCGTGACCGCGCGCTCGAAGGCGTTGATCCGACTGGCGGGCAGCGAAACGACGTCGGCCAGGCGCTTCAACAGCGCGTGCCGCGCCTTGAACGCCCCCTTGGGGGCGCCGTCCGTCATCGCCGGAACCGCCTCATTCATGCCGCCCAGCCTAGCCGCACACGGTTAACCGGGCGTGTCGCTCAATCGAAGGCGTCCCAAGCGGCGCGGCTCGTCGCCGTCGATTTGAACGGCAGCTCGACTTCGCCCGCGTCGCGGAACGTCAGCCGCAGCCGCGCCGTCCGTCGCGGGTCGTGGCCGATCAGCATCAGATGCAGCCGGCTGCCGGGCCGGATGTCCAGGGTCCCGCCCGCCGGCGCGTCCAGCGCCTCCACCGTGTCCATGCCGGATCGATCCTCGCGGATTCGGTGGATCTCGATGCGCGCGGCGCAATCGCAGGACGCGCCGATCAACTGGTCGGCCTCGGTCCCGTCATTGGCGATCCTGAGATAACCGGCCGCGTCGCCCGGCTCCCCATTGGTCGCCAGGATCATCCGGCTCAGCCGCAAGGCTCCATGTTCGACCTGATCTGTGTCGCCCACCACGGGCAAGCGCACTCGCGCCGTCGGGTCCTGGCGATAGTCGAAGCCGCCGACCTCGACCCAGGCGCCGTCCTTCTGGGTCGAAGAGCGCACGCGGTAAACGCCGTCCGCCCCTATTTCGCCCGTGGCCCGCAACCGCTGGACGCTCGAAGCGCCGTGCACCGTCTCGTCGATGGTGAAGACGCCCGGCGCCGAGGGTGTGATGGTTCCCGTCGTGTGGAAGCCGCCGGTGGTGAAATAGTGAAAGACGTAGACGTCGCCTTCTCGCGCGATCAGGGTCTCGCCTCCGTAGACGCCGCCGTTGACCGCATGGCTGACGCGCAGGGCATGGCCGCCGACCGCCCAGTCCCAGCGTTGCACGTCCTCGACACTCGCCCCGTCCGGTCCCACGCCGCGACCACGCCAGATCTTGCCGATCAGCGGCGCGAAGGGCGCGAAGGCGGCGCGCGCGTCATAGGCCGACGTCTCCTGGGCCGAGGCCGGAAAGGCCGCCGTCGTAAAGGTCAACGCCGCGGCGCAGGCGGCGAACGCCAAGGTCGATCGCATGGTCCCTCCTCGGACGATCTCAGGGCCGCTCGTCCCCTTCGTCATGCCTCATCACGCGCGGCCGCGACTCAAAAAGTCAAAGCCCTTCAAACAGGGCCGTCGACAGATAGCGTTCGGCGAAGCTGGGGATGATCGCCACGATCGTCTTGCCCGCATTCTCGTCCAGCGCGGCCAGGCGGAAGGCGGCGGTCAGGGCGGCCCCGGAGCTGATGCCGACGGGAATGCCTTCGCTGCGGGCGGCGCGGCGGGCCATGTCGAAGGCGTCATCGTTCGAGACGGTCTCGACGCCGTCGATCACGGCGCGGTCGACCACGGTGGGCACGAAGCCGGCGCCGATGCCCTGGATCTTGTGCGGGCCGGGCTGGCCGCCGGACAGCACCGGACTGTCGGTCGGCTCCACGGCGATCATGCGCACCGAGGGTTTCCTGGCCTTCAGCACCTGACCGACGCCGGTGACCGTGCCGCCGGTGCCGACGCCGGCCACGACGATGTCGACGGCGCCCGCCGTGTCGTTCCAGATCTCTTCGGCCGTGGTGGCGCGGTGGATGGCGGGGTTGGCGGGGTTGTCGAACTGGGCCGGGCTGACCGCGCCGGGCGTGCGCTCCAACAGTTCTTCGGCCATGGCGATGGCGCCCTTCATGCCTTTCTCGGCGGGCGTCAGCACCAGTTCGGCGCCCAGCAGCTTCAGCATCTTGCGCCGTTCGACCGACATGCTCTCGGGCATGACCAGAACCAGTTTGTAACCCTTGGCCGCCGCCACGAAGGCCAGGGCGATGCCGGTGTTGCCGCTGGTCGGTTCGATCAGGACCGAGCCGGGACCGATCTTGCCCGCCTGCTCCAGCGCCTCGATCATGGCCACGCCGATCCGATCCTTCACCGAGGCGATCGGATTGAAGAACTCCAACTTGGCCAGAACCCGCGCCTTGGGCTTCAGCTCGGCCGAGAGACGCGGCAGTTCGACCAGGGGGGTGTCGCCGATGGTGTCCAGGATCGAGGCGTAGACCTTGCCCCGACCGGTCTTCAGGTGGCGCGAGGCGTCATAGGCGGCGTCGGACATGGGGGAGATCTCCAATCGGCTGAGGCCCTCCACATAGTCGGCCCCGCCCTTCGGCAAAAGTGGCGTCTGGCCGCATCGCCGCCTTCAGGAACCGCCCGCCAGATGCGCCCGCGCGGGATCGAAGCCGACCACCTCGCGGATCACGATCATGCTCTTGAAGCTTCGGACGTTGGCCTCGACGGTCAGTTCACGCAGGCAGAAGGCCTCATATTCGGCCATGGACCGCACCGCGACCGTGACCAGATAGTCGGTCTCGCCCGTCACGTCCCAGGCGCCCTGGACCTCAGGACTGGCGGCCAGGGCGCGTTTGAACGCCTCCATCGCCGGACGCTCCTGGGTCGTCATCTCGACCAGCACATGCAGCACGATGCGCGGTTCGACGCGGGCGGGATCGACGATGGCCACATCGGCCTTGATGACCCCCTCGGCCCTCAACCGTCTGAGGCGGCGCAACACGGCGGATTCCGACAGGCCCACCGCCTCGGCCGTCACCCGCGCCGGCTCCAGATTGTTGCGCCGGACCCGCGCCAGCAGCCGATGGTCGAATGCATCCAGATCGATGAAATTCGTCATTTGATGACCATTGAAGACGAAAACAGGTGCATTCACGCCTGAAATCGCCGAGAAACACAAGCCGTCCTGGCCTAGGCTCCGGGCATGACCGCCCTGACCCTCTCCCCCGCCGCCGTCCGCGCCCGCTGGGCGCCGTTCGTGCCCTATCTGGCCCTGTTCACGGCCATGACCTCGCTGGCCTTCGGCACCTCCTTCGCCAAACAACTGTTCCCCCTGGTCGGCGCCCAGGGGACCGCCGCGCTGCGGGTCGGGTTGGCGGCCGTGATGCTGACGGCGATCTTTCGGCCGTGGCGGGTCCGTCTGACCAAGGCCGACGTCGGCCGTCTGTTGGCTTTCGGCGGGGCCATGGGTCTGTTGAACCTGACCTTCTACATGTCGCTGAAGACCATTCCCCTGGGTCTGGCCTTGGCGATCGAGTTCACCGGTCCCCTGGTCCTGGCCCTGGTTCATGCGCGGCGACCGGTGCATTTCGCCTGCATCGGCCTGGCCGCGGCGGGCCTGCTGATGCTGCTGCCGTTGCGCCAGGGCGCCGGGGCGTTGGACCCGGTCGGGGTCGGCTTCGCCCTGATCGCCGCCGTCTGCTGGGCGCTGTACATCATCTTCGGCAAGCGGCTGGGCGGCGTTCCCGCCGGTCCTTCGGTCGCCATCGGCATGACCGTCGCCGCCCTGGTCATCCTGCCCTTCGGCGTGGCCGAGGCGGGGATCGGCCTGCTGGCGCCCGCCGTCCTGACCACGGCCCTGCTGGTCGCCGTCGCCTCCAGCGCCCTGCCCTATTCGCTGGACATGGTGGCCATGCGCGGCATGCCCAAACGCACCTTCGGCGTCCTGCTGAGCGTCGAACCCGCCATCGGCGCCGTGGCCGGGGTGCTGTTCCTGCACGAACTGCTGACGCTCCAGCAATGGGCCGCCATCGCCGCCATCATGGCCGCCTCGGCCGGAGCCATCCTGACCACGCGCCAGGAGACCGCCGCGACGACCGCCCCGGACAGCGTCGACCAACTCCCGGCCTAGCCGTCTTCACCCCTGGTTAACCATGACGGCCCAAAGGTTAACGCCTGTCCTGGGGCGTTCCATTTGCGCAATCTCGTCGCCGCCGTCGAAGCGATCGATCCGTTGATCGTGACCGGCAAGGTCGCCGGGGTCAGCGGCCTGCTGATCGAATCCCGGGGCGGCCTGTCGCGTCTGGCCGTCGGCGCCCGGGCCGAGATCGGACGGCGCGGCCTGCCCGCCCTGCCGGCTGAAGTGGTCGGCTTCCGCGACGCCAAGGCCCTGCTGATGCCGTTCGGCCCGGTCGAGGGCGTGGCCCCCGGCGCCGACATCCGCATCATCGACGCCGCCGCCGCCGTGCGCCCGACCACCGCTTGGCTGGGCCGGATCATCGACGCCTTCGGCAATCCCATCGACGGCAAGGGACCCTTGCCGCAAGGCCCCGCCGCCTATCCCCTGCGCGCGCCCCCGCCCCCGGCCCATTCGCGCGGCCGGGTCGGCGCGCGTCTGGACCTGGGCGTGCGCGCCATGGACGTCTTCACCACCACCTGCCGGGGCCAGCGTCTGGGCATCTTCGCCGGTTCGGGCGTCGGCAAGTCGGTGCTGCTGTCGATGCTGGCGCGCCAGGCGACCTGTGACGCCGTGGTCGTCGGCCTGATCGGCGAACGCGGCCGCGAGGTGCGCGAATTCATCGAGGAGACCCTGGGCGAAGAGGGGCTGAAGCGCGCCATCGTCGTGGTCGCCACCAGCGACGAACCGGCCCTGAAGCGCCGGCAGGCCGCCTATATGACCATGGCCTGCGCCGAGTTCCTGCGCGATCAGGATCTGGAGGTCCTGTGCCTGATGGACTCGGTCACCCGCTTCGCCATGGCCCAGCGCGAGATCGGCCTGGCCGCGGGCGAGCCGCCGACGACCAAGGGCTACACCCCCACCGTCTTCACCGAACTGCCCAAGCTCCTGGAGCGCGCCGGTCCCGGCCCGATCCGGCCCGACGGCACGACGGCGGGACCGATCACCGCCCTGTTCACCGTGCTGGTCGACGGCGGCGACCATGACGAGCCGATCGCCGACGCCGTGCGCGGCATTCTGGACGGCCACATCGTCATGGACCGCAAGATCGCCGAGCGCGGCCGCTTTCCCGCCATCGACGTGCTGAAGTCCATCAGCCGCACCATGCCCGCCTGTCAGACGCTCGAGGAGCGCGAGTTGAACCGTCGCGCCCGCCAGTGCCTGAGCGCCTATTCCAACATGGAAGAGTTGATCCGCATCGGCGCCTATCGGTCCGGCGCCGACCCCGTGGTTGATCGCGCCATCACCCTGAACCCGGCGCTGGAGAGTTTTCTGACCCAGTCGCCGGACGACGCCACCCGCCTTTCGGATTCCTTTAACCGACTGGAAGGCATCCTGAACGTCGGCATGATCAAGGAGTGACGCGATGACCGCCTGGGCACAATCGCTGATCCGCATCTCCAACTATGAGGTCGAGACGTTGCAGAAACGTCTGGCGGAGATCACCGCCCGCCGCGCCTCGGCCGAAATGCGCCTGGCCGTGCTGGACGCCGAGGCCGAGGTCGAGCGCGAACGCGCCCGCCACGACACCGAGTCCGGCCTGCTGCTGCAAGCCTATCTGATGGGCTGGAAGGCCCGCAAAGGCGCGGCCGAAACCGATCTGCACGACCTCGACCTGGAGGAGGAGGGCGCCCGCGACGCCCTGACCGGCGCGTTCGAGGAGTTGAAGAAGTTCGAGCATGTGGCCGAGACCACCCGTCTGAACGCCATTCTCGCGGCCGGCCGGCGCGAAACCGCGGCCTTCGACGAACTGGGCCTGAGACGGCGTGCCGTCTGAGCCGTCAGATCCTCCCCCGAGCATCGGGGGAGGGGGACCATGCCCCGCATGGTGGAGGGGGCGACCCCAGACACCGGCCGTGGCTTTCGCCCCCTCCACCGCTTCGCGGTCCCCCTCCCCCGTTCCGCTACGCTCCCCGGGGGAGGATGTTTCACGCCGCCTCTTCCTGGCTTCCACCCTGGCCCTGGCCGCCTGCGACCGGAACGCCGCCGCCCAGTCTGCACCGCGCGTCGCCCCCCCGCTCAAGTCCCTCGCCGCCTTTCCGGTCGGAACCTGCGCCATGACCGGCCAGTTCGACGATCCCCAGTGGCTCGAACTGGCGACCCGTCACTTCTCCCAGCTCACGCCCGAGTGGGAGATGAAGATGGAGTACATCCTCCTGGCCGACGGCCGCCGCCGCTGGGACGCGCCCGACCGCATCGCCGCCTTCGCCCGCGGCCACGGCCTGCGGCTGCACGCCACCACCCTGATCTGGTACGCTCAGGACCATCCCTGGTTCAAAAGCCTGACCGGCGAGCGGTTCGGCCGCGAATATGATCGCTGGATCGCCGACGCCGCCGGGCGCTACGCCGGCCAGGCGGCGGGCTGGGACGTGGTCAACGAGCCGGTGGCCGAGGACGGCGACGGTCTGCGCGATTGCCTCTACAGCCGGGCGCTGGGCCAGGACGGCTACATGATCCGCGCCTTTGAGCAAGCCAGGGCCGCCGATCCCCAGGCCGTGCTGTTCCTCAACGACTACAATCTGGAAAACAATCCGAGGAAGGGCGCGACCTTCCTGCGGCTGGTCGAGCGGCTGCTGAAGGCCGGCGCGCCCGTCGGCGGCATCGGGACCCAGTCGCACCTCGACATCGAAATCCCCGCCGGTCAGACGGCCGCCTTCATCCGCGAGGCCGCCCAGTTCGGCCTGCCGATCCATGTGTCTGAGCTGGACGCCTCGCTGCGGCGCGACGGCGCCTTCGATCCGCGCACGCCGAAACAGAAGCGCGATCAGCAGACCGCCCGCGTCGCCGAACTGACCGAGGCCTTCATGGCCCTGCCCCCGGCCCAGCGATACGCCTTCACCGTCTGGGGCGTGCGCGACACCGACAGTTGGCTGCGGCGCGGCGACAAGGACGACGGCAAGGACAGCCCGCTGCTGTTCGACGCCTCAGGCGCGCCGACGCCGATGTTCGACGCGGTGGCGGGGGCGTTCAGCAGGTAGAGGGTGATCCAAGAACCCGTACGTCCGCGATCAGCGGGCTGGATTGTGACGGCAGTCGACTCGTTGCGGACGCCAGGGGATATATCGAAAAGACGCTAAGCTTCCTCATGACGGCTACGGTCAAGATACCCAAACGCCCGCTCGAGCAGCCTCGGACCACTGCCCGGTCGGGGACTTTCGGAACAGTATCAACTCGCCAAGGCCTGACAACGGCGATTCTTCCCGCCCCAGATATACAATGGCCTCTCGGCCATTCGGAGACACGACGGCGCGTTCGATCATCACCTCCACCTTGGCGAAATCACTGTCATCGTCGGTCGTTTTCGTCGTTCGGACGTGAACAAATCGATTGTCCGCTTCCGATGCAGCACTTCTCACACTCGGGCAGCTAATGCCCGTTGCGGGAGGAGTGTTGACTACCGCGTGCGCGGTGACAGACGAGGGTCCCCGGACCGTAATCGCGTGGCCGGACGCGGGATCGATTGCATGCCACTGGGCCTGCAATAAGATGTCCTCACTTCGCCAGTGCTGATTCTTGGAGACAGGCTCATGCGTCCAAAGACGCCAGGGCCTGTCGTTGGAAGTGTTCGCCATCAACGCGAGCAGGGTAATCTCACAGGCTTCCGTCTGACTTACCGTAGGTGGTATCGGCTCGTTCGTTCGATCGCATGCATTTAACGCTATGGCTGCAACCACTGAGGCGCTAGCCGCGCTGATTGAAGGTCTCGATGCGCGGTTTCGGACGGACTTCATGGGGGAACTATGTCCCCCTGAGCCTATCGTGCAAAGTCTACTTCCCACCCATAGCTGACGTTCGCGATCCCCAGCCGACAGTCGCCCAATTGCAAAACGCCCGCCGGTCATCCCGGCGGGCGCTTCGATGTTCAGTCTGTGACGCCGGATCAGGCGGCGACGGTCTGCGACCCTTCCTGCGGATCGCGCAGCACATAGCCGCGGCCCCAGACGGTCTCGATATAGTGTTTGCCGCCCGCCGCCGTCGCCAGCTTCTTGCGCAGCTTGCAGATGAAGACGTCGATGATCTTCAGCTCCGGCTCGTCCATGCCGCCGTACAGGTGGTTCAGGAACATCTCCTTGGTCAGGGTCGTGCCCTTGCGCAGGCTCAGCAGCTCCAGCATCTGATATTCCTTGCCGGTCAGATGCACGCGGTGGCTGTTCACCTCGACCGTCTTGGCGTCCAGGTTCACGGCGATCTCGCCAGTGTGGATGATGGCCTGGGCGTGCCCCTTGGAGCGACGGACCACGGCGTGGACGCGGGCGATCAGCTCGTCCTTGTGGAACGGCTTGGTCATATAGTCGTCGGCGCCGCCGCCGAAGGTCTTCACCTTGGTCTCGATCTCGTGGGTGCCCGACAGGATCATCACCGGGGTGTTGATCTTGCCGACACGCAGTTGGCGCAGAACTTCCAGACCGCTCATGTCCGGCAGGTTCAGGTCCAGCAAGATCAGGTCGTAGTCATAGATCTTGCCCAGATCGATGCCTTCTTCGCCGAGGTCGGTCGTGTAGACGTTGAAGCCTTCGGACTTCAGCATCAGCTCGATGCTTTGCGCCGTGGCGTGATCGTCTTCAATCAGCAGAACGCGCATTCATGCCCCTCCAGGCGAAGCTTGACCGTCACACCCGTTTCAAGACGAACGGGTAACCTTGTTCGGACGTTAATCGGCCGAAGCCTTAAGAAACGTTAACGCCGCCCCATTGAGGCGAATCGTAGGCTGATTTGCGAATCGGCGTCGAGAGTCCCGAGTCAAGCGGACTCACTTTTCCGTCAGCCACGCGCCACGCGCGCGCTCAGCCGCCCGACCACGCATGGTTGTCGTGCGACGCCGCCCGTCGCGGCGGGCGATGCGACCGGTTTTGACGTTGAATAAGACTATATTCCTATCATAGTCGCCACGTCCGCCAGAATGCGGACGACGTTCAATCAGGGGAGTCTGGAGTGTCCGAACCGTACCGCGTGCCCGTCATGGAGACCGACCGGTCCAAGGCCGGCCTGGCCATTCATCTGGTCGCCACCGCCACCGGCCTGTCGGCCCGGCGCATCGCCTCGCGCGACCGGCTGCGCGACGGCCATTGCCGCGCGCGCTGGCTGGCCATGTATCTGAGCCACATCGCCTTCGGCTGGCCGTTGGAGCGGGTCGGCCATGTCTTCGGCGTCAACCGCGCCACGGCGGGCAATGCCTGTCGTTGGGTCGAGGACGAGCGCGACCGGCCCGAGCTGGACGCCATGCTGGACCGTCTGGAGACCCTGATCTCCACCCTGTTCGAGGCGCCGCTGTGCGATCTGCCGCGTTGACCGCCTCGCCGGATCGCGCCCGAACCCTGCTGGCCCGACCCGGCGCCTGGTTGGAGGCGCAAGGCGCCGCCTACGCCGTCCGGCTGGGACCCGACCGGCGCTCGCGGGTGGTCACCACCCTGGACGAGACCGGCCTGCGCGCCCTGATCGCCCGGCCGGGCCTGCGGCCGCGCGATGGCGGCGGCTGGCGCCTGCGGCCCGAGGGCGAGACCGCGCCTGACCGGTCGGGCCGTCCCGGCGTGGAGGACGGTGAGCGCCCGCTGATGGAGACCGACGGCCGTCTGACCTCGCGCCGCGCCAATCTGGGCGAAAGCCCCGTCCTGTGGCTGGCGCGGCGGGGATATTTGACCCCGGCCCAGGCGGCGGCGGGCGAACGGCTGCGCGCGGACGCCGAAATCGCCCTGGCGGGACCGTCGCTGACCATGCGTTGGGACGCCCTGCCCCGTTCGGGCGCGGGAACCTCGGCGCGGATCGAACCGACCGACCGCGCCCTGGCCGCCGCACGCCGCGTCGAAGCCGCCTTGACCGCCGCCGGGCCGCGCCTGCGCCCGATGCTGGACCGCATCTGCGTGCGCGGCTCGTCGCTGCGCCTGGCCGAAGAGGGGCTGGGATTGAGACGCCGTGAAGGCCGGGCGGCGCTGTGCGCGGGACTGGACGCCCTGGTCCGCCACTACGGGATCGAACGCCGCTAGGGTCCGAACGCCATTCAGCGCAGGGCCGTCGAATCTAGACTCGATCGACTAGATAGACTCGATAGACGCGCTTTTTTTCGGGCCTGCCCCCTAGATGAAGACCCCATGATCGGCTCTGCGTTTCGCCAAGGCCTTCAAAGCTCCGTCACCCTCGGGCTTGTCCCGAGGGCCTATCTCGGCGGCGTCCTCGAACGCGGAGGGTCCTGACCAGCGGTCACAATAGCCTCGGTCTGGCCCGCAGCCCCCATGGCCCCTCGGGACAAGCCCGAGGGTGACGGAGGTTTGCGGCTTCACGAACCTAGGCCGCCAGCGCCGCTTCCCTGATCCGGCCGACCATGTTGTTCAGGCCGTTGGCGCGTTGGCGGGTCAGGGCCTGGGGCAGGCCCAGACGGTCCAGAGCCGCACGGGCGTCGAACGCCAGGATCTGATCCGGCGTGCGGCCGGAATAGAGTTTCAGCAACAGGGCGACATTGCCCTTGGACAGGGCGCTGTCGGAATCCGCCCGGAACCACAGCCGCCCGTCCCTCGTCTCGGACGCCAGCCACACCTGGGCGGCGCAGCCCGGCACCTTATGGACTTCGGTGCGGTCGGCGTCGGGCAACGGCGCCAGACCCTTGCCCAGGTCGATGACGTATTCGATCCGTCCCTCCCAGTCGCCCAGCAGGTCGAACTCCTCGACCAGTTCGGCCAGAGCGTCTTCGGGGGGCGGGGGCGTGTCCATCGCGCCGCCAGATAGGCCGTCCGGCCGTTAAGGACAATCGCCCGCTCCATCCCCAGATGAACGCGGTTCAGGCCCAGACCGCTCCTCGCCTGTCGCGGGAGCGGTCTTTAGACGACTCGCCAGGAAAGCTAGGCTCGCGCGGCCTTTCCACCGCTCGGACCCTCCTGCTTGAGCCACCCCCCCTCCCCTCCCGCCAAGGCCTCGTCGGGCGGACGCCCGGCCCTGGCCGCATGGCACGTGGGTTGGGCCGCGGCGGTCGCCATACTGGCGCTGGTCGGGCGGCTGCTGGGCGCGCCGGGTTTGGGCGACGCGGGATCGGTCGGCCTGCTGGTCATGGTGCTGCCGGGGCTGGCCGGACTGGCCCTGTTGTGGCGCGATGGGCCGGGATCGCGCGCCCTGGTGCTGGCGGCCTGGATCTTGGCGGCGACGGCGACCGCCAGCTTGACCGGCGGCCTGTCCGGCTCGGCGGCGGCCATGACCATCATGCCCCTGGCCGCGGGCGTCATGCTGGACCGGGCGCGCCTGGTCGCGGCCGGGGCCGTGGGCGCGGGCGTCGCCGTCCTGGCCGGTCTGGTCGCGACCTGGCTGACGGAACCGGACGCGGCGGCGCCCTTGACAGCGGCCGTGGCGGGACTGCTGACGCTGACCGCCCTGTTCGCCGCCCTGCGGCTGACGGCCCAGGACCATGCGGCCCGGCTGGAGACCGCCGAAGAGACGGTGGCGCGGGTCGAGGGCCTGTTGTCGGGCCTGCCGGGCCTGAGCCTGGTGCTGGAGCCTTCGGGCCGGGTGCTGGCGGCCTATGGCGTCGCGCCGCCCGCCCTGCCGATCGACCCCCTGTTCGATCAGGGCCTGATCGCCGCCATCCACGCACCGGATCGGCCCGCCGTCTTGTCGGCCCTGGACAAGGCCCTGGCCGGACAGGCGGCCCAGGCCCGTTTCGCGCCGCGCCTGGCGCTGGACCGCCGGGTGGTCATGGCCTTGCGCCCCTTGACGGACCCCGGCGGCGCACGGCGCGTCATCGCCCTGGCCTTCGACGACACCGGCCAGTACGCCCAAGAGGTCGCCTTGGAGACCGCCCGCGCCGAGGCCGAGGCCCAAAGCGCGGGCAAGACCCGCTTCCTGGCCAATATGAGCCACGAACTGCGCACGCCCCTGAACGCCGTGCTCGGCTTCTCGGACATGATGCGCCAGGGCCTGTTCGGCCCGCTGACGCCGAAATACGCCGAATACGCCGCCTCCATCCATGAGGCGGGCGGGCATCTGCTGGATCTGATCAACGACGTTCTGGACGTCTCCAAGATCGAGGCCGAACGCTACGAACTGGCGCTGGAGCGGTTCGACGCGCGCGAGGTTCTGTCGGCCGCCGTGGCCCTGGTGCGCGTCCAGGCCTCAGATCGAAACGTAGAGCTGGCGGCCGTCCTGCCGGGCGAGCCGATCCCGGTCACAGCCGACCGGCGAGCGTTGAAGCAGATCGCCCTGAACCTCTTGTCCAACGCCATCAAATTCACGCCCTCGACCGGTTCGGTGACCGTCACGGCCGACGCCGTCGGTCCCTATCTTGAGGTCGTGGTCTCGGACACCGGCGTCGGCATCGCGGCCGAGGACATCGCCCGCCTGGGCCGTCCGTTTGAACAGGCCGGCGGGTCCGAACAGCGCGCCCAGGGCACGGGTCTGGGCCTGTCGCTGGTGCGCGCCCTGGCCGAACTGCACGGCGGGCGGATGAGCGTGGAATCGACCCTGGGCGAAGGCACCGCCGTGACCGTGCGTCTGCCGGTCGTCGTGCTGCAACGCCCCGCCCCGCCCGAGGGCGGCGCCGATGTGATCCCGATCAGGACCGAGGTCTAGACCGGACCCATGGCCAGGAAGGCCCGACCGGCGGCGAAGTCGCCCGCCTCGAAGGTCGCGGTCGCCACGCTGTCGTCGCGGAACACGAACTCGACCGTGAACCGCTCACGCGGGTCCAGCCGCGCCAGGGCGTCAGCCAGGTCGGCCCGGAACGTCCAGACCTCGCCCTGTCCCTTGGGCGCGACCAAGCCGGGGGCCGCCGCGGCGGAACCGGACGACCAGACCGTCATCCGCTGGCTCTCGGGCGGCAGGCCGCCGGGCCAGGGCCGCGAGCCGATCCGCGCATCCCTCAGCACCACGCGCGCCGCATAGGGTCGGGGCCGCCCGACGAAAGAGACCACCGCGCTCAGGTCCGTCCCCACGCTTTCGCCCGCATAGCCGAACCGCACCGGAGAGGCGCCCGTGCGCGTCGCCTGCACCAGTCGCCAGCCGGGCCGCGTGAAGGCGTAGCGGTCGGCCGCCCAGCCCGCGCTCCCGGCGTCGAAATTCATCCGCGCCAAACGCGACCAGCCCATGAAGGCCTGATCGACCCTCTGTTTCACCGTCGCCAGTTCGGCATGACTGCAAGGCGTGGCCGCCGCGCGCGACCGCGCCCGCGCCGCCCGCGCCGCCAGATCGACCTCGCCGACCCCGCCGCGCAGGGCCGCCCCCCGCGCCTGCCAGGTCGCCGCGTCCAGCGCCGCCGCCACCGGCCGCGCGAACAGGCCGCAGCGCTGGTTCGCGGCCAGCACGAAGCTGCGCTCGTAATAGGTGGAGGCGGCGTCCGCCCAGGCGTGAACCGGCGCGGCCATGGCGACGATGGCGGCGATCAGGCTGGCGCGGCGGGCGTTTCGGCCTATCCTCATGCCGTGACCCTAGGCCCATACGGGTTCCGGTCTGGTTTCCGAGCAGGGTTAGCGATTTGCTTCTTTCGTCAGACGTCTGGGTCGCCGCCTTGATCCGCCGGGCCGAGGTCGCCGGGGCCAATGCGACGGTCGTCAAGCGCGGCGACGACCGCGCCGGAACGGTGATCGTCAAGGCCTATGACACCTCCACGCGCCAGGCGCGGCTCTATACCGAGGCCTTCGGTCCTGACGGCGAACGACTGTGGATCCAGCCCGTCCAGAGCGAGTTCGAGAGCGAGCTGGACGCCTATGTCGAGCGCCAGCGCCGCTATGATCCCGATCTCTGGGTGGTCGAGGTCGAGGACCGCCAGGGCCGCCACTTCATCACTGAAAAGGTTCAAGAGCCGACATGATCCGCGCGCTGCGTCTGTACACGCCCCTTTTGGCGTCCCTGGCCGTGGGCGCTGCGGTCGCCCTGGCTCTGACCCTGACCGGGCGGGACGCCGCGTGGCGCGCCGTGATCGGTTGGGACGCGACCTGCGCTGTCTTCCTGATCCTGGCGGCCGCGCGGGCGACACGGGTTCGCGACATCGACGCCATCCGCCGCCGCTCCCAGGCCCTGGACCAGGGCGGTCGCTGGATCCTGCCGCTCAGCATCTTGGCGGCCGGTTTCGCCTTGGGCGCCGTCGCGCTGGAGGGCGCGGGCGGCCAGGGGCGGCCCTCTGCGGCCATGACCGGCCTGACGATCCTGACCCTCGCCCTGTCGTGGAGCTTCGTGCAGGCCCTGTTCGCCTTCCATTACGCGCATGAATTCTACGCCCCGAACGACAAGGGCCATGACCGGCGCGGCCTGTTGTTTCCCGGCGAAACGACCCCGGACTATTGGGACTTCATCCATTTCGCGATCGTCATCGGCGTCGCCGCCCAGACCGCCGACATCCAGATCACCAGCCGCACCCAGCGCCATGTCGCGACCCTGCACAGCCTGACCGCCTTCGTCTTCAACACGGTGATCGTGGCCATGGCGGTGAACCTGGCCGTCAGCCTGTTTTGAGCCTTCGCCTTGACGCCGCCTTATTCACAGCCCATCTGATGCTGCATCGCACCATGCGATGACCGGCGTGCTCCAGCGCGTGAGGGTCCGACCCCGGACCTGTCTGTAGAAGCGCCCGGCTCCTCGAGATCATACGTCGCCGCATCACGCGGGGCGACGCCCGTTTCCCGCCCCGCCTCCGGGGCCGGCGACGCGCGTCATCCCGGCGAAGCCCGGCCGCGCACGTCGTCGCATATCGAAAGACGAACGTGAGCAAGACCACTTTTGAATCCATGGGCCTGAACCCGGCCCTGTTGCAGGCCCTCCAGTCGGAAGGCTACGCGACCCCCACCCCGATCCAGCAACAGGCCATTCCCGACGTCATGTCCGGCAAGGACCTGCTGGGCATCGCCCAGACCGGCACCGGCAAGACCGCGGCCTTCGCCCTGCCGATCCTGCATCGCCTGGCGGCCAATCGCATCGCGCCGCGCCCCCGCACGACCCGCTGCCTGGTCCTGTCGCCGACGCGCGAACTGGCCACCCAGATCGGCGAGAGCTTCAAGGCCTATGGCAAACACCTGGGCTTCCGCGTCGCCGTCATCTTCGGCGGCGTCAAATACGGCGCCCAGGAACGCGCCCTGCAACAGGGGCTGGACATCCTGGTCGCCGCGCCGGGCCGCCTGCTGGACCACATCCAGCAAAAGACCCTGGACCTCTCGACCTGCGAGATCTTCGTGCTGGACGAAGCCGACCAGATGCTGGACCTGGGCTTCATCAAGCCGATCCGCCAGATCGTCAGCCGCATCCCGGCCAAGCGCCAGAACCTGTTCTTCTCGGCCACCATGCCCAGCGAGATCGGCAAGCTGGCGGGCGAACTGCTGAAAGACCCGGTCAAGGTCCAGGTCACGCCCCAGGCCACGACGGTCGAGCGCATCAAACAGTCGGTCGTCTGGGTCGAACAGGGCCGCAAGCGCGCCCTGTTGACCGAGATGTTCAGCGATCCGGGCTATACCCGCTGCCTGGTCTTCACCAAGACCAAGCACGGCGCCGACAAGGTCGCGGCCTATCTGGAGGCGGGCGGCGTCGAGGCCGGCGCCATCCACGGCAACAAGAGCCAGCCCCAACGTGAACGCACTCTGGAAGCCTTCAAGAAGGGCAAGCTGCGCGTCCTGGTCGCCACCGACATCGCCGCGCGCGGCATCGACGTCGACGGCGTGACCCACGTCGTCAATTTTGAACTGCCCTATGTGCCGGAAGCCTATGTCCACCGCATCGGCCGCACGGCCCGCGCGGGCGCCGACGGCACGGCCATCAGCTTCGTCGCCGGCGACGAGATGAAGCTGTTGAAGGACATCGAGAAGGTCACCCGCCAGAAGATCCCGACCCAGGACCGCCGCAACGATCGCGCGCTCCAGGCGCTGGACGCCTCGATCATGGCCTCGGGCGTCGGCAAGAAGGCCACCTTGCCCGAGCGTGAGGGCGGCGACCGCCAGAACCAGCCGCGCCGCCGCAACCCGCATCGCGACGGCGTCCGTCCCGAAGGCGGCGGCCAGCCCCATCGCCAGCGCAAGGGCAATCGCACAGACGCCGCCCGCGCCGCGCCCCCGGCTCGCGCCTATGATCCGATGGCCGGCGAACGGCCGCGCCCCGTCAACAACGATCCGCGCGTCGAACCCAAGCCGGTCGACAAGCTGAAGCGTCGCCGTCGTCGCCCGTCCAACGGCGGCCAGGGCTACGCCAAGGCCTGAATCCGAACCTGAACCTGAACCGAGGGCGGGCGCCCCGTCCGCCCCCGGTGCGTTGTGCTATAAGTCTTCATTCGATCCCGAGACCCCCATGTACGAGACCCAGGACCTGGACACCGAAAGCTTCATCCGCTCAGCCGAAATCCGCGTGCACGACGCCGAAGATTTCGAGGGCATGCGCAAGGCCGGACGCCTGGTGGCCGAGGCGCTGGACATGATCGCCCCCCATGTCGTTCCGGGCGTGACCACCGGCGAACTGGACGACCTGGTGCGCGAGTTCACGCTCGACAACGGCGGTCTGCCCGCCTGCCTGGGCTACAAGGGCTACACCAAGACCATCTGCACCTCGATCAACCATGTCGTCTGTCACGGCATCCCGGGCGACCGGGTGCTGAAGGAAGGCGACATCGTCAACATCGACCACACGGTCATCGTCGAGGGCTGGCACGGCGACTCCAGCCGCATGTATGCGGTCGGAGAGATCAATCCGCGCGCCAAGAAGCTGGTCGACGTCACCTATGAGGCCCTGCGTCTGGGGCTGGAGCAGGTGAAGCCGGGCAACACCTTCGGCGACATCGGTTACGCCATCCAGAAATACGTCGAGGCCCAGCGCATGTCGGTGGTCCGCGACTTCTGCGGCCATGGCATCGGCCGCGTGTTCCACGACAGCCCCAATGTCCTGCACTACGGCCGTCGCGGCGAGGGCGCGGTGCTGAAGCCGGGCATGTTCTTCACCGTCGAGCCGATGGTGAACCTGGGCAAGGCGCCGGTGAAGGTGCTGTCCGACGGCTGGACCGCCGTGACCCGCGACAAGTCCCTGTCGGCCCAGTGCGAGCACACGGTCGGCGTCACCGAGACCGGCGTCGAGATATTCTCGGCCAGTCCGGCGGGCCTGTTCCGCCCGAACTGAAGCCGCTTGATCGGCGCGCCCCAGACGCTACCGTCCGGGGCGTGACCGACGACGCCGACACGCCCGCGAAAGCCAAGCCGCGTCATTCCGGCCACCGCGACCGGCTGCGCGAACGCGCGGCCCTGGGCGGGATCGAGGCCCTGCCCGACTATGAGCTGCTGGAGATGCTGCTGTTCCGCAGCATCCCCTACAAGGACACCAAGCCCTTGGCCAAGGACCTGCTGGCCCGGTTCGGCGGACTGGAAGGCATCGGCGCCGCCACCCATGAAGCGGTCGAGGATCAGATCGCCAAATCCATGGGCTATGCGCGGGGCAAGGCGTCGCGCGCCGCGGCCCTGGACCTGCGCTTGATCTTCGCGGTGGCCCAGCGCGTGGCCAAGGAGCCGGCGGCCAAGCGGCCGGTGATCTCGTCCTGGACCGCCCTTCTGGCCTATGTCCGCATCGCCTTGCAGCACGAGCCGAGGGAACAGTTCCGCGTCCTCTATCTCGACAAGAAGAACCAGTTGATCCTCGACGAAGTCCAGAACCGGGGCACGGTCGATCACGCCCCGGTCTATCCGCGCGAGGTGGTGCGGCGCGCGCTGGAGCTGTCGTCCAGCGCCCTGATCCTGGTGCACAATCATCCTTCGGGCGATCCGACGCCCAGCCGCGCCGACATCGACATGACCCGCCAGGTGATCGAGGCGGGCCGCGCCCTGCACGTCGAGGTGCACGACCATCTGATCGTCGGCCGCGACGGCGTGGCCAGTTTCAAGCAATTGGGGTTGATGTGACCGACCTGTCCCGCAGAACCACCCTGGGCCTGGCGGCCGCGCTGGCCGCCGCGACCGCCGCACAGGCCGAGGAAACGGCGCCCGCCGTCATGGTCTCGACCTGGGATTTCGGCCGCATCGCCAATCAGGCGGGCTGGGAGCGGCGCCTCGCGGGCGGCTCGGCCCTAGACATGGTCGAGGCCGGCGGGCGTGTGGCCGAGGCCGACCCCACAAACACCTCCGTGGGCCTGGGCGGCTGGCCCGACCGCGACGGCAAGGTGACGCTGGACGCCTGCGTCATGACCTGGGCCGGAGACGTCGGCGCGGTCTGCGCGCTGGAAGACGTCAATCACGCCGTCTCGGTGGCCCGCGCGGTGATGGAGAAGACCCCCCACACCATGCTGGTGGGCGAAGGCGCGCGCCGCTTCGCCCTGGACCAGGGGTTCCAGACCGCCGTCATGCCGACGCCCCAGGCCGAGGCGGCCTGGCGCGAATGGCTGAAAACCGCCGACTACGCCCCACGCATCAACCGCGAGAACACGGACTGGCGCGCCACGCCCGGCGGGCCGGGCAATCACGACACCATCGGCCTTCTGGCCATCGGCGCGGACGGCCGCATGGCCGGCGCCTGCACCACCTCGGGCCTGGCCTTCAAGATGCGCGGCCGCGTCGGCGACAGCCCCATCATCGGCGCGGGCCTGTATGTCGATGACGAGGTCGGCGCCGCCACCGCCACCGGCGTCGGCGAAGACGTGGTCCGCGTCGTCGGATCGCATTCGGTGGTCGAGGGCCTGCGCGCGGGCCTGGACCCGACCACGGCCTGCCGCCGGGTGATCGAACGCCTGGCCCGGCTGCGCGGCGACAAGATCGCGCGGTCCCAGGTCGCCTTCCTGGCCCTGGACCGCCAAGGCCGCGCGGGCGGCTTCGCCCTCCAGCCCGGCTTCACCTACGCCGTCACCACGGCCGACGGCGCCACCCGCATCCTTAGGGCGGATAGTTTGTTCCAGGGCGGTTGAACGCAGCAACTCAGAGTTTGTCATGTCCCTGACCTCCGCGATTTCCGTCTCCCTGGTGATGTTCCTCGCACAGTCACCGACCCTGCAGGCGCATCGAGAACTGGGTCAGGCTGTTCAACCTCGCGAGCTTCAAGGGCTGGAACACCAACCTCCTGGAGCAATCTTCATCGGCGGCTTCGCGACACCAGGCGGCACTGAGCGAAACGTCATTGAATTTTACCACTATTCGAGACGTTCGCCCTTCAGCGCCGTTGTTCCCATAGCGCGTCGAGCACGCGAGACGCCCGATGGTCAGGGAGAGGCGCAATGGGCGGACGGACGCAGTTGTCCGGGCCTCTACTCAGTTCTGGCCGCCTTCGAACGGCTATCGCCGCCGCTTTTCCGCGTCCCCGCTTTGGCGGAGCCGATCCCGAGATCCAGTCCGCCTTCAGTTGGGTTCCCCCTGCATGGCAGCCTCGTGTCGGTATGGGGCCACGCCACGCAAGCGGACGGCGGCCCGATGTTCATGACCCTCTCGGGCGCCAACGGCCTTATCGATGAATGGGTGCGTTGGGCTGATCGGCAGTTGCAAGACTGCTGGACCTTAACGGAGCCGCCCAAGCCCGACGAGGCTGAGGACTGATCCAAAGACAGCAATGCGAGACGGCGCCTGTGCAATCAGGCGCCGTTTTCGCGTCTGGGGTCTCATTCCCCATCAATGGCTTCCTCCATCGCGACCGGATGTAGCCCCCCGTTAAGGTTTACAGCCCATCCTTTCCGGCGAATCCAAGCTAGGCCCCGCCCATGCCCATGTCCGCCGAAGCGCTTCGCGCCCATCTGGTCGAGGCCTTTCCCGACGCCGAGATCGAGATCATCGATCTGGCCGGCGACGGCGACCACTATCGCGCGCGCATCGTCTCGGCCGCCTTCGCGGGCGCGCCGCGCGTGAAACAGCATCAGATGGTCTATGCCGCCCTCAAGGGCCGGATGGGCGGCGAGCTGCATGCCCTGGCCCTCGAAACCTCGGCGCCGACAGGAGGTTGACCGATGCGTTACCGCCCCTTCGGACGTTCCGGCGCCGCTATCTCCAACCTGACCCTGTCGCTGGGGTTCGACGCCCTGTCGCGCGGCCCGGCCGAGGTCAAGGAGCTGATCTATTCGGCGCTGGAGGCGGGCATCAACGCCTATCGGCTGGAGACGGCCGATCCGGTGCTGGCCGAGGTGGTCGGCCAGGCCCTGTCGCACATTGACCGCAAACTGGTCTGCGTCAGCCTGGCCATGGGGCGCGGCGACGGCCGCCGGGGCCACGAACGCGACTTCACCGCCGAGGGCATGACCGGCGCCATCGATCGGGCGCTGCACGTCTCGGGCCTGGGCTGGATCGATCTGGCCCTGTTGGAAGAGCCGGGAGAGGACGAACTGCCCCAGGCGTCGCTGAACGCGCTGAAGGCCTTGCGGTCGACCGGTCGGGTCCGGCTGTTGGGCGTCGCCGGCGACGGCGAGGTGATGGACGCCTATGTCTCGACCGGCGCCTTCGACGTGCTGGCCACCCCCTATCACGTCAATTCCGAATGGAAGGTCCGCAACCGCATCCGCACCGCGCGCGAACACGACATGGCGATCTTCGCCTATGACTATTTCCCCGACGCCCTGAACACGGCCAAGAAGGCGGCGGCCTCCGATCAGGAACAGAAACGCGGCTGGTTCGGTTTCGGCGGCAAGAAGAAGGAAGGCCCGCTGGCGGGCGCCGGGACCTTCGCCTTCCTGCACCAGACGCCCCATTGGGACGCCGAGAGCATCTGCCTGGCCTATACCCTGACCGAACCGTCGATCTCCAGCGTCGTGGTGCGCGCCGACGACCCCCAGCGGCTGGCCGTCCTGGCCGACATCACCGAGCGCGACATGCCGCCCGGCCTGGCCGCCCAGATCGAAATGGCCCGCGTCAGCGCCAAGGCCGCCTGAGACCGCACGTCGCCTTGACCGCGCCCCCTTGGGCGCCTAGCTGACGAGCAGTCTTTCAAGAGGTTCCCCGTGACCGACGCCGCCGCCGACCCCGCCCACGCCTTCATCGCCCAGACCGTCGCCGAACATCCGGTGGTGCTGTTCATGAAGGGCACGCCCGACGCCCCGCGTTGCGGCTTCTCGGCCCTGACCGTCCAGATCCTGGATCATGTCGGCGCGCCCTTCGTCGGCGTCGACGTGTTGCAGGACGAAAGCCTGCGCGAAGGCATCAAGTCCTTCACCGACTGGCCGACCATCCCCCAGCTCTATGTGAAGGGCGAGTTCGTGGGCGGTTCGGACATCGTGCGCGAAATGTTCGGCGCGGGCGAGCTTCAGGCCTTGCTGACCGAAAAGGGCGTCGCCCTGGGCGAGGCCTGATGGCCCGGCCGCATCTCGAACCGCGGCCCGACCGAGAGGTCTTCGAGCTGGCGCTGGACGTGCGGCCGGAACACATCGACGAGAACGGTCACGTCAACAACGTCGTCTATGTCGGCTGGCTGCAAGACGCGGGCACGGCCCACTGGAACGCCCGTTTCGACGCCGACACGCGCGGCCGCTGGTCCTGGGTCGGAACCCGGCACGAGATCGACTATTTCCGCCCCATCGCGCCCAATGCGACGGGGGTGAAGGCCCGCACCTGGGTCGGCGAGCCGCAGGGACCGCGCTTCAACCGCTATGTCCGCATCGAGGACGGCGAGGGCCGCCTGTGCGCCCAGGGCGTCACCGAATGGGTTCTGGTGGACGCCGCGACCATGCGCCCCCACCGCATCCCCGCCGACATCCTGCCGGCGTTCCAGCGCTAGTCGTCCGCTCGACGATCCTTCCCCGTGAACCGGGAAAGGACCCATCGACAGGCGTCAGAGCTTCAGCGGGTTCAACAGCCGGAACGGGCCGGACGCGGTGACGTCCAGGTCTTGCAGCGACCAGCTCAGCTCCACGCCGTCCGGGACCAGGGCCTTGCACAGGTCCGGGTCTTCACGCTCGACGCCCAGGCCGACCGCGCCGTCGTCCGAGACGTCGACATGGACAGCGAAATCCTCGGCCTGAGTGCAACCGTTGGAATCGACGCGGACATACAGGCGGCCGTCGGTGATCCGCGCCGAGCGGACCGGCTCCAACCGAGCGGTCTGGATCGAGACGCGCGCGCCCCTCTCCAGAACGCGGGGTCCGTCATCCGTGACATGGACGACGCAGGCCGACAGCAGGGGCGGCAGAACCGCCCCCGCCAAAAGGATGCGCAGGCCCCTCACTGGGCTTGCGCCGGGGCCTGATGCACGACCCGAGTGGTCGGCTTGTCGGTGGCGATGATGATGCAGCCCGACAGCAGCGGAGCGGCGATGGCGACGGCGAGAACGAGGCGCAGCATGGTTTTTCCCCTTATGGTCAAGCTTGCCTGTTCAGAAGAACCGGCCGCACCTGAACCGAAGATGAACGTCCGCTCAGGTCTGGGGCAGTTGCAGCGGATTGTTGACCGAGACCCGGTCGCCGGGGTTCAGGCCCAGTTCCTCGAACGACCAGGTCACCTCGACGCCGTCGGCCGACGGGTGATCACAGCGGTCCTCGAACACGCGCCGCAGGGTGATCACCGCTTCGCCGCCCTGGCGGCTGACGATGGGTTTCAGGCTGGTCTTGTCGGTGCAGCCGTTCGACGTCACCCAGAACACCGCCCTGTCGCTGCCGAAGGCGGCGGCGTGCAGCGGTTCCAACTGGCCCGGCATGGCCGCCTGAACGGTCTCGGCGCGGCTCCACGGCCAGTGGGCGCAGCCCCCCAACAGCGGCGCGACGGCCAGGCCGATCACGACGATCCTCTTCACCGCTCCACCCTCCGGTCTCGGCCGCATCCTTCGCCTAGAATGCCCGTTTTCGCGCCGAAAGGGAACGGCCCGTTCAGGCCACGCGGCTGTCCCGAACCTCGACCGCCTCGGCGGGCGTTGACTGGCCGCGCAGGCCAGGGCGGCCCAACAGATAGCCCTGAACCTCGTCGCAGCCCTGCTCGCGCAGGAAGTCCAGTTGGCCGGCCGTCTCGACACCCTCGGCCAGAACCGGGATGTCCAGGCTCTCGCCCAGGGCCAGGACGGCGCGGATGATGGCGCGGGCCTGGGGGCTGCCGTCCAGTTCGGACATGAAGGACCGGTCCAGCTTGATCTTGTCGAACGGGAAGGCGCGCAGCGTCGACAGCGACGAATAGCCGGTGCCGAAATCATCCATGGCGATGGTCACGCCCAGGGCCTTCAGCTGGCGCAGCACATGGGTGGTGCGCTCCAGGTCGCTGATCATGGCCGTCTCGGTGATCTCCAGCTCCAGTCGGCTGGGCGGCAGACCCGTCTCCAACAGGATGACGTGCACCAGGCGCGGCAGATCGACATGCGACAACTGGATCGGCGACAGATTGACCGCGATCTTGTGCGGCTCGTCCCAGGTCGCGGCCTCGGCGCAGGCGGCGCGCAGCACCCATTCGCCGATCGGCAGGATCAGGCCGGTCTCCTCGGCCAGCGGGATGAACCGCTCGGGCGAGATATAGCTTCCATCGGCCTGGGGCCAGCGCAGCAGGGCCTCATAGCCGGTCACCGCCCCGGTCTCGACCGAGGCCTGGACCTGATAGTGCACCTGGAACCGCCCGGCGTCCAAGGCCTCGCGCAGGGCCAGGGTCATGCGGCGGCGTTCGCGCACCGCCTGGTCCATGTCGCTTTCATAGAAACAGACGTCGGCCGTCAGGGACGCCTTGGCCCGGTACATGGCCAGGTCGGCGTTGTTGATCAGGACCGAGGTCTCCTCGGCGTCATGCGGCCAGAAGGCGACGCCGATGCTGGCGCCCGACGCCACCTCGGCGTGTTCCACCCCCATGGGCGTGGCGATGGCCACGCGGAAGCGTTCGGCGACCGCCAGGGCCTCTTCACGCTCGGTCACCGGCGCGATGGCGACGAACTCATCGCCGCCCAGGCGCGCCAGGAACTCGCCCGGCCGCATCGCCTGGCGCAACTGATCGGCGACATGGACCAGCAACTGGTCGCCCACGCCGTGGCCGTAGATGTCGTTGACTTCCTTGAAGCGGTTCAGGTCGATGGCGAACAGGGCGAACATGTCGTCCTCTCCGGCCAGGGCCGCCTGACGCGCCAGCTTGTCCAGGAACGAGGCGCGGTTCGGCAGGTCCGTCAGGCTGTCGTTGCGGGCCAGATGGGCGATGCGACGCTCCTGGGCCAGGCGCGCGCGCAGGTCGCGCACGGCGAAGATGCGGAACTGGCCTTCGCCCTCGCCGCCGGCCTGGCGGCGCACGGCCACCTCGACCGGGATGGCCGGCGATTCGCCGAAACGCAGTTCGCTCTGAACCAGGACGCCTCCGTCCATGGCGTCGGCGTCGTCGATCCAGTTGGAGACACGACGTCCCAGCAGGTCCTCAACGGCCACGCCGCACAGGTCGGCGAAGGCGGCGTTGGCCAGGACGACGCCGCTCTCGCCTTCCACCAGCATGCCGTCCACGCTGCCTTCGATCAGATGTTTCAGGCGCGCCAGGGACTGGCCCCGCGCCCGCTCGTCCAGCACATGGGCGGCCACGGCGATGCCCAGGATCAGGAAACCCACGGTCGCCACGCCCAGGGCCAGCAACCCCTGCGCCGCCTCGCCGGTCAGCGCACCCGCCGACGGCGCCAGCGGCAGCACCTCCATGGCCGCCATGCCGGTGAAGTGCAGCGCCACGATGGTCAGCACCAGCAGAACAGCGCCGACATGACGCTTCAGGCCCGGCAGCCTGCGCGCCGTCACGTCGAAGGCCACCGCGCCGCCCGCCAGGGCCGCCGCGACCGACGCCACGACATAGGCCGGCGACCAATAGACAAAGGCCTCGGCCGTGAAGGCGGCCATGCCGGTATAGTGCATCGCGGCCACCGACACGCCGAACACCGCGCCGCCGATCGCGGGCGCCCGTCGGCCCGGCCTGGCGCCCACGGCCATGGCGGACATGCAGCCGACCGCCGCCAGGATCAGGGACAAGGCCGTCAGCAGCGGCGCATAGGCCACCTCGACGCCCGGCCGATAGGCCATCATGGCCACGAAATGGGTGCACCAGATGGTCGCGCCCCCAGCGATGCCGCCCAGGAAGATCCAGACGTCTCGTCCCGCCACGGGCGCGGCGCGGACACGACGGTACATATTGGCCGTCACCGCCGAACCCGCCAGGCAGATGACGGCGGCGAGCAGCGTCAGGACATAGTCGTGCTGGTCGACAAGGCAGGAGATCAGACGCATCGAAGAAGAAGATTCCGAAAATTGAACCTCTTCACATAGCCGACAGCCGTTAACGATGACGGCAAGGGCTACGGTTAACCGCCGTTAGCGAACGGCCGCGCGCCGACATCTCGCCTCGGCCATGAAAAAAGGGCCTCGGATCGCTCCGAGGCCCCTGTTTCCTTTGGGGGAAACCGCCCGTCCTTAGGACGAGTAGTATTCGACCACCAGGTTCGGCTCCATCTTCACCGGATAGGGCACGTCGGCCAGTTCGGGCGTACGGGCCACGCGAACCGAGAAGCCGCGATCACCCAGTTCCAGATAATCCGGCACGTCGCGTTCCGACGACTGCTGGGCTTCCAGCACCAGGGCCATGTTGCGCGACTTCTCCTTCACCTCGACGACGTCGCCGACCGAGACGCGGTAGGAGGCGATGTTCACCTTCTTGCCGTTCACGGTGACGTGGCCGTGGTTGACGAACTGACGGGCGGCCCAGACGGTCGGCACGAATTTGGCGCGATAGACCACGGCGTCCAGACGGGCTTCCAGCAGGCCGATCAGGTTCTCGGGCGTGTTGCCCTTGCGGCGCGCGGCCTCGTCATAGGTCTTGCGGAACTGCTTCTCGGTCATGTTGCCGTAGTAGCCCTTCAGCTTCTGCTTGGCCTTCAGTTGAAGACCGAAGTCGGAAACCTTGGACTTGCGGCGCTGGCCGTGCTGGCCGGGACCGTACGAACGCTTGTTGACCGGGGATTTGGAACGACCCCACAGGTTTTCACCCATGGCGCGGTCGATCTTGTACTTGGCGCTGTGGCGCTTCGACATATTCGCTCTCTATGCGGATGCGGCCCGGCCCCTCCACGATTGGAAGGGCGATCTCAACGGCGGTCCACGCATCGTCCGTAATGGTTCGCGCCCCAGGCTTGCGGCCGGGGCGTGAAGGCGGGGCTTATCGACGCCCCGCCCGCCGGAGTCAAGCGGTCGCGGCCGCGAACAGGGCGTTGGCCTTGTTCCAGTTCACCACCGACCAGAAGGCCTTCAGATAGTCGGCGCGGCGATTCTGGTACCGCAGATAATAGGCGTGCTCCCAGACATCAGCGCCCAGCACCACCGCGCCCCTCTCCTCGGCCACATCCATCAGCGGATTGTCCTGATTGGGGGTGGAGGTGATCTTCAGCCTGCCGTCTTGAACAATCAGCCAAGCCCAGCCCGAGCCGAACTGACCGGCGCCCGCGGCGTTGAAGTCGGCCTGAAACTTCTCGAAGCCGCCCAGGTCGCGGTCGATGGCGGCGGCCAGTTCGGCCGACGGTTCGCCGGTCTGGCCCTGGGGCGCCATCAGCTCCCAGAACAGGCTGTGGTTCCAGTGGCCGCCGCCGTTGTTGCGCACGGCCTTGGGCAGTTTGGACATGCCCGCGAACATCGCTTCCAGGCTCTGGCCCTGCAGGGCGGGATCGGCGTCCACCGCCTTGTTCAGATTGTCGACATAGGCCTGGTGGTGCTTGTCGTGATGGAAGGCCATCGTCTCCTTGTCGATCGCCGGTTCCAGCGCGTCATAGGCGTAGGGCAGCGGGGGAAGGGTGAAGGCCATGACAGGCTCCTTATCAAACGGCGTCGGGGAAGGACCTCCATCTAGGAAGCCGTTCGCCGAACCCAAGCTTGGCCGTGCCGGATTGTCCCGTCAGGGTTCAGACCCGACAAAAAAGCGCGTCTATCGAGTCTATCGAGTCTATTTCGTTGGTCCCTTCGCTGAACAGCATGGGCCGCACCCTAGCGCGGGTCTGCGCCGGATGCGGACGCGGAGCGCCCCAGGGTCCGGCCTCGATTCAAGGCCCGAGCCTAGCCGACGCCCTTGGCGTGGGTCTTGATGCAGTCGCGCACGGCCCGTTTCAGATCGCCGGACGCCGAGATCAGGTCCATGCCGTCGGCCTGGAACACGGCCTTCACCGCGGCGTCCAGCCCCTGGGGCAGGGCCTCGATCACCCGCCGCTGACCCTTGTCGTGCAGACAGAAGCCCAGTTCGACGCACAGGGCGCTGAACATCGGACCCAGCCGGTCGTGCAGATCCTGATCATAGCTCATTGCACCGGTCCCTTCAGTCGCGTCGCATGGAAAGCGATATGGTCAGCGATGAAACTGGCCATGAAAAAATAGCTGTGGTCATAGCCCGGCTGCATCCGCAGGGTCAGCGCCTGCCCCGCCGCCCGCGCCGCCTGGACCAGCAGTTCCGGTTTCAACTGTTCGGCCAGGAAGGGATCGGCGTCGCCCTGGTCCACCAGGATGTCGTCATACACGCCGGTGGCCGCGCCCGCCTCGATCAGCCGGGCCGCATCGTGGCGAACCCACGCCTGGCGATCCTGGCCCAGATAGGCGCTGAACGCCTTGTCGCCCCACGGACAGCGCGTCGGCGAACAGATGGGCGCGAAGGCCGAGACGCTGCGGAACCGGTCGGGATGACGCAAGGCCAGGGTCAGGGCGCCGTGCCCGCCCATGGAATGGCCCATGATCGACCGCGTCCGCGTCGTCGGGAACGCCTGGTCGATCAGGGCGGTCAGTTCGTCGACGACATAGGTCTCCATGCGGAAATGCGGCGCCCAGGGCGCCTGGACCGCATCGACATAGAAGCCCGCCCCCTGGCCCAGATCATAGGCCTGATCATCCGCCACGCCCTGACCGCGCGGCGAGGTGTCGGGCGCGACGATGATCACCCCCTGCTCGGCCGCCGCCCGATAGGCTCCGGCCTTGGTGGTGAAATTGTCCTCGGTGCAGGTCAGGCCCGACAGCCAGATCACCACCGGAAACGGTCCCTGGCCCGGCGGGGTGAACACCGACAGCGTCATCGGCGTGCCGGTGACGGCGCTGTCATGCTTCAGGTATCGGAGCACGCCGCCGTGCACGACGTGGGTCTTCAGGGTTTCCATGCCCCGTTCCTCAGGCCCCGCGCCGCCGCCGTCAACCGTCAGTCCAGCCGACGTTCCATCATCACCAGGTCGGTGGTGGTCCGCGCGCCGTCGTCGCCGTCGCGGACCCGCAGTTCGGGCAGGACGCGATGGGTGATGCGAAAACCCAGCCGCTCATAAAAGGGTCCCGCCGTCTGGGTGCCCAGGTGGGCCGCGACGACGCCCGCGTCGCGCAACGTAGCCTCAAGCGCCTGGCCCAGCCGCGTGCCGACGCCGGCCGGCAGGCCGACGTCCAGCGTCATGGTGGCGATATAGGCGTATCGTCGACCGTCGCGCTGATGGATCGAACCCCAGGCGCCGCCGCGCAGCCGACCCTGGCCGTCATGCAGCTCCAACAGGAAGTCGGGCCGGATCTTGGGATCAGCCTCATCGACCGCCTCCAGATAGAGGGTGCGCGGGGCCTCGGAGAGGTCCAGTCGATAGGTCCAGGTCCCGTCCGGTCCCGCGGGCATGTCGATACGCTCGCCGCGCCATCCGGCGGCCGACAACGGCGCGCCGACCACCTCTGCATAGGTGGTCAGGATCACCACGCGGCCGATCGGCGCCCCCGTCCGCTCCAACGCCGCGATCCGGTCCGCGACATGGGCCAGGGCGTCAGCCAGGAACGGAGCCGCCCCCGTCAGATCGGGATAGTCGACCACGATGTCCGGGTTGAAGCCGAACTCAGGCTCGCGGGCCAGGAACAGGTCGAACAGCGCCGCCGCTCCGGCCGCCAGTTCGGCCCTGTCGACATGATCCGAGGTCCGGGCCGTCAGCGTCAGCCCGACCTCTTCAAAGCCCGTCACGGGCGATGCAGGGCGCAGATCTTATTGCCGTCGGGATCGCGTAGATAGGCCAGGACCAGCTTGCCGAACGGGCCGTTGCGTTCGCCCGGCGGGTCTTCGATGGCGCGGCCTCCGGCGGCGACGCCCGCCGCCTGGAAGGCGGACACCATCTCCGGCGTCGCGGCGAAGAAGCCCAGGGTGCCGCCGTTGGCGTGGCAGGCCGGTTCGCCGTCGATCGGCTTGCCGATGGCGAAGGCGCCGCGATCGGTGCGCCACCAATAGCGCCCCTTGGGATCCGGTCCCGCGGCGGCGCCCAGCCCCAGCGCGCCCAGGGCGGCGTCATAGAACCGGCGCGACGCCTCGACGTCATTGGCGCCCAGGACAACGTGGGTGAACATGGTTTGCTCCTGCGACCGTTCGACGGAAGCCTAGCCCAAGTCAGTTGCTTTATGCAACGGACAATTAGAACACCACCACGCTGCGGATGCTCTCGCCTGCGTGCATCAGGTCGAAGGCCTCGTTGATGCGCTCCAGCGGCAGGGTGTGGGTGATCATCGGGTCGATCTCGATCTTGCCGTCCATGTACCAGTCCACGACCTTGGGCGTGTCGGTGCGGCCGCGCGCGCCGCCGAAGGCCGAACCGCGCCAGACGCGGCCGGTGACCAGTTGGAACGGGCGAGTGGCGATCTCCTTGCCCGCCTCGGCCACGCCGATGATGACGCTCTCGCCCCAGCCGCGATGGCAGGCCTCCAGGGCCTGGCGCATCACTACCGTATTGCCGGTGCAGTCGAAGGTGTAGTCGGCCCCGCCGCCGGTCAGCTCGACCAGATGCGCCACCACGTCGGACACAGCCTTCGGGTTCACGAAATGGGTCATGCCGAAGCGGCGGCCCCATTCCTCTTTCGCCGGATTGATGTCAACGCCGACGATCATGTCGGCCCCGACCATCTTCAGCCCCTGAATGACGTTCAGACCGATGCCGCCCAGGCCGAACACCACGCAGTTGGCGCCCGGCTCGACCTTGGCCGTATTGACCACCGCGCCGACGCCGGTGGTCACGCCGCAACCGACATAGCAGGCCTTGTCGAACGGCGCGTCCTTGCGGATCTTGGCCACCGCGATCTCAGGCAGCACCGTGTAGTTCGAGAAGGTCGAACAGCCCATGTAGTGGGCGATGGCTTGGCCCTTGTAGCTGAACCGGCTGGTCCCGTCGGGCATGACGCCCTTGCCTTGGGTGGCGCGGATGGCGGTGCACAGATTGGTCTTGCGGCTGAGGCAGGATTTACACTGGCGGCACTCGGGCGTGTACAGCGGGATCACATGGTCGCCGACCGCGACGGAGGTCACCCCCGGCCCGACCTCGACCACCACGCCCGCCCCCTCATGACCCAGGATCGACGGGAAGATCCCCTCGGAATCCAGCCCGTCCAGCGTATAGGCGTCGGTGTGGCAGATGCCGGTCGCCTTGATCTCGACCAGCACCTCTCCGGCGCGCGGCCCCTCCAGATCGACCTCGACGATCTCCAGCGGACGTTTGGCCTCGAAGGCGACGGCGGCGCGGGTCTTCATGGATCGGCTCCTCTGCTTTCCTGCTCGTCTGGCGGACGCCCGAGGGGTCGCATCGGCGGCGGCGGCTTTCAACCCCGACGCGTGCGAAAGTCGGGGAGATTCCGCAACGTGCCGCCGATCGCCGCCCACGGAACGGTGATTGGCGATCACCACGCACAGGCGTATCTTTCGCGCGTCAACAATGCAGGGAGGCTTGTCATGACATCCAACCCCATCTCGGACCTCGGTCGCGGCCTTAGGGTCGTCAGTGCGCTTTACGGAATTCTGATGATCCTGTTCGGGATCGCGGCGCTGGCGGCGCCGGTGATATCGACCTTGGCCACTGTCATGGTGGTCGGCTTCGCCCTGATCGCCGGTGGTCTGGTGGGCCTGTTCGCGTCCTTCACCGAGCGCAAGGGCTGGGCGATCCTGGTGAACGCCCTTTGGGCCGTCCTGGCGCTGGCGCTGGGGATCTGGATGGTCATGAAGCCGGGCGTCGGGGCCGTGTCCCTGACGATGTTGCTGGGCGCCGTGCTGGTGGCGCGCGGCGTGACCGGCATGCTGCTGGCCTTCGACAGCAGCTTCGGCCAGGCGCGCCTATGGCTGGGCCTGGGCGGCCTGCTCAGCCTCGTGCTGGGCTGCATCGTGTTGTTCAAACTGATGGAGATGGCCGGGCTGACGCTGGGCACCATCGTCGGCATCGACTTCCTGGTGGCCGGTTTCAGCCTGCTGATCGCCGGCATGATGGGCCGACGCGCACTCGGATAGCGGTAAGGGCGCCGCGTCGGTCGGGATGCATTCCAATCTCGTCATCCTGACCGGCGCGGGCGTCTCGGCCGAATCCGGCGTGCCGACCTTCCGCGCCGACGACGGCCTGTGGCTGGGCCACAGGATCGAGGATGTGGCGACGCCCCAGGCCTTCGCCCGCGACCCGGCCCTGGTCCAGGACTTCTACAACCGGCGCCGCCGCCAGTTGCCCCAGGTTCACCCCAACGCCGCCCACCGCGCCATCGCCGAGCTGGCCGCACGCTGGCCCGGCCGATTGACGCTGGCGACCCAGAACGTCGACGACCTGCACGACCGCGCCCATGACGCGACGCCGCCCGGTCCCGGCTTTGAACTGATCCACATGCACGGCGAGTTGTTGAAGGCGGCCTGCACCGCCACCGGCCGGGTGTGCGACTGGCCGGACGATCTCGATCCGCATCACCCCAGCCCCTTCAGCCCCGACGGACGGCTGCGGCCCCACATCGTCTGGTTCGGCGAGACGCCGCTGGAGATGGAGCGGATCGAGCAGGCGCTGGCCGCGTGCGATCTGTTCCTGTCCGTCGGCACCTCGGGCGCCGTCTATCCCGCCGCCGGTTTCGTGCGCCTGGCGCGGGCGGCGGGCGCGCGCACGGTGGAGATCAACCTGGAACCCAGCCTGGGCGCCGCCCAGTTCGACGAGGGCCTATACGGCCCGGCGACCCAGACCGTCCCGGCCTTTCTGGCGACGCTTTAGCCCATCCAGCCCATGTGATCGGCCAGGATCGACAGGCCGATCAGGATCAGGGCGACGCCGCCCAGGAATTCGGCGACCTTGCCGAAGCGGACGCCCACCGCCTTGCCGATCATCATGCCGAGGGTCGTCAGCACGAAGGTCGAGACGCCGATCGACAGGGCGATGATCCAGATGTTGGCGCCGATGAAGGCCAGGCCCACGCCCACGGCCGCCGCATCGATCGAGGTGCCTACGGCGGTGGCGACCAGGGCCAGGGCGCCGTTGCGCGCCGCACGGCCAGGCGCGCCCTCATCCTCGGCGTCCACCGGCTGAAAGGCCTCCCACAGCATCTTGGCGCCGACCGCGCCCAGCAGGCCGAAGGCGATCCAGTGGTCGATCTGCTCCACGAACCCCGCCGCCATCAGACCCAGGCCCCAGCCGATCAGGGGCGTGATCGCCTCGATGACGCCGAACACCAGGCCGTTGCGCACGGCCGTCGCGAACACCGGGCGATGGGCCGCGCCGCGCCCCACGGCGGCGGCGAAGGCGTCAGTCGACATGCTGAGCGACAGGACGGCGATCGACAGAGGGGTCATGAAAAACGATCCGCCGGGCACATGAGACCGCGCCTCCACGACCCCGCCGGTGAAGGGTCGCGAAGCACGCTGGTCTCGCTAAGCGGATGAACCGCCGACCGCACCACGGGCCGCGAGGCCGCGAGTGTGTTGACACGGTCCCGGCATGACAGGCGCCGGAAGCTACTCCCCAACGCGGCCGCGTCTAGCGGCTGGCGCGGCCCAGATCAATCCTGACGGACGCCGCCGCCCCGAACGCCTTTTGACGGGCCGCTTGACATCGAGTAACGAAAAGGTGACAAAAAGTCACTCTAGGGTGACACGAGGCGCAGATGGCGCGAACCGAAGCCGAGAAAGCAGAACGCCTGTCCCGGCTGCGCGCCGGGTCGGCCGTCGGGCTGGGCCTGGCCTTTCCGATCGCCCAGACGCTCAGCCTGGGCGATCCCGTCTGGGGGTCGTCCAATGTCATCCATCTGTTGGCCTGGTTCGTCTGGGCCGCCGCCTTCGCGGTCTTTCTGGTGTGGGGGGCGGGTCTGTTCCGCGGCCGGATCGCACGGCTGGCGAACGACGAGACGACGGTGGAGAACCGCAACCGCGCCCTGGGCATGGGCTTCTGGGGCGCCGTCATCGCCGCCTTCCTGGCCTATTGGGCCAGCTTCTATGAGCCGATCACGGCGCGCGACGCCTGTCGGTTCATCATCACCTTCGCGGCCACGCCGGCCCTGATCCGCTTCGGCCTTCTGGAACTGAGGGCGATCCGCGATGGCTGAGCGGCTGGGCAATCGACTGAAAGAAGCGCGCGCGGCCATGGGCCTGACCCAGGCCGAACTGGCCGAACGCACCGGCGTGACGCGCAAGACCATCAACACCGTGGAGAACGGGATCTTCGTCCCCTCCACCCTGCTGGCGCTGCGGATGGCTCAGGTGCTGGGTCGGCCGATGGACGCCCTGTTCTTCATCGATACGGACTGAGGACCTTCCCCATGTTCAAGATTTTCGCACGCGCCGTCGGCGTGACGATCTTCTGCGTCCTGGCGCTGGCCGCCTTTCTGCTGCTGAAGCCGGTCCCCCAGACCGTGGACCCGATCCAGCCGCGAGACAGCACGCGGTACTGGACCATGCCCGGCGGCTATCGCATCGCCTATACGCGCATTCCGGCCCAGGGCCAGGTCCGCAAGCCGCCGGTGATCTTCCTGCACGGCGGGCCGGGCGGCTATGTCCATTCGGCCATCATCCGCACCCTGGCGCCCTTGGCCGCCGACGGGCGCGACGTCTATCTGTACGACCAGTCCGGCACGGGCCTGTCGGATCGCCGCGCCCGGCCCAAGGACACCACCATCGCCGGCCACCTGGCCGATCTGGAGGCGATCCGCGTCAAGCTCGGCGTCGAACGCATCGCCGTGATCGGCCACAGCTTCGGCGGCCTGCTGGCCGCGCTGTACGCCGCCGACCACCCCGACCATATCGACCGCCTGGTGCTCAGCGCGCCGGGCGCCTTGGAACCAGCGAGCTATGACGCCGACGGCAGGCCCGCGACCGAGCGGCTCTATCCGATCCCGGCCGAGCTGAAATTCACTCCGCCGGACGGCTATGTCGAGGCGACCGGGGCCGAGCGGATGCCGGTGCGCGCCCAGGCCTCGTTCCTGCTGGCCCAACTGTTCAATGTGAAATTCGCCCCGGATCGAGAGATGGACGCCGCCATCAACACCCTGGCGTCCGGCTTCACCCGCACCATGGTCTGCGACCCGGCCCATGTGAAACCCGAGGAAGGCGGCGCGGGGGCCTATTCGCGCGCCGGCTCCAACTTCTATCCCGACGACTTCAAGGATCGCCGCCCGGCCATGCGGCGCATGACGGCGCCGGTGCTGGTGCTTCAGGGGCAGTGCGACTTCATCGCCTATGGCGACGCCTATGAATACGCCGCCACCTTCCCGAACGCCCGGTATCGCTATGTCCCGCGCGCCGGCCACATCATCTGGTGGGACCAGCCGACCGTCTATCAGGCCGCCATCCGCGCGTTTCTGAACGACGCCGACGCCGCACCCTAGTCCGTGGCCCGGGTCTTCGCCGCCAGCTTGGCCAGGACCCGGCCGCGCCCCTTGGCCAGGGCGTGGATCACGCCGCGGAAGGTGGCCACCTCCTGCTCGGTGAAGGCGGCCCGGCCCAGCATGACGCGCAGGTTCTGGCTCATCGACCGCTTCTTCTCGGGCGGATGGAAGAAGCCGCCCTCGTCCAGTTCGCGCTCCAGATGCTCGTACATGCCGACCAAGAGGTCGTTCGAGGCGGGCGGGTCGCCCTCGCGGAATTTCGGCGGCGGGGCGTCCAGCACCAGGGTGCGCCACTCATAGGCGTTGATCGCCACCGCCTGGGCCAGGTTCAGCGAATGGTGGCGCGGGTCGATGGGAATGGTGGTGATGCCCTGGGTCAGGGCGATGTCGGTCGTCTCCAGCCCGGCCCGCTCGCCGCCGAACAACAGGCCGGTCTTCAGGCCGGACGCCGTGTCGTCCCACAGGATGCGCGCCGATTCTCGCGGCGTGCGCACCGGCAGACGGGTCTCGCGCGGGCGGGCGGTGGTCGAAAAGACGGTGTTCAGATCGGCGACGGCCTCGGCCACGCTGTCGAACACCCGCACGCCCTCCAGCACCCAGTCGGCGCCCGAGGCCGTGGCCCAGGCGCGATCCTGGGGCCAGCCGTCGCGCGGACTGACCAGACGCAGGTCTTCCAGGCCGAAATTGGCCATCACCCGCGCCACGGCGCCGATGTTGTCGGCCAGTTGCGACCGGTCGAGGATGACGGCGGGGGGAGTCATAGGCGCTCTCTAACCCTTCTCCCCTTGAGGGAGAAGGTGGGCGGCGATAGCCGCTCGGATGAGGGGTGAGGTTCAGCGGGCAGGATGGCGGACGATGGGCATGAGGCTGGCAGCCCCCTCATCCGTCTCGCTCCGCGAGCCGCCTTCTCCCCTGGAGGGGAGAAGGCATGCCGTCTCAGTCCTCGCCGACCATGGCCATCCACGGATCGGCGGTTCCGGCCTCGACCTCGGCCACCTTGACCGCCGGCCAGCCGATCGAGACGTCGGCCGAAGCGCGCCAGGCCAGGACGATCAGGTCGCGCAGTTCGGCGGCGCCCGCGCCCAGACGGGCGTTCACGAACGCGGCCCCGCGCGGGTCCGTGTCGCGGAACGCACCCGCCTTCTCCATGCGATAGAAGGGCGTCACCTCGGTCAGGGTGGCGCGCAGATAGGCGGCGATGCGGCCGTTGATCTCGACCGCCTGGTCACGCGACGCGGGCATGGCGGCCTCCACCGCGTCCAGGCGCGCGACCCGGCTGGTGAAGGCGTTCTCGAAATCGCCATGGGTCTGGCGCGAGGTGGTGAAGCCCTCGGGGTTCGGCGTGTTCCGATCCCAGCCGTTGTAATGGATGGTGGTGTGGTGCGGCTGCGAACCGTCGCCGACATAGTGGCCCAGAACGCCGATGTCGCGCAGGGTCAGGGCCTCGCGGCGTTCGCGATCGACCCGGTACCAGGCCCGGCGCTCCAGATCGGTCTCGCGCGCCTCGGCCGCGTTCAGCACGCGGATATAGGCGAAGTCGCGCACCAGTTGCTGCCAGCCGTCCATGATGGCGTAAGGCAGGTATCCGGCGTCGTTGACGTCCAGCCCGGCGGCGATCAGGGCCGCGTCATACTGTGACTTCAGGCGCGGCAGGGCGTCGACGGCCGGACCCGTGGCGTTCATCACCCGGCCGTTTTCGTCCAGATCGACGAAATGGGCGGTGTCGCGTTCGCGGTCGTGCGGCTGGCCCGCGCCCTTCCAGCGATCCGGCTCGCGCGCCAGTTCGCCGACATCGGCCGCCGCGCCCGGCGTGCGCAGGAAGGCCGGCAGATCGCCGGGCAGGCCGCGCATGGCGGCCACGCCCACCAGGCGGTGACCGGTGCTGCCCCAGGCGTCCACCTGGGCGGCGGAGGCGGCCAGGGCCAGGACTGCGACGGAGGCGAGGACGAGACGCTTCATGGAACGGTTCCGACTGCGGCGAACGACCCGTTTCGGTTAGGACGCGCCCGCGCCGTCGTCCAGTGAAGTCTTTGTCGCGCCGCCCCGGACTTCAGGCGATGGCGAAGGCCGCCCTTGCCGCCCCGATCCAGCCGCCACGGCCGGGGCGCGCCGCGCACGCCATGACGTCGTCACGCCCGCGCCGATAATCCATCTTGAGATGGCCCAGCCGTCACTTGAACGTCAAACCACCCTCGAAGACTACATCGGCGTAAATCTTCAGAATCTCGCACCAGTCAAGAAACGATCATCCACGAATACAGCTCAAGGCCATCGACGATGATTTGAACGCGCCCATCGCCGCATTCATCGTGATCTGGGCCAATCCGACGTCTCTGTGGACAGTTGGTCGCACCGGGCGCCGTTCGCCACTTTTTCGCCTCAGACGCACACCAAAAGCCCGCCCGCCGGACATGTCGGGACCGGTGTCGCTTGAGTCGAATTGATGCTGGGCACGGCCGCTGCGCTCGCCATGGTCTGGTCCCTCGCCTTCGGCGGGATGGCCGGGGAACCCGTCAGCTATCAGGCCGCCGTCGCGGCCGATGCGGCCGGGGTCGAGGCGAACGGATCGGCCGAGGACCTGGATCTGACCGACGAGCAGCAGGCCTTCCTGGCCGCCGAACCCGACTGGCGCGCCCGCGCGACCCTGTATCATGCGGGCGGCGGCGGGGCGACCGGCGCCGACTCCCTGGGCTGCCGCCCGGTGGCCATGCGCACCGTCGCCACCGACCCGCGCGTCATTCCTCGCCGCACCCGCCTGTTCATCCGCGAGACGGTCGGCATGCGCATGCCCGACGGCACGCTGCATGACGGCTACTGGTACGCCTCGGACACCGGCGGCGCGGTCAAGGGGACCAAGGTCGACCTGTTCACCGGCGACGGCCGCGGCTCGATGCGTCCGGCCATGCGCTGGAACACCCGCACCCTGACCATCCAGAACGCCGGCCGTTTCGAGGGCTGCCCGCCCTCATGGGACGCCAAGCCCAGCGAACAGACGCTGCTGGCCCAGGCCGCGACGGCGACCGGCGCGCACTGAACCGTCAGAAGCGGCGCTTGCCGCTGATCGTCTCAAAGAACATCCGCCAGTCGCCCATCACGCTCCACAGCGGGTATTGGAAGGTCGCGGGCCGGTTCTTCTCGAACACATAGTGCCCGATCCAGGCGAAGCCATAGCCCACCACCGGAATGGCCAGCAGCCACCAGGCGTTGCGGGTGACCAGGGCGGTCACGGCGATCACGCACACCAGACCCGTTCCCACCACATGAATCCGTCGGCAGGTCCGGTTGGAATGCTGGTGGATGTAATACGGATAGAAGGCCTCGAACGAGGCGTAGCGTTCACCGGGTGCGGTCTGGGTCATGATCTCAGACTGCCTCCGCCTCGTTGCACCCGCAAGATCATCGATCGCCGAGGCGCGCGGCGCCGTTTGGAAAAAACGGCTACAGTCGGCCGAGATCGCTTCAGCCCCTGGAGAAGACCATGAGCTATGTCACCGGCTTCCTGACCCCCGTGAAGATCAAGGACAAGGATCGCTACATCAAGTCCGCCGAGACCGCCTGGCCGCTGTTCCAGAGCTACGGCTGTCTGGAGCATGTCGAAACCTGGGGCGAGGACGTGCCCGACGGCACGCACACCAGCTTCCCCATGGCGGTGAAGCGCGAGGACGATGAAGTGGTGGTCTTCTCCTGGCTGCGCTGGCCCGACAAGGCGACCGCCGACGAGGCCTGGGCCAAGATGATGGAGGACCCGGCCATGAAGGACATGGACATGCCCTTCGACGGCAAGCGCATGATGTGGGGCGGCTTCGGCGTCATCTTCGACCAGAAGGCCTGACGTTCTTCAGGCGGTGGTCGGCGCCTCCTGGCCCAGCAGGCGCCGGATCACAGGCCAGGCGTTCACCCAGGCCGAGATGAAGCCAACGATGCTGGCCGTCCACTGGAAGGCGCTCCACAGCGCCTCCAGCACGCCGCCGAAGCCGAAGCCTTGGGAAATCGGCCACAGCAGGTCCGACACGGCGATGCGGAAGGCCGCATAGGCGCCGGAATATTCGATCGACCGATGGGCGAAGAAGGCGATCGCCACCGCCGCCGACACCGGCGCCCACAACAGGGGCAGCAACAGCAACAGGGCCAGGACCAGCACCAGGATCTTGGTCAACGGCGTCTCGGACGAAAAGAAGCTCATCACCACCCCGACGCCCAGGGCCAGACCGGTCAAGGCCAGCATGACGGGCAGCACCAGGTCGGCGGCGTCCATCAGGTCCATCCGCGTCATCAGCAGCAGGATCGCCGCCCCCGACAACAGGAAGCCCCCCACCCACAGCCCGGCGTATTGGCCCAGCCGCTGTTTCAAATGCCCGATGCCGACCATGTCGCCGCGCCCTCGAAAGACCGGCGTTCACCATGAGCCGGACACGACGCAGCGTCCAGCCGTCAAAGCCGCGAGACCTTGCGGATATGTTGGCGGATCACGCGACGATGTACGTAGGACAAACCTTGGTCATCCAGGCTTCGATCGCGGGCGGCGCCCCGGCGCGGGTCGCGCGCATGTCGAACCGCTCGTCCTCGCCCAACTGGACCCGACAGACGGTGAACGCCTCTTTTTTGGTGCGGCTGTTGTCCAGGAATACGGCGGCGTCGGCGACGGGCGCGGCCAGACGAATGGCGTTCTGGGTGCGGGGGAACCGGTCGATCAGCTTTTCCACCTCCACGTCATGGCCGCCCTCGTCGGTTCGGTTGGCGACGCGCCCGATCGACACCTGCTCGCTGCTCAGCCCCACGAACAACAGGACGACGAAATACCCCGCCGCCTGCATCTGAAGGATCAGGTCGACCTTGGTCTCGACGGTCCCATCGGGGTGTTCGCGCCAGTGCGAGAACACCGTCTCCATGGCGAACGGCACGCCCTGGACCAGGGCCTGGGCGACGAAGGCCTGGACGCCGTTCTGGGCGACGCGCATCCAACTCTCGTCGGCATCCCGAAGCTCGGCGGCCCAGTCGATCAGGAATCCGTCCGCCTGGGCTTCCGGCAGGATCGACAGCATCATCCGATCCGCGTTGATCAGCGGGATGCGCAGCGTATCGGCCAGCGAGCGATACCACATCGTGGACTTGCCCGAGCCGTTATGGCCCGCCACGATCACGGCCAAGGGTTTGTCAGATCGGCTTTGCGCCTCAAGCACGACTTCCAGCGCCTGGTCGATGCCGATCAAGGGATGGCCTTGAACTCGCCGTTCTCGAATACGCCGCTCTCGATCTTGCCTAGCAGTTCGCGGATGACCCGATCCGGGTTTCTCGGATCGGCTCTATAGCTGGCGACGCCACGCTTCTTCTGGAACCTGACCCCCGCCACGGACATCCGTTTGACGGCGCGTTCAAGCGCTTCCTGGCCGGCGCGGACATTGGCCTCGAACACGCGAGGATCGACCGCATCGGCCTCCACCTCGACCCTGCCGAATGCGACCGTTCGACCGCCTTGGCCACGCCGGATCCCGTTGATCCTTATGGTCGGGTGCGGCGGCTTGGAACGGATCGGGGCCATGCGGCGATCCTAGTCCGAAAGCCTTAGCTGTCCAAGAACGAACGCAGCTTCCGCGACCGCGACGGGTGCTTCAGCTTGCGCAGGGCCTTGGCCTCGATCTGGCGGATGCGTTCGCGGGTCACGCTGAACTGCTGACCCACCTCTTCCAGGGTGTGATCGGTGTTCATGCCGATGCCGAAGCGCATGCGCAGCACGCGTTCTTCACGCGGCGTCAGCGAGGCCAGCACGCGGGTCGTGGTTTCGCGCAGGTTCGACTGGATGGCGGCGTCGATCGGCAGGACGGCGTTCTTGTCCTCGATGAAGTCGCCCAGGTGGCTGTCCTCCTCGTCGCCGATGGGCGTTTCCAGGCTGATCGGCTCCTTGGCGATCTTCAGGACCTTGCGCACCTTCTCCAGCGGCATGGCCAGCTTTTCGGCCAGCTCTTCGGGCGTCGGCTCGCGGCCGATCTCGTGCAGCATCTGGCGGCTGGTGCGCACGATCTTGTTGATCGTCTCGATCATGTGCACCGGGATGCGGATGGTGCGCGCCTGGTCGGCGATCGAGCGGGTGATGGCCTGACGGATCCACCAGGTGGCGTAGGTCGAGAACTTATAGCCGCGACGGTACTCGAACTTGTCGACCGCCTTCATCAGGCCGATGTTGCCCTCCTGGATCAGGTCCAGGAACTGCAGGCCGCGGTTGGTGTATTTCTTGGCGATGGAGATCACCAGGCGCAGGTTGGCCTCGACCATCTCCTTCTTGGCCTGGCGGGCCTCGCGTTCGCCCTTCTGCACCGTCTGGACGATGCGGCGATAGTCGTCGATCGGCAGGCCGGCCTCGGTGGCCACGGCGGCGATGTCGCCGCGAATGGTTCCGACCTGGGTCGCTTCCTTTTCGCTGAACTTGGTCCAGCGCACGCCCATTTCCTTGACCCGCTCCGACCAGGTCGGGTCCAGTTCGGCGCCGAAATAGGCCTTCAGGAACTCGGGCCGCGAAATGCCGTAGCTGTCGGCCAGGCGCAGCAGACGGCCTTCCAGACCGATCAGCCGCTTGTTGATGGCGTAGAGCTGCTCGACCAGGGCTTCGATGCGGTTGTTGTTCAGCTTCAGCGTCTTCAGACGATCCGAGATCGCCGTGGTCAGGACGTCATAGGCCTTCTGGTCCTTGGCGCTCAGCGCTTCGCCGCGCAAACGGGCCTCGACCAGCTTGTCCTGCAGTTTGCGGAAGGCGCCGAAATCGGCGGCCACGGCGTCCAGCACCTCCATGACGCCGTCGCGCAGCTCGGCCTCCAGGGCCGAGATCGACAGGCCGCCGCCGTCGTCGAAATCATCGTCGTCGTCATCTTCGCCTTCCGGCTTCTCGCCTTCGGCGGCCGCCTCTTCCTCGGCGGGTTCCTCTTCGCCGTCGGCGGCGGTGGCCGCGCCGGGCACGGCCGAGGGGTTCAGCACCGCATAGGTGGCGTCCAGGTCGATGACCTCGCGCAGCAGGATGCGGTTGTTGGCCAGTTCGTCGCGCCACACCATGATGGCCTCGAACGTCAGGGCGCTTTCGCACAGGCCCGAGATCATGGCGTCGCGGCCCGCCTCGATGCGCTTGGCGATGGCGATCTCGCCCTCGCGGCTCAGCAGCTCGACCGAACCCATTTCGCGCAGATACATGCGCACCGGGTCGTCGGTGCGGTCATAGGCGGCCTTGGCCGGGGTCTCGGCGATGGAGGTTTCGGCCGGATTGGCGACCTCGCCGCCCTCTCCGTCCTTCTGTTCGGCGTCTTCTTCCGCCTCGACGACGTTGACGCCCATCTCGGACAGCATGGCCAGGGTGTCCTCGATCTGGTCGGGGGTCACCTCTTCGGACGGCAGGACCTTGTTCAGCTCCTCCATCGTCACATAGCCGCGGGTCTTGGCCTGTTTGATGAATTTCTTGACGCCGGCGTCCGTCAGATCAAGCAGGGGACCGTCGGTGTTGACTTCGGCGTCCTGCTGTTCGGTCTGAGCGCTCATTCGATGGTCTCCAGCGGGGCGGCCCGCCTAAATTTAGCAAACGCGCCTCACAGCCGAAGGTTACGGCCGCGTCGACGCTTTCTGACGGTCCCGGACGTGGTCGCACGGCAAGACGCGCCCCGTTCGGCCTTCAGCCGAGGGAGCGTCTCATCTCGCCCCGACGCAACACGCGCCGAAGCCAAGGCGTTCACCGAACCCGCGACGCGGGCAGGGCGTCGAACGCCTGCGACCACCGGATCCCCGCCTCGCCGAGGGGCTTGTCTACAGCCAGGAATGGCGCTTCGGACTTAGCCGCCGCCTTCTCGACCTCGCGCATCTAAGGCATCGTGACCCGTGCGCGCCAGATGGCGACGCCAGGCCGCCCTGTCAAGCGTTCAGGTCGCTTTAGGTCCGTGCACGGCGGCGATTCAGTGCACGGCGGCCGACGCCCAGATCTCTCCGCTGGCCAGCGCCCTGTTCAGGCCGTCGCGTTGCGACTTCAGATTGCTGAACGTGCCGGCGTCATAGTCGTCGCCCTGTTTCAACTCATCCAGCGCCCGGCTCAGCGCCATGGCCTCCAGCAGGACATCGATCGCTCGGGTCAGGTCTTCCTGGGCCTTCTGCGCGGTGACCGTCGCGTCGAGGAAGGGCGCGTGCGAGATCTTCGCGGTGCGGTCGATCCGTCGCAACGCGTCCTCGTGGCCCAAGGCCCTCAGGCGCGCGCGCAGCAGGCCCTCGCCATAGGCCTCGACCTCGCCGGTGATCCGAACCAGGTCGGCCACCAGACGATCCAGCCCGGGGTCGCCGAACGCCTGGGCGGTCAGCAGTTCAGCCCGCTCCTGAACGACATCAGGATGAGAGATCAGCCCGTCCAGGATCGCCGACGTCAGGGGTTTGGGCGACTGGGCCAAGGCGGTCGCGGCCGCCCGCGCCTCGGGCGTGACGTCCATGATCGGCGCGGCCTTGCGCGCCTGTCGGTCACGATAGATGGCCCGATGGGCGTCCCGCATCTGGGCCTTGGACGGCCGCACCTTCTGGTAATAGGCGCCGACCAGATAATCCTTGTAGGCCCGCGCCAGGTCCGGGTCCGTGATGATCGCGGCGCATTTGCGCAGCCGCGCCAACAGGATCGCCTCCTTCTCGGGGGTGCCCAGAGGGCCGACCGCCTCGGACTCCTTCTCGAACACCATCCGGGACAGGGGCGTGGTCTGCCTCAGGGCCTCGCGCAGGTTCGGGCCGCCCTTTTCCCGATACATGTCGTCGGGGTCCATGCCGCCGGGCAGGCTGACGAATTGCAGGCTGCGGTCCGGCTTGATCAGCGGCAAGGCCCGCTCCACCGCCCGGAAGGCCGCCCGCCGCCCGGCCGCGTCGCCGTCGAAACACAGCACCGGCTCAGACGAAATGCGCCACAGCCCGGCCATCTGCTCTTCGGTCAGGGCCGTGCCCATCGGCGCCACGGCCGGCACGTCGGCGCGCTGGCAGGCGATGACGTCCATATAGCCTTCGACCACCACGACGGCCTGGTCGGACCTGGACTCCGCCCCCAGCAGCCGCCGCGCCTCGGTCAGGCCGTACAGGGTCGCCCCCTTGTGAAACAGCGGGCTTTCCGGCCCGTTCAGATATTTGGCCCGGTCGTCGGGGTTCATGGCCCGGCCGCCGAAACTGACCAGCCGTCCGCGCCCGTCCAGAATCGGGAACATCAGTCGGTCGCGGAACCGGTCATAGGGCGCCCCGCCCCCCTCCGGCGCGATCAACAACCCCGCCTCGACCAGATCGCCCGGCCGCGCCCCGCGCTGGACCAGGGCCTGTTTCAGCCCCTCGCGGTCGTTGGGCGCATAGCCCAGGCCGAACCGCTCCCACTGATCCTCGGGCAGGCCGCGCTTCTCCAGATAGTCGCGCGTCGCCTTGCCGGTCTGGCGGCGCAGATTGGCCGCGAACCATTTCTGGGCCAGGTCCATCCATTCCGACAGACCCTTGCGCTTCTCCTCGCGCTCGGCCGCCATGGGGTCTTCGGCCGGCAGGGCCATGCCCGCCTCGGCCGCCAGCCGCGCCACCGCCTCGACGAAGCTCAGCCGCTCGGTCTCTTGCAGGAAGCTGATGACGTCGCCGTGCTTGCCAGAGCTGAAGTCGTGGAAGAAACCCTTGTCGTCATTGACGAAGAAGCTGGGCGACTTCTCCTTGGTGAAGGGCGACAGGCCGACGTATTCGCGCCCCTGACGCTTGAGCTTCACCGACCGTCCGATCACGTCGGACGGGCGAAGGCGCGCCTTCAGCTCCTCGATATATCGCTCGTCAAATCGCACCGCCGATGCATAGCCTTCGAGCCGGTCGAACGCGACCGCCGTTTATGTTTTGGTAACCAATATGGCGGGGAAACCCGCCGAACCGTCTGGGTTCAAACATTTTTCCGGCGCTTTGGGAAACTATCCACAGAGGCTGTGGGCAACCCCCGCCGATGTCGGGCGCAGAAGCGCCGCCCCCTCTTTCCACGAGACGTTCATGTTCATCGCCATCGCCCGTCCGGCGGTGGAGCCGGTCGGTCCCGACGCCGTCGCCGTGCCCGGCTCTCCCGCCATCGCCTTCGCCTCGCCGCGCGCTCTGCACGCCCGCCTGTTGGAGAACGCCGCCCAGCGCCGCCTGCGCGGGCTGGAGCGGAAACGCTCGAACCGGCTGGAAGACGCCGACTACTGGCTGCACGCCGCCCCGGTGGCGGTGAGGAAGGCCTGCGCCCTGCGCGCCGAAATGCGCTTCGCGCCCCTGCCCTAGACCGAAACCGGTTGCGTTGGACGCCGTCCAACGCCGCTCAGATTTCGGTCCAGCGTCTGGCCTTAGGCCATCATCGCCGCGAAGCGGTCGAACAGATACAGGCTGTCAGTCGGTCCCGGCGACGCCTCGGGGTGGTGCTGGACGCTGAACACCGGCCGGTCCTTCAGGGCGATGCCGCAGTTGGTGCCGTCGAACAGGCTGACGTGGGTCTCGACCACGGCGTCGGGCAGGCTGTCGCGGTCGACGGTGAAACCGTGGTTCATCGACACGATCTCGACCTTGCCGGTGGTCAGGTCCTTGACCGGATGGTTGGCGCCGTGGTGGCCCTGATCCATCTTCACGGTCTGGGCGCCCAGGGCCAGGGCCAGCATCTGATGGCCCAGGCAGATGCCCATCAGGGGCTTGCCGCTGGCGACCAGCTTCTTGATCTCGGGCACGGCATAGGCGCCGGTCGCGGCCGGATCGCCCGGCCCGTTCGACAGAACCACGCCGTCGGGATCGCGGGCCAGGATGTCCTCGGCCGTGGTCGTGGCCGGGACCACGGTGATCTTGGCGCCGGTCGAGGCCAGGGCGCGCAGGATGTTGCGCTTGACGCCGTAGTCGACGACGACCACCGACTTGCCGCCCGCGACGGTCGGATAGCCCTCGGGCCAGTCCCACACGCCCTCATTCCACTCAAAGGCCTGAAGCGTCGAGGCGGGCTTGGCCAGGTCCAGGCCGACCAGGCCGGTCCAGGCGCGCGCCTGGGCGGCCAGGGCTTCCAGATCGAACCGGCCGTCGGGATCGTGGGCGATCACCGCGTGCGGCGCGCCCTTGTCGCGGATCATCTTGGTCAGGGCGCGGGTGTCGACCCCGGCCAGGCCGACGACGCCGCGCCGCTTCATCCAGGCGTCGAACGAACCGTCGGCGCGCCAATTGGCCGGATCGGTCGGCAGGTCGCGGAAGACCGCGCCCACGGCCGCCGTCTCGGACCCGCCGCCCATCTGCTCCACATCCTCGACATTCACCCCGACGTTGCCGACGTGCGGAAAGGTGAAGGCCAGGATCTGGCTCATGTAGCTGGGGTCGGTCAGGATCTCCTGATAGCCGGTCATGGCGGTGTTGAAGACCACCTCGCCCAGGGCCTGGCCCGTCGCACCGACGCCTATGCCTTGCAGGACGGTTCCGTCGGCCAGAACCAGAACCCCGGTGGCGCCTTTGAGCAGTTGTGTCATGGCGCGTTCCTTAAAGCGTGATTCCGGCGGGCAAACGGCGGGGTGACTAAAGCTATGCCTGGGCCGGGTCAACCGACGGCCGCCGCACCCACAGGAACCAGGCCCCGCTGACCACGGCCACGAAGCCCAGCGTGGGCAGGATATAGCCCGGCGCCGCGGCCGCGACCGCCGCCACGCTGAAGATCAGGCCGACGACCGCCACCGTCTTGTCGCGCCCGGTTCGGGCCGTGCGGAACAGGCTGACGCAACAGACCGCATAGACGCTGAGCGTCAGCACCGAGGTCACGCCGATCAACAGGCCGAACTGGCCGCCCAGCGTCGCCTGGCTGGACAGCACCGCCGCGATCGACATGATCGCCCCGCCCAGCAGCGGCGTGGCCCGCGTGGTCTGTCCGCCCTGGCCGAACCCCTTGGGCAGATAGCCGTGCTCGGCCCCCGCGCGGGCCGTCTCGCCGGCCATCATGACCCAGCCGCCCAGGGTGCCGGTCGCCTTGACGACGGCGCAGGCGGCGGCCACGCCCGCGACCGAGGCCCCGAACACCCGCGCGATCAGATCGGCGTAGGGGCTGGTCGACTGGGCCAGGACCGCCGCCGGGATCACCCCGAACACGGCGGCCGAGGCGGCGATGTAGATGACGGTCGCCAGGCTGACCCCGGCGATGGAGGCGCGGCCGACGTCGCGGGCCGGGTCCCGCACGCGTTGCGACAGCACCGCCGCGCTCTCGACGCCCAGAAAGGCCCAGAAGATGACGGCCAGCGACGCCGGAACCGTCTTGATCAAGGGATCGCCGGACGGACTCCAGGACGCCGCGAACACCTGGGGGTCGAAGCTCGCCGCCCCGGCCACGATGGCGACCACGATGGGCGCCAGACCGACGATCAGGGTGACGGCCGCGAACCGCGCCGCCGTGCGCACCCCCAGCACATAGGCCCCGGTCACCAGCCAGATCAGCGCCAGATTGCTCAATGTCGCGCCCACCGGCGTCTTCAGGGCCGGAAAGAAGAAGCCCAGGTATCCGGTCGCCGCCACCGCCACGGCGACATTGCCGATCAGGGCCGCGGCCCAGAAGGCCAGGGTGGTCTGAAAGCCGAAGAACCGTCCCAGGCCCCGCTCGGCGAAGCCCGGCAGGCCGTCGGCGTCCGGCTGGGTCCGGCCCAGGACCGCAAACACCAGGGCCAGGGTCACCGCCCCGACCCCCGCCACGGCCCAGCCGATCAGGCTGGAGCTGCCGGTCGTCGCCAGGGTGGCGGGCAACAGATAGACGCCCGAGCCGATCATGTTTCCGGCCACGACCAGCGCCGCCAGCCCCCAATGCAGCTTGCCGTCCAGCTTCACGATCCGCCTCCGCCTGTCGTCTTCGGCCCTCTTTCTACGCCGGAAAACACGGATTCACATGCCCGAGACCGACCGCCGACCGAAACGTATCCGCAGGTGTGACTTTTGCTTGGCGAACGACGTGTGTGCCAATGTGAGCCACGGAACCGCGCCATGCCTGTCCGCCCTTTCCGCCCGTCCGATGAAGCCGAAGTCCGGCGTCTGCATCTGGAGGTCGGCTGGCGACCTCGATCCGCCGAGGGCTGGCGCTGGCTGCGGTCCAATCCGGCGCACCGGCACGACGCCGAACCGTGCGGCTGGGTCGTCACCGACGACGACGACCGGGCGGTCGCTTTCCTGGGCAATCTTTTGCTGCGGTATCGGCTGAATGAGCGCGACCTTGTCGGCGCGACGGGCTTCAACCTGATCGTGCCGCCCTCTCAGCGCGGACGCAGCCGCGACCTGCTGGACGTTTTCGTGAAACAGCAGAACGTCTTCGCCACATGGATCTTCAACGCCAATCCCCTGTCCGCGCCGCTCTATGGCCGGTTCGACATGCTGCCGTGGCCCGAAACCCACGCGGTCAAGCTGTCCTGGGTGGTCGACCCCCTGGTCTGCATGGAAGAGCGGTTGTTGCGCACGGTCGCCAAGGCCGCGCCCAAACTGGCGCCGCGGCTGGGCGAACGCTTGATGAATCCTCGCCTGGCCGCGACGCCGCACCTGAAACTGCCCCCAGGCGTAGCGGTGCTGAGCGACCTGGCGGACAGGTCACGTTACGGCGACTTCTGGACGGCGCTGGTGGATGAGGGCCGACTGGTGGCCGATCGCAGTCCGGCGATGCTGCGCTGGCGGCTGGCCGATCCCGATCTGACCCGGCCGCCGTTGTTGCTGGGCTTCAATCGCGGGCGCCGGATCACCGGCGTGGCCATGGCGGTGCTGGGCAAGGGGGCGGCGATCGACCCGCCCTTCCTGGAGATCCTCGATCTGGTGGCGCTGAACGATGAAAAGGACGCGATCCCGGTGCTGGTGAAGACCCTGATCGCCAACGCCCGTTCGCTGGGCGCGGCCAAGGTGCGGCTGCCGCTCGTCGCGCCTCGGCTGATCGAACAGTTGGGACCGCTGGCGGCCTCGGCGCGCCAGGAAGGCGGCTGGGGCCACTGTCACATCAAATTCGCCGCCGATGCGCCCGATCCCGCCCTGTGGTCGCCGACCGCCTATGACGCCGACTACGCCGTCTGTCTGCGCGAACCGCCCGTGACCGTGGCGGCCAATCAGAAATCGGGCCGCGCCGCCGCCTGAGGACGACGGGCGGACGCCACGCGTCCGCTCAGCCCTTGGGCCGGGCCTTCAGTTCGTCGCGGATTTCGATCAGCAGGGCCTCGGTCGGCGTCGGCGCGGCCGGGACCTCGGCGGGATCGGCCGCCTGGTCGCGACGCATCTTGTTGATGGCCTTGACCATCAGGAAGACGACGAAGGCCACGATCAGGAACTGGATCACGGTGTTGAGGAAGGCGCCGTATTGGATCGCCACCTTTTCGACGGCGGTCGTCGCCGGGTCTTCGGGCACCAAGACCCATTCCAGCTTCGAGAAATCGACCCGGCCCAGCAACAGGCCGATCGGCGGCATCACCACCTGATCGACCAGGCTGGTGACGATCTTGCCGAACGAGGCGCCGATGACGACGCCGACCGCCAGGTCGACGACGTTGCCGCGCGCCGCGAACTCCTTGAACTCGCTGAACAGGCTCATGGATCAGGCGTCCCCAGAGGCGTTCAGCCGCTCGCGCAGCTCCTTGCCGCTCTTGAAGAAGGGCACCGACTTGGCCGGCACCTCGACCGTTTCGCCGGTGCGCGGATTGCGGCCCACGCGCGCGGGCCGCGAACGCACCGAAAAGGCGCCGAAACCGCGCAGCTCGACCCGGCCGCCGTCGGCCAGGGCCTGGGTCATCTGACCCAGCACGATATTGACCACCCGTTCGACCTCGGCATGGGTCAGATGGGTGTTCTCGGCCGCCAGTTTCTCGATCAGTTCAGACTTGATCATTCAAAGGCCCCCGCCTTCTCCCGGACCGTCTCAGCCCCTTGGGCCGCGACCGTCTTTCGATCGCGGCGCGCACCCTAGCGGTCGCCCGCTGCACGAAAAAGGGGCAGAGACCGGATTCCCGACGATAATCGACTTTAATGTCAGAAAACATGTGCTGAAACCGGTTTCAGCGGCCGCCCCGGCCGTCCGCCGCCGCGCGAAGGCCCGCCAACAGCGCCTCGAAATCACCGTGGGCGTCGCAATTCGAGACCACGGCGACGTTCAAGCCGGTGTCCAGAAAGCGGCAAACGATGGCGGAGAAGCCCATGATGTCGCCGTCATGCATGGCCACGCGGCCCAATCGGGGATGGTCGGTCACGATCAGGCCCAGGCCGTAGTCGCGGGGCAGGCCGCGCCGATTCAGCGGCCTGGAGCCGTCGATCAACCGGCCCGGCGTCAGCATCTGATCCAGGCTGCCGGCGTTCAGCACCCGGCCGCCGTGCAGGGCTTCGGTCCAGCGGCACAGGTCATCGCAGGTCGAGCGCAGCGCGCCCGCGGCCGCCGGAAAGCTCATCGACACATAGGCGGCGTTGTCGAACCCTCCGCCACGGCGCGGGGTATAGCCGGACGCACGGTTCGGCACGACCCGCGCGGCGTCGTCCAGGGCGGTGTCGGCCAGGCCCAGGGGATCGAACAGCCGCGCCTTCATGGTTTCGCCCAACGGCCGGTCGTCGATCTGTTCGATCAGGGCGCCCAAGAGGACATAGGCCGAGTTGCTGTAGGCCCAGCCTTGGCCCGGTTCATAGGCCATGAAAGGCTGATGGGCGACGACCTCGGCCACGTTCTGGGCCGTCGTGCGGTCGGCCCGCGCCGCCTGCATCAGTTCGGCGCGATCTGGACGGTCGGTATAGTTGCCCAGGCCCGATGTGTGGTTGAGCATCCGCCGCAGGATCAAGTCCTGTGCGCGCGGGATGTCGGGCCTGTACCGCGCCAGCGCATCGTCCAGCGACAGGCGGCCTTCCTGTTGGAGCTGAAGCATGACGGCGGCGGTGAACTGTTTGGTCACCGAGCCGACCCGCATGACCGAGGCGGGCGTCAACGGCGCCGCCGTCTCCAGATTGGCCTGGCCGAACCCCTGGCTGAACAAGGCTTCCCCGCCCCGCCAGACAGCGACCTGCAGGCCCGGCGTCGCCCCGGCGTCGATCGGCGCCTGGGCCTTGGCCGTCAGCGTGTTGCGCCAATCCTCCGCCGCCTGGCGCGCCAGGACCCGCCCCGCCCCGCCTGTGGCCGTCGCGGCGGCCGTGACGCCCGCCAGAAATCGCCGACGATCCATGGCTCGCCCCTCCTTGCCTGAAAGCAAGAGGCTTTCGCGCGGGACGGCGGATGCACGATGCGGCCAAGAAAACACTGAACTCACATTGCATATCGGCCCCCACCGTCTCCCCGGCGTTCGCCGGGGAGACGGAGAAAACTCAATCGCCGACATCTGACGGGAACCCGCCAAGAAAAAAGGCGGCCGGATCGCTCCGGCCGCCCCATTCTTTTTCAGCCTAACGCTCGCGACACGGTCGCTCGCTGCTTGAGGCTGATTACTCCTTGCCGGCCTTCTCGCGCAGGGCGGCGCCCAGGATGTCGCCCAGTGAGGCGCCCGAGTCCGACGACCCGAACTGTTCGATGGCTTCCTGCTCGTCCTTCATCTCCAGCGCCTTGATCGAGATCGAGACGCGGCGGGTGGCCTTGTCGACGCCGGTGATCATGGCGTCGACGCGGTCGCCGACGGCGAAACGCTCGGTGCGCTGTTCGTTGCGGTCGCGCGACAGGTCCGACTTGCGCACGAAGGCGGTGACCGGGGCGTCGTCTTCACCGAATTTGACTTCGATGCCGCCGGTTTCGATCGCCGTCACGGTGACGGTGACCTGCTGGCCCTTCTTGTAGGTGTCGCCTTCCATCGGATCGCCGCCGAGCTGCTTGATGCCCAGCGAGACGCGTTCCTTCTCGATGTCGACGTCCAGCACCTTGGCCTTGACGGTTTCGCCCTTGCGGTAGCGCTGGATGGCTTCCTCGCCCGAGACGTTCCAGTCCAGGTCCGACAGGTGCACCATGCCGTCGATGTCGTTGTCCAGGCCGATGAACAGGCCGAACTCGGTGGCGTTCTTGACTTCGCCCTCGACGGTCGAACCGACCGGGTGGTTGGCCACGAAGGCGTCCCACGGATTGTCCTGGGCCTGCTTCAGGCCCAGCGAGATGCGGCGCTTGGAGCTGTCGACGTCCAGCACGACCACGTCCACTTCCTGCGAGGTGGAGACGATCTTGCCCGGATGGACGTTCTTCTTGGTCCACGACATTTCCGAGACGTGCACCAGGCCCTCGACGCCGGCTTCCAGCTCAACAAACGCGCCGTAGTCGGTGATGTTGGTGATGCGGCCCGTGTATTTGGCGCCGACCGGGTATTTGGCTTCCACGCCGTCCCACGGGTCCGACTGCAGTTGCTTCATGCCCAGGCTGATGCGCTGGGTGTCCGGGTTGATCTTGACGATCTGGACCTTGACGGTGTCGCCGACGGCCAGGACCTGCGACGGGTGCGAGACACGCTTCCACGACATGTCGGTGACGTGCAGCAGGCCGTCGATGCCGCCCAGGTCCACGAACGCGCCGTAGTCGGTGATGTTCTTGACCACGCCTTCACGCACTTCGCCCTCGGCCAGTTGACCGACCAGTTCGGTGCGCTGCTCGGCGCGGGCCTCTTCCAGGATGGCGCGACGCGAGACGACGATGTTGCCGCGCGGACGGTCCATCTTCAGGATGGCGAAGGGCTGGTCCTTGCCCATCAGCGGGGCGACGTCGCGCACCGGACGGATGTCGACCTGCGAACCCGGCAGGAAGGCCGAGGCGCCGCCCAGATCGACGGTGAAGCCGCCCTTGACGCGGCCGACGATGGCGCCGTTGACCGGCTCGCCACGCTCGAACACGGCTTCCAGACGGGTCCAGGCTTCCTCGCGGCGGGCCTTGTCGCGGCTGATGACCGCCTCGCCCATCGCGTTCTCGACGCGCTCCAGATAGACCTCGACGTTGTCGCCGACCTTGGGCAGCACGGCGCCTTCGCCCTGGCCGAACTCGCGCAGGGCGATGCGGCCTTCGGTCTTCAGACCGACGTCGACGATGACGATGTCCTTTTCGATGCCGACGACGCGGCCGTGAACGACCTGGCCTTCGCCGAGATCGCGGCCTTGCAGTTGTTGGTCCAGAAGCGCGGCGAAATCGTCGCGGGTGGGGGTGAGGGTGTCGGTCATGAGGTTACGAGGTTTCTGAAAGGCTGAAGGCGCGAAGCCGAACGGCCCCGCGCGGGTGGGTTGAAAGAAGATCAGGTCGTTATGGATGCGGGTCGCGTCAGCGCCGGATCGCCCGCGGAAGCCGAGGTCAGGTGCGTTGGATTTGCATCCCGGTCAGGATGCGCGCGCCGCCTCGACGATACGGCGGGCCGCATCGAAGGCGGCCTCTATATCCATATCGGTCGTATCCAGCAAGACCGCGTCGGCGGCCTGGACCATCGGCGCGGCCCCGCGGCCGGCGTCGCGCTCGTCGCGGCGCTGGATGTCGGCCAGCATGGCCTCGAAGCCGATCGGCTCGCCCCGGGCCTGGAGCTGAAGCCAGCGGCGGCGGGCGCGGATCTGCGGCGTGGCCATGACGAACAGTTTGGCCGTGGCGTTCGGAGCGATGACGGTGCCGATGTCACGCCCGTCCAGCACCGCCCCGCCCGGCTGGGCCGCGAAGGCGCGCTGCAGGTCCAGCAGGGCGGCGCGCACGCCGGGATGGCCGGCGACCTTGCTGGCCGCCTCGCCCGCCTCGCCGCCGGTCAGGACGTCGGTGGCGGCGATGTCCGAGGCGTCGAGCGCGCGGGCGATCTCCTCGGCCAGACCGGCGTCCTCCAGCGAGCCGCGCGCGGCGATCACCCCCTGGCCGACCGCGCGATACAGCAGGCCGGTGTCCAGATGCGGCAGGCCGTAATGCGCCGCCAGCCGGGCGGCGATCGTGCCCTTGCCCGAGGCGGCCGGGCCGTCGACGGCGATGACGAGAGGACGGGTCATTCGTCGGTGAAGCAGCACATCGCGGCGTCGCGCGCCAGCCCCGTGATGTTCTGGCCCGCCGTCATCCGATGTCGGCTCCCAAGCCCCGCATCAGTTCGACGAACCCCGGGAAGCTGGTGGCGATCATGCCGGGTTCGTCCACCGTCACGGCCTGGTCGGCGGCCAGGCCCAGGATCAGATGGCTCATGGCGATGCGGTGGTCGCCGTGGGTCGTGACGCGCACGCCGCCGCGCACCGGGCCGCCGGTGACGATGAACCCTTCCGGCTCTTCCTCGACCCGGACGCCGCAGGCGGCCAGCCCCGCCGCCATCAGGGCGATGCGGTCGCTTTCCTTGACCCGCATCTCGCCGATCCCGCGCATGACGGTCGGTCCCTGGGCGAAGGCGGCCGTGGCGGCCAGGATCGGATATTCGTCGATCATGGAGGCCGCGCGTTCCGGCGGCACGACCACGCCCTTCAGCGTCGAATGCCGGGCGGTGACGTCGCCGACGGTCTCGCCGCCGCTCTCGCGCACGTTCGAGACGGCCAGATCAGCCCCCATCTCGCGCCAGGTCTCGAACAGGCCGGTGCGCAGGGGGTTCAGCATGACGTCGCGCACTGTCACCTGCGAACCCGGAACGATCAGCCCCGCCGCCAGCGGGAAGGCGGCCGAGGACGGATCGCCCGGCACGGCCACGACGGTTCCGGCCAGGCGCTGGCCGCCGCGTAGGGCGATGCGCCAGCCTCCTCCCTCTTCCATGACGTCCACCTGGGCGCCGAAGGCCCGCAGCATGCGTTCGGTGTGGTCGCGGCTTTTCTCCGGCTCGACCACGACCGTCGTTCCGGCGGCGTTGAGACCCGCCAGCAGAATCGCCGACTTGATCTGGGCCGAGGCCACCGTCTGGACGTGTTCGATGGCGTTCAGCGCTCCGCCGCTCAGGGTCGCGGGCAGGCGGTCCTCCTGCCCGGTCCAGTCGAAGCGCGCGCCCATGGCCGCCAGCGGTCCCGTGACGCGTTTCATCGGCCGCTTGCGCAACGAGGCGTCGCCGTCGAAGGCCGCCGTCAGCGGATAACCGGCCGCCGCCCCCATCAGCAGACGCACGCCGGTGCCGGCGTTGCCGCAGTCGATGACGCCCTCGGGCGTGCGCAATCCGCCCCGCCCCGTCACCCGCCAGCGGCCTTCGCCCAACCGCTCGACCGCCGCGCCGAAGGCCGCCGCCGCGCGGGCGGTGGCCAGGATGTCGTCGCCTTCCAGCAGACCCTCGATCTCGGTCACGCCCTGGGCCATCGCGCCCAGGATCAACGACCGGTGCGACACGGACTTGTCGCCGGGAGCGACGACGACGCCCCTTAACGGCGCGCCCGGACGGGCGGTCAATTCGGAAGGCGAGGACACGCCTGTCGGCTCCGGGAAAACATTCTGTGGGGCAGGCGCGGCGGGGCGGCGCGCAATCGGGTTTTGACAGCGGGTCCGGGGGGTGGCAAGGGACCGGCCCGATTCCATCCCCCGCCAAAGGTTCTCTCTCCGTGGCCAATCCCGAACTGGGCGCCAAGCAGGTGTGCCCCAACTGCCAGGCGAAATTCTACGACCTGAACCGCCGCCCGGCCCGTTGCCCGAAATGCGAAACTGAATTCGACCCTGAAGAGGTCTTGAAATCGCGCCGCACGCGCGGTCGCGGCGCCGGCTACGCCGCCGACGACGCCGAGGATCAGGTCGAAGACAAGAAGGCCGACGGCGACGACGAGGACGAAGAGGAGGCGGTCACCGCCCCCGAGATCGACGAGGAAGGCCATGAGCCGATCCTGACGCCGGACGACGAAGACGACGACGCCGCCGGTCCCGACACGCCCGCGGACGCCGGCATGGGAACCAGCGACGGCGACGACGACGACGTGCTGGACGACGATGACGACGACTCCGTCCCCTTCATCGAGGACGAAGACGAAGACGGCTTCGACGAGGACATGGTCAAACCGTCCAAGGATGACGAGTAAATCAGACAAGTCTCTGTTCCGGCGAGCTTTTCAGCTCGCCGGCGCGGAGATGAAAAAAAACCCGGAACCGGGCTTGATCGCATCAAGGCCCTGACATAGGTTCCGCCGCCTCGCCGGGGGCCATTCGCAAGAACGACCCGGCGGACCAGATCGAAAGATCCGGGGCTATAGCTCAGTTGGTAGAGCGCTTGAATGGCATTCAAGAGGTCAGCGGTTCGACTCCGCTTAGCTCCACCACAACGGCCGCTTCCCTAAAGGGAGCGGCCGTTTCCATATGCGGCGGCGGGTGGCTATAGGACCTGACCTTCCTTGACCCGCGCGGCCCGACCCATGCGTTTCCTGATCACCGGCACGGCCGGATTCATCGGCTTTCACCTGGCGCGTCGCCTGCTGGAGGCGGGACATGTGGTGGCGGGCGTCGACAACTTCTCGGCCTATTACGACCCGGCGCTGAAGGAAGACCGCAACGCGGTGCTGGAAGGCTTCGACGGCTACAGCGTCCATCGGCTGGACCTGGCCGACGCCGAGGCCCTGAACGCCGCCTGGGACGCCGCCGCGCCGGACGTGGCCATCCACCTCGCCGCCCAGGCCGGGGTCCGCTACAGCATCGACCACCCCGACACCTATGTGGCCTCCAACCTGGTCGGCAGCTTCCATGTGCTGGAGGCGGCGCGGCGGCGGCCGGTGAAACACCTGCTGTGCGCCTCGACCAGCTCGGCCTACGGGGCCAACACCGAGATGCCGTTCCGCGAGACGGACCCGGCGGTGCACCCCCTGACCCTGTACGCCGCGACCAAGGGGGCGACCGAGCTGATGGGCCACGCCTACGCCCACCTGTTCGGCACGCCGACGACCTTCTTCCGCTTCTTCACCGTCTATGGACCCTGGGGACGGCCGGACATGGCGCTGTTCAAATTCGCCCAGGCGATGCGGCGCGGCGAGGCCATCGAGATCTACGGCCAGGGCCAGATGTCGCGCGACTTCACCTATATCGACGATCTGGTCGAGGCGATCGTGCGCCTGGCGGACGCGCCGCCCGTGATCGGCGAACCGGTCGGGCCGTTCGACACCCTGTCGCCCGTGGCGCCCTATCGCCTGGTCAATATCGGCGGCGGCGCGCCGTCCAAGCTGATGGACTTCGTGGCCGAGCTGGAGCGGGCCATGGGCATGCAGGCCAAGAAGACCTTCCTGCCGATGCAGGACGGCGACGTGCCCGCCACCTGGGCGTCGTCGGAGCTGTTGGAGGCGTTGACCGGCTACAGGCCCTCGACGCCGATCTCGGAAGGCGTGCCCGCCTTCGTGACCTGGCTGCGCGGCCGCAACGACGTCTGAGCGCGCTTAGAACGGCCGGAAGATCGCCAGGGCCGGCAGCGCGCCCAGGACGTTGGCGATCGTGGAGCTCATGACCGAGCTGTCGACCACGACCACGTCGTCGCCCAGGATCTGGGGGTCCTCGGCCTGGCCGCGCCGGATGGCGCGCAGATCGAACAGGGCGACCTGGCGTTGTCCGTCGATGTTGCGGAACACCGCCACGCGCGCCAGCTCGGCGGTTCGGCTCGGACCCCGCGCCATGGCCACGGCCTGGATCAGGCTGGTGTTGCCGGTCATCTGATAGACGCCCGGCTGGATCACGGCGCCGTCGACGGTGACCTTCTGGCTGGCCGCCTGGGACACCACCACGGTCACCTGGGGATTGCGCAGATAGTCGGCCGCCAGGCGGCTGCGGATCAGTTCGGTCAGTTCGGCGGTGGTCTTGCCCTTGGCCATGACCGTGCCGATCAGCGGCAGTTGCAGATTGCCGACGGCGTCGACCTGGACATCCTTCAGCGTCAGGTCCGCGACCTGGAAGACGGTGACGTTCAGCTTGTCCAAGGCCCCGATGCGATACTCCATCGCCGGTTGGGTGACAGACCCGCTGGCCACGCTCCAGTCGTTCAAGGTCGTCGTCGGCGCGGCGGTCCCGCCGCCGCAGGCCGCCAGCATCAGGCACGTCGCGGCCAGAGCCATCATTCGAACCATCAACATCTTCATCCCCGTGAACCGAACAGGCCGGACCAGAAGCCGCGTTTGACCGGGCCGCGCCCGACGGCGGGCGGACAATCGGACGGCGACGCATTCTCTATAACCGCCCGGGGGCGGGTGACCACCATGTCTTGGGCCGCCTGCTCGCCCAGGCGCGCCGCCACCGCCTCGACGGCGCTGGAGAGCTTGGGAATGCGGGCGCGCAGATTGTGGGCGTCGCTGGCGATCAGATGGACCAGGCCCTCGTCCAGCATCCGCTCGGACCAATATTGCGCCCGCTTGCCGAAACGCCCCGTGATGGACCCGGCCGTGAGCTGCATCCAGGCCCCCGATTTCGCCAGCAGGGTCATGGTGTCGTAGTGATCCTCGATCCACCGCAGCCGCTCCGGGTGGGTGATGATCGGATGAAAGCCCGCCGCCATGGTGTCGAAGACCGCATCGGCCAGGCGCGGCGGGGCGGTGTTGTGCGGCGGCTCGAACAGGAAATAGCGGCCGTCGGCCAGGGTCATCAGCCGCCCCTCCCGGAGACCGGCCGCCATGTCCGGCACCAGATGGACGTCGGCGCCGGTGGTCAGTTTCAGAGCGATGCCCGCCGCATCGAGCTGGGCCTGAAGGTCGATCACGGCCTGACGGATGCCGGACGCGGTGTTCTCGTAATAGCCGGGCATCTGGTGCGGCGTGCAGGCGATCAGGGATACGCCGTCCTCGACCGCGATGCGCGCCATCGCCAGCGACGTCTCAAGATCGGTCGCCCCGTCGTCGATGCCGGGCAGCAGGTGGCAGTGCAGATCGATCACGCCGGTTCCCCCAAGACGTCGCCCTATATCGCGCCAGATGAACGCGAGTTCCCCAAAACACCTCGAAATTCTATCGGTTCGGCGAGGGTCAGCCCGTCGGTGCTACGCCCCCGGAACGGATCACGCCACTCCCGATTGGCGAAAGCGCGTTTTCATCGACGAACGGCCGCCGGTCAGGCGCCTCGCCTCCGCCGTCGAAACGCGGCCAGGACATCGCGCGTCGCCGGTCCCGCCAGACTCCACGGTTCGAGGCAATAGCGGCGGAACAGGCGGCGCGGATCGTGCGCCAGCCGATACAGCCATTCCAGCCCGACCCGGCCCATCCAGCGAGGCGCGGCCTTCTGGACCCCGGCCTCATAGTCGAAGGCGGCCCCGACGTTCAGGATGACGCAGTCCGGCAGGGCCTGAAGGTTTCGCGCGATCCACGCCTCCTGGCGCGGCATCCCCATGCCGACCATCAGCACGTCGGGCCGAAAAGCGGCGATCGACGCCAGGACGGCGGTGTTGTCGAACGATCCCGGCGTGGCGTCGAAATAGCCGGAACGGGCCTCGATCACCGCACCGGGCCGTCGGGCCGACAATCGGCGCACGGCCTCGGCCCCGGTCTTGACCGTGCCCCCCAGATACAGGACCCGCCAACCCAGGCGGTCGGCCAGGTCCCAGAAATCTTCACGCCAATCCAGATAGGTGCTGCGGTGGGCGCGGCTGACGGGCAGGCCCAGCAGGCGGCCGAAGGCGATCAACGGCGTGGAATCGATCTGCACCAGCTCGGCCGCGTCATAGAAGGCCCGCATCGCCGCATCGCCGCGGATCAGGTTCAGACTGTTCAGATTATGGTTGGCGATCACGGCGCGGCGCTTGGCGGCGACGGCGTCGCGCATATGCGCCAACACCTGCGCGGGCGTCAGCAGATCGACGCATTCGCCCAACAGGCGCAGACGCGGCGCCCCCCGCACGGGCGGCGCGGCCGCGGGCATGGACACCGGATCGGACGTCAGGACGGCCTGTTTCATGCCGACGGCTTAGCCCGACGCCCCTCAAGACCGGGTAAGCCGACACGGTTAATGCGAAGACGGGTCTCAGCCGCCTTGATCGACCAAGGCGCGGCGGGTCCGCTCGGCCCAGGCCCGGCGGCTTTCCAGGGTCGAGACGAAATTATCCTGAAGCAGGTCGGCGAACGGCACATCGCCGTGGCGCGCGTAGAATTCGTCCAGCACGCGGGTCGCCTCCGCCAGGTTCGCCAGCAGCCGATCGGCCCATTCGATTCGCTCAGCGGGGGTCAGCAGGGTCAGGCAGGACAGTTTGCTGCGCGCCGTGTCGGACAGGATCGCCTCTTCCTTGCCCAGCTCCATCACCCACGCCTTCAAGGCGCGACGGCCGGTTTCTGTGCAGGCGATGGTCTCGGCCCCGCGCCGACTGCCCTCGACCGGCCGGGCGTCGACCAGGCCGCGCGCGGAAAGCCGCCGCACCACCGGATAGACCGTGCCGGTGCTGTTGGAATAGCTGGCCACCGGCGCCTCGGCGTACAGCCGCCGCAGCCGATAGGTCGTCAGGGGGCCGAAACGGTAGGCGGTCATCAAGGCCATGGCCTCGGCATGGGTCAGGGACAGGTCTTCGGTCGACGATTTCGGTGCGGCCAAGAAACAGGTCCCCCACGACTGACGGCGGTGATTTTCAAAGGGGTAACGGAATTCGCCCGCCCCCGTCCACTTTCACGGAAATCCCTGTTGACCACCCCCGCCGCCTCCCTTAAGGGTCCGCGCCTTCCCGGGGGAAACCCCAGGGCCCAGATGGCGGAATTGGTAGACGCGCTGGCTTCAGGTGCCAGTGGCTGAAAGGCCGTGGAGGTTCGAGTCCTCTTCTGGGCACCATCTTCTGAAAGGCGCTGCATCCTCGATGCGGCGCCTTTCTCTTTTCTGGCCCTAACGTCGCGAACGCGGTTCGCGACTGCTTGAGGGCGCCTATCGCTTCCGGCGCGTCGAAAAGGTAGTTGAGGTTCCCATGACCGTTCATCTTCACGAAGGCGACCTGCCCGACGGCCTGGACCTGGGTTCCGTCGTCGCGGTGGATTCCGAGACCATGGGTCTGCGTTTCCGGCGCGATCCGCTGTGCGTGGTCCAGTTGTCGGCCGGCGACGGCGACGCCCATATCGTGCGGCTGAACCGGCCGTCCTATGACTGCCCGAACCTGAAGCGGCTGCTGGCCGATCCGAAGGTGCTGAAGATCTTCCACTTCGGCCGTTTCGACATCGGCATGTTCGAGCTGCACCTGGGGGTCGAGACCCGGCCCGTCTATTGCACCAAGATCGCCTCCAAACTGGCCCGCACCTACACCGACCGTCACGGCCTGAAGGACGTGGTGCGCGAATGCGCCGGGGTGGAGCTGTCCAAGGCCCAGCAATCCAGCGACTGGGGCGCCGCCGTGTTGACCCCGGCCCAGTTGGACTACGCCGCCTCGGACGTGCTGTACCTGCACGCGGTCAAGGCGCGGCTGGATGAGATGCTGGCCCGCGAGGGACGCACCGACCTGGCCCGCGCCTGTTTCGACTTCCTGCCCGTCCGCGCCCGTCTCGACCTGGCCGGGTGGGACGAGATCGACATCTTCGCCCACGCCTGAACCCGATGAGCGAACCCACGGACGACCGCATCAAACAGGACGAGGCCCGGGTCGCCCTGGCGGGCGAACGCTGGCGCACGCGGTCACGGCGGGTGAAGCTGTATCGACGCGTCCTGCCGATCGTCATCCTGGCGCTGGCGGGCGGCGCCCTGACCTGGACCGTGTTCCGCACCGTCATGTCGGGGGTCGAGCGCAAGGCCAACGAGAGCCAGGAGGTGCGGCTGGACAAGCCCCGCTTCCACGGACAGGACGCGCTGGGCCGCACCTTCGTCATCGGCGCCGAGGGGGCGGTGCGCGACGCCGCGACCGGCCGTTTCCGCCTGGTGGGACCGGCGCTGCGGCTGAACCTGGGCGGACGCAAGGTGACCGAACTGACCGCCGACGGCGGCGTCTATGACGAGGCCAACGACCGCGTCATCATCGGCCCGAACGTGCGCATCTCGGACGGCGGATCGGGCCTGATCCTGACGACGCCGGAAGCCGTGGTCGACACCGACACCGGCGTGGTGTCGGGCGACAAGGGCGTCCAGGCGTCAGGGCCGCTTGGAACCGTGACCGCTTCGTCCTATGTCATCCGGGATCAAGGGCGGCGCGTGACGTTCAGCGGCTCGGGCGACAACAAGGTGCGGGGGACCATCGCCCCCCGATCCGGCGGATGACCATGGCGAAGACCAGACTGATCCTTCTCGCGGCGACCACGGCCGTCATGCTGGCCCTGCCAGGCGTCGGCGGCGCGCAAAGTACGCCGGGCGATCATAGTGACAGCAATGCGGCTGTAAGTTTTGGCGGGGACAGAGCGGAACTATCAGCAGACGGTTATTCGTTGATTGGCCGTGCAGAAGTGCTGCAGGGTGACAGAAGGTTGCGCGCCGATCGAATAGATATAACTATAAGGAATCAGACCGCAACAAGTGCAAAATCTAGCGGCAATGTATACTTCGTTATGTCAGATCAAACCATAAGAGCTGATCGCGCGGACTACGACATCGAAAGCGGTAATCTCGTAGTTACCGGAAACGTCATTCTCAGTCAGGGCCGAAATGTGGCTACTGGCGGACGCCTAATTTACAACCTCCAGACCGGCAATGCGAGGTGGGATGGCGGCACCAACGGACGTGTTGAAGGCGTGCTCTATCCCAGCCAACGCTGATTGACAATCTAGAGATGAAAAGGCACAACATTTCCTCCTACAGGAGAATTGCCTGATGAAAATCTCTCTGAGCGTTCTGGTTGTAAGTGTTGTGATGTCCACGTCATCCCCTAGCTTCGCTGGCTTGAAGGATGAACCAAATTACCCGCCTCCTGAGTGTCCAGAAGGCCATCAATGCGTACCATACACACACACTGGGTTGCCTGATCGCACATCGTGCATCAAGGATGTCACCGATGGCGGTCGGATCACCTGCATCACATACCCCAAAGACTGGACGGGCGGCCCTCGCAATCAACATGATGGCCCAGAATAGGCATAACTATTGGCTCGAAAAGAGTTATCAGCGTTGAATTTGGAGCCGGTGATCGATGCACCGGCTCCTTTTGTTCGGCCTGCGGAAAAGGGTCTGCGGGTCAACCACATCGCCCGCAGCTTCGGCCAGCGGCAGGTGGTGCGCGACGTGTCCCTGACGGTCCAGCGCGGCGAGGTGGCGGGCCTGTTGGGTCCCAACGGCGCAGGCAAGACCACCTGTTTCTACATGATCACCGGCCTGATCCCGGCCGACAGCGGCTCGATCTGGCTGGACGGCGAGGACATCACCGGCCAGCCCATGTACCAGCGCGCCCGCATGGGCCTGGGCTATCTGGCCCAGGAAGCCTCGATCTTCCGCGGCATGACGGTCGAACAGAACATCAAGGCGGTGGTCGAACTGCATCACCCGCGCGACAAAGTCGGGGCCGAGACGACCCGCCTGCTGAACGAACTGCGCATCGAGCACCTGCGCCACGCTCCGGCCTCGGCCCTGTCGGGCGGCGAGCGGCGGCGCTGCGAGATCGCGCGCGCCCTGGCCGGACGGCCCAGCTTCATGCTGCTGGACGAACCGTTCGCCGGCATCGACCCCCTGGCCATCGCCGACATCCGCCAGGTCATCCGCTATCTGGCGAACGAGGGCATCGGCGTGCTGATCACCGACCACAATGTCCGCGAGACCCTGGACATCATCGACCACGCCTCGATCATTTCGGGCGGCGCGGTGCTGTTCGAGGGCACGGCGGCCGAGGTGATCGCCGATCCCGAGGTGCGGCGCGTCTATCTGGGCGAGATGTACGGCTGAAGCCCTGACAGATCCTCCCCCATGCGTGGGGGAGGGGACCGCAAAGCGGTGGAGGGGGCGACCCCGCGCACCGGCCGTGGCCCTCGCCCCCTCCACCATCCTTCGGATGGTCCCCCTCCCCCGAAGCTGCGCGTCGGGAGAGGATCAAGGGCTTAGACCGCCGTTAACCCCTTCGGCTTCAATGTGGCTCCAGCAAGTTCCGGGCCAGGTCCCGGTTCGATCGGGGGCAGGACGTGCTGGGTCAAAGGCTTGAGGTCAGGCAGGGTCAGGGGCTGGTCATCACGCCCCAACTGCAGCAGGCCATCAAGCTGTTGCAGTTGTCGAACCTGGAGCTGGACGCCTTCGTCGAGGCCGAGTTGGAGCGCAACCCCCTGCTGTCGCGCGACGAGCCGGACAGCGACGGCGCCGAGGCGCCCGAGCGGGTCGAGAGCACGTCCGAATCCGAACTAAGCTTCAACGAAGACCGCCCCGGCGAGGCCGCCCAGGCGATGGACGCCCGCGACGACGATCTCTACGGCGACGCCGCGCCGGGCGAACGCTCGGGCGACCGGGCGCCGGACGCCGCCCATGACGCCGCCACCGACCAGCCCGGCCTGTCCGACTGGTCACGCGCCAATCGCGGCGGGATCGCACCCGAAGGCGAGGGCGAACGCAACGAACGGCGCGAGGCGACCCTGTGGGAGCATCTGCAGGCCCAGGCGTCGTCGGCCGGCTTTTCGGCTTCGGACCACGCCGTCGCCCTGGCCCTGATCGACGCGGTCGACGAGGGCGGCTATCTGCGCGGCGAACTGGCCGAGATCGCCGACCGGCTGGGCTGCGGCCTGGAGCGGGTCGAGGCGGTGCTGGCCGTCTGTCACGGCTTTGAACCGACGGGGGTCATGGCGCGCTCGGTGCCCGAGTGCCTGAAGCTGCAACTGATCGAGCGCAACCGCTTCGATCCGGCCATGGACGGTCTGCTGAACAACCTGGACCTGCTGGCGAAACGCGACCTGCAGGCCTTGCGCAAGGCCTGCGGCGTCGACGCCGAGGACATGGCCGAGATGATCGCCGAGCTGAAGGCCCTGACGCCGCGCCCCGGCGCCGGCTTCGGCGGCGAGACGCCCCAGACGGTGATCCCCGACGTCCATGTGCGGCCCGATCCGGCCGGCGGCTGGCGGGTCGAGTTGAACACCGACACCCTGCCCCGCCTGCTGGTCGACAAACGCTATCACGGCGTGGTCTCGGCCGGGGCGCGCAACGACACCGACAAGGCCTTCGTCGCCGACTACGCGGCCCAGGCCAGTTGGCTGGTCAAGTCGCTGGACCAGCGGGCCAAGACCATACTGAAGGTCGCGTCCGAGATCGTGCGCCAACAGGACGCCTTCCTGGCCTTCGGCGTCGAGTTCCTGCGCCCCTTGAACCTGAAGACGGTGGCCGAGGCCATCGGCATGCACGAATCGACCGTCAGCCGGGTCACGTCGAACAAATACGTCGCCACGCCGCGCGGGGTGTTCGAGCTGAAATTCTTCTTCACCGCCGCCATCCAGGCCACCGACGGCGGCGCGGCCCATTCCGCCGAATCGGTGCGCAGCCGCATCAAGGCGATGATCGACGGCGAGGGGGCGGACGGCGACGTCCTGAGCGACGACCGGATCGTCGAAATCCTGAAGGAGGCGGGCATCGACATCGCCCGCCGCACCGTGGCGAAATATCGCGAGGCGCTGCGCATTCCCTCGTCGGTCGAACGCAAGCGGATGCTGCGCTTCGGCTAGGAATCGCCCTGCCGCGAACACCCGCGACGCGAGGATGAGACGCGCTGTTCGCCCTGTCGGCGAACCGCCGCGGCGCCCGCGTCCGCGCCCCTCCAAAACACCGTGAAAAACCCACCACAAATTGGTGATCGGCGTTGACACCCTTCGGCGGTGGGAGCGTTCTATCCGCATGCAAGTCCAAGTCAGCGGCAAGCACGTGGATGTCGGCGAAGCGTTAGGCTCGCGCATCTCCCAGGAACTCGAAGACGGCGTCGGAAAGTATTTCGAACGCGGCGGCCAGGAGGCCGAGGTCGTGGTGTCCAAGGACGGCCACGGCTTCAAGGTCGACTGTTGGGTCCGACTGGCCTCAGGCCAGTCGCTGGTGACTTCCGGCTTCGGCGGCGACGCCCATGCAGCCTTCTCGGACAGCCTGGACAAGCTGGAGAAGCGGGTTCGCCGCTACAAGCGCCGCCTGAAGGACCACCACATCGGCCCGCGCGGTCTTTCCCCCGAAAAGACCGAGGACGCCGCCCGCGACGTGGCCCGCAGCATCGTGCTGCGCGCGCCCGAGAGCGTCGAGGACGCCACCTTCGGCGAGGCCGGACTGCCGGGCGAACCGCCGCCGACCGGCATGGTCATCGCCGAGACCGAGCACGAGATCCGAACCATCACGGTCGGCCGCGCGGTGCTGGAGCTGGACATGACCGGCTATCCGGTCGTGATCTTCCGCAACGCCGCGCACGGCGGCCTGTCGGTGGTCTATCGCCGGCCCGACGGCAACGTCGGCTGGATCGACCCGGAGCGGACGGTCAAACCCGCCGCCAATGGGTCACTGAACGGACACGGTTCGGTAAAGGCTTAGTGGTAAGGCTTTCCCAACAGAGGCGGAGCGTCTAAACGGCGCCCGCCCAATCGGGATGTGTGTGCGAGTCGGGGTTATTATGGACATCGGTGAGCTGCTGACGCGCGACGGCATCGTCCTGCGGAGCGGAGCGTCCTCCAAACGCCAGGCGTTGCATGTGGCGGCGGAGGCGGCGGCCCGTGTGCTGGGCCGGGACGGCAATGCGATCTTCACGGCGTTGATGGAGCGCGAGGCCCTGGGTTCGACCGGCCTGGGCGGCGGCGTGGCCGTGCCCCACGCGCGGCTGACGGGCCTGGACAGGGTGTGCGCGGTCTTCGTGCGGCTGGACCAGCCCGTGGCCTATGACGCCGTGGACGACCGTCCGATCGACCTAATGTTCGCCCTGTTCGCCTCGCCCGACGCGGGCGCCGAGCATTTGCGGGCGCTGGCGGCAGTGTCACGGGCCTTGCGCTCGCCCGAACTGCGCGAACGCCTGCGCCAGGCGCATACGCCGGACGCCATCCACGCCCTGTTCGTCAGGGACACGGCGGCGACGGCGGCTTGAGAACCTCTTCCTTCTCCCCTTGCGGGAGTAAGGTGTCATGCGGAGCATGACGGATGAGGGGTAGGCCTGACCTAAGCTGAGGGTCTGACGATGAGGGCGTGGACACAGCCCCCTCATCCGAGCCGCACCGCGGCCCACCTTCTCCCGCGAGGGGAGAAGGCTAAGGGGTTCAGTGAACCGACACCGGCTCCAGTTCGTGCGCGACGGCGGCGGCGAAGGCGGTTTCGCGGTCGGTCACGACCGCCAGGCGTTCGCCGTCGGCGCTGTGCACCGCATACAGCGTCTGATCGGGATCGACCTTCAGCCCCTTGGCGGCGGCCACGGGCGTGCTGGCGATGATCTCGGCGCCCGAGATCTCACGGACATAGACCAGGTCGGGCGCGCCCAACGCGGCCAGTTCCTTCTTGCTCATAAACGGCGTCATCAAGACCGCCTCCTTCGTAATTCGACTGACGCCCGACTGACGGGCGGATGCGACGGCCGTTGGCTCAGCCCGTCGTGATGGGGATTCGTTTGACGCTGCGCTCCTGCTCCGGGCGGATCAGATCGACGTGCAGCAGGCCGTGCTCCAACCGCGCGCCCTCGACCTCCAGCCCATCGGCCAGAACGAAGTTGCGCAGGAAGCCGCGCGCCGCGATGCCGCGATGCAGGAAGGCCTGTTCGTCGCCCTTGCCCGCGTCCTCACGCTTGCCGGCGATGGTCAACTGCCGCCCGTCCAGGGTGATGGTCAGTTCCTCGGGCGAGAAACCCGCCACCGCCAGGGTGATGCGCACGGCGTGACCGCCGCGCTGTTCGACATTGTAGGGCGGATAGCTTTCGGCCGCGGCCTTGGCGGCGCGGTCTATCAGGGCGCGGGTGTGGTCGAAACCCAACAGGAACGGGCTGTCGAACAGGAGGGTGCGCGTCGTCATCGGTCTCGGTCCTTCGTCAAGCGACCCGGCCTATACGTCCCCCGAATGGGCGGACGCGCGGCCGAACCGTGAAATGGGGACGAGCAACGTCACGATCAACCACCTTGCATGCATCTCTTTCCTTCGACCGGCGTTACGGCCTAGCTTGGAATGGAAGAACAGCGAGAGGTCGGATCATGCGGTGGCAAGGCGGAGAACGCGGCGGCGGCGTCGAGGATCGGCGTGGAATGGGCGGCGGCGCCGTGGCGGGCGGCAGCCTGGGCGTGCTGGTCCTGGCCGCCATCGGCTATTTCGTCTTCGGCATAGACCCGTCCACGACCCAGCAGATCGCCAGCCAGTTCGGCGGCGTCGGCGCCCAGGAAAAGGGCCAGGTCGGCACGCCCCAGGACCAAGCCGGCCAGTTCGTCGATGTGATCGGCACCAACATCAACAAGGTCTGGGCGGCCAAGCTGAACGGCTATCGCCCGCCGAATCCCACGGTGATTTACGACGGTGGAACCGGCACCCAGTGCGGCTACGGCCAGGCCGCCATGGGTCCCTTCTACTGCCCGACCGATCAGACCGTGTATCTGGACCTCGGCTTCTGGACCCAGATGGAGCAGCAGTTGGGCGCGTCCGGCGCCGACTTCGCCCGCGCCTATGTCATCGCCCATGAATACGGCCACCACGTCCAGACCCTGACCGGCGTCAGCGCCGAGGTGCAGCAGGCGCAGCAGCGCGCCTCGGGCCAGGCCGAGGCCAACCGCTATTCCGTGGCGCTGGAGCTTCAGGCCGACTGCTACGCCGGCGTCTGGGCGCGCAACGCCGCCGCCGTGTCGAACGGCGAGGTGGCGCTGGACCCCGGCGATCTGGAGGAAGGGCTGAAGACCGCCAACGCCATCGGCGACGACACGCTGCAACGCCGCTCGGGCGGCCGCGTGGTGCCCGAAGGCTTCACCCACGGATCCTCCGCCCAACGGGTCGAATGGCTGCGGCGCGGCTACGATTCCGGCGATCCGGCGGTCTGCGACACCTTCGGCGCGGTCTAGACCCTGCCCCACCCAGCGGGGGGAGGATTGGATTATCCCACCGTCAGGTCCAGCGGCCGGGACGCCCAGAGCCTGCCCGCGCCCATGTCGATCACCGCCCGCCGCCCGGCGAAGGCGCCCATGCCCAGCAGGGCGTCGGGCACGCCGGGCGCGGCCGTGTCGGCGAAGATGGAGACCGGCCGGTTGCGGTGCACCTGATCGGCGAAGGTCATGGTGCGCGCCCTGACGATCCGGGCCGCGACGGCGCCGCCCAGCACCAGGCTGGACCCGTGCTCGACCGGCCGCCCGTCCAACAGGCCCGCCGCATCGGCGACCGAGCGACGCAGCGACAACAGGCCCGAGGCGCCGGTATCGACCACGGCGTCGATCCGCATCCCCTCGACGGTGATCGCGGCGACCAGCGCCCGCCCCCGCCGCGTCACACTAACGGGCGAGACGTCCGGCGGCAGGCGATCCGCATCGGGCGCCGTGAAGACCAGGCGGCGGCGATCCGTATCGACGCCGAATCTCAGGCGGCCGAGAACATCCTGACCCAGCACCAGGGGGGTGCTCAGACCCTCGGCGCCGGCCAAGGGACCCAGCGTCAATATGCCGGTGCGCAATCCGGTCAGCCGCAGCGACCCGACCGACAGATCCAGCATCGCGCCCTTGCCCATTTGCGGTTCGCCGCTGACGCCATAGGCCACCAGCGGCAGGTCGAACCCCCGCGGCGCGCCCCGATCGGCGGACAGGGCGGCGAACAGGGCGCGGTCGATGACGGAATATTGCGCGCCGCTGTCGACCAGGGCGTTGATCTGGCGCCCGGCGATCATGACCCGCACGGTCGGCACGGCGGTGTGGCGCACGGCCCAGGGCAGCCAGCCGGTCGTCTGGCGCGGACCCGAAAAGCTCGCCTTCGGCGGCGCCCACAGCACGTGATCGCGCACCCAGAAGGTCCCGCCGACCACGGCGGCGCCCAGGCCCAGACGAAGCAGCAGGCGGCGATCCATCCCGCCTAAATGGCGCGGCGGCGCGCCCGACGCCAGCCGAGGCGCATTGACGGGCGAATGCAGGTGACGACGGCGGGCCGCCTCGGTACCAAGAGATGATGACGTCCCGCCCCGATCTCTATGTCTCCACGCGCGGCCAGGCGCCGGTCGCCGACTTCGCCCAGGCCCTATTGCGCGGCATGGCGCCGGACGGGGGCCTGTATATGCCCCAGGCCTGGCCGACGCTGGCGCCCGACGCCGCCCGGCCGGGACGGACCTATGTCGAGATCGCGGCCGAGGTGTTGACGCCCTTCATCGGCGACGCCCTGCCCAAGGGGGCGCTGGACGCGGCGATCCGGCGGCTGGTCGCGGGGTTCGGCCATCCGGCGGTGACCCCCCTGATCGAGGTCGAGGACGGCCTTTACGTGCTGGAGCTGTTTCACGGGCCGACGGCGGCGTTCAAGGACCTGGCCATGCAGTTGGCGGCCAGTCTGGCGGACGCGGCGCTGGCGGTCTCCGGCGAGCGGCTGACCCTGCTGACGGCGACCAGCGGCGACACCGGCGCGGCGGCCGTCGCGGCCTTCGCGGGCGCCGAGCGCATCCGGCTGGTGGTGCTGCATCCGCTGGATCGCGTTTCGCCGGTGCAGCGCAAACAGATGACCACGGTCGCGGCGGACAACGTCCTGAACCTGGCCGTACGCGGCGACTTCGACGACTGCCAGCGGCTGGTGAAGGCCCTGCTGGGCGAGGAGGATCTCCGGGCGCACGGGCGGCTCAGCTCGGTCAATTCGATCAACTGGGCGCGGTTGGCGGGCCAGATTCCCTATTATGTCTCGGCGGCGTCGCAACTGGGCGGGCGGGCGGCGACCTGGGTCGTGCCCACGGGCAATTTCGGCGACGCCTTCGCCGGCATCGCGGCCGCCAAGATGGGCCTGCCCGCCAACGGTTTCGTGGCGGCGGTGAACGCGAACGACGCCCTGGCCCGGGCCATCAACGACGGCCTCTACGAACGCCGCAACGCGGTCGAGACCGGCAGCGTGTCGATGGACGTGCAGGCCCCGTCGAATTTTGAACGCCTGGTGTTCGAGGCCTCGGGCCGCGACGCGACGGCGACACGCGCGGTGTTCGAGACCTTCGCCCGCGAGGGCCGGGCGCGGCTGGACGACGATCTGCTGGCCGCCCTGCGCGCCGAGGTCACGGCCGTCTCGGTCGATGAGGCGGACACCAAGGCCGAGATCGCCCGCGCACATGCCGACTGGAGCCGGATCGTCTGTCCGCACACGGCCGTGGCCCTGTCGGCCGCGCGGCGGATCGACCGCTCGAACGGGCCGGTGGTGGCCCTGTCCACCGCCCATCCGTCGAAATTCGGCGCCTTCGTCTCGGGCGTGCTGGGGATCGAGCCTGAGCCGGTTCCGGTCATCCGGCGCCTGGGCGACCAGCCCGAGCGGATGACGGTGATCGACCCGACCGAGGCAGCGGCGCTGGACGCCGTGCGCGCCTTCTCGGCCTAGCGCCAGTGATCCAGGCGCGCCAGGAAGGCCCCCGGGTCCTTGGGCGTCACCAGTTTCGACGGGTCGTGGAACACCCGGTCATGCAGCCGCGTCAGGGTGAACCGCAACGCGGCGGCCCGGCCCAGGCGCGGCAGGGCGGCGATCTCGACGGAACTTAGCGGACGGATCGTTTCATAGCCGCGCTGAAAGGCCTCCAGGATGTCCGGCGACGGACGACCCGAACCGTCGAAACCCCAGGCCGACAAGGCGATCGCCAAATCATAGGCCAGAGGCCCGGTGCAGGCGAAATAGAAGTCGATCACGCCCGAAACCGCGTCGTCTTCAAACAGCACATTGTCCGGGAAATAGTCGGCGTGGATCGCGCCGACGGGCAGATCATCCGTGAACGGATCGCCCAGCGCGTCCAGGGCCGCCTCGACCCGTTCCAGCATCACCCGATCCTGGCCCCCGGCCCGCGTGGCGATGCGGTCGGCCAGGGCGCGCCAGGCGGCGGGACCGACCGGGTTGTCGCGGCGCCCCGCATAGTCGGCGGCGGCCAGATGCATCCGCGCCAGCATGGCGCCCGCGGCCTGGGCCTGGGGCGGCGACGGCGTGCGCGGCCAGGCGCCGTTAAGCCATTCGACCACGGCGGCGCAGCGCCCGTTCAACGTCCCCAGCCAGGTCCCGGAACGATCCCGCACCGGCCGCGCGGTCGGCAGGCCCGCATCCGCCAGCCGGTCGGTCAGACCCAGACAGAACGGCAGGGCGGCGGCGTCCGTGCGCCCTTCGAACAGGGTCAGGACGAACCGGCCTGCGCCCGTCTGAAGCGCATAGTTGGTGTTCTCCACCCCCTCGGCGATAGGCGTCAGGGCGATCAGATCGCCGAGATCGTAGGCGTCGAGGAAACTCCGCGCCTCGGCGTCGCTGACGGGGGTGAAGACGGCCATCCCCTCACCTAGCCCGACGCGTTGGTGTTCGTCACTCGCCGTGACGGGCGCGAGCGATGTCGGCCAGATCGGCCAACAAGCTCTCGGTCGTGGCCCAGCGTCCGGCGCCGCGCCCGCGACAGCGCCACACCCGCCCGTCGGCGCCGACCACCCGCAGGGCGTTGCGTTCACCTTTCAGCGTACGGAACAACGGTTCGGCGCAGTCGGGGTCCAGCGCCACGACGGCCGACAGGGCGCCGCCGTCGGCGCGGCAGGCGCCGATCTGACGCACATGCGGGCCGACCGGCGTCGAGGGCGACAGCACATCCTTGGACACGTCTTCGGGCGCGCGGCCGAAGGCTTCAAAGGCCAGCAGGCGGACCTTGGCGGCCGAATCGTGGCCCTCCAAATCCGACGACGGGTCCTCTTCGGCGAAACCGGCGGCGCGGGCGTCGGCCAGGGCCTCGTCAAAGGCCGCGCCCTGGCCCAACCGTTCCAGCATGAAGTTGCAGGTGCCGTTCAGCACCGCCTCGAACGACGCGATCGGCCCGGCGGCGCGGGCGGCGCGCACCGTCTCGATCATCGGCGACCCGCCCCCGACCGAGGCCGACCAGAACAGGCGCAGCCCACGTTCCTCGGCCAGCGACAGCAGTCCGGCGGGATCGGCGGCCACGGCCTGTTTATTGGCGCTGGCGACATCGCAGCCGGCTTGAAGCGCCGCGCGGATCAGGGCGTGCCCGGCCGCCCCGTCGGACAGGGCCTCCAGCACCACGTCGGGCTTTTTCGCCAACAGGTCCGCCGGGTCAGCGACGAACAGATCCGCGGGACAGTCGATATCGCGCGCCTTGTTCGGATCACGCACCAGCACGCCGACCACCTGGAAGCGCGGATCGTCCAGCAGGCGGCTGATCGCCCCGCCGCCGACGACGCCGCAGCCGGCCACGGCGACGCGGATCGGGGCGTGGACGGGGGCCGGTCCCGGCGGGGCCGAGCGGGCGCCGATCACCGTGCCCTCGGCGCGGTCCAGGGCCGCGACCTCGATCTCCACCGCCCGATCCTGACCCAGGTCGATGGCGTCGCGCTGAACCAGTTGTCCGCCCAGCCGACGCGCGCCTTCCCAGTCGATGCGGCGATAACGCTGGGCCGGGGCGCCCGGCGCCTTGGGATCGTGGTCGTAGAGACCGTCGACGTCCTTGACCAACCGCACCTTGTCCAGCCCCAGCTCGGCCGCCAGAAAGACCGCCGTCAGGTCCGAACCGCCGCGCCCCAGCAGGGCCAGCCGCCCGTCCGGCCGCACCGCGCCGAACCCCGGCACGATCACCGCCTGATGGCGATCCAGCGCAGCCTTCAGCGCCTCGCCGCGCAGGGCCGAGGGCCGGGCGTGCTCGGCCGGGCCTTCCGCCACCACGCCCAGTTCACGTACCGACAGGGCGGCGGCGTCCAGACCGATGCGGTCGCAGGCGATGGCGACCAGGGCCGCCGCCTTTTCCTCGCCCAGGGCCACATAGCCGGGCAACAGGTCGTTCTCATGCGCCAGGCCCAGGCCCCGCGCATCGGCCAGCAGCCGGTCGGTCTGGCCGCCGAAGGCCGAGACCACCGCCACCACCCGCCGCCCGGCCCGCACATGGGCATAGACGGCCGAGGCCACGGCGGGCGCATCGGCGGGGCTGCGCAAGATCGAGGACCCGAATTTCAGCACCACGATCGGCGCTTCGGCCTCAAGGCTGGCGGCGGGAGCGTCGGCTACGAGGGCCAGGGCGGCTTGGGAGGGCATGACGGAGGTCCGTTTCGGCAAAGATCGAGTGGGGAGGAATAGGAAAACCCCGCCTGGCGGGGCCGGACGGGGTTCGGGTTCTGCGTTCTGGCCGGTGCGACCGCGCTAACCTTTCCCCGCCCGCGAGGGCATGGTGGTGGTGGTCATCGAGGTCATGGTCATGGCGACGCTGGTCGCGAAAGCGACGGCGGCCAGGACGGTGATGGCGATCTGCTGGATCACGAGAGCCTCGTTTAAACTCAAGGCCAGAGTGAACCCGCCTGCCGCGCCGCGTCAAGCGGCCCGCACGAAAATTGCGACCAGCCAGTGCAAACACGCAACAGTCGGCCCTGACAGGCGAAACCCGCCGACATCGCGCAATAATTTTCCCCTTGACCGGCGAGCTTCGCATCCGCACCGTAAGGACACTCATCAAGACCGGCTGAGGGATAGGCCCTTTGACGCCGGGGCAACCATCGGGTTCCGCCCGAAACGGTGCCAACTCCTGCGGGGGTCGCTTCGGCGATCCGCGAGAGATGAGTGGAGCGTCGGCTAGGCGATGCTCCACGGTCTGTCACCGCGTCCAGGAGGCTTGAGGAGCCGAGGATGCGAACGACCGATGAGCCTGTTGGAACTCTCCCGCCCCGAAGACCCCTTCTGTCGCCCCGCGCGTCGTGAAGTTCGGTCGTCCGCCGTCATGCGCGGCGGCCGTGACGTGACCGCCGACATCCCCGCCGACTTCCATCTGGAATCCGGAGAGCGGTTGGGCCAACGGCGGCTCGTCGGGCGGCTGCACGGGACCGTGGGCGCGCCGGTGGTGGTGGTCGCGGGCGGGATTTCGGCCGACCGCTTCGTGCACAAGACCGAGAACGGCGGGCGCGGCTGGTGGTCGGGCGCCGTCGGCGTGCGCGGCCCGGTCGATCTGAACCGTTTCCAGGTGCTGAGCTTCGACTATGCGCCGGACGCCGGCGGACGGACCTCGGTGACCATCACCACCCGCGATCAGGCCCGTCTGTTGGCCCTGCTGTTGGACGAGGTCGGGATCGAGACGGTCGCCGCCTTCGTCGGCGCCTCCTACGGCGGCATGGTCGGCCTGGCCTTCGCCGAGATCTTCCCCGAGCGGATCGACAGCCTGGTCGTGATCTCGGCGGCGCATCGGGCGCATCCGATCGGCACCGCCTGGCGCGGCGTGCAGCGGCGCATCCTGAAGCTGGCGGCCGAGGCCGGGCGCGCCGAGGACGGCGTGGCCCTGGCCCGCGAACTGGCCATGACCACCTATCGCACCGGCGAAGAGTTCGCCGAACGCTTCCCCACCGAGGCCCCGACCACGGCGGGCGGTACCTATCCGGTGTGCGATTATCTGACGGCGCAGGGCCGGTCCTATCGCGGCCGGATGACGGCCGAGCGGTGGATCAGCCTGTCGGACTCCATCGACCGCCATCAGGTCACGCCCGAGGCGATCAAGACGCCCGTGACCCTGGTCGGCTTCACCACCGACCGGCTGGCCCCCATCGACGACCTGCGCGAACTGGCGGCGCGGCTGCCGGTCCTGTGGCGGTTCGTCGAAGCGCCGTCGCTGTACGGCCACGACGCCTTCCTGAAGGAGGAGGCGCTGATCGGCCAGGTCCTGCGCCAGGCGCTGAAGGAGGTGGACCAATGAGCCGCGCCTCGACCCGGATCGACACCCTGCTGGCCCGCGCGGGCGTGGACGCCGACCCGACCCACCGCGCCGTGATGCCGCCGCTTTATCTGTCGTCCAACTACGCCTTCGACGGCTTCGACAAGAAGCGGCCCTATGACTACACCCGTTCGGGCAACCCCACGCGCGACGTGCTGGGCGAGGCCCTGGCCGCGCTGGAAGGCGGCGCGGGCGCCGTGGTCACGGCCACCGGCATGGCGGCGGTGGACCTGCCGCTGAACCTGATCAAGCCCGGCGAACGGCTGATCGCGCCGCACGACTGTTACGGCGGCACCTGTCGCCTGTTGAACGCGCGCGCGCGTCAGGGCCGTTTTGAACTGGTGTTCGTCGATCAGACCGATCTTCCCGCCCTGGACGCCGCCCTGGCCCAGGGCGCGGCCATGGTCTTGATCGAGACGCCGTCCAACCCCCTGCTGCGCGTCACCGACATCGCCGAGGTGGCGCGTCGGGCCAAGGCGGCCGGCGCCCTGGTCGCGGCCGACAACACCTTCCTGTCGCCGGTGCTGCAACGCCCCATCGAACTGGGCGCGGACATCGTCATCCATTCGACCACCAAATACATCAACGGCCATTCCGACGTGGTCGGCGGCGCCGTGGTAGCGGCGGACCCGGCCGTGCATGACGAACTGGCCTGGTGGGCCAACGCCACGGGCGTGACCGGAGCGCCGTTCGACGCCTGGCTGACCCTGCGCGGCCTGCGCACCCTGTCGGTGCGGATGGAGCGGGCGCAGGCGACGGCGGCCCGCGTGGCCGAGACCCTGGCGGCCCATACCGCCGTGTCGCGCGTGCATTATCCCGGCCTGAGCGACCATCCCGGCCACGCCCTGGCGGCGCGCCAACAGGACGGCTTCGGCGCCATGCTGAGCTTCGAGCTGGCGGGCGGGGTCGAGGCGGCGCGCATCCTGTGCGAGGCGGTCGATGTCTTCACCCTGGCGGAATCCCTGGGCGGGGTCGAAAGCCTGATCGCCCATCCGGCCACCATGACCCACGCCGCCATGACGCCGGAACAGCGGGCCGTGGCCGGGGTCGGCGACGGCTTGATCCGCCTGTCGGTCGGGCTTGAGCACGAGGCCGACCTGATCGCCGACCTCGAGACGGCGCTGGCCAAGGCGAGCTTGCGGGTGGCGGCTTAAGCCGGCTTGGGCCGGTTCTGCATCGCCCCGGTCATGGGGATGAAGAAGACGCCGACATCGCGGCGGCTGTGGACCCGGCCCTGGTCGTCCTTGGTGTAGACGTACAGCACCTGGCCGCGCCGGAACGGCTGGCCGATGGGAATGATCAGCTTGCCGCCGGGCTTGAGCTGTCGGAACAGTTCCGGCGGGGCGTACTGGGCCACGCAGGTCAGCATGATGGTGTCGAAGCCGCCCTCGACCTCGGGCCAGCCGAAATAGCCGTCGCCGACCCTGGAGTGGACGTTGGCATAGCCCAGCGGAGCGAAGATCTTTCCAACCGCCTGACCGATCGGCTGGATGATCTCGATGGTGTAGGCGTCGCGCACGATGCGGCTGAGCAGAGACGACTGAAAGCCCGAGCCGGTGCCGATCTCCAGCGTCACGTCGGTCGGTTTGGGCGCCGCCAACTGGGTCATATAGGCCTGGCCCAGATAGTCGGACAGCACCGAGCCATGGCCGATGGCCCAGGGCTTGGGATCCGCCTCATAGCACTGGGTCGCGGTCGAGACGCCGGACGCATAGGCGTAATGGAAATAGTCGCGCGGCACGCTGTCGAAGGCGGCCAGGACGTTGGGGTCGGCGGCGCCGAACTTGCCGTCCAGATAGGTCTTCACCCGGTTCACGGCGCCGGGCTTCCTGGCCTGGATCTCGGCGAACTGGGCGGCGCTGATCGAAGGGTTGCGGCCCGACGCCGTCATGGCCTCGCGGAAGGCGTCATAGGTCCAGGGCCGGGCGGGCATGCGCACACCCGCGGCGACGACGCCGGGCGCGGTCGGGGCGGCGGCGGGCGCGCCCGGAGCCGCGGGACCGGACGGCGCGGCCGGGCCGCCGGTGGGACCGGTGGGGTTCAGACGGGCCTGGATCGTCTTCATCGTCGCCTCGTCGCAGGCGGCGAGCGGGGCGGCCGTCAGGGCGGCGGCCCCGACGATCAGGCGGCGGCGATCGAGCGTCATGCGGGCTGCTCCACGGGAAAGGGATCAAGGCCCTCGGCGTCCAGGGTCGGGGCGTCAGGAAGGGGGTCGCCTCGCCGCACAGGCGAAGGGGCGGCGGGCGCGCGGCGCGCCACCGGCAGGACCACGAAGGCGACGGCGTAGAGACCGGCCGCAAGGATCAGCAGCCATGAGGAGCCGACGTCGCGGCTGATCAGATTGGCCAGAGGCGTCGCCACCACCGAAAAGGCGCCGTTCAGGCCCCAGGCCCACGGCAGGGCGCGCCCGTCGCCGACCTGGATCAGCCCCAACGGGAAGGGCATGCCCAGGGCGATGGACACCGGCGCGGCCGCCAGCAGCACCAGACCGGCGCGCACGACCCACGGCTGGTCCAGCGTCCGCATCATGAAGTCCTCGGCGCCGACCAGCATGGCGGCGATCCAGCCGAGGATGACGACCAGACCGATCATCGAGGCGGCCTTGGGCAGGCGGCCGACCTTTTCCGCGATCAGACTGCCGACGCCGGAGAAGATCAGCATGGCCGTCAGCACCAGGGCGAAGGCCGAGGAATAGTCGGACAGATAGAAGGCCGCCTTGTCGATCAGCAGGATTTCGATGAACAGGAAGCCCAGCCCCAGGGCCGGGAAATAGAGGGCGGGCCACAGGCGGCGCGGCTCGGCGGCTCCGCCCGTACGACGTCGGAACAGGGCGGGCGCGGCCAGCACCAGCAGGGCGATCACCACCGCCTGAACCAGCACCGCCACATTCACCAGGGCGCCGATCTCGGCCTGGGGCAGGACCTCCAGGCGACGGATCAGGGCGCCGGGGTGCTCCAGCTTCAGTGAAGCGTAGAAGGCGGGCCGGTCCAGCGTCGCGGGGCGGATGTTGAAGGCGTCGCCCGACGCCGTGGCGCGGCCGTTCAGCACGGCGGCCGCCTCATTGGCGATGGCGTCGTTGGGACCGTCGGAGGTGATGGTCCCGGTGTCGAAGGCGACGCTGGGCAGGTCGTTGAAGATCGTGGCGCGGGCGGCGGCCACGTCCATGCCCGGATGGTGGCTGACGTCGAACGAACGGGCCTCGGCGAAAGTCTTCAGATCGACCACGTCGCTTGCGCTGAACGGCGCGGGCGAGATCAGGATGCGGGCGTTCCACGCCGAGCGATAGACCATAACGTGGCTCGCCGGATCGGCCGCGCCCTGCTCCAGCAACGCCTGCCGCGCCGTGGCCAGAACGCGCAGGGCATAGACCGGGAAGTCGCGGATCGAGACCGAGATCGACACCATCCCCTTGGGTTCGACCGAGGCCAGATAGGCGCGCAGAGCCTCGACCGTCAGGCCGGTGACGTTGGCCGGCGCGGAATCGACGAAGTCGGCCGAGACGTCGACCAGATCATAGGCGCCGCGTCCAGAGGCCCAGGCGGCGGCGATGGGACCGCCTTCCAGCAGGGTGACCCGCCCGTCGCGCGGCAAGGCGGGCGAGCCGGCCAGGCCCGATTTCAACGCCGCGTGCAGCACCGGTTCGGTCTCGACCACATCGACATGGGCCGCGCCCAGGGCCAGGGCTTCGGCCACGCGATAGCCGCCCGAGGCGCCCAGCAGCAGGACGCGCGGCTTGCCCCGCAGCGCATAGGGCGCGGCCGATAGGGCCGAGGGGGCGTAGGCGGCGTCCAGCGCGCCGGGTTTCGGCAGGGCGGCGATACGGTTTCCGTCGCGATACAGCCCCCAGGTCGAGGGCGGCCCGGCCACCCCCATCATGCCGGCGTTGTTGGACACGTCGGCGTCGACCCGTTCGGTGAAATTCTCCAGCAGCAGATAGTGGCCGCGCGGCTGGCGCAGTTCGGCGACCACGCGGGCGTTCGGCGTGTTCATCGGCGCATAGACCGACTTGAACTCCGAGATCGTCGGCGCCGGACCCAGGAACAATATGGTCTCGGCCGCGACCAGGGCCGCGCCCGCCAGTCCCACGCCCAGCCAGTTCAGCCGCCCCGGCTGGAACAGGGTCGACAGGGCCAGGGGAACGATCAGCACCGGCGCCAACAGGAAGGGATGGACCACGAACATCAGGCCCAGGGCCGTCGCCGCGCCCAACCCGGCGCCGATCAGGTCATAGCCGTAAACCCGCCCGACCTCGCGGTGGTTCTGGATGAAGATCAACGAGATATAGAGACCGGCCAGGAAGAAGAAGGGCAACAGCGCCGCGTAGTACAGGCCGATGTTCTTCACCTGATCGACCCAGGTGGCCGGGTTCTGAAGCTGCAGCGGGTTGAAGGCGTTGGTCGTGACCGCCTGATAGCCCAGGGCGGCGGCCAGGGTCATGGCGGCGGGCAGGACGGTGCGCAGGAACAGGCCGTACCGCTGCATCGCATCGCGGAACAGGGCCGCAGCCACGCCCGAAAAGGCGAAACCGGCCATGACGATGGAGATGATCCAGTAGCCGTATTCCGACCACTTCGCGACGGCGAAATAGCGGGTCAGGGCGTTCTCGATCCCGACCACGCCGAAGGCGATCAGGAACAGGGGAATCAGGGCTGCGCGGGCCTGTTTCACGGCGCCGGTCATCGCGGCGCGCCCCAGTCGGCGGCGGTCAGGAAGTCGGCGGCCAGAGCGTTGAACCGCTCAGCCTCGTCGACGAACAGGGCGTGCCCGGCCTCGGTGAAAATCTCCACGCGGACATTGGGTCGGGCGGCGGCCAGGGCCTCGGCCTGTTCGCGCAGCCGAGGGCGCACGACATAGAGCACCGGCCGGTCGACGCCGCGCAGGATGTCGCGCCACCGCTCGCGCGGCGCGTCATAGGCGCGCAGCCGCGCCTCATCGGCCGGGTCCATGCGCAGGGCGGATTCGGTCAGGCGGCGGCGAAAGTCGGCGCCCGGATCATGGGCGAACAGGCCGTCGACGAAGGCGGCGCGGCGGGCGCGGCGTTCGGCGGGACCCAGAGGCGCGGCATCGGCCGACCGGGCCGATACGGTCGGCGGCGGTCCCTCGCCCACCGAATTGTCGATCAGGATCAGACCGGCGATCCGCGTCTGGTCCCGGTCGCCGATCATGGACAGGATCTCCAGCACGCCCAACGACCAGCCGACCAGAACGACCCGCCCGGACGGCGCGGCGTGGTCGACAAGTTCGGCGATGTCCCGGCCCCGACGCTCGGCGGTGTAGCCGAAGGGCGCGACCTCGCTGTCGCCCTGGCCGCGCGGATCGAGCGCCAGCACGCGCCAGCGGTCGGACAGGGCGGCGATCTGGGCGTCGAAGATCCAGCCCGGCATGGTCCAACCCGGCACGAAGACCACCGTGCGGCCGTCGGCCGGTCCCGCCTCGACATAGTGCAGACGGACGCCGTCGGAGGTGGTGAATTCGTGCTCGGCCGCCTGGGCCGCAACGGCGCCGGGAGCGGCCAAGCACGCACAGGCGGCCGCGATCGCGGCGCCGCCCCAGGCCTCGTAACGAAACGCCTGAACCCCCATCGGGCCATGTGAACCGAACGAACGGCGTCCTGTCGACCGCCTTCCCGCGACAAGCGACGGATTTGGTTAAGCGCGCAGGCTCAGCGTGGCCCGAACGGCACGACCTTGTTGTCGCCGTCGTGGCCGATGTCGGCAGGTCCCAGATACGGAATGCCCGAGCGCGCGCACCAGTAGCGGACGATCTCTTCGGGCGTCATGCCGAAGTCAGGATCATTGGGCGTGATGTCCGAAACCCGGCCCAGCCGGATGCCCGCCACGCGCCGGATCGACGCCTGGCCGGTCAAGTGGAACATCATCCGGTCGATGCGATAGGCGGCTTCCGACACCTCTTCCAGCATCAGGACGTGGCCGGTCAGATCCGGTTCGATGGCCGTGCCGACCAACTGGTCGATGATGGTCAGGTTGAAGGCGACGGCCGGGCGCGGATCGGCCGCCAGGGACGGTTCGATCCCCTTGGCTCCGCCCTTGACCAGCCAGTCGATGGACCGTTGCACCGTCTCGGGTCCCGTGCGGCGGTTGATGTCCGAAGCCATCGGCCCGTGCGCCACGTGCGCGAAACCCGCCTTGTACAGCGCCGCCAGGATCGAACCGGCGTCGGAATAGCCGAGATAGCGTTTCTTCCTGGCCTCGGGCTTCAACGCGCCGACCACCGTCTCGGCGATGCGACACGCGCCGTAGCCGCCGCGCGCGAACCAGATCGCGTCGATCCTGGGGTCGTTGGCGAAGTCGACGAAGGCGCGCGCCCGGCTGGCGTCGTCCCCGGCGAAATGGCCGTGGGTCAGGAAGCTGGCCTCGTGAAACACGGCCGCGACCTCGCCCGCCGGATAGCGTTCGGCCATGAAGCCGCTCAGGCGGTCGGCGCTTTCGCGGCTGAACCGCGACGAGGCGGCGACGATTCCGATCTTGAAGGTCATCTGGCGTCCGGCGCGACCCGTGCTAGTCAGGCGATCCTCAGCCTTCCCGGTTTCGCCCTCATGAATCAAGACGCCTCCTATTTCTTCTGCGGCATCGGCGGCTCGGGCATGCTGCCCCTGGCCATGATCGTTCAGTCGCGAGGAGGCCGGATCGAGGGGTCGGATCGGGCGCTGGACCAGGGTCGCACGCCCGAGAAGTTCGACTGGCTGCGCGGCCATGGCGTGACCTTGCATCCCCAGGACGGCTCGGGCGTGACGCGAGCCGACCAGGTCGTGGTGGCGACCGGCGCGGTCGAGGACACGGTGCCCGACATCGGCGCGGCGCGGCGCGTGGGCGCGACCGTGGTGACCCGGCCCGAACTGCTGAGCCGACTGTTCAATGCGGCGCCGACGTCCGTGGGCGTGGCGGGCACCAGCGGCAAGTCGACCATCACCGGCATGATCGCCTGGGTCCTGCACGCGGCGGGCCGGGCGCCGACCGTCATGAACGGCGCCGTGATGAAGAATTTCACCGACGCCGACCACCCGTTCGCCAGCGCCCTGATCGGCGGGCCGGACCTGTTCGTGGCCGAGATCGATGAATCGGACGGCTCCATCGCCCGCTATGATCCGACCGTGGCCGTGGTCTCGAACATCAGCCTGGATCACAAGTCGATGGAGGAGCTGCGCGACCTGTTCGGCGGCTTCGTCGGGCGGGCCGCAGCGGCGGTGCTGAACCTGGACAATCCCGAGACGGCGGCCCTGGCCCAGACCCTGGCCGCCCAGGGCCGGGGCGCGGACGTCGTCACCTTCGCCCTTGGAGACGATGGAGCCGACCTGGCGGCGCACGGGCTGACTCCGACCCCGACCGGCATGACCTTCGACCTGGCCGAACGCGGGACGGGCGCGCGCCGCCGCGTGGTTCTGAACGTGCCCGGCGCGCACAATGTCGCCAACGCCCTGGCGGCCCTGGGCGCGGTGCGGGCCATGGGGATCGGGCTGGATCAGGCGGTCGCGGCGTTGGAGGCCTTCGCCGGCATCCGGCGACGGATGGAGGTGGTGGGGACCCGCAACGGGATCACCGTCATCGACGACTTCGCCCACAACCCGGACAAGATCGCCGCCACCCTGAAGACCCTGCACGCCTTCGACGGTCGGCTGCTGATCCTGTTCCAGCCGCACGGGTTCGGGCCGCTGAAACTGATGAAGCATGAGTTCATCGACGGTTTCGCCGGCTTGATGCGGCCGGACGACGTCCTGTTGATGCCCGAGCCGGTCTATTACGGCGGCACCACCGACCGGTCGGTCGGGTCTCAGGACATCGCCGCCGGGGTGCGCGCGGCGGGACGGCGGGCCGAGGCCCTGGGCGACCGGGCGGCCTGCGGCGACCGCATCGTCGAACTGGCCCGGCCCGGCGATCGGATCATCGTCATGGGCGCGCGCGACGACACCCTGTCGACCTTCGCCGCGGAGTTGCTGGCGCGCCTGTGATCCAGGGCGTCCTTCGGGGCGCCGTGCGACGTTGATGCACTTGCAAACCGTTCTCAACAATGGCACAGGCCGGGCGTGACCGACGCCGTCCCGACCAAACCCCAGAGCGCGCGCCAAACCGCGCCGAAACCGCCGCGCCCGCCGCAGTGGAAGACGCGGCCCTTCTGGCTGCGCCAGTTGCGCCAGTGGCATTGGATCACGGCGGCGATCAGCCTGATCGGCCTGATCCTGTTCTCCTTCACCGGCATCACCCTGAACCGGGCGGCTCTGATCGGCTCCGATCCGGTGACGACCGAACAGACCGCCGTCCTGTCCGAATCCGCCCGCGCCGCCCTGGCCCGGATGGGCGAGGAGACGACCGATCCCGTCCCCGCCCCCGTCGCCGCCTGGGCCGCCTCTGAACTGAAGGTTCAGATCGCGGGCAAGCCGACCGAGACGACGGCGAATGAGGTCTATGTGTCCCTGCCCCGCCCGGGCGGCGACGGCGCCCTGACCATCGACCGCGCCTCGGGCGAGGTGACCGCCGAAGCCACCTCGAACGGCTGGGTCGCCTATCTCAACGACCTGCACAAGGGCCGCAACACCGGCCCGGCCTGGGCCTGGTTCATCGACGTCTTCGCGGTCATCTGCATCATTTCGGCCCTGACCGGCCTGGCCCTCTTGTACCTGTTGGCGACGGGCCGCCGCTGGACCTGGCCGCTGGTCGGCTTGGGTTTCTTGATCCCCGCCGTCATCGCCGTCGTCTTCATCCATTAGTGAGCGTGCCATGCCTTTGCGCAGCCTGACCATCGCCCTGACCGCCACCGGACTGACTGCGGGCGCGGCCCAAGCCGCCGACCTGACCGCCACGGTCGAGATTCCGCGCATCTCCAGCGCCAGCTACCACCGGCCCTATGTCGCCGTGTGGATCGAAAGCCCCGACCAGACGGCGGTTCAGACCCTGGCGGTCTGGTACCAGCAGACGGCCAATGCCGAAGGCGACGGCACCGACTGGCTGAAGGACCTGCGCACCTGGTGGCGCAAGGGCGGCCGCGCCCTGCGCATGCCGGCCGACGGCGTCTCGGGCGCCACCCGCGCGCCGGGCCGCCACACCGTGACCGTCTCGGCCGCCCGCCTGCGCAATCTGCCCGCCGGGCAATACAATCTGGTCGTCGAGGCCGCCCGCGAACTGGGCGGACGCGAGGTCGTGCGCGTGCCCTTCCGCTGGGGCGCCGCCAACACCGGCCGCACGGCCGGAACCACCGAACTGGGCGCCGTCACCGTCGCCGTGAGCCGCTGAGGAGCACCCTGATGAAAAAGACCGTCTTCGCCCTGACCACCCTGGCCGCCCTGCTGGCCGCGCCGATGGCGGCCCAGGCCCACCGCGCCTGGCTGGCCCCGACCTCGACCGTGCTGTCGGGCGCCGACGCCTGGGTCGGCTTCGACGCCGGAATGTCGAACGGCGTCTTCATTCCCGATCACGCCGCCATGCGCCTGGACGGCCTGGTCATCACCGCGCCGGACGGCACGACCGCCCAGCCCGAGAACATGATGCGCGGCCGTTATCGCGCGACCTTCGACCTGCATCTGACCCAGCCGGGCACCTGGCGCGTCGCCAATGTCATGAGCGGCTATAGCGCCACCTATAAGCAGGGCGGCGAGGAGAAGCGCTGGCGCGGGACCGAGACCGAGATGGCCACGGCGATCCCCGCCGACGCCACGGACGTGGTGCGCATGCGCTCGATGAACCGGGTCGAGACCTTCGTCACCCTGGGCGAACCCACCGCCATCACCCCGACCGGCCAGGGCCTGGAGCTGATTCCCGTCACCCATCCGAACGATCTGGCGGCGGGCGAGGCGGCGACCTTCAAGCTGATGCAGGACGGAAAGCCGGCCGCGAACCAGACCATCACCGTGGCGCGCGGCGGCACGCGCTATCGCGACAATCCCGAAGAGATCACCGTCACCACCGGCGTCGATGGCGGATTCAGCGTGACCTGGCCCGAGGCGGGGATGTACTGGATCAATGCGTCGGTTCGCATGCCGGCTGCGGGAGACCAGATCGCGATGAACGCCCAATACAACGGCGTGGTGGAAGTGCTGCCCTGAGCAGTTTCGACCCTAGCTGGAAAGGCTCCAAGGCGGCGCCGCCGGTCGTGACGATCGGCGAGCCGGAGGATCGCGCGTCCAATCGCGTGCTGATCCCGCCGATGACGGGCGCGCCGCAGCGCCCGCCAGGCGACATCGTCTGGAGCCTGACCGGCGAGACCATGGGCACGGAGTGGTTCGTCCGCGCCGCCCCGCCGCCCAACACCAATCGCGCCGAGGTCGCCGCCGCCGTCCAGGCCGAGCTGGATGCGGTGGTCGGGCTGTTCAGCCCCTGGGTGCGGTCCAGCGAGATCAGCCGCTTCAACACCGCGCCCGCCGGTCTGTGGGCCGTGTCGGCCGAATTCTGGAGCCTGGTCGACCAGTCGATGGACCTGGCCGACGAGACCAATGGCGCGGTCGATCCGACCCTGGGCGCCCTGGTCGATCTGTGGGGTTTCGGCCCGCCGGGCTTGCGGCCCGAGACCGGTCCTCTCATCCCGACCGATGAAGAGATCGCGGCGGCCATGGCCGTCAGCGGCTGGCACAAGCTGCGCATGCATCGCGACGGGCGCGGCCTGATGCAGATGGGCGGCATGAAGCTGGATCTGTCGGGCATCGCCAAGGGCCATGCGGTGGACCGCGTCTCCGAGCGCCTGACCGCCCTGGGCCTGACCTCGCACCTGGTCGAGATCGGCGGCGAGTTGAAGGGCCGCGGGGTCAAGCCGGACGGCCAGCCCTGGTGGGTCGAGATCGAACGCTCGCCCGACAGCGACCTGCCCAAGACTGTCGCGGCCCTGGTCGATATCGCCGTGGCGACGTCCGGCGACTATCGCCGCGCCTTCGAGGCGGATGGGAAACTGTATCCGCACAGTCTCGACGGCTGGACCGGACGGCCTGTCGACAACGGCGTCACCTCGGTCACCGTCTTCCACGAGAGCGCGATGAAGGCCGACGCCTACGCCACGGCCCTGACGGTCATGGGCGCGGCGGAAGGGGCCGACTACGCCGCCGCCATGGGCCTGGCCGCCCATATCGTCGAGCGCACGCCCGAAGGCCCGGTCGAACGCATGACCACCGCCTTCGCCGCCATGATGGATGAAGAAGGCTGAGCATCGCCCAGGCTCATTGATCCGCTCATCCCCGCGAAAGCGGGGACCTAGTGAGAGCGACGCGCGTGGTCTTGGATCAAGGCTGGCCGACACTCGACGCCGGGTCATCATCCAAAGGACTGGGTCCCCGCTTTCGCGGGGATGAGCGGCATATGAGTCCTAAACCTCGGTCCAGCGCCGAAGCAGGTTGTGATAGACGCCGGTCAGTTCGACCGCCGCCGCGCTGCCCGCGCCCTGTTCCACCGCCACCCGCTGGACGCCCACATCGAGGCGGAACAGCAGCTCGCGGTCGGCGTCGTCGCGGATCAGGCTCTGGATCCAGGTGAAACAGGCCACCCGCGCGCCGCGCGTCACCGGCGTGACCTGATGCAGGCTCTTGGACGGGTACAACACCGCGTCCCCCACCGGCAGTTTGACGGACTGCGGGCCGTACAGGCCCTCGATCACCAGTTCGCCGCCGTCATAGCTGTCCGGCTCGGACAGGAAGAGGGTCATGGACAGGTCGCTGCGGATGCGCACGCCTGAACCCTGGCGGATGGCGTTGTCGACGTGCAGGCCGAACGTCTCGCCGCCCGCATAGCGGTTGAACAGGGGCGGAAAGATCGTGTGCGGCAGGGCGGCGGCCACGAACATCGGATCGGCGTTCAGCGCCTGGACCACCGTCGCCCCGACCTCCTGCGCCACGGCCGAGTCGGTCGGCAGTTGCTGGTTGCGCTTGGCCAGGGCCGACTGATGGCCCGAGGTGGCGTTGCCGTCGGCCCAAGGCCCGGCGTCCAGCCGCGCGCGCAGCGCCTCGACCTCGGCCTTGGAGAACACCTCGGGGATGTGCAGCAGCATGATCGTCTTCCGAAAAGAAGCGGCCCCGCCGGAAGGACGGAGCCGCCAGTCTAGGCCGAGGATCGCGGCCCTTAGAAGCGCAGGTTCAAGGTCAGGATCGCCTGGCGGGCGGGCGCCACGTCGGCGTGATGAACCCCGTTGGTGCGGATGACGTAGTCCTCGTCTCCCGCGTTCTGGACGTTCAGTTGCAGGCTGGCGCGGTCGTTGATGTCATAGCTGCCGAACAGGTCGAACCGGGTCCAGGCCGGGGCGTAGACGCGGTTGGCGCCGCCGCCCGCGCCGCCCTGATTGCCGCCGAAGCTGTCGGAGACGTGATAGACCCCGCCGCCCAGGGTCAGCCGCCGGGTCAGGCGATAGGTGGTGAACAGGCTGGCCGAATGCTCGGGCGTATTGGCCAGGGGATCGCCGACGTTGATGTTGTTATAGGCGCCGCGAACCAGCTCGGAATCCATCCAGGTGTAGCCGCCGAACACCTGCCAATCGCGCGTGACGTTGCCGGCCACGGCCAGCTCCAGACCCTTGACTTGGGCCTCGCCAATCTGGGCGTAGACGCCGGGCGCGATCTGCACTTGGGCGTTTTCGCGCCGGGTGTGGAACAGGGCGGCCGACAGCGACAGGCGGCCGTCGTACAGCGACGCCTTGGCGCCGATCTCGGCGTTGGCGGTCTCTTCCGGCTCCAACAGCACCAGGGCCAGATTGCCCGTGCCCACGCCGGAACCGGCGTTCTGGTCGCCGGCCGCGATGGTCGGCGGGGTCGAGGCGGTCGAATAGGAGGCATAGACGCTGGTCGACGCCGTCGGCTTGAAGACCACGCCCGCCTGGTAGTTGAAGAAGTCCCACGAGCCGTCGCGCGCCACCGGAACGTTCGACACGATGTCCACGCCGGTCACGCCGTAGTCGTCGTAACGGACGCCCAGGTTGAACACCCAACGCTCGCCCCATTCGATGGAGTCGAAGGCGTAGATCCCGGTCGACTTGGCCGTGTTGCGCGAGACCGGCCCGCGCAGGATGGTCCCGGTCCACGGATCGGACGGGTTGGGATCGTAAAGACGGGTGCAGTCCAGCCCCGTCAGCGGCGCCGGGCAGGCCGTGCCGGTCAGAGTAGTGACGACATAGCTGGCGTTCTTGTTCTGCTCGCGCGCCAGCTCCAAGCCGATGTCATAGTTGTGGACCAGGCCGCCGGTCGTGATCTGGCCGAAGACGTCGGTGACATTGGCCAGGGTGGCGGTCGGGTTCCAGCGCGACTTCACCCCCCGCTTCATCCAGTACTGGCCGCCGATCAGGGCGACGCCGTTGTTGGTGATGTTGCCGCCGTCGCCGGGGTTGGTGACGACATAGTCGTTCAGCGTCTGGCCGTAGCGGGTGACGTTGCGGATGCTCAGGGCGTCCGAGACGCGATGCTCGATCTTCAGGGTCGCGGCGTCGGCCGTGGTGGTCAGATAGTCGCGCGCCGTCACGCCGTAGAAGCTGTCGTAGGGCACGTCCAGGATGCCGCTGGCGGTCGTGCGCACGCCGATCTTGGTGAACAGGGGGATGCCGTAGTCGGGCATCTGGTTCGACGTCAGGTGATAGAACATGGCGGTCAGGGTGGTGTCGGTTCCCAGACCCGCCGCGAAGGACGCGCCGACGCCCCAGCGGTCGAAATCGACCGCTTCGCGGCCCGCCACGTCGCCTTGCGACGCCATCAGGTTCAGGCGCAGGGCGGCAGTGTCGCCGATGACGTGGTTCACGTCGGCGGTCGCTCGCACGAAGCTGTCCGTGCCCACGCCGACCGAGCCGCGCGAAAAGTCGGTCAGACGCGGCGTCTTGGACGACAGATTGATCGAGCCGCCGCCCGAACCCCGGCCGTTATAGACGCTGTCGGGACCCTTGATGACCTCGACCTGCTCCAGGTTGAAGACCTCGCGCTGCTGGCCGCCCGAGTCGCGCAGGCCGTCGACGAAGACGTTGTTGGACGAGGCCTGACCGCGAATGAACGGCCGATCCGCCAGAGGCTGGCCGCCCTCGCCCGCACCGAAGGTGATGCCCGGCGAGGTGCGCAGGATGTCCTGCAACGAGGTCGCGGCGGTCTGTTCGATGATCTGCTGCGGAATGATGACCACCGAACGCGGCGTGTCTTCCAGCGGGGCGGTGAACTCCGGCGCCGTAGGTTCGCGCTTCACCGTCTGGCCGACGACGTTGACCGTGCCCAGATTGGTCGAATCCTGCGGATCGGCGGCGGCCGTCGGAACGTCCGACGCCATGGCCTGGCCCGCGCACATCAGGCCGGCGGCGCTGGAGGCGAAGATGAGGGAACGCAGGGCCGAGGCCGGGGAAACAGACATCATGAACTCAGGTTGATATTGCGATGCGCTCGCATTATCGACCCGCGCCGCGGCGCACAAGGCTAGTTGAGAATTATTCTTAGCTTTGCGCGACGGATTTCATCGACTGTTCCGTTGCGGCCAGCTTCGCATCGTCGATCGGGGTGCGACGGCCGATGAACTGCTTGCCCGCCATGAACTCAGCCGAAGCGTTGACGGCCTCGACGCAGACGATGCGGTCCCCCGCCATGTGGAAGACGGCGAAGCCGGGGGCGGACGGATCGCCGCGCACGATCTGGCGATCGGCGGCGAAGGGCAGACCGGCGATCTGAAGCTTCAGATCATACTGGTCCGACCAGAACCAGGGGACCTCGGGCGCGGGCGCCGGGCGGCCGGTGATGGCGGCGGCGGCCTGTTTGGCCTGCTCCAGGGCGTTGGGCACGCTCTCCAGCCGCCAGGCGCCGTCATGGACGGGCACGGGACGCCAGGTCATGTCGCCCAGGGCGTAGATCGACGGATCGGACGTCCGCGCCGTCTCGTCCACGACCACGCCGTTGTCACACGCCAGCCCCGCCTCGGCCGCTAGTGACGCATTGGCCAGGGCGCCGACGCCGACCAGCACCGCATCCGCCTCGACCAGGCGGCCGTCAGCCAGGCGCACGCCCGCGCCCTCGAACCCCGTCACCTCGGCGCCGGTCAGAACCTGGACGCCCTCGGCGCGGTGCCGGGCGGTGAAATGTTCGGACAGGGTCGCGGACGCCACCCGCGCCAGCACCCGGTCCATGCGTTCGATCACCACCGCCTCGGCGCCCAGCGCCCGGGCCGAGGCCGCCGCCTCCAGCCCGACATAGCCGCCGCCGACCACCGCCAACCGTCTGCCGGGTCCCAATGTCGCCTTCAGCCGCTCGGCGTCGCCCAGGGTCCGAAGCTCCAGCAGATCGGGCCGGTCGGCGCCCGGCACGGTCAGCCGCCGCGCCGTCGAACCCAGCGCCAGAATCAGGACGTCATAGGGTTCGACCGTCCCATCGGCGAAGGTCACGGTCTTGGCCGCGCGGTCGATGGCCGTCGCCGTGACGCCGGTGCGCAGGTCGATGGCCTTTTCGGCGTAGAAGCTCTCGGGCCGCAGCAGCAGGTCTTCCAGATCCGCCTCGCCCTTCAGCCAGGCCTTGGACAGGGGCGGCCGCTGATACGGCGGCGCGCTCTCGGCGCCCGCCAGCAGGATCGGTCCCTCGTGCCCATATTGCCGCAGCAGGGCCGCCGCCGTGCCGCCCGCGTGCCCCGCCCCGATGATCACGATCCTGCTCATGGTTCGCAGATAGAGCGAAGCTGGACGCTTCGCCAGCGGTCGGAACCGCCCGCGCGCGGCGGCGGTTTCCTTTCACGGACGGCGTCACATGGTGTTTCATCGTCCTCGTGGCGGTTGGCGGACGGCGCGGGAACCGCCAAACACGAACCGAAGCGGCGCCGCGGCGGCCCGCGCAAGGAAAGGGAGCGGATGGCGGCTCTGGTGCTCTTCGGCGGCGGCGGCGACTTGGCGATGCGGATGCTGCTGCCCTCGCTCTATTTCCTGGAGCACGACGGCCTGTTGCCCGACGGCCTGAAGATCATCGGCGCGGCGCGATCCGACGACAGCCGCGACGCCTATGTCGCCAAGGTCCGCGCGGCGGTCCAGGCGCGGGCCAAGTCCGACGACGCCTGGGACGAGGCCTCATGGGGGCGGCTCGAAGCCCGGCTCGACTATCTGGCCGTGGACGCCACCAGCGCCGACAGTCTGAAACCGCTGAAGGCCAAGGTCGGCGACGGCGGCGCGACCAGTTTCCTGGCGGTCTCGCCCTCGCTCTACGCCCGCATCGTCACGGCGATGAAGGCTGCGGGCCTGGCCGGGCCGAACGACCGGGTGGTGCTGGAAAAACCGGTCGGCCGCGACCTGGAGAGCTTCCGTCAGATCGACGACGCCGTGTCCCACGCCTTCAGCGAACAACAGGTGTTCCGCATCGACCACTATCTGGGCAAGGAGACGGTTCAGAACCTGATCGCCCTGCGGTTCGGCAACACCATCTTCGAGCCGCTGTGGAACAATCTGACCATCGACCACGTCGAGATCACGGTCGGCGAAACCGTCGGCGTCGGCGACCGCTGGCCTTATTACGACGAGTACGGCGCCCTGCGCGACATGTTGCAGAACCACATGCTGCAACTGCTGTGCCTGGTGGCCATGGAGCCGCCCAGCGACCTGGACCCGGACTCGGTGCGCAACGAGAAGGTCAAGGTGCTGCGCTCGCTGCGGCCCATCACGCTTGAGGATGTCGAGCGTGTCACCGTGCGCGGCCAGTACGGCGCGGGCGTCGTCGACGGCAAGCCCGTCGAAAGCTATGCGGCCGAGCGCGGCCAGGCGTCGGACACCGAAACCTTCGTCGCCATCCGCGCCGACATCGACAACTGGCGCTGGGCGGGCGTGCCCTTCTTCATGCGCACCGGCAAGCGCCTGCCTGAGAAGCGCACCGAGATCGTCATCCAGTTCAAGCCGGTGCCGCACTCCATCTTCGATCGCGGCGACCGGGGCCAGGTGCGGGACAACCGGCTGGTCATCGAGCTGCAGCCCGAAGAGGACATCAGCCTGACCGTCATGAACAAGCGGCCGGGCCTGGATCAGCGGATGCAGCTTCAGCCGATCAAGATGAGCCTGTCGTGGGGCGTGGACGGCAAGACCGCCGCCGCGCCGCGCCGTCGCATCGCCTATGAGCGGCTGCTGCTGGACGCCATGGCGGGGGACTCCACCCTGTTCGTCCGCCGCGACGAGGCCGAGCAGGCCTGGAAATGGGTCGATGAGGTTTCCGAGGCCTGGACCGGCGCCCATATCAAGCCCCTGCCCTATGCGGCCGGGACCTGGGGTCCCCAGGCGGCGGACCTGCTGCTGTCGCGCACGGGGCGGGCGTGGAACACCAATGACGCCTGACATCCAGACTTTCGCCACCGGCGCCGACTGGGCCGACGCCTGCGCCCGGCGTCTGACCGACGCCTTGTCCGAAGCCGTCGCCGAGACGGGTCGCGCCACCTTCGCCGGATCGGGCGGTTCGACGCCCTCGTCCATCTATAGGCGCATGGCCCAGACCGAGCTGGACTGGTCGCGCGTCGCCGTCACCCTGGTCGATGAACGCTATGTGCCTGAGAGCGACGATCAGTCGAACGCGCGCCTGCTGAAACAGACTCTGCTGACCGACCGGGCGACGGCGGCGCGCCTGGTTCCGCTGTATCATCCCGCCGTGACCGTGGACCGGGCCGCGGCCATGGCGGCGGCGGCGCTGCGTCCCGAGGGACGGCTGGACGCCGTGCTTCTGGGCATGGGCGAGGACGGGCACATCTGTTCGATGTTCCCCGACAGCCCGACCTTGAAGACCCTGCTCAGCCCTGACCTGAACCCGACAGTCCTGGGCGTGCCCGCCGGGCGCGAAGGGGCGGCGCCGTCCCTGGAGCGCCTGTCGATCAACCTGCCCTATCTGATCCAGGCGGGCCGGGTGGTCCTGGCCCTGACCGGCGCCCGCAAGCGGACGGTGTTTCAGGACCAGGCGGCGGGTGATCCAACCGTGACGCCGATCGCCGCCCTGATCGCGCACAAGGTCCCGCTGGACGTGCTGTGGACGGAGACCGCGCCATGACCCTGAACCCCGTCGTCGCCGAGGTCACCAACCGCATCGTCGAGCGCAGCGGCCCGACGCGCGCCGACTATCTGCGCCGCATGGACGCCGCCCGCGAACGGGGCGTCGCCCGCGCCAAGCTGTCCTGCGCCAACTGGGCGCACGCCTTCGCCGGCCAGACCCCGGCCGACAAGCTGACCATGATGGGCGGCCAGGCGCCGAACCTGGGCGTGGTCACCGCCTATAACGACATGCTGTCGGCGCATCAGCCGTTCGAGCGCTTCCCCGCCATCATCCGCCAGGCGGCGCGAGACCTGGGCGCCACGGCCCAGGTCGCGGGCGGGGTTCCCGCCATGTGCGACGGCGTCACCCAGGGACGCCCGGGCATGGAGCTGTCGCTGTTCAGCCGCGACATCATCGCCATGTCGACGGGCGTGGCGCTGAGCCATGACGCCTTCGACGCCGTCATGGCCCTAGGCGTCTGCGACAAGATCGTGCCGGGCCTGTTCATGGGAACCCTGGCCTTCGGCCATCTGCCGGTCGTCTTCGCTCCGGCCGGGCCGATGCCGTCCGGCATTCCCAACGCCGAGAAGGCGCGGGTGCGCGCCCTGTACGCCCAGGGCCTGGTCGACCGTCAGACCCTGTTGCAAAGCGAGATCGGCAGCTATCACTCGCCCGGCACCTGCACCTTTTACGGCACGGCCAATTCCAATCAGATGATGATGGAGATGGTCGGCCTGCACCTGCCCTCGACCGCCTTCGTCCATCCCGAGACGGGCCTGCGCGACGCCCTGACGGCGGCGGCGGCCAAGCGGGCGATCGAACTGACGCACAGCGGCGAGGGCCGCATGGCCGAGGTCGTGGACGAGAAGTCCATCGTCAACATGATCGTGGCCCTGCTGGCCACCGGCGGCTCGACCAACCACGCCATCCATCTGGTGGCCATGGCGCGGGCGGCGGGGATCGTCGTCGACTGGACCGACATGGACCGGCTGAGTTCGGTCACGCCGCTGCTGGCGCGGGTCTATCCAAACGGTTCGGCCGATGTGAACGCCTTTCAGGCCGCGGGCGGCACGGCCTTCGTGACCCGCGAACTGGCGCGGGCTGGGAACATCCACACCGACGTGACCACCATCATGGGCCGGGGGATCGAAGCCTATTTCCAGGAGCCGATGCTGGAGAACGGCGAACTGGTCTGGAAGGACGGCGTGGCCGAGAGCCTGGACCGGGACATCCTGCGCCCCGCCTCGGACCCGTTCCAGAAGGACGGCGGCCTGCGGCTGGTTCAGGGCGACCTGGGCCGGGCCGTGATCAAGGTGTCCGCCGTCAAGCCCGAGAACCGCATCGTCCAGGCGCCCGCCGCCGTGTTCGAAACCCAGGAAGAGGCGCTGCAAGCCTTCAAGGACGGCCGGCTGGACCGCGACGTGGTGGTGGTGCTGCGCTTCCAGGGTCCGCGCGCCAACGGCATGCCGGAGCTGCACAGCCTGTCGCCCGCCCTGTCCGTGCTTCAGGACAAGGGCTTCAAGGTCGCCTTCGTCACCGACGGCCGCATGTCGGGCGCCAGCGGCAAGACCCCCGCCGCCATCCATGTGTCGCCCGAGGCCCTGGCCGGAGGTCCCTTGGCCCACATCCGCGACGGCGACATCATCCGGCTGGACGCCGAGACCGGGGTCTTGACCACGGTCGACGTCGGCGACCTGGCCTCGCGCCCGGCCGCGCATCGGTCGCCCGAGCACGCCGAGGGCGCCGGTTGGGGCTATGGCCGCGAACTGTTCACCGTGTTCCACAACACCGTCGGCGCCGCCGAGGCCGGAGCCTCGGTCTGTTTCCAGCCGTCCGTCGGCGCAGCCGAGCCGAAGGACACGGCGTCCGATCCGAACATCGTCGACCGGACGGTCGACGCATGACCCAGGCGAACGATCCCCGCACCCTGCTGGTCGGCGACGTGGGCGGCACCAACGCCCGCTTCGCCGTGGCCCGCTGGACCGACGGCGGCCCGGTTCTGGACCACCATAAGAGCTTCCCGGCCGAACGTTATCCGACCTTTCTGGAAGGGGTTCAGGCCTTCATCGACGGCTGCGCGATCAAGCCGTCGGGCGGGGTCATCGCCGTGGCCGGGCCGGTGACGGACGGGACCATCGACCTGACCAATTCGCCCTGGCGGGTGTCGGAGACCGAACTTCAGACCCTGGGCCTGGACCCGATCCGCCTGATCAACGATTTCGAGGCCCAGGCCTGGGGCGCGCCCATCGTTCCGGCGGGGGCGCTGGAGCGGCTGGGCGGACCCGAGGCGGGCGATGCGCACGCGGCCCTCGCCGTCCTGGGACCGGGCACCGGCTTTGGCGTCTCGGGCCTGGCCCGCGACGTCGACGGGCGTCAGGTCGCCTTGCCGTCCGAGGGCGGCCACGCCTGTTTCGCGCCCAATGACGCAGTCGAGGACGAGATCCTGCGCATCCTGCGCCGCCGCTATGAACGGGTGTCGATCGAACGGCTGATCTGCGGTCCCGGCCTGTTGAACATGCACCGCGCCCTGGCCGAGATCGACGGACGCGAGAGCCACATCGACGATCCGGCCGAGATCACCCGACAGGCCATGGCCGAGCCGAACAGCACCTGCGGCGCCACCCTGGCGCGGTTCTGCGCCATCCTGGGATCGGTGGCGGGCGACATCGCCCTGACCCTGGGCGCGCGCGGCGGGGTCTATGTCGCGGGCGGCATCGCCCCGCGCATCCTGCCCTTCCTGAAGGCCAGCCCCTTCCGCGAGCGGTTCGAGAAGAAGGGCCGGTTCCAGCCCTATCTGGCCCAGGTCCCGACCTGGGTCATCACCCACGAACACGCCGCCCTGCTGGGCGCCGCGCGGGTGGCCTTCGACCGGGACTGAACCGGGTCGCCGACCAGGCTGGCCGCTCGCCTCAGTCGATGCAGAGGGTCGCCTCGGCCTTGCCGCCCTTGATGGTGGTGAAACAGCCGAAACGGTTGCTGGTCGCCTGGCACACCCCGCGCGCGGACTGGCCCTCACGCAGGGTGGCGTCGGGTTGGGCGCGGCAGTCGCCTTGGCACTGGCCGCCGTCGGTGCAGGCCTTGCCCGCGTCGCCATAGGTGACGACGCATTGCATCGTCTGCATCCGCCCGACCGGGGTCATGGTCCCGCCCCGCGCCGCGCATTCGGACGACGACAGGCTCTGAACCGGGCGCGCGGGCGTGTCGCCGGGGATCGGGGCGGGCGCGCAGGACGCCGCGATCAGGGCCAGGGCGGCGGCCAGGACGCGCGACGTCAAGACACCCGGCCCTTGTCGAAATCGGACCAGACGTCGTCATAGTCCAACTGCATCGTCGGGGTTCCCTCGGCCCAGGCCGTGGTGCGGATGGGCATGCGGGTTTCGAACATGAAGGCCAGGGTGTTCTCGATCTTGACCGGCTTCAGATCGGCCTTGATCGCCCCTTCATAGCTGGCCTTGTCCGGGCCGTGGCCGCTCATGCGGTTGTGCAGCGACGCGCCGCCGGGGGCGAAGCCGCCCGCCTTGGCGTCGTATTCGCCGTACACCAGGCCCATGAACTCGCTCATGACGTTGCGGTGGAACCACGGCGGACGGAAGGTGTTTTCGGCCACCATCCAGCGCGGCGGGAAGATGACGAAGTCGATATTGGCCGTGCCCGGCGTGTCCGACGGACTGGTCAGAACGGTGAAGATCGACGGGTCCGGGTGATCGTAGCTGACCGTGCCGATGGTGTTGAACCGCGCGGTGTCATAGCGGTACGGAACCAGGTTGCCGTGCCAGGCCACCACGTCCAGCGGGCTGTGGGCGAAGGTCGTGGACCACAGTTTGCCGCCGTATTTCTGGATGCATTCGGTCGGACGCTCGGCGTCCTCGAACCAGGCGACGGGCGTTTCAAAATCGCGCGGATTGGCCAGGCCGTTCGCGCCGATCGGTCCCAGGTCCGGGATGCGGAAGGCCGCGCCGTAGTTCTCGCACACATAGCCGCGGATCGGCTCATCCGCCTCGACCCGGAAACGCACGCCGCGCGGAATGACGACGATGTGGCCCAGCGCGGCTTCGATCAGGCCGAACTCGGTGACGAAGCGGTGCGCGCCCTGCTGCGGCACGATCAACAGTTCGCCGTCGGCGCAGTAGAAGACGCGGTCGGTCATCGACCGGTTGGCGACGTACATGTGGATGCCCGAACCGCCGCCCGAATCCGCGTCGCCGTTGCCGCCGTAGGTGACCAGACCCTCGACCCAGTCGGTCGGCTCTTGCGGCATCGGCAGCGGGTCCCAACGCATCCGGTTGGGGTTCGGCGGCGTCTCGTCGAACGGGCCGGAACGCACGCCGCCCTGGTCGAACGGCCTATAGGGTCCATGCTGGGCCGTCGGCCGCAGACGATACAGCCAGCTCCGGCGGTTCTCGCTGCGCGGCGCGGTGAAGGCGGTGCCCGACAACTGCTCGGCATACAGCCCCATGGGCGTCTTCTGCGGCGAGTTGCAGCCTTCCGGCAGGGCGCCCGGCACGGCCTCGCTGGCGAAATGGTTGCCGAAGCCGGTCAGATACTCGGTCGCGTTTCTTTGGGGCGCGTTGGATCGCGTCGTCATGGTGCGTCGTCTCCCGTTGCGGCAGCTTTAGCCGCCGTCAGGCCTAGCGTCACCTGCGGCGCACCCGGATTGCGCTGGATCAATCCGATGGGTTCAGAACCCCTGCGCCCGCGCCATTCGGTCCTGGTGCAAGCCCGCATCGCCCAGCAGTTCGTTCAGCACCCGCACGCGTTTCATGAACAGGCCGATGTCGAATTCATCGGTCATGCCGACGCCGCCGTGCATCTGCACCCCCTCCTGCACCGCCAGTTCGGCGACGCGCCCGGCCTTGGCCTTGGCGACAGCGGCGATCAACGGCGCATCCTCACGGCCCGCATCCACGGCTTGCAGCGCCGCCAGGGTCGCGGCGCGGGCGATCTCAAGCTCCGAGAACAGGTGCGCCGCCCGGTGCTGCAAGGCCTGGAACTCGCCGATCAGTTTTCCGAACTGCTTGCGGGTGCGCAGGTAGTCGAGCGTGATCTGAAACGCCTGATCCCCGGCCCCGACCAGGGACGAGGCGACACAGCCCCGGCCCAGGGTCAGCACGCCGTCAAGGATGGCGTCGCCGCCGCCGACCGGACCGATCACGGCGTCGGCGTCCACCTCGGCGTTCGTCAGCGTCACCCGGGCGGCGTTATGGGCGTCGACCATGACGGTGCGTTCGATCCCGACCCCCGCCGTCTTCGGATCGACCAGGAACAGGGTCGTCCCCTCCGGCGTCTTCGCCGCGACGATCAGGGCGTCGGCGACATGGCCGTCCAGCACCATGGCCTTGGCGCCGTTCAGCTTGAAGCCGTTGCCGTGGCGTTCGGCGGTCGTGGCGATGCGGTCGGGCCTGTGCTTGGCCCCCTCGTCGACGGCCAGGGACACGATGGCCTGACCCGCCGCCATGCGCGGCAGCCATTCGGCCTGCTGATCCTCGGACCCCGCCGCCAGCGTCCGCGCGCCCAGCACCGCCGTGCCGAGAAAGGGCGAGGGCGTCAGCGTCCGGCCCAGGCTTTCGGCGATCACCCCCGCCTCGACGGCGCCCAGCCCCATGCCCCCATGCGCCTCGGGGATCACCACGCCCGCGAACCCCATCTCGCCAAACGCCCGCCACAGATCGCGGGAGACCCCGTCGGCATCGCGCGTGTCGCGCAGTTCGCGCAGATGGGCGATGGGCGCATGTTCACTCAGGAAGCCGTCGGCGGCGTCCTTCAGCATGGTCTGTTCGTCGGTCAGGATCAGGGGCATCGGCTCACGCTCCAGGCAGTTGGAGCAGGTGTTTGGCGATGATGTTCAACTGCACCTCCGAGGTCCCGCCCTCGATGGAGTTGGCCTTGGTGCGCAGCCAGTCGCGGGCGGGGGTTCCGTTGCGCGACCGTTCGCCCTCCCACTCCAGCGCCTCGACGCCGCCGGCCGCCATCAGCAGTTCGTGGCGGCGCTTGTTCAGCTCGGAGCCATAGTATTTCAGCATCGAGGCGATGGCCGGATGGGCCTGTTTGGCCTTCACCTGATCGCCGACCCGCTCCATGGCCAGGCGGAAGGCCGCGGCGTCGATCTCCAGCTCGGCGATGCGCGCGCGCAACATGGGGTCGTCCAGGCGCCCCGCCTCGTCCAGGCCGATATGGTCGGCCGCGACCTGACCGACGGGCCGCCCGGCGCCGATCTCGCCCATGGCGCCGATCATGGTGCGTTCGTGGGCCAGCAGGTGTTTGGCCACGTCCCAGCCGCGGTTCAGCGTCCCGACGAGGTTTTCCTTCTCCACCCGCACGTCATCGAAGAAGGTCTCGCAGAAGGGCGACTTGCCGCTGATCAGGGTGATGGGCCGCGTCGTCACGCCGGGCGTCGCCATGTCGAACAGGACGAAGCTGATGCCCAGATGTTTGGGCGCATCCGTGTCGGTGCGCACCAGACAGAAGATCCAGTCGGCCTTGTCGGCATAGCTGGTCCAGATCTTCTGGCCGTTGACGATCCAGTGGTCGCCCTTGTCCTCGGCGCGCGTCTGGACCGCCGCCAGATCGGACCCGGCGCCGGGTTCGGAATAGCCCTGGCACCAGCGGATTTCGCCGCGCACGATCTCGGGCAGAAAGCGCTGCTTCTGCGCTTCCGTGCCGAAGGCCAGAAGCGCCGGTCCCAGCATCCAGACGCCGAAGCTGTTCAGGGCCGGTTGGGCCTTGATGCGTCGCAGTTCGGAGGCCAGCACCTTGGCCTGTTCGCGGCTCAGCCCCCCGCCGCCGTATTCGACCGGCCATTCCGGCGCCGTCCAGCCGCGCGCGGCCATGCGGTCCAGCCAAAGCCTGTGCGCAGGCGTCTTGAAGACGGCGTTGCGGCCGCCCCAGATGGCGGCGTCCTCTTCGGCCGGGCCGCGGCATTCGGGGGGACAGTTCGTCTCCAGCCAGGTGCGGGTTTCAGCGCGGAAGTCGTCCAGCTCGCTCATGGGGCGAGCCTAGCAGGGATTTCGGATGACGCTACGTCAGCGCCCGATGTCTCAGCGGCTGGACGTGAACGGCGAGAAGGTGATGACGGTGAAGGTGTCGCGGACGTGGGGCCGGGTCTGGACCGACTTGGTCACGAAGGTGCCGATGTCCATGTCTCGGGGCAGGTTGAACTTGGCCAAGAGGTCGTACTGGCCCGAGGTCGAATAGCACTCCGACACGTATTCGACGTTGTCCACGATGTCGGCCGCCACGTCATTGGCGTGGCCCAGCTCGCATTTGATGAAGACGAAGATGGCGGTCATCATGGCGGCGGGTCCTTCCGGCGGTCGTGAAGGCTGTCTAGCGGATGGATGCGTGGCGGGTAAGGTCGATCTGGAGACCCAGTACAACAACCGCGCCCTTGTGCCCGACCATCCGGCCGTCATGGCGATGTGGCGCGACCGGGCCGAGGCGGCGCGCGCGGCCCATCCGCCCGTGGAAATCGCCTATGGCGACGGCGCGCGCGAAGTCATGGACCTGTTCGCGGCGGGACCGGACGCGCCGGTCGCGGTCTTCCTGCACGGCGGGTATTGGCAGTCGCTGGACAAGGACTGGTTCGGCGGCGTCGCCCCGGCCCTGCTGGCCCACGGGATCAGCGTGGCGATCCCCAGCTATGACCTGGCCCCCGCCGTCCGTGTCGGCCAGATCGTCGGCCAGATGCGCCGGGCGGTGGAGACGATCCGCACCCGCACCGGCCGTCGTCCCCTGATCTTCGGCCATTCCGCCGGGGGTCATATGGCGGCGGCCATGCTGAGCGAAGGCCGGGCCTGCGCCGTCGTGGCGATCTCGGGCGTGTTCGACCCGGAGCCGTTGATCGAGACCTCGTTGAACGCCGCGCTCGGGCTGGATGTGCTGGAGGCGCGCGCCCTGAACATCCTGCGCTGGCCGGCGCCGAACGGGGCGACGCCCGGCGGCACGGTGCTGGACTGCCTGGTCGGCGGCGACGAAAGCGCCGAATTCATCCGCCAGAGCCGCGACATGGTCGAGACCTGGGGCGCGCAGGGCGTGGAGACGCGGTTTCAGGCCCTGCCGGGGCTGAACCATTTCACCGTGCTGGACCCGCTGTTCGACGCGGACAGCGCCATGGTGAAGCGGATCGCGGCGTTGGCGAAACAATAAGTTCCGCTCATCCCCGCGAAAGCGGGGACCCAGTGCTTTCGTGGAGCACGCTGCCTGGGATAGGCTACGGAGCGATCATGGTTCGACCGGTCGCTCAAAGATCTGGGTCCCCGCTTTCGCGGGGATGAGCGGGATTAGAGACCAATGCCCCACGACCGCCTGACCGTCCTGACCGCCCTGGAAACGCAGGGGATCGCGCCGGTCTTCTATCACCCGGACGTCGAGGTCTGTCTGAACGTCATCCGCGCCTGTGCGCGTAGCGGGGCGCCGGTGGTGGAGTTCACCAATCGCGGCGACTTCGCCTGCGACCTGTTCGGCGAGATCGCGCGCGAGCTGCAAAAGACCGACCCGGACATCATCCTGGGCATCGGTTCGGTGATCGATGCGGGCACGGCCGCCCTGTTCCTGAACCGGGGCGCGCGGTTCGTGGTCAGCCCGTGTCTGGTCGAGGACGTGGCGCGGGTCTGCAACCGGCGCATGACCGCCTATTTCCCCGGCTGCGGCTCGGTGACCGAGATCGGCCGGGCGCATGAACTGGGCTGCGAGATCGTGAAACTGTTCCCCGGCGCCAGCGTCGGCGGGCCGGACTTCGTCAAGGCGGTCATGGGTCCCATGCCCTGGACCAAGATCATGCCCACCGGCGGCGTCGATCCCGACGAGGCCTCGATCGCCAAATGGTTCGGCAGCGGCATCGTCGCCGCCGGCATGGGGTCCAAGCTGATCACCGACGCGGCGGTCAAGGCCGGCGACTGGGCCGGAATCGAGGATCAGGTGCGAACCGCCGTTCAGGCCGTGGCGGCCTTCCGCGCCCGACAGGGCTGACGGGGACGGCGAACCGCCCCCGCCCCTGTTCCTACTGAAGGCCCAGCGTCGGGCTGCCCAGATTGAGGTCCGCGGCGCGGATCACCTGCAATTGCGGGTGTTTGGCGCGCAGGGCGTCCAGGAACTGCGAGGCGTCGCCGACGACCACCACATAGGCCTTGTCCGAGCCGACGTGATCGATCACCGCCTGACGCAGGCTGGCCGCATCGGTGGCGGCGATCCGTTCCGGGTAGGCGGCGACGTCGGACAGGGGCAGGCCCTGCTGGACCGTGGACGCCAAGACCCCGCCCAGGCCGCCCGTCGTCTCCAGCGCCCGCAGATAGTTGCCGGTGACGAAGGTCTCGCGCTCGCCGACGCGGGCCTCGGTCACGGCCTCGGTCTTCAGCCGGTCGAACTGGGTCAGGACCAGATCCACCACCTCGGCCGCGCTTTCGTTCTTGGTCTGGGTGGCGGCGGCCAGCAGGGCGTGGTCCGCGCGCGACCCCAGGGACGAACGGGCGCCGTAGCTGAGACCGCGCAGATTGCGGATCTCATGGAACAGGAAGCCGCCCTGGCCGCCGCCGATCACGGCGTTGGCCACCGACAGCGGATAGAAGTCCGCCTCGGTTCGGCGCGGCGCGCGCACCCCGGCGGCGATGGCGGCCTGACCGGCGCCCGGCAGGTCGACGACCACGATGCGCGGCGCCTCGCCCGCACCGGCGCGGCCGGTGACGGTCGGCAGGGCCTGGGCGGGCTTGTCCCAGGCGCCGAAAGCGCTCTGGGCGAAGACGAAGGCCGCCTCGGCGTCCATGCCGCCGGTGATGATCAGGGTGGCGTTGTCCGGCCGCCACCACTGGTCGTGATAGGCCTGGACCTCGTCACGGGTGATGGCCGCCAGCGAGGCCTGGGTTCCGTTGGACGGCGCGCCATAGGGGGCCGCGCCGAAGGCCACGCGCTGGAGAACCGCATCGGCCAGATAGGCCGGATCGCGCATGGCGACCCGCAGGCCGTTGGCCGCCTGGCTGCGCGACCGCTCCAGCTCGGCCGGGGCGAAGTCGGGCCGCTCGATCATGTCGGCCAACAGGCCGCCCAGAGCCTCGGCCGAGGCGATCGGCGCCGAGGCCGACACGGTGACCGCATCGGGACCGGCCCCACCGAACACCTGGGCGCCCATGGCTTCCAGCCGCGCGGCGATCTGGGGCGCCGTCTGACCGGCCGCGCCGCGACGCGCCAGGCCGGTGGTGAAGTCGGCCAGGCCGGGACGGTCGGCCGGATCGGCCGAGGCCCCGCCGTTGATCACCAACTGGGCGCTCATGATCGGCAGGTCGGTCGATTTGGCGACGATGACGCGCAGGCCGTTCGGCAGGGTGCGCTCATTGATGGCCGGGGCGGCGACGGCCCGCGCCTGGCCCAGCGGCGGCGGCGCCATGCGCTGGCCTTCCGGCAGCAGTTCATTGGGCGGCAGGATGGCCGGCGGCACGGTCAGATAGGTCGGAACCGGAACCGGATTGCGCCAGCTATCCTCAGCCACATCGGCCGGGCGCTGGCTTTCGTCGCGGTATTCCACGGTGACGCGGACGTTGTCGTTCAGGAAGCGACGGGCCACGCGCTGGACGTCGGCGGCGGTGACCCGCTGGATGGCGGCGACCCGTTCATCCGGGGCGTTGGGGTTGTTCTCCGACACCAGGGCCTGGCCCAGCAGGAAGGCGCGGCCGTCGGGCGTCTCGCGCTGGCGCAGGTCCTGGGCCAACAGTTCGGTCTTGGCCTCGGCCAGTTCGGCCAGGGTCACCGGCTCGTCGCGGACACGGGCCAGTTCGGCGTCCAGGGCGGCCTGTACGGCGGCCGGCTCCTTGCCGGCGGCGGCGGTGGCCGTGACATCGATAGAGCCGTCCTCCTCCATGGCGTCGACGCTGAAACCGGCGTTGACGGCCAGTTGCTGGCGATAGACCAGCGACTGATACAGGCGCGAGCTTTGCCCCCGGCTCATGATGGCCGACAGCACGTCCAGAGCGGCGTTGTCGGGATCACTGGCCGCCGCGCCGGGGTAAAGGGCGCCGACGGCCGGCAAGGGCACGTTCGGCGCATAGGCCGTGACGTGGCGCGGTCCCGTGCGTGGCGCCTCGACCGGGCGCTCGAACACCGGCACCGGCCGATCCGGGTTGCGGATGGCGCCGAAATACCGATCGACCAGCCGATCCAGCTCGGCCGGATCGAAATTGCCCGACACGATCAGCGTCGCCTGGGCCGGGCGGTAATAGGCTTCATGGAAGGCGCGGGCGTCGTCGATGACGGCCGAATCCAGCTCTTCGATCGAACCGATCACGCTGCGCCGATAGATGGAGTTGTCGAAACTGTTGTCGCCGATGACGAACCGCTGGAAACGGCCATAGGGCGGAGCCAGCACGCGCTGGCGCAGTTCTTCCTTCACGATCGAGCGCTCGGCCTGGAACACGGCCTCATCGACCACCGGCTCGGCCATGCGTTCGGCGTGCGCCCACAGCATCCGCTCCAGATACTGGGGCGGCACGGTCTCGTAGTAGTTGGTGAAATCCTGGCCGGTCGAGGCGTTGCGGCTGCCGCCGGCGTTCTCGACCATGGTCGAGATCTGGCCATAGGGCAGGTTGGTCGTCTTGCGCGACAGGATGTGCTCGAACAGGTGGGCGAAACCCGAGCGGCCCTGAGGGTCGTCCTTGCCGCCGACGTTGTACCACATCTGGATGGTCACCGTGCCCGCCGACGGGTCGGGCATGGCGTAGACGTCCAGACCGTTCGACAGTTCGCGGTGGGTGAATTGCAGCGGCGGCGGCGTGATGGCGGCGTCTTGCGCCAGGGCCGGGGCGGCGGTGGTCAGGGCCAGGATCGAGGCGCCGATCAGAGCAAGGCGTTTCATGACGACGGGTCCGTTTCTTGATGATGCGGGCCGCACCCTATCAGGGCCGCCCCGAGGCGACAGTTACGAGCGTGTAATGCGGGTCAGCTTGCGGGCGGCGTTTCGGGCCGATGGCGCGGCGGCTGGCCGCGCGAGCCTCGACGCGCCAGCATCGGCGCCATGGCGGCGCGGTCGGCGGGCGACAGCGAGCCGAGCACCGCCAGGGCGTCGCCCTCCAGCCGGGCGCGGCCGCGCATCTCGGCCAGACGCGACTGCTCCAGCAGCGACTGCACGGCGACGGCGTCGAATTCGGCGGCGCTCGCACGGGCCACGGCCTCGCGGCGGGCGGCGCGGGCGGCCTCGAAATCCGGTTTGGCGGCATGGGCCGAGGCGCGCAGGGCCTCGCGCACGCGCTCGCGTTCCGCCTGGGGCAGGCGTTCAGCCATGACCATGACCGACTGGCCGCGACCGGGCCGGGCCTCGGCCTCCACCTGCCGTTCGACCTTGGCGCGGCTGGCGTAGAGCGCCACCCCGCCCGCCACGGCGAACAGGTTCAGCGCCACCGAAATCCCCAGCAGGATCTTCAACATCCGTCCGCTCACCCCAACACCTCCGCATCGTCGATGACGCCGAACGAGGCCTGGGCGTACACCGCCTCGGCCCGCGCATCGGCGGTCATGTGCGTGGTCAGGGCCATGCCCGACAACGCCCCGGCGCACGTCGCCGCCGCCAGTCCGGCGCCCGCCAGCCAAGCCAGCGGCCGCGACAGGCCGAACACCGACGAACGTCCTCCTCGCCCGGCCTGGATGGCCGAGGCCAGCACGCGATCATGCAGGGCCATGGACGGGCGCGGATTCGGCGAGGCGTCCAGCCAGTGATCGAGATCGGCCGCGGCTTGAAGCCCGGCGCGCAGATCGGGACGCTCGGCCAACAGCCGCTCGGCCGCCGTCCGTTCGTCCTGGGGCCAACGGCGCGGCGACGCGCCATAGGCTTCGATCAGCCGTTCCAGCCGCTCGGCGTTCATCTCAACCTCCTCCAGCGCCCGGCGCGATGTCCGCCAGGGCCGTTCGCAACGCTCTGCGTCCACGTGACAACAGGCTTTCCAACGCCTCGACGCTGACCGTCATCAGACGCGCGGCCTCGATGTTGGTCAGTTCTTGATAATGGCACAGAACCAGGGCCTCCCGCTGACGATCCGGCAGGGCGGCCAGGGCGGCCTGGACCCGACGACCGGTGTCGGCGGCCATCAGGCCCCGGTCGGGCGCCGGACCCTCGTCGGGCCGTTCGGGAGGCGCCTCGGTCGGAATCTCGCGCCGCCGCCGCAGCCGGTCGTAGCAGAGGTTCAATCCGACCCGGTGCAGCCAGGTGTCGAACCGCGCCGCACCCGGCCGCCAGGCCGGCGCCTGTCGCCAGGCGCGCAGCATGGCTTCCTGGGCCACGTCCTCGGCCTCGGCCGGATCGTTCAGCATGCGCTGCGCCAGGGCCAGCATGCGCGGCAGTTTGCGCGCGACCAAGGCCTGGACGGCGGCGGGATCGCCGCGTCCGACCCGACGCACCAGATCCTCGTCTGGATCCTCTACCGCCAAGCAGGCTGACCTCTTCCAGAACCGAAAGGGTCGGCCCGCCCTTGCCGGCCGACCGGCGCATCATCCTACTCCGAAGCGGGCGCCGTCGGCGACGGGCGGCGCATGTCGCGACGATGCTCGCGACGCTGCATCCGGCCGTCACGGCGCTCCTCGGCCGTCAGATAGCCGTCGCCGTCCTTGTCCAGACGGGCGAAGGCCTGGGTCATCCGCTCGCGGGCCTGGGCGACGTCGATCGTCCGGTCGCCGCGCGGAGACGCCTCGCCGGCCGGGCCGCGGTGCATGCGGCGCACGCCCTGGCCCATGCGGGCGCGGGGCGCACGGTCGGGTCGCGCGTCGAACTCGGCGCGGCTGATCGCACCATTATGGTCGGCGTCCAGCCGGGTGAAGGCGGCGTCGCGGCGCTGGGCGACGCGGGCCTGCATCGCGGCGCGGCGCTCGTCCGGCGTGATGGAGCCGTCGCGGTCGGCGTCCGCCGCGGCCATGCGGTCCAGACGCGACAGGAATTCGGCCCGACTGACGCGGCCGTCGGCGTCGGCGTCGATGCGCGGCGCGCGTTGCGGCGACTGGGCGGAGGCGGCGCCGGCGGTCAGCAGCAGGGCGGCGGCGCAGGCGGTGATCAGAACGGTCTTCATGGACAGGCTTCCTTTCAAGGAAACGCCCCCCGAGGGCTTTGCATCAGATTGAACGTCGCCCGATCAGATCTCCGTCGCGGAACGCGGCAGGGCGGCGTCGAAGGCGTCCAGAGCCGCCTGACGGGCCGCGATCAGCCGAACCTTCAGGGTCTCGAAATCCATGCAGTCGACGGCGGCCGCCAGCCTCTGGCGGAACTCTCCCGGTTCGCCTTCGGGATCGATGTCCTCGTCCGAGGCGCAGGCCAGCAGTTGCCGAAGACCCTGTTGCAGCCGCCAGGCCTCGGCCGGTTCGGGATCGCCCGTCAGAGCCTCCAGGGTCGAAACCGTCAGCGCCCCGCCCGAGACGGCCGCCTGAAGCTGACGGAACTGGGCCAGGAACTCCGCGTCGATCTGGCCCCCGCGCGACAGTTTCAGATCCCAGAAACCCCACGGTCCCCGCTCGCGCGCCATCAGCTCGCGCATCCGCCGGATATCCCCGGCCAGGTCGGCCTCGGGACGCGGCCGCCGCAGGGCCTGTTCGATGGAGGTCTCGACCGCCGCGCCGAAGGCCGCGTCCGAGGTCCAGACCAGCCGCGCCCGCGTCAGGGCCATGAACTCCCACGTATCGGCCTCGACGGCGTAATAGTGGTCGAACGACGACAACCGCACCGCCACCGGTCCCTTCGATCCCGTCGGCCGCAGGCGCATGTCCACCTCATACAGCCCACCCTCGGCCGTGTGCGCCGACAGGGCCGCGATCAGCCGCTGGGTGAAGCGGACGTAGAAGACCTCGGGACTCCAGCCCTTGCCCGCCGACATCGCCTCGGGCGGCGCGTCGTACAGGGTGATCAGATCCAGGTCCGAACCCGCCGTCATCTCGCGCGAGCCGGTCTTGCCCAGGGCGACCACGGCGACCGAACCGGCGATGGCGCCGCCCTGCCGCTCGACATCGCCCAGGGCGGCCGGGGCCAGGGCGCAGATCACGGCGTCGGCCAGATCGGCATAGGCGCGGCCCACGGCCTCGGGTTCGGCCAGGCCGGTGATGGTCTGCATGCCGATGCGGAACACCTGCTCGCGATGGATGCGGCGCACGGCGTCCATGGCGCCCTCGAAATCCCCGGCCGAGGCGGCGTCGGCGGTCAGTTCGGCGATCACGCCCGAATCCTGATCCAGGTCGCGGATGAAGCGGGCGTCCAACATCCCGTCCAAGGCCGCCGGACGCCGCCCCAGCATCCGCGCCAGTCTCGGCGCGAAGGCCATGACCCGCACCACCAGCTCGAACAGATTGGGCTGGTTCAGGAACAGGGCCTGCACCTGCACCCCCGCCGACAGGCCCGAGAAGAAGACGGCGAACCGTCGGAAGGCGGCGTCGGCCGCGCCGGTGTCGGCCACGGCGGTCAGCAGCTTGGGCGCCAGCCGGGTGAACAGTTCGCGCCCCTGGGCCGTGCGCGTCGCGGGGATGCGGCCGTGGTGCCAGCTTCGGATCGTGTCGGCCACCGTGGCCGGCTCGGCGAAGCCCATGCGGCCCAGCGTCAGCAAGGTCTCTGGATCATTCTCCACCCCGGTGAAGACCAGGCTGCCATAGGGCGAGGACAGATCCTCCTCATCCTCGAACAGCTCGCCGTAACGGGCGTTGACCGCCGTCAGCAACGTCTCGATCCCGGCGTCGAAGGCGGCCAGGTCGCCCTCGCCCGCCAAGGCGGCGACGGCTGTGCGGCGCACGGGGTCGACCGGCAGGGTGTGGGTCTGTTCGTCGTCTAGCATCTGCACCCGATGCTCCAGGGCGCGCAGGCGTCGATAGGCGTCCGTCAGCGCCGAGGCCGTCTCGGACGACACATGACCGGCGACCACCAGGCCCGCCAGGGCCTGGAGCGTGCGGTTTGAACGCAGGGACGGATCGCGCCCGCCCAAGATCAGTTGCTGGGTCTGGGCGAAGAATTCGATCTCGCGGATGCCGCCGCGCCCCAGCTTCAGATTGGCGCCCGCCGCCGCCAGCCCCTCGCCGGTCTTGTGCACATGGATCTGGCGCTTGATCGACTGGACGTCCAGCACGGCCTTGTAGTCCAGGGTGCGCCGCCAGACGTAGGGGACCAGGGCCTTCAGAAAGTCTTCGGCGGCGGCCATGTCGCCCGCCACGGGCCGGGCCTTGATGAAGGCCGCCCGCTCCCAGTTCTGACCGACGGATTCGTAATAGGCCAGGGCCATGGGCGCCGCGACAACCGGCGGGGTCGAGGACGGGTCGGGCCGCAGCCGCAGATCGACGCGGAAGACATAGCCGTCGGCCGTCCGTTCGCTGAGCAGCCCGGCCCAGGCCTGGGCCAGACGATCCAGGAACCGCTGCGGCTCGACCCCCTCGGCCAGAGCCGGGATCAGGCGGTCGGGGTCGTAGAACAGCGACAGGTCGATATCGCTGGAGTAGTTCAGTTCGTTCGCCCCGTGCTTGCCCATGGCCAGGCCGAACAGGCCGGGCGCGGGTCCGGCCGGATCGTCGGGCGAAGAGATCAGCTTGCCCCGCTCGCGCTGCTCGCCCGCAACCGAGACCAGGGCCACCCGCACCGCGGCGTCCGCGAACCGGCTGAGCGCCCCGGTGACGGCGTCCAGATCCCAGACCCCGCCCAGGTCGGCCAGCGCCGTCATCAGATGCAGCTCCGCCTTCAGCCGCCGCAATGGGGCGCGGATGTCGTCGGGGCGTCCGATCAGGGCGCGGGTGCGCTCCAGCAGATCGTCCAGACGAGCGTCCGGCTCGGTCTCCAGCACCTCGCGCAGCATGGCGGGCCAGCGACGCGCCAGCCCGGCCAGATAGGGTGAGGCCGAAAACACCGGCGCCAGGGCCGCCCAAGACCGCTCCAGCACGGGCGTCCAGCCGCCCTCGTTCGCCGCCTCGGCCAGACGTTCGCGCACCCGTTCCGCCGCCGCCGCATCGACGACCGGCCCGCACGGCTGAAGTCGAATCGCGAGGATCGTCACGACGCCGCCGTCGGCGCCGGAGCTGGCGGCAGCACCATGGCCACGCGCAGACCCGGCCCGAAGCCGTCATGGACGCCCGGTCCCTCGTCCAGCATCAGCCGCCCGCCATGCGCCTCGATCACCGCCGTGACCAGCGACAGGCCCAGCCCAGAACCCGCCTCGGTGCGGCTGTTGTCCAGACGCACGAATCGCTGGGTCACGCGCTCGCGGTCCTCGGCCGGGACGCCCGGCCCGGTGTCGGTGACCGAGAACTCGACCTCGCCCGACGAGCGCCGCCGCGCCCTCAGCTTCACCGCCCCGCCGGCCGGGGTGTATTTGACGGCGTTGTCGATCAGATTGGCCAGGGCCTGGGCCAGGAAGGGCTGGTTGGCCTCGATCAACAGGCCGCGCTCGATCTCGGCCGAGAACTCCATCTGCTTCTCCTCGGCGGCCGGTTCGTACAGTTCGGCCATGTCGGCGGCCAGATCGGCGGCGTCGAACACCGCCGGGTCCGGCGTCCGGCCCGCCGCCGCCTGCAACCGGGCGATGGCCAGGACGGTGTTGAAGGTCTTCAGCAGCGCATCCGCCTCGTCCAGTGCGATATGCAGGGCCTCGACCCCGTCGGTCTTGCCGGATTCGGCGTCGATCAGCGCCACCTCCATCTTGGCCCGCATCCGCGTCAGGGGCGAGCGCAGGTCGTGGGCGATGGCGTCCCCGGCATGGCGGATCGAGGCCATGGACACCTCCAGCCGATCCAGCATGGTGTTCAGCCCGGCGCCCAGTTCGTCCAGTTCGTCGCCCGAGCGCCGCACGTCCGCGCGTGCCTTCAGATCGCCGTTCTGAACCGCCTGAACGACGCGATTGAGCCGCCCCATCGACCGTTCGACGTTGCGGCTGACGATCAGCCCGCCGCCCGCGCCCAGCAACAGCACCAACAGCATGGCCGCCCACAGCGCCTGGGTCAGCCGACCGAGGTAGGCCTCGGTGTCGCCGATGTCCTGACCCACGAACAGGACCTCGCCGCCCGACATCTGCATCTCGACGCCGATCGACTGACGGTTCTCGACGCGGCCTTCATCGTCGGTGGCGGTCAGGCGGAAGGTGCTCCAGCGCCCCGCCCCCGCACTGTCGGTGCCCTCGAAGGGCGATTCCGAGACATTGCCGGTGATGACCTTCCGCTGGGCGTCCATCAGCAGATAGAGGTTCGGCCCGCCCCGGATCGACCGCTCCACCAGCGCCTGGTTCAGGGCGTCGACGCCGCGCGCGCGATACAGCGACGCCAGCACCCCCACCTCGCTGCGCACGTCCGCCTCGGCTCGCGCCCGCGCCTCGGTGGCCGAGGCCACATAGACCCAGGCCAGCACCGAACCCGCCGCCGCCACGAACAGCGCCAGGAACAGCAACGTCAGCCGGAAGGGCGTGCGGCGAAAGAGGGAGGGGAATTTCATCGGGAGGCTTAGGCCTCCAGCCGGTACCCCGCGCCGCGCACGGTCTGCAGCATGGCCTTGTCGAAGCCCTTGTCGATCTTGGACCGCAGGCGGCTGATGTGGACGTCGATGACGTTGGTCTGGGGGTCGAAATGATACTCCCACACCTTCTCCAACAGCATGGTGCGGGTCACCGACTGGCCCGCGTGGCGCATCAGGAACTCCAGCAGTTGGAACTCGCGCGGCTGCAGGTCGATCTCCCTGCCCTCGCGGTGGACCGTGCGGGCGATCAGGTTCATCTCCAGATCGCCGACCTTCAGCATGGTGGCGACCGATCCGGTCTCGCGCCGACGCGACAGGGCCTCGACCCGGGCGATCAGCTCGGCAAAGGCGTAGGGCTTGACCAGATAGTCGTCGGCCCCGGCCTTCAGGCCCGTGACCCGGTCCTCGACCTCGCCCAGGGCCGACAGGAACAGCACCGGCGTCTGGTCGCCGTCGCGGCGCAGGGTCTCAACCATGCCCACCCCGTCCAGTCGCGGCATCATCCGGTCGACGACATAGACGTCATAGCCGCCCTTCTGGGCCTCCAGCAGGCCGAAGGCACCGTCGACGGCGTGCACGGCCTCGTGCCCCGCCTCGCTGAGACCGCGCATCATGGCGGCGGCCGCCTCGGAGTCGTCCTCGACCACCAGAATACGCATGGTTTGCAGCCCCAATTGCAGAATCGCCGCCGATGTTAGCGCATCGGCGACGATCCCGTCAGTTACGGCTTTGTCAGCCCTTATCGCGCCTCAATCGGCGGCGGCGGGCAGCTCCAGAACCACCGAGCGGTTGCCCTGGTCGGTGCGCACCAGAAGGAACAGAGTGCCGCGTCCGGCGCGGCGCGCGGCGGCGACCTGCGCCTTCATGTCCTCGACCGAGTTCACTCGTGCCTGCCCCGCTTGGAAGATGACGATGCCAGCGGTGAAGCGGCGGTCGCCGCCGCGCGCCACGCCGGTCACCACCACGCCGCTCACATCGGCCGACAGATTGTATCGTTGGCGTAGGGCCGGGGTCAGATTGGCCAGGTTCAGTCCGGCCACGACCTCGCCAGAAGGCGCCGACGGCTTGGTCGGCTCGGCCGATCCTTCGTCTGCTCCCGCCGCGCGGTTGTTCAGCACGCTTTCCGGCGGACGGGCGGCGGCGCGGATGTCGACGCTCTGACGCCGCCCTTCACGCAGAACGTCCAGACGCACCGTCTGGCCGGGAGCGATCTGCGCGACCTCGCGGGTCAGCTCGGTATTGCTGCGCACGCGCCGCCCGTTGACCGACATGACGATATCGCCGTCGCGCAGGCCGCCCCGCGCCGCCGGGCCGTCCGCATTGACGTCCATGACCAGTGCGCCGCGATCCTCAGCCGTCAAACCGGCGCCCAACGCCTCCTCACGACCGAAGTCGGCCACCGTGACGCCGATATAGCCGCGCTCGATCTGCTCGCCGCGCATCAGCCGGTTGACGATGGGCTTGGCGACCGAGACCGGGATGGCGAAGCCGATGCCGACCGAGTTGCCGGTCGGTGAATAGATGGCCGTGTTCACCCCGATCACCCGACCATAGATGTCGAAGGTCGGCCCGCCCGAATTGCCGGTGTTGATGGCCGCGTCGATCTGGATGTAGTCGACGTAGTTGCTCTGACTGGCTTCGGGCACATTGCGGCCCTTGGCCGAGACGATGCCCGCCGTGGCCGTGCCGCCCAGGCCGAAGGGATTGCCCACGGCGATGACCCAGTCGCCGACGCGCGGGTCGTTCTCTTCCTCGAAACCGACGAAGGCGAAGTCGTTCCCGTCCACTTTCAGGACGGCCAGGTCGGTCGCCTCGTCACGGCCGACGACGCGGGCCTGCAGCTCTCGCTGGTCCGACAGGACGACGGTGATCTTCTCGGCGTTCTCGATCACGTGGTTGTTGGTGACGATATAGCCGTCGCGGCTGATGAAGAAGCCCGATCCGGCGCCGCGGCCTTCGATCGAATTGTCCTCTTCTTCACCGTCCTGGCCGCCTGATTGCGGCTCGGCGCCGCGCGGGATCGGCACGGCGAAGGGAAGGCCGGGGATCTGCATCGCGCCGCCCTGGCCGCGCGGGCGCTCGATGCGGGTCTCGGTGTTGATCTGGACCACGGCTGGGGCGACCTGATCGAAGATCTGGGCGAAGGACAGAGGTGCGCCCTGCGGCGGCGCGAAGGCCAGTCCGGCGGCTCCGGCCGAAGGCACGATCCGCCCCGCCTGAACGCTCTCGGCATGGGCGCCGGGCCAGGTGATGACGCCCCCGGCCGTGGCGGCGGCGGCGAAGGTCAGGCCCACGGCCGCCCCCAGGATGAACTCCTTGCGCTTCAGCATACTCGTCCTTCGATCCCTGATCTGGCGGGCCGGGCGGGCCGCCGCTCTTGTTCATATAGACCGCCCGCGGCGCACGCCAACCGACGCCGCCCGACGGATGTCGAAGAGTTGAGCCGCATCAGGGTTCGTCATAGGGCGAGGATGAGGCAGGACGGCGCCCGTCGCACGCGCATGTGTCGTCGCTGAAACAGACGGCGGCGGTCGGCTGGCGATGTCGGAGAGATGGTGGACGCGACAGGGATTGAACCTGTGACCCCTACGATGTCAACGTAGTGCTCTCCCGCTGAGCTACGCGTCCGCCGAAACGGCCCTGAGGATGCCCCCAGGGCGGGAAGGCGCGGTCTATAACCCAGCGGCTTCGCCGACCGCAAGCATCAATAAGGACAAATCGTCATGGACGAAGGGTCCTTATTCAGGCCGCCGCCACCATCTTCTCGACCTCGGTGACCAGGTCGCGCAGATGGACGGGCTTGGACAAGACCTTGGCCTGGGGGCTGGCCTGGGCCGCCGACAGGGCCACGGCGGCGAAACCGGTGATGAACATGATGCGCAAGCCCGGCTGGCGCGCGGCGGCCACGCGCGCCACCTCTATGCCGTCGGCGCCGGGCATGACGATGTCGGTCAGCAAGAGGTCGTAGGGACCGGCGTCCAGGGCGTCGATGGCGTCGTCGCCGTTCTCGCAGTCGACGACCTCATGGCCCGCGCGCTCCAGCGCCCGGGTCAGAAAGCCGCGCAGCGAGGCGTCGTCCTCGGCCAACAGAATGCGCGCCATGCGATGGTCCCCCGAAAGTCTGAACCGAAGCTAAGGCCGGAACGGTAAACCAGCCATGAAAAACAACGCCTCGGCGACTTACCGGTCTGTGGAAAGCGGGTATGAGAGACCATGAGCCAGGGGGACGGCGCGGCCGCAGCTTCGGATCAGCCGGTCTTCACCGTGACGCGCCCCGACGGCGCGCCCGGCCCGTTCGTCTTCGCCTCTCCGCATTCGGGCGTGGTCATCCCCGACGACATGGGCGCCGATCCGGCCCTGACCAGTGTCGAGATCAACAGCGCCGGCGACGCCCTGATGGACCGATTGATCGCCGCTGGGCCGACGCACGGCGCGCCCGTGATCGCGGCGCGGATCGCTCGGGCCTATGTCGATCTGAACCGCGCACCCGAGGATCTGGACCCCCTGCTGATCGACGGCGTGGACGCGGCGGGCGGTCCCAAGACGGCGGCCGGTTACGGCGTCATTCCGCGCCTGGCGGGCACGGGCGCGCCGCTCTATGCGCGGCGGCTGACGGCGGCGGAGGCGGATGGACGACTGGTCCGCGCGCATGCGCCCTATCACGCGGCCCTGGCCGATCTGATGCGGGCGGCCAAGGCGGCGCATGGGCGGGCGGTGCTGGTGGACTGGCATTCGATGCCGGGCAAGACGGGCGGGATCGAGGTGGTGCTGGGCGACCGGCACGGGACCAGTTGCCGCGCCTTGCTGACCCGGCGGCTGAAGACGCTGTTCGAGAAACAGGGGTTCAGCGTGGCGCTGAACCACCCCTATGCCGGCGGCTGGTCGACCCAGGCGTGGGGTCGCCCCGACGAAGGCTATGAGGCGATTCAGATCGAGATCAGCCGCGCCCTGTATCTGGACCCGCGCACGGGCGGGCCGTCGGCGGGTTGGGGACGGTGCGCGGCGGCCCTGAACCAGGTCATCGCGGCCTTGCCGGTCGGTCCTGGATGAAAAAAGAGCCGCGCCCGAGGGCGCGGCTTTGAAAAGTCTATAGGGAGGAAACGCCCAGGAAGGGCATGACGCTCAAAAGCGTCACCCTCAGGCTAGGTTGCAGCGCACAATCCGTCAAGCGCGATTTCCGCCGCCCAAGTCACCTAATGTAACCAAACTCGGCCATGAAGCCGTCATGTAACCGATTTCATCGGTCGAATTTGGCGCGAACTGTCGATATCGCAGTTGCGAAATCTATGGATGGCTCAGCAGGCGGCGGGCGTCGCGGATGGCACGGGCGGCGGGCGATCCCTCCTGGCGCCACAGCATCAGGGAAAAGGCCGCCACGACCCCGACCGCCAGCCAGATCGGCCCGAACAGCCAGGCCGCCGCCGCCAGCGAGAAATAATAGGCCCGCACCCCCTGGCTGAAGGCCGACAGGGCGGGGTTCAGGACCCGGCTGACCGCCTCGCCATAGGCCGTGCGATCCGCCCCCTCGGCCACCTCGGGCGCCGAGCCGATCAGGGCGATGGTGTAGTTCATCTGGCGGATCGACCAGATGAAATCCAGCAACCCCCGCGCCAGACAGGCCATGACCAGGGCCAGCTTGCCTTCCAGCAGCTTGACCGGCACCCCCTCGGCCCCGACCGCCGCCAGGCCGCGCAGAGCGCTCTCGCCGCCGAACAATATGCCCGCCACCGCCGCGATCAGCAGCAGGTTGGTCGAGGCGAAGAAGGAGGCCGAATTGATGGTGTGGCCCATCAACTGGCTGTCCAGCAGCCGGATTTCGCGGTGGGTCATGGCCGTCATCCAGGCCCGCCGCACATGCACCATGTCGGCGTTCAACGACCCGGCCCAGCGCGCGACCAGGGCCAGCACCGGCCCATAGCCGAGCCAGCAGAAGAAAAAGAGGATCAGGGCGGTCCAGTCCAGCGTGGTCATGTCCTTCTCCTGCCGTCAGATCACGGCCCAGGGCAAGCGCCACGCTTGCCTGTCTCGACGGGGAAGCTTATCACGGCCGCCTCCCCTTTTCGCAGTTGCACAATAGAGTCCGCCATGAACCTCGACGCCATTCCGGTCGGCCCGAACGCCCCGTGGGACGTCAACGTCGTCATCGAGATCCCGGCCGGCGGCCTGCCGGTGAAGTATGAGATGGACAAGGCCTCGGGCGCCCTGTTCGTCGACCGCTTCCTGCACACGGCGATGTACTATCCGGGCAACTACGGCTTCGTGCCGCACACCCTGTCGGACGACGGCGACCCCTGCGACGTGCTGGTGATCAACCCGACCCCGGTGGTGCCCGGCTGCGTCATCCGCGCCCGGCCGATCGGCGCCCTGCTGATGGAAGACGAGGCGGGCCGCGACGAGAAGATCCTGGCCGTGCCGGTCGACAAGCTGAACCCCTTCTATTCGGGCGTCGCCAGCTATCGCCAGCTTCCGGCCATCCTGATCGAGCAGATCGAGCATTTCTTCACCCGCTACAAGGATCTGGAGAAGGGCAAGCGCGTCGACGTCAACCGCTGGGCCGACGCCGGCGAAGCCGCCGAACTGATCGCCGCCGGCATGCGCGCCGCCGAAGCCAAGCTGCGCGGCGAAGCGGCGTAAGCTCTCCCTCTCCCAATGGGAGAGGGATGCCGCTATGCCTGCCTCCATGTCCGCCGACACGCCCGCAGAGACCTTCAAGCGCGCCCTGGCCCATGCCGCGCGCGCGCTGGCCGAGCAGTCGGAGCTGGAGGTGGCCTTCGGTTCGGACGGGCCGCGCCTGGCCAACGGCGTCCTGACCCTGCCGCATCCGCCGCGCGATCCCTCGGGTCCCGAGAGCGCGGCCTTGCGCGGCCAGGCCGACCGGCTGGCCCTGCGGCTGGCCAATCACGACGAGACCCTGCACGCCCGCCTGCGGCCCGTCGACACCCGCGCGGCCGAGGTGTTCGAGGCGGTCGAACAGGCGCGGATCGAGGCGGTCGGCTCGCAATCCTTGGCCGGGGTGCGGGCCAATATGGACGCCGCACTGCTGACCCGGTTGGAGAAGACCGGCGCCCTGCGCGCTGACGCCGAGCGGGTGCCCCTGTCCGAGGCGGTGGCCCTGATGCTGCGCGAGCGGGTGACGGGCAGGAAGGCTCCCGGCGGCGCGGGCGCCATGGTCGATCTGGTTCGGCCCGAGATCGAACGCAAGGCCGGCAAGGCCCTGGACGCCCTGGCTCAGGCCGCCGCCGACCAGGGCGAGTTCGCCCACCGCCTGAAGGACGTGCTGCGCGATCTGGAGCTGGACCCCGGCGACGGGCGCGGCGAGGACGCCTCCGACGATCAGGGCGACGACCAGCCCGATCCGCAAGAGCCGGACGCGGCCGACGATCAGGACGAAGAGGAAGACGGCGGCGAAGGCGGCCAGTCCATGGACGGCTCGGCCGACGATCAGAGCGCCGAACAGGAACGCGACAGCCGCCCCGACGGCGCACCGGCGGAACCCGACGGCGACGCGACCGACGACGGCCCGGACCTGAACGAGGGCGCCCTGCCCAACCGCACCCAGACGGCCGACGACGGCCGCACGGTCGACGCCTATCGCGTCTTCACCACCGCCTATGACGAGGTGATCGAGGCCGCCGACCTGTGCGACCCGATGGAGCTGGACCGCCTGCGCGCCCTGTTGGACCAGCAGTTGGCCGTGCTGTCCTCGGTCGTGGCGCGCCTGGCCAACAAGCTGCAACGCCGCCTGATGGCCCAGCAGAACCGCAGTTGGATGTTCGACCTGGAAGAGGGCGTTCTGGACACCGCGCGCCTGACCCGGATCATCACCGACCCGACCAGTCCGCTCAGTTTCAAGGCCGAGAGCGAAAGCCCGTTCCGCGACACGGTGGTGACCCTGTTGCTGGACAACTCCGGCTCGATGCGCGGACGGCCGATCATGGTGGCGGCGGTCTGCGCCGACATCCTGGCGCGGACGCTGGAGCGGTGCGGGGTCAAGGTCGAGATCCTGGGCTTCACCACCCGCGCCTGGAAGGGCGGTCAGAGCCGCGAGGCCTGGATCACCGCCGGCAAGCCCGCCGGTCCCGGCCGCCTGAACGACCTGCGCCACATCATCTACAAGGCCGCCGACGCCCCCTGGCGCCGCGCCAAGAAGAACCTGGGCCTGATGATGCGCGAGGGGCTGCTGAAGGAGAACATCGACGGCGAGGCCCTGTTGTGGGCGCACGACCGGCTGATGGCCCGGCCCGAGGCGCGGCGCATCCTGATGGTCATCTCCGACGGCTCTCCCGTTGACGATTCGACCCAGTCGGCCAACGCCGCCCTGTATCTGGACAAACACCTGCGCCAGGTCATCGCCGAGATCGAGGACCGGTCGCCGGTCGAGCTTCTGGCCATCGGCATCGGCCATGACGTGACCCGCTGGTACCGCCGGGCCGTCACCCTGGTCGATGTCGAGCAACTGGCCGGGGCCATGATCGAGAAACTGGCCGAACTGTTCGACGCCGAGGCCGCCGCCCCGACCCGTCGCCGCCCGCAGAGGAAACGCGCCGCATGATGTCGCTTCGCCGCCTGGCCGGGGTCGCCCTGGCTCTGTCGCTGGCCGCCTGCGCGGGCGGGCCGACCACCGGCATCCTGCCGTGGACCGGCGCCCAGCCCGGTTGGACCGCCGCCGCCGCCGAGAGCCGACCGGTCGGCCTGGGCCTGGCCGGGGGCGCGGTTCTGGCCGACGGCGTCGTCTTCGCGGGCGGGGTCGAGATCGCTCTGGCGCCGGATTCGCCGCTGCACAGCCTGTCGGACCTGAAATTGACCGGCGAGCGCGGCTTCATCAGCGTCACCGACGCGGGCGATCTGGTGCGCGGGTCCCTGCGGCTGGACGCGGCCGGACGGCTGACCGGGGTCGACGCCCTGCGTTATCGCCGCCTGACCCTGCGCGACGGCGCCCCCATCGTCGAAAAGGCCGACGGCGACGCCGAGGGCCTGGCCTTCACCCATGCGGGCGACCTGCTGATCAGCTTCGAGCGCGACCATCGCATCTGGAACTACGGCCGGGCCGAGGCGCCCGCCGCGCGGCCGACGCCCGTCGCCATCCCCGACTTCGCCTTCCCCCTGAACGACGGCATGGAAGGGATCGCCGCCTCGGACAGGGGCTGGGTCGCCGCCGGAGAGAACGGCGGGGTCTGGACCTGCGACGGCTCCGGCTGCATCGCCCTAACCGCGCCGCCCGCTACGCCCCTGACCGACCGCGACTTCCGCATCACCGGCATGGACGAGAATCCGTTCGGCGACGGCTGGTACGTAGTCCAGCGGTCCTTCACCCCGCCCATCGACGCCCGCGCCCGGGTGCGCTGGATGCGGGCGAACGGCGAACTGGGTCCGGTGCTGATCGAGCTGAAGCTGCCGGGCACGACCGACAATTTCGAGGGGATCGCGGCCGAACGGCGCGGCGACGGCGTGCGCCTGTATCTGCTCAGCGACGACAACGGCAATCCGCCGCAACGGACCCTGCTGCTGGCGTTCGACCACAGTCGCTAAATCCTCCCCCGGCAGGGGGAGGATTTAGACCTTCTCGCTGATCTTGATCGCCGCGCGGCATCCGACCTTGATGACCGCGCTCAACAGTCGATGGCCCGGCGCGTCACGGCTTCCGTGTTCGACGGCGTGATCGTGGTGGGCCAGCTCTTCCTCGCGGAACCGCGCCAGTTCGGCGGCCAGGTCCGGGTCGCGCTCAGCCAGTTCGGCGACCTGGTCGGCATAGTGTTCCTCGATCACGGCCTCGACCGCCTCGGTGCAGGCGTGGGCGGCCTTCTCGCCCATCAGGGCCGTGCCCGCGCCCAGACCCGCGGCCGCCAGCCGCCAGATCGGCGTCATCGCCGTGGGCCGCACGCCGCGCTCATTCAACAGGGCGTTGAAACGATCCAGATGGACCTGCTCCTGGGCCTCCATCTCGGCCATGTCGGCGCTGATCGTTTCGCGGCCGGATCGGCCCTGGAAGACGGCGCGCTGGGCGCGATAGATCTGGACGGCGGCGTATTCCCCCGCATGATCGACGCGCAGGATCTCGGCCATGCGGCGACGGCTCTCGCCCCGGCCGGGACGGGCCAACGGGATGCGGCGTGTGGTTTCAGTCGACATTGCGCGGCGCCCTGGCGTCCTTGGGCCGTTTGGCGGCCAACAGGCTGAACACGGCCAGGGCCACTGAGATCAGGAAATTCCATCCTGCCATCGAAACGCCCAGCCAACTCCAGGACACGGCGTCGCACATGGCGACCTTGGGCGCGGTCCCGACGCCCAGCGCCAGAGAGGTCAAGCCTTCCAGGCTGATGTCGCCACCTGCGGCGCAGGCGGCCGGCAGGTCCCACCACTTCAACTCGCCCCCGGCGTGGAAGCCCGCCGTGATCGCGCCCGTGGCGAAGACGGCGGCCAACAGGAAGGCGGCGATTCGCGGCGTGCCCCGGCTGGCGCGGCTGACCAAGGCCCACAGGGTGGCGATCAACGAAATGGCCGCCGCCCCCCAGAAGACCTCGCGCTGCTTGAGGCACAGGTTGCAGGGCGCCAGGCCCGCGAACCGTTCAAACGCATGGGCGGCGCCCAGCATGGCCAACGACGCCGCCAGGGCGAAGGCGGTCCACCAGCGGGTCACAAGGCGGTACAGGCCGATCATGACGCCTTCCTAGCCGACGCTTGGCCTCACGTCGATCAGATGAAGCGCACCGCGACGATGGTCCCGACCAGGACCGCCACGAAGATGAAGGTCCACAGCGCCAACCGCTTCTCGACCACCTCCAGCATGGCCGGGCCGAAGGTCTTGACCACGAAGGCCACCAGGAAGAAACGCGCCGCCCGCGTGATCACCGACAACAGGATGAACAGCGGCAGGTTGAAGGCGAATATCCCCGCCGCGATGGTGATGAGCTTATAGGGGATGGGCGTCAGCCCCTTGATCAGGATCACCCAGGCGCCGTGCTGCTGGAACAGGGCCTTGGACGCCTCGAAGGTGTCCGCCTTGCCCATGACGGCCAGCAGCCACATGCCCGCCGGCTCCAGGAAATGGCCGATGGCGTAGCCCAACAGCCCCCCCAGAACCGAGGCGATGGTGCACACCATGGCGTAGAAATAGGCCCGGTCGGGCCGTGTCACGACCATGGGGGCCAGCATCACGTCCGGCGGAATGGGAAAGAAGCTGCTCTCGGCGAACGACACGGCGGCCAGGGCCTTGGTCGCGTGTTTGTGGCGGGCCAGGCTCATGACCCAGTCGTAGAGTTTGCGAAGCATCCGTCGATCCCGTTTGCACGGCGGCTCTAGCAGGCCCCGGCGTCGCTTGCATCCCCGCGCACGCCGAACTGCGGCGGCGATCCCGACGGGGCGGGCCTGGGGGCGTCGCACAGGGGCGGCGATCATGAGATAACCCAGGCGGGCGTCAGGCTCGACGGCCGCCGGATAGGTTGTGAGACGCCTCGTCTTGGCTTTCCGATCTCAAATCCCTAGGTTCCCGCCGACCGAAAAACTCAGGAGGCCGACATGACCGCCAACCCGACCGATCCGATGGGCCTGGACGGCTTCGAGTTCGTCGAATTCGTCAGCCCCGACCCCGCCGCCATGCGCGCCCATTTCGAGAAAATGGGCTTCGTCGCCTCGCACACCCGCCCCGACGGCGGCGTGGTGCGGATGAAACAGGGCGACATCAACTTTCTGATCAACACGTCGGACGGCGCCAGCGCCGTGGCTTTCCGCGACGCCCACGGGCCGTCGGCGGCCGGCATGGCCTTCCGCGTCAAGAACGCCGCCGAAGCCTACGACCGCGCCATCCAGAACGGAGCCAAGCCGGCCGAGGCGCCGAAGAATGCGCTGGGCGACTATCCCTATGTGCTGCAAGGCATCGGCGGGTCGCTGCTGTATCTGGTCGATCAATGGGGCGCCGAAACCCTGTATGACGGCTGGACCGAGACCCCGGGCTGGCGCGAGGCTGAGACCGGCAACAACGTCGGCCTGACCCTGCTGGACCACCTGACCCACAACGTCCGCAAGGGCCAGATGCGGACCTGGTCGGGCTTCTACGGCGATGTCTTCGGCTTCTCCGAGCAGAAGTATTTCGACATCAAGGGCAAGGCCACGGGCCTGTTCTCCCAGGCCATGGTCGCGCCGGACGGCATGATCCGCATCCCGCTGAACGAGAGCCAGGACGAACAGAGCCAGATCGAGGAATTCCTGCGCCGCTACAACGGCGAGGGCATCCAGCATATCGCCCTGCACACCGACGACATCTTCGAGACCGTCGAGGAGATGAAGCGGCGCGGCATCGCCTTCCAGGACACGATCGAGACCTATTTCGACCTGATCGACAAACGCCTGCCGGGCCATGGCGAGGACGTGGCGCGGATGCGCGAGAACCGCATCCTGATCGACGGTTCGGATGAAGACGGCCTGCTGTTGCAGATCTTCACCCAGGACACCTTCGGCCCGATCTTCTTCGAGATCATCCAGCGCAAGGGCAATCAGGCGTTCGGCGAGGGCAATTTCCAGGCCCTGTTCGATTCCATCGAACTGGACCAGATCCGCCGCGGCGTCATCAAGGTCGACGCCTGAATGAAGCTGCGGCCGCCGATGTGGCTGCCCTGGCTGGGACCGGTCGCGGCCGCCGCGGCCGGCGCCCTGGCTGGCGAAGTCTGGCTGGGCGGCGGCTTCTGGACGGTGCTGGGCGCCGGCCTGGTCTGCGGCTTCACGCCGATCATCGCCTATCGAATCTGGAAGCGCCTGCACCACAGGCGATAGGCGGGATCAGGCCTCGACCAATTCCATCCGGCGTTCGACCCGTTCGAGGCGCTGGTCGAAATTATCCATCCGACGGTTCAGGCTGTTCACATTCGCTTCGAGCGAAGTCAGACGCACCTTGATGTGGTGCGTGTCTTCCTTGAGGTTGCCCATCTCGGTTTCCAGGCGCGTCAACTGAGCCTGGATTTTCTGAAGCATGGGCACGACGATGTCAGTGACCTCGGACATAGGCGAAGGATAGTCGAAAATGCGCGAACATACAATGAACGCCGCTATCGCCGCCGCCGTGCTTCTGCTGTCCGCCCTGCCCGCGATCGCCCAGGAGCCGCCCCGCTGGTCGCTGGCCATCCACGGCGGTGCGGGCGTGATCGAGCGCGCCGGCATGACCCCGGAACAGGACGCCGCCTATCGCGTCGCCCTGAACCGCGCGCTGGAGGCCGGGGCCGCCGTGCTGCGTGACGGGGGCGCGGCCATGGACGCCGTCCAGGCCGCCGTCGAGGTGATGGAGGACGATCCCCTGTTCAACGCCGGGCGCGGCGCGGTCTTCACCGCCGCCGGGCGCAATGAGTTGGACGCCGCCGTCATGGACGGAACCGACCTGCGCGCCGGTTCGGTCGCGGGCCTGACCCGCACCCGGCATCCGATCGCCGCCGCCAGGGCCGTGATGGAGCGCTCGCCCCACGTCATGCTGGCCGGAGAGGGCGCTGACGCCTTCGCCGCCTCGGTCGGGCTGGAACAGGTCGACCCGGCCTGGTTCTTCACCGAGCGCCGCTGGCAGAGCCTGGCGCAAATCCTGCGCCAGCGCGGCGATCCGATCCCGCCGCGTCCGGCCGGAGCGCCCGCGCCCGGCGGCGCCATGGCCGAAGCCGCCCAGCCGCCGTTGAACGAGCGCAAATACGGCACGGTCGGCGCCGTGGCCTTGGACGTCCAAGGTCGACTGGCCGCCGCCACCTCGACCGGCGGCACCACCGGCAAGCGCTGGGGCCGCATCGGCGACGCCCCGGTGATCGGCGCGGGCACCTATGCTTCAAACACCGACGGCTGCGCCGTCTCGGCCACCGGCGCGGGCGAATATTTCATCCGCTCCACCGTCGCCCGCGACATCTGCGTCCGCACCCGGGAAGGCGCGACGCCGCAGCAGGCGGCCGAAGCCGAGATCGCCGACGTCGGCTCGATCGGCGGCGACGGCGGGGTCATCGTCATGGGCCGCGACGGGACCTTCGGCTTCGCCATGAACACCTCGGGCATGTATCGCGGCGCTGTCGGCCAGGACCGCCCGGCGACGGTCGCCATCTACGGCGACGAGGCCCCGCGGTGAGCAATCAGAACCATCCCGGCGTCATCGCGCCGCCGCCGCTGATCTATTTCGGTTTCCTGTTCCTGGGCTGGGGCCTGGGGCAGTGGGTCGGCGACCACACGCTAGGCCTGGCGCTGGAGTGGCGGCGCGGCGTAGCCGTGGTCCTGATCATCGGCGGCCTGATGCTGGACGGCATGGCGGCCGGGACCTTCCGGCGCTTCGGCACGGCGCCCGAGCCGTGGAAGCCGTCGACGGCCCTGGTCGAAAGCGGTCCCTATCGGTTCAGCCGCAACCCCATCTACGTCGGCTTCGCCGTGACCTATGCGGGCCTGGCCGTGGCGATGGACAGCCTGTGGGCGCTGGCCCTGCTGATCCCCTGTCTGGTGGTGATCGACCGCTGGGTCATCCTGCGCGAGGAGCGGTATCTGGAATCGCGCTTCGGCCAGCCGTATCGCGACTATAAGGCCCGCGTCCGTCGATGGCTGTGAACGGCGGTTCGGCCGTCGCCCGCTCTGACGAACATTGATCTCTTGAACCGTTTCCGGTGATGATCCGGCGACACTGGGGGGAGGCCATGATGAAATCGATCCGCGCCCTGTTCGCCGCCGCCGCCATAGGCTGCTTCGCCCTGACCATAGCCGCGGCCCTGCCCGCGACCGCCGCGGCCCAAGCGCCGTCCGATCGCCAGGTGGCGCTCTATCGCGACCTGATGGAGGCCAACGGCGTCGCGCACAACGCCAGACAAGCCGTCGCCGCCATGCGCGCGGCCGTCGCCCAGAGCGCCGTCGAACGTAAGGGGTCGCCCCTGACCTCGGCCGAACAAACCCGGCTGGACGCCGTCACGGCCTCGGTGTTCAGCGCCGAGCTGGAAAATGTGCTGAACGACATCGCCCGCACCCAGTCCACAGGCTTCACCGAAGCCGAGATATCGGAACTGATCACCGTCAACCAAAGCCCGGCGGCCGTGCGCTACAACGCCGCCAGATTCGAGGGCGCCGACACGGAAGGGGCCGAGATCCAAAACTATATGGTCGACGCCGTGGTCGCCTCCATCAACACCTATAACGCGGGGGCGGCGCCGACCCCCGCCGCCGCCAATCCGTCCGATGCGGACACGGCCCTGATCCAGCGCATCGCCCTTGCCCGCAGCCTGTTGGAGGCCGACGGCACGGCCGAGACGGCCATCAGCTTCGTGCGCAAGAACCACCGCATCCTGATCGCCCGGGAGATCAACAAGCACATCGAGGTCAACACCCTGCCCGCGGAAGATCGCGCCCGCCTGACGACCATCATCAACGCTGAACTGGCGACGCTGACCGATCGCATATTGCAACTGTCGGCGGTCAGATACGCCCAGACGTTCAGCCGCGCCGAGCTGGCCGGCCTGATCGCGGCCTATGACATCGAGGCGCAACGCAAGCTGACGGCCATGCGCATCAGTGACGACGGAAGCCTGGATCGGCGGGCCGAGGCCGCCTTGCAGGCCGCCACCCAGCGCGCCCTCACGACCTTCGAGAGCGGATCATGACGGCGTCCGCCGACGAACTGTCCATCATGGCTGAAGAGGAACTGGCCGCCGCCTGCGCCCTGCCTTTCGCCGAAATCCTGAAGATCACGCCGTGGGGCGACAGTTTCGTCGGCTTCGCCCCCTCCGGCCGCGAGGTCGAGGTGGAGCGGCGCTACCTCTGGGCCGAAACCCCTCAGGGTCCCGTCGTGGTCGAGGTCGAGGTGCGCGACCTGGCCGGCCGCACCGGCGCCGAAGCCCGCCGCACCCTGGCCCGTTAACCTTTTCCTTGCGGGTCGCCATTCGGCAGGCAAGATGGCTCCAGTAGAGGGAGCATCCGCATGGGCGTGCCAGTGAACGGAGCGGATTTCGGCGCGGATCGGGCCTTCGAGCCGGTGAACGCCCACGTCCTGTTCAGCCTGCCGCCGATGATGTTGGCCCTGCTGGTGTTGCTGGGCCTGGCCCTGTTCGCCCTGGGCTGGTTCCTGAAGGAGGCCCAGTCGCCGCGCCGCCGCGACGACGCCGACACGATCTGGAAAGCCGTCGACGACGCCTTGAAAGCGGCCATGAAGGCCGACGGCGCCGCCCTGATCGGCAAGGCCGAAGATCTGAAGAAGGTCATCGACAAACGGCTGGGCGCGACCTTGAAACTGGCGGGCGGCCTGGCCGGTCCCGTTGCGGCCTTGAAGGCGGCGCTTCAGGGGGAAGCGCACGATTCGCACGGCCACGACGATCACCACGGCGGCCATGACGATCACGGCCACGGCCACGACGACGCCCATCACGACGACCACGTCGCCGAAACCCGGCATGAGGCGGGACCGGTGACCCAGGTCACCATCATCAACGGCGCGCCGACCCACGGCGACAAGGGTCATGGCGACGACCACAAGCCGCACAAGCCTTCGCCCCTGACCCCGCGTGAGCGCGACCACGCCCTGCGGCTGGCCGTCGCCGACCTGAACGAGCATTGGCGGCACAAGGCCGACCGCATCGGCGAACTGCGCGCCGCCCATGACGAACTGTCGGCGGACTAGGGTCCGCACGCGGTAGGCGCGATAGACGCCATAGACTCGATAGACCCTGTTTTTCTCATCATGCACGGACCCTGGTTCCCCTCCGCGCGGAAACCGCCTAAGCCGGTCTCATGAAGCTCGCCTCTCTGAAGCATGGCCGCGACGGTCGCCTGGTGGTCGTTTCGGACGACCTGAACTGGTTCACCGACGCCTTCCTGATCGCCCCGACCTTGCAGGCGGCGCTGGATGACTGGGACCGCTGCGAACCCCGCCTGCGCGCTCTGGCCGCGAGCCTGGAGCACGAGGCCGTGCCGCGCGGCCGCTTCCATGAACGTGAGGCCGCCGCCCCCCTGCCGCGCGCCTATCAGTGGGCCGACGGCTCGGCCTATGTGAATCACGTCGAACTGGTGCGCAAAGCGCGCGGCGCCGAAATGCCCGACAGCTTCTGGACCGACCCCTTGATGTATCAGGGCGGCTCGGATTCCATGCTGGGTCCGCGCGACGACATTCCCCTGGTCGACGAAGCCTGGGGCTGCGACCTGGAGGCCGAAATCGTCGTCGTCGTCGGCGACACGCCCCAGGGCGTGACCCGCGAACAGGCGCTGGATCACATCCGCCTGGTCGGCCTGGTCAACGACGTCAGCTTGCGCAACCTGATCCCCGGCGAACTGGCCAAGGGTTTCGGCTTCGTCCAGTCCAAGCCGGCCAGCGCCCTCTCGCCTGTCTTCGTGACGCCAGACGCGCTCGGAGACCGCTGGAAGGACGGCAAGCTCAGCGGCGCCTTGTCGGTCCAGGTCAACGGCCAGGATTTCGGCCGCGCCGACGCCGGGGTCGACATGACCTTCGATTTCGGAACCCTGATCGCCCACCTGGCCAAGACGCGGTCGCTGGGCGCCGGTTCGGTGATCGGTTCGGGCACCGTGTCCAACCGCGACGCCGACGGCGGTCCCGGCCGTCCGGTGGCCGAGGGCGGCCTGGGCTATAGCTGCATCGCCGAGGTGCGGATGGTCGAGACCATCCTGCGCGGCAAGCCCGAGACCCCGTTCCTGAAACACGGCGACACCGTGCGCATCGAAATGCTGGACGACCGCCATCACTCCATCTTCGGCGCCATCGACCAGACGGTGCGGCCGGTCGGCTGACCGGTCCCGCTTTTCCGCGCCGCCGGAACCGCATAGGCTCGGCTCCCTAAGCTCTGGGAGGGCCTGATGGACCCGCAGCACTACATCCCGCTGATCGTGATCGCGGTCATGCTGCCGCTGATGTTGTTGCGCAACCGGCGGCCGCGCGTCCTGCATCCTCAGCGGATGTGGATCATGCCGGTCCTGATGTGCGCCCTGATGGCCCTCGCCATCTGGGGAACCTGGATGCAGCCGGGTCTTTCGCACGCGCCCTTCACGCCGCTGGACTGGACCGTGCTGGCGGCCGGGGTGCTGCTGGGCGGCGTGGCCGGCTGGTGGCGGGGCAAGATGACGACCATCGAAAAACACGCCGACGGCGTGCTGAAGGCCCAGGCCTCGCCGGTCGGCCTGATCCTGATCATCGGCCTGTTGCTGGGCCGCCGCGCGCTCAGCGCCTGGCTGGAGCCGCACGCCGCCTCCCTGGGTCTCAGCGCCATGGCGGTCGCCGACGCCTTCCTGCTGTTCGTGGCGGCGATGATCGTGATGCAGCGGGTCGAGATGTACATCCGCGCGCGCCGCATCCAGTCCGGCGGAACCGACGCCCATGTGGAGACGACGGCATGAGGGCGGTCATCACCCTGCTTGCCGTCTCGGCCCTGGCCCTTCCCGCCCTGGCTCAGGACGCGGGGGATGACTGGGACCTGCATCAAGCTTCGCAACTCGGGTTGACTCAGGCCGTGCTCGCCTATGAAGGCGCGCCCACCTTAACCGCGCGTTGCGCCTCCGGGTTCCTACAGGTGGTCATCGGCGACTTGCCCCCAGCCACAACCGAAACGCGGGCGCTGTCGCTCGAGTACGGCGACGTCAAGCTTTCGCGGTGGCGCGCGGTGAGCGACGGCGCTGTCGCGGACTTGAACGCCATGACCATGCGCACCCTGATGGCAGGCGGCGAACTCGTTTTGACGGTTCGGGACAGTCAGCCGTCTCGCCGATATCGGCTGCACGCCCCGGTCATGTCGCCGACTGTCGGCCGTGTGTTGAGCGCCTGCGGCGCAGCTTTATCCAGTGATCGTGACGTCGCCGTGCGCGCGCAACGCCTGATGGCGGACCAAGCCGAAAGTCCTCCACCTAGCTCCGCACCGCCCACCTGGGTGCACCGTCCGGTCCCCCAGTATCCCGAGACCGCTCTTCAGCGCGGCGTCGAAAGTGGCCAGGTCGCCCTGAGTTGCTACGTCATGCCTGACGGCACCCTACGCGACTGCATCGTGGACACCGAATACCCTGTCGGCTTCAATTTCGGCGCCGAAGTCTTGCGTAGCGCGCGCGACGCCAGACTGACGCCCCGAGCGGCCGAACCGAGCGGAACGGACCCCATGATCAGCTTCTCCCTATACCTACAGGCTGAGCCTTTGAGCGGCAGTCGGAGGGAGGCCCCGTAAAATTGAAATTCAAGCCTGCAACGGCTCTACCGAAGACGCCGGGTAGGTCGAACAGGCGACATGATCTCACAGTCAACCGTGACACAAGCCGCTCCGGCGCCGGCGCCACCCGCCTCAGCGATCAACGTCAGCGCGCCGGTCATTGACCGCTTGCGCCACGGCGCGCCATCGCTAGATTGCGCCGCCTTGAACCGGACCTGTGCGGGTGTGGTGAAACTGGTAGACGCGCCGGACTCAAAATCCGGTTCCGCAAGGAGTGTCGGTTCGAGTCCGACCACCCGCACCATTCGGTCGTCCCGAATTTTGGCCGCGCCGTGTCTTGCGGCCCGTGGCGGGGCGCCCATCTGGTCTCGATGACCCCGCCCATCGCCGACACTGCGCCCAAGGGGCCGGGCTTTCCCGAATTCGTCTGTCTGATCGCCTGTCTGATGGCGCTGAACGCCCTGGCGATCGACGCCATGCTGCCCGCCCTGCCGATGATCGGCGAGGCCCTGGGCGTCGTGCGCGAGAACGACCGGCAATGGATCATCACCGCCTATCTGCTGGGCTTCGGCGTCAGCCAGGTGATCTATGGACCGCTAGCCGACCGCTATGGCCGCAAGCCGATATTGATGATCGGCGTCGGCCTCTATGTGCTGTTCAGCGCTCTGGCCGCCTTCGCCCCGACTTTCGAGACCCTGATCCTGGCGCGCATCGGCACGGGCGTCGGGGCCGCGTCGCTGCGGGTTCTGGCCGTCTCCATCGTGCGCGACCGGTATCAGGGACGCACCATGGCGCGGGTCATGTCGCTGAGCTTCCTGGTCTTCCTGGGCGTGCCGATCCTGGCGCCCAGCATCGGGGCGGCGGTGCTGACCGTGGCGCCCTGGCCATGGATCTTCGGCGTCCTGGCGTTGGCGGGATCGGCGGTGATGGTCTGGGCGGCGCTGCGTCTGCTCGAAACCCTGCACCCCGAGGACCGTCTGCCGATCCAGCCCGCGCGCATCGCCGGGGCCTTCCGCCAGGCCCTGACCAACCGCCAGTCCATCGGCTATACCCTGGCCATGACGGCGATCACCGGGGCGCTGTTCGGCTTCATCAACTCGTCGCAGCAGATCTTCGAGCACGTGTTCGACGCGGCCGACGTCTTTCCCCTGGTCTTCGCCGGGATCGCCGGAGGCATCGCCGGGGGCACGCTGCTGAACGCGACCTTCGTCGAGCGTCTGGGCAGTCGGCTGATCGCCCACACGGCCCTGATCGCCTTCACCGGGGTCGCCGCGATCCATGCGACGGTCTCGGCGCTCGGCTTCGAGACCCTCTGGACCTTCGCCCTGTTGCAGGGGCTGACCATGTTCTGCTTCGGCTTCATCGCCGGGAACATGGGATCCATGGCCATGGAGCCGATGGGCCATATCGCCGGCACGGCCAGTTCGGCCCAGGGCTTCATTTCGACCACCTTCGGCTCGTTGCTGGGCTTCGCCATCGGCCAGCAGTTCTCGAACAGCGCCACCCCCATGGCGACGGGTGTCGCCGTGTGCGGCCTGGTCGCCATCGGCTTTTCGTTCTGGGCAGAGGGCGGGCGGTTGTTCACGGCGCGCAACGCGCGGCCTCACGCGCCCGCGACTTGATCTTTCGTCCGGTTCGGGGCGTTGTCCGCACCGAACCAAGACGAGGAAACGCCCATGTTCCGCAAGACGGCCGGTCTGGCCTCCGCCCTCATGCTGTCCACCAGCCTCGGGGCCTGCGCCCAGTTGAGCGGTCTGATGCCCGGCCAAGCGGACGCGACCCCGCCGCCGCCCGTCGCCGCGGCTGCGACGCCGTTTGAATACGTCCGCGACATCCACTCCCACGCCCGGCCCGAGATCGCCCGCGTGGTCCATGTCGACCTGGACCTGAGCGCCGACTTCGACGCCAAGGTGCTGTCGGGCGCGGCGACCCTGGACGTCACGGCCGAGCCGGGGGCGACCGAGCTGATCCTGGACGCCCGCAACCTGGACATCCGCTCGATCAAGGACGGCCAGGGCCGCGCCCTGCATTTCATGATGGGCGAGAACGACCCCATCCTGGGCCAGGCGGTGCGGGTCCACTTCCCCGCCTTCGCGGCCGGTGAGCGTCGCCGTTTCATTGTCGACTACGCCACCCGTCCCGATGCCGCCGCCCTGCAATGGCTCAACCCCAGCCAGACGGCGGGCGGCCAAAAGCCCTATCTGTTCAGCCAGGGCCAGGCCATCCTGACCCGCACCTGGGTGCCGACCCAGGACAGCCCCGGCATCCGTCAGACCTGGAGCGCCCGCATCACGGCGCCGTCGGACCTGAAGGTGGTCATGTCGGCCGAGGCCCTGACCCCGCGCGGCGAGGCGGCGGGCGCGGGCCGCACCGCCTGGCGTTTCCGCGAACCGAATCCGGTGCCGCCCTATCTGATCGCGGTCGGCGTCGGCGACATCGCCTTCGAGGGCATCGACGAACGCACCGGCGTCTGGACCGAGCCGTCGCGTCTGCGCGCCGCCCATGACGAACTGGTTCCCACCGCCGACATGGTCGACAAGGCCGAGGCCCTGTACGGACCCTATCGCTGGGGCCGCTACGATCTTCTGGTCCTGCCGCCCAGCTTCCCGTTCGGGGGGATGGAGAATCCCCGCATGACCTTCGCCACCCCGACCATCATCGCCGGGGATCGGTCGCTGGTCAGCCTGGTGGCGCACGAACTGGCGCATAGCTGGTCGGGCAATCTGGTGACCAACGCCACCTGGTCAGACTTCTGGCTGAACGAGGGCTTCACCGTCTATTTCGAGAACCGGATCATGGAGTCGGTCTATGGCCGCGACCGCGCCATGCAGGAGCAGGTGCTGGGCTGGGGCGATCTGCAACGCACCCTGGCCAGCCTGCCCGCCGCCGACACCCGGCTGAAGATCGACCTGACCGGGCGCGATCCCGACGACGGCCTGACCGACATCGCCTATGAGAAGGGCGCCGCTTTCCTGCGCACCATCGAACGCATCGCGGGCCGCCAGCGGTTCGACGCCTGGCTGCGCGGCTATTTCGACCGTCACGCCTTCCAGCCCATGACCACCGAGGGCTTCCTGAAGGACATCCGCGAGAACCTGATCAAGGGCGATGCGACGCTGGAGTCGCAACTGATGATGGACGCCTGGATCTATCAGCCGGGCATGCCGTCCAACTGGGTCCCGCCAGTGTCCGACGCCTTCGTGGCCGTCGACGCCGCCGCCCGCGCCTTCTACGCCGACAAGGGTCCGGCCTCGGCCGTGCCCTGGGCCGGATGGAACACCCAGCAGCGCCAGCGTTTCCTGAACTGGCGTCCGCAAGGTCTGGCGGCCGGGACCGACTGGCTGACCGAGGGTCAACTGGCCGATCTGGAGCGCACCCTGAACCTGGCCAATGAGGGCAACAGCGAACTGACCTTCGCCTGGCTGCAGATCGCCCTGGCCCACCGCTATCAGCCCTCGGTCGCCACGGCCGAACGCTTCCTGACCACCATGGGGCGGCGCAAATTCGTCCTGCCTCTGTTCACCACCCTGTGGAACGAGGGCGACTGGGGTCGGCCGATCGCCACCCGGATCTACGCCGAGGCCCGGCCGCTGTATCACCCGGTGACCACCGGTTCGGTCGATGCGGTGGTGGGCAAGCCGCAGTGAGGTCCGCCGCCGCCCTGGCCGCCCTCGCCCTGCTGATCGCCGCTCCGGCGGCGGCGCAGGATCTGCTGATCCGGGGCGGGCCGATCTATACGGGCGTCGATGGCGCCGCGCCCGCCGAGGCCGTGTTGGTGCGTGACGGCCGCATCGCCTGGGTCGGCGCCCTGGCCGATCAGCCCGCCGTTCCGGCCGACGTCCCGACCGTCGATCTGAAGGGGGCGGCGCTGTTCCCCGGCTTCACCGACGGCCACGCCCATCTGGACGGGATCGGCTGGCGCGAGCTGACGCTGAACCTGGAAGGCGCCGCCTCGATCGCCGAGGCCATGCAGCGGCTGAAGACCTGGGCCGAGACGCACCCGGACGGTCCCATCGTCGGGCGCGGCTGGATCGAGACCCACTGGCCCGAAGGCCGCTTCCTGAACCGCCACGACCTGGACGCCGCGGCGCCCGGCCGGATCGTTCTGTTGAGCCGGGCCGATGGTCACGCCGTGGCCGTCTCCACCCCGGCGCTTCAGGCCGCCGGGATCACCACCCAGACCCAGGCCCCCTTCGGCGGCGAGATCCACCGCGAGACCGACGGCGCGCCCACCGGCCTGCTGATCGACGCGGCCGAGCAATTGGTCGCCCACCTGACGCCGCAGCAGGATGCTGCGGCGAAACGGAACGCCTATCGCGCCGGTTTCCGGGTCGAGACCGCCTATGGCTGGACCGGCCTGCATTTCATGAGCGCGCCCTGGGGCGACATCCCCATGTTGGAGCAGATGGCCGAGGCGGGCGAGGCGCCCTTGCGCCTGTACAACAGCATCACCCCCGACGGCGCCCGCGAGCTGATCGCCCAGGGTCCGCGCAGCGTCGCCGACGGCCGGGTCGTCACCCGCGCGATCAAATTCTACGCCGACGGCGCCCTGGGTTCGCGGGGCGCGGCCCTGTTCGCCCCCTATGCCGACGCCCTTCACACCTCGGGCCTGATGCAGACGACGGCCGAGGAAATGGCCCCCCTGTATCGCGAGGCTCTGCGCGCGGGCATCCAGGTCGCCACCCACGCCATCGGCGACCGGGGCAATTCGGAGGTGCTGAACTGGTACCTCCAGGCCATGGGCGAGGTTCCGCCGGACCAGCGCCGCGTCCGTGATCCGCGCTGGCGCATCGAGCACGCTCAGATCCTGCGGCCGCGCGACGAGGTGATGTTCACCGGCCTGGGGGTGATCCCCTCGATGCAGCCTAGCCACGCCATCGGCGATCTGCATTTCGCCCCGGCCCGTCTGGGTGACGCGCGGCTGGACGGCGCCTATGCCTGGCACAGTCTGGCGGCGCTGGGTCTGCCGGTCGTCGGCGGGTCGGACGCGCCGGTCGAACGGGGCGATCCCCTGATCGAATTCTACGCCGCCGTCGCCCGCCGCGACCTGAACGGCTTCCAGGGTCCCGACTGGCGTCCGAACGAGGCGGTGGACCGCGCCACGGCGCTGAAGATGTTCACCCTGTGGCCCGCCTACGCCAGCTTCCGCGAAGCCGAACTGGGCACCATAGAGGTCGGCAAGCGCGCCGATCTGACCGCCTTCTCGGTCGATCTGATGACCGCCCCCTTCGCCGACATTCCGAAAGGCCACGCGGTGCTGACGGTGGTCGACGGCGTGGTGGTGTATCGGAAACAATGACCCCTCACCCCCTCGGCGGAGGGGGTGATCGTGGTGCGTTGCGGCTCACCGGCACATCGCCTAAACCCCGGTCACGCAATTCTGGAGCGCATGATGGCTGTTTTCGGTTCGGGTCTGGTGACCGTGTTCGGCGGCTCCGGCTTCATCGGCGCCCAGGCCGTGCGCGCCCTGGCCAAGAAGGGCTGGCGCATCCGCGTCGCCGTGCGCAATCCGGTCACCGCCAATGAGCTTCAGCCTCTGGGCGACGTGGGCCAGATCCAACTGATGCGCTGCGACGTGACCCGGCCCGAGGACGTGGCCCTGGCGCTCAAGGGCGCCGACGCCGCGGTCAATCTGGTCGGCACGCTGTATGAAGCCCCCGGCCGCAGCTTCCGCAAACTGCACGTCGACGCCGCCGAAACCATCGCCACGGCCGCCCGGACGGCCAAGATCGACCGTCTGGTCCAGGTCTCCTCCATCGGCGCCGACAGCCACAGCCCCGCCGCCTATGCCCGTTCCAAGGCCGAGGCCGAGGTCCTGACGCGGCGCATTCGCCCCGACGCGGTGATCCTGCGTCCGTCGATCGTCTTCGGCATGGGCGACGGCTTCCTGAACCGCTTTGCCTCCATGGCGACCTGGTCGCCCGTCCTGCCTCTGATCGGCGGCGGCGAGACCCGGTTCCAGCCCGTCTATGTCGGCGACGTGGCCGAGGCCGTGGCCCAGGCCGTGATCCGCCCCGACGTCGCGGGCCAGACCTATGAACTGGGCGGCCCGGCCGTCTACAGCTTCAAGGATCTGATGCGGCTGATCCTGCGCGAAACCAGCCGCGATCGGCTGTTGTTCCCCCTGCCCTTCTTCGCGGCCCGCATCATCGGCTCGGCCGCGCAAATGAGCGCCCTGGTCGGCTTTGCGCCGCTGCTGACCCGGGACCAGGTGCTGATGCTCGAAACCGACAATGTCGTGGCCCCCGACGCCCAGGGCCTGGACGCGCTGGGCGTCCAGGGCACGGGGCTGGAGGCCATCGCCCCGTCCTATCTCTGGCGCTACCGTGTCGGCGGCCAGTTCGCCGAACGCCCGGCGCTCTAAAAGCCTAGAGCGTTCCGGTCCAGATCAGGGCCAGGCCGATCACGCCGACCACGATGCGCCACCAGGCGAAGGGCGCGAAGCCGTGCTTGCCGACGAAGTCGATCAGCGTCTTCACGATCACCAGGCCGCTCAGGAACGACACCACGAAACCAATCCCCAGCACCGGCAGGAAGTCGGCCGTCATCAGGTCGCGGCTCTCCCAGAAGTCCAGGGCGAAGGCGCCGACCATGGTGGGTATGGCCAGAAAGAAGCTGAACTCGGCCGCCGCCTTCTTGTCCACGCCCTGAAGCAGGCCGCCGACGATGGTGGCCCCCGAACGCGACACGCCGGGAATGATCGACAGGCATTGCCACAGGCCGATGCCCAGCGAGGTCTTCCAGTCGAAAGCCATGGCGTCATGGCTTCTGGGTTTCGGCGCCCAGCGCTCCAGCGCGATCAGGGCGAAGCCGCCGACGATCAGGCTGATGCAGACGATGGTCGGGTTGAACAGCACCGTCTTGATGAAATCATGGAACAACAGGCCGACGATGGCCGACGGCAGGAAGGCCAGCAGCACCGAGACCGTGAACCGCCGTGCTGACGGGTCCTTGCCCGGCAGGCCGATCAGAACCTTCCACAGTCGGCCGAAATACAGCGCCACCACCGCCAGGATGGCGCCGAGCTGGATCATGACGATGAAGGTGTTCCACGGCTCGTCGGGCAGGCCGAGAATCGCCTTGGTCAGCAACAGATGGCCCGTGGAGGAGACCGGAATGAACTCGGTCAGGCCCTCGACCAGGCCCAGGATGATCGCCGCCAACCAGTCCGACATGACGCCCCGCTATCGTGGAAAGGTCCGGCTCAGTTGGCGCCGGGTTCGGGTCCCACATAGCGCAGTCGCGCCCGAATAGGCGAGCCGTCCGCCGCCTGATCCAGCGCGTGGGCCAGCATGCCCGCCAACCGCGCGATCAGCAGCAGGTCCAGCGCCCCTTCGCGCGGCAGCTCCAGCTTGCGGCCGACCAGGGCCAGGGCGAAGGCCAGGCCCGAGGGCCGATCCGCCAGGGCCTCGGCCCGCTCGCGCACCGCCGCCAGATCGGGCGGCAGGGCCGCGTGCGCCAACAGGGCCGCGGCGCGCGGATCGCCTTGGGACCAGGCCGGGTCGGTGAAGTCCAGCCCCGCGATCCGCTCCGCCTCCAGCCGTCGCCCCGAATCGCGTCGCGCATCGACGATCACGGCGGTCGCCGCCTCGACCGCCGAGGCGGTCGGGCATCCGGCCAGGGTCGTCAGGCCGGCCAGGGCCGCCCCGGCCAGGGGCGCGCCCCCGGCGGCGGCGGCGCGCGCGGCCACCACGGCGTCGCCGACCGGCGCATCGGCGGCCAGCACCAGGGCGCGACGCAACAGGTCCTGATCCCGTTCCGCGACCTTCCAGCCGCGCGCCAGCCGTTGATGGAAATGCAGGCGTGGACCGGGTCCGGCCACGACGTCCACCGCCTCGTTCAGCACCGAGGCCGCCTCGGCGCGCATGGCCGCCGGGTCCAGACCTCGGCTCGACCCGCCCTCGACCGCCCGCCGCGCCAGAACGGCGAACAGTCTTTGACGCGGCTGGGCGCCGCCCACGGCGTCCACGCGCGGCTTGACCAGGGCGAAGGGGTTGTCGCGCGCGTCCCACAACAGCCGGGCCGTCGTCTCAAGCGTCGCCTGGTCCGACAGTTGGACCGCGTCCAGCCCGCGATAGAACAGACGCCCGTCGGCCGCCACGCTGACGGCCGAGCGCATCTCGGCCTCGCCTCGCCCGGCCGCACGGGCGAAGGGCATGGGCCGGGGCGCCTCGCCGCCGGTCAGACGGGCCACGTCCTGGGCGTCGTATTGGCTGCGACGGGGATCGACGGGGTCGGGGCGGGCGGCGATGCGGCCGCGGCTGACATAGGCGTACAGGGTCTGGGTCTTGACCCCCAGACGCGTCAACGCCTCCTCGCGTGCGATCCAGCGTTCCATCGCCATCCGTCGCCGTGACGTCGATCCCCCGAGATCGACGATCCATGAGCGCCCGACCATGCGGCGGTTTCATGACGCGAGGATTAACCGATCTCCGAGCGCGCCATTGGCAAGGCTTCGGCTTTCGGCGAGAAGGACGGCGATGACCGCCGACGCCGCCCCGCCATCCGCCGATCCCCACGCGGTCAATCGCGAGGTCACGCGGCTGTCCGTCATCGTGGCCGTGATCCTGATCGCGCTGAAGGCCTTCGCCCTGGGGGCCTCGGGTTCGGTGTCCATCCTGGCCTCGCTGGCGGACTCCGCGCTGGACCTGGCCGCGTCCCTGGCCACCTTCTACGCCGTGCGCTGGGCCGCCCAGCCCGCCGACGACGACCATCGCCACGGCCACGGCAAGGGCGAGGCCATGGCCGCCCTGGTCCAGTCGGGCCTGATCTTCGCCTCGGCCGTCTTCATCGCCTGGGAGGCGGTGGCCCGCATGGTCGAACCCCGGCCGGTCACGGGCGGCGGCTGGAGCGTCGCCGTCATCGTGATCTCCAGCCTGCTGACCGCCTGGTTGATCTGGCGTCAGAGCCGGGCCGTGGCCGCGACCGGCTCCATGGCCGTGGCCGCCGACCGCACCCATTACGCCGCCGACATGGCCGCCAACGCCGTGGTCCTGATCGGCGTGGTCTCGGGCGCCTGGTTGAACGCGCCGGGGCTGGACGCCGCCGCCGGCCTGGTGGTGGCCGTCTGGCTGTTCTGGGGCGCTGTCGGCCTGTTGCGCGAATCCGCCGACCACCTGCTGGATAAAGAGGTGCCAGACGCGGATCGCATCGCCGTCACCACCGCCGTCATGGCCGATCCGCGCATCACCGGCGTGCACCAGTTGCGCACGCGCATGGCCGGGACGACGCTGATGATCCAGATGCACGTCGATCTCGACCCGACGCTCAGCCTGATGGCCGCCCACGACATCGTCGTCGAGGCCGAGCACCGCATCCTGGCCGTCCGCCCCGGCGCGGACATCCTGATCCATCCCGACCCGCACGGGCCGGAGACGGCGGTTCCCGCGTCAACGCAGTAAACGACCGCTTAAGGCCCTATGGGCCATGACGTCGCAATGGCGTCGACCATCCTGTATCATTTCGCCTTCGATCCCGGCTCGCGCGCCGTGCGCCTGGCGCTGGGCGAGGCCAAGGTCGCGTTCGACGAGACCCCCTGCCGCCCGTGGGAGCCGGACTGTCCGCTGCACGCCCTGAACCCGTCGGGCATGCCGCCTGTGGTTCAGACCTCGATCCAGGGCAAGTCGGTCACCCTGTGCGAACCCGCCGCCGTCCTGGGGTGGCTAGAGGATCAGTCCAAGGAGCCTCTGCTGCTGGCCGCCGATCCGGCCGAACGGGCCGAGGCGCGCCGATTGAACGCCTGGTTCGACCGCCGCTTCACCGACGACGTCGGCGCCGTTCTGCTGCATGAACGGATGGAGAAGCCGCTGCTGCGCCTCGGCCCGCCCGAGGCCCGGATGCTGCGCGAAGGCCGCGAGGCCTTGAAGGGCCACCTGATCGTGCTGGAGACCCTGGCCGGCGCCCGCGACTGGCTGGCGGGCCGCCGCCTGTCCCAGGCCGATCTGGTCGCGGCCGGTCATCTGTCGGTGCTCGACTATTTCGGCGAGGTGTCCTGGGGGTCCTATCCGGCGCTCAAGACCTGGTACATGAAGCTGAAGTCCCGGCCCTGTTTCCGCCCGCTGCTGGCCGATCGCTTCCCCGGCGTCGCCCCGGCGGCGTGGTACGCCGAACTGGATTTCTGAGTTCCATTTCCCTCGTCATCCTCGGGCTTGTCCCGAGGACCCATGGTAAGTGCGGACTCGACCCCAGCCATCGGCCCTCTTTCGTGCTCCATCGTCCGCCCCCCAGCCACACCCACCATGGGTCCTCGGGACAAGCCCGAGGATGACGGATGTGCGCGACCACATCCGCAAGGCGGCCCAGGCCCTGGGCTTCGACGCCTGCCGCTTCGCCTCGGCGGCCGCGCCGTGGGCGGCGGGCGACCGCCTGCACGCCTTCGTCGAGGCGGGCCGTCATGGCGACATGGGCTGGATGGAGACGACCCGCGAGCGCCGCGTCCACCCCACCGCCATGTGGGACGGCGCCCGTTCGGCCGTGGTGCTGGGCCTGAACTACGGGCCGGGCGAGGACCCCCTGCCGCAACTGGCCGACCGATCGGCCGGGTATCTGTCGGTCTATGCGCGCGGCGACGACTATCACGAACTGATCAAGGGGCGGCTGAAGACCCTGGCCGGCCAGATCGCCGCTCGCACGGGTCAGGACGTCAAGGTCTTCGTCGACACCGCCCCCCTGATGGAAAAGCCGCTGGCCCAGCGGTCGGGCCTGGGCTGGCAGGGCAAGCACACCAATCTGCTCAGCCGCGAGCACGGCAATTGGCTGTTCCTGGGCGTCATCCTGAGCGCCGCCGACCTGACGCCCGACGAGCCGGAGACCGAACACTGCGGTTCATGCCGCGCCTGTCTGGACGCCTGCCCGACGAACGCCTTTCCCGCGCCGTTCCAGCTCGACGCCCGGCGCTGCCTGTCCTACCTGACCATCGAGTTCGCCGGGCCTTGGCCGGTCGCGTTCCGCACGGCGACCGGTGCGCGCATCTACGGCTGCGACGACTGTCTGGCCGTCTGTCCCTGGAACAAGTTCGCCCAGGCCTCGCATGAGGGCCGGCTTCAGGCCCGCGACGCCCTGGTCTCGCCGCGCCTGGCCGATCTCTTGGCGCTGGACGACCCCGCCTTCCGCGCCCTGTTCACCAAAAGCCCGGTCAAGCGCATCGGCCGCGACCGCTTCATCCGCAACGTTCTGTACGCGGCGGGCAACAGCGACGACCCGGCCCTGATCGCGCCGGTCGTCGCCCTGCTGGACGACCCCGCCCCCGTGGTGCGCGGCGCGGCGGCATGGGCCTTGTCACGCCTGTTCCCCGAAGGCTTCGCCACCGAGCGGATGGCGCGGGAAGGGGATGAGACGGATGCGGATGTGCGGAAGGAATGGCGCATCTAACTCCCTTCTCCCGCGGGGAGAGAAGGAAATCGTCAGCCCATCGCCGTCGGGCCGCCGCGACGGCCGCCCGGCGTCGGGGCCACGTCCAACAGGCGCAGGCGGAACACCAGCACCGCGTTCGGCGGAATGACGGGCGGGCCGCCTTGCGCGCCATAGCCCAGGGCCGGCGGCACATAAAGGATCCATTCGTCGCCGACCTTCATGCGTTGCAACGCCTCGGTCCAGCCGGGCACGACGCCCTCGGGGCTGAAGATCACGGGCGCGCCGCGGCCGAAGGAGCTGTCGAAGATGGTCCCGTCGGTCAGCTTGCCCTCATAGTCGACCTTGACCCAGTCGTTGCTGTCCGGGGTTTCGCCGCCGGTCGGTCCCGACTGCACCACTTCATACTGCAGCCCCGACGGCAGGGTGTGCACGCCCGCCTTTCGGGCGTTCGAGGTCATGAAGAACTCGGCCGC